>Ga0335081_10016801_pt1 | contig 11855 bp, 9 predicted proteins | sample Lox_Sample_35_FD_206713 | JGI IMG/M metagenome (GOLD analysis project Ga0335081, IMG submission 206713) | Soil microbial communities from Loxahatchee National Wildlife Refuge, Florida, United States - Lox_Sample_3.5 | ecosystem: Environmental > Terrestrial > Soil > Wetlands | place: USA: Florida... | reverse complement strand
CTTTGCCGACAACACTTTCGATTGCGTAGTTTCTGTGGGCGCCTTGCATCATAGTGAGAGCACGGAACGGGCCGTGGCAGAAGTGCGGCGAGTCCTCGCCCCGGGAGGGGTAACGTTTGTCTGTCTTTACCGCACCCTCTCGCCCAAAGTGCTGGCGGCCCACGCGCTTCGCGCCCTTCAAAGGTGCATTGACGGAGCCTTGAGTCAGGAACGGTCCCTTTACAAGATCACCCGCTCCCTACGTGCCGGTCACAATTGGGGCACCGCTCTGGATGAATGTTTCGGTGTTCCGATCCTGCGGAGCTACACAGGGCGGGAGATGCGCATGCTGTTTCGCAATTTCGCCTCTCTGTCACTGAGTTCCCACGGCGTCGGCCTGCCACCACTTGGCATCAATCGTTGGATTGAGGGCTCCGGCAGCAATGCACTCGGGTACTTGTGGCTAGCTGAGGCGATGAAGTAGCCCGCGATGACCCTGTGTCGAATACTATCGCGGCGGTATTGGAAGGTGCGCCTTAGGTAGAAGCGCGACTCGTTTATGCCTGCCCTTCTGTGGAAGAATTTGGCGCCACGCGCGCGCTGGCTCATTGAGCGCTTGCCCGGTCTGACGAACCGCATCCTGCTCGCGGCGATTCTCGCGATGGGCGTTCTTGTGTTGCAGAAGAGCGTGCATTTTGTCTCGTCGGGACCCTTTCTGAATGTCGATGACAGCCTCGGCGACGTGTCTGTTGCCTTGGCGGAGCATGGCCGCTACGGCATGCTATCGAGTCCTACCCAGGCGCCGGGGGATGCTGACCGAACTCACGCCTTTTTCAACTACGGCCCCCTCTATTTTTACGTTGGCGCTGCGCTTACCTGGCTACTTGGCCCGTCCTATACCTTGTTTCGCATGCTTCACCCCCTCGGGTTGTTCGTCATTGTCGCTGTCTTCGCCTTCACATTTCGGAAAATCTCCCTCGTCGGGGCTGCCGCCTATGCATTCTGCCTGTATAGGATCTATCTGCTCTCTCACTGGCCGCTCGCCCGCCCGGACATCATGGTTTCGGTCTGTGCAGCTTTCATGCTCCTGTTCGCGGCCAAGGCGATTGACTGCGGTAGCTGGCTGAACTGGCTGGGCGTCGGTTTCTTCGCCGTCAGCGCCGCAACCACCCATTTGATCGCTTTGGGCATGCTTCCGGCCGCCGCCTTGATCTGGCTGCTCAGTTTCGAGGCGCTGCCACGCTTGGAGTGGAGCCCTTTCAAGAAGCAAGCCGTGCGCAATCTCGTTAGCCTCACCACCGGTGGAATGGCGGGCGGCCTAGTTTTCCTGTCCGCCATCGGCTTCCGCGTCCGCGCTCTAATGGGCCTGTCCAACGGCATGAGGACTGCGTACGCCAAATCCTTTGCTGAGAACTTTCGAAACCATCTGATGTACGCATGGGGCGCCGTGGGAGCGCAAGGCTTGCGTATCGTCGAGGTTGCATTCGGTTGCGCTGCAGTCCTCGGCTGTGCCGCGGTTCTCCTGCCTCCCGCCCACCGTCGGCACGTCATCGCGGCACTCATGCCCCCTGTCATTGTGGCAATGACCTACCAGGTGAGCGTGGGTTTCTATGGGAACTACCATTCGGGATACGCCATTTTGCCTCAGGTTGCGACCTTGTGGGCAATCTGTGCGCTAATCGCCGTTCTTGTGGAGCATGCTCGCCAAAGGTTCGGCCGCTGGGGGGTTGCTGCCGATCAGGCTTGCATTCTTGCTGCAATATGCCTATTGCTGGTCAGCACCGCCGGGTGGGCTCGAACACCTGGCGTCTGGGAGGCCCGTGCTGTCGGAGCCGTGAACATCGAGGACTATGTTCGGGAGGTTACCTCGGTCCTGCCGGAACGAGCGGCCACCTGGGGCAGCCTTTACTTTGGCTTGGATGCGGGTGATCGCACCGACACCGTGCAGTTCGGGCAGATGCTCGGAGTAGCTGTCAGCGATTTTCCACCAACGTCCCGCGCATCCATCGCGCCGGACTTTTTGCTGTTGAGCAACTACGAGCTCGATACCTCCAGCGTTCTGATGATGTCCCGCACCGCCGACACAATGGAGAACTTCGAGAAGGACTTTCCCGGTGTCCGCTACCAACTGACGCGCATAGTCGACGCGCCGCCTTACGGCGCCACTCGAATCTACCGGCGAGTCTCCGCGACCGAACCGAACGCTGCGCCGGCCGATCCCTCCCTTGCGGTGAACGATGGATCCAGCCGCCAGTGGAGCGAGCAACTGACGGATCCATTAAATGTCACTTTTGCGCGAGCTGACCCGGTCACCGCTAACCTCTCGCTCTATTCCCTGGACCCCAAACGGCAGGCAATGGCTTCGGTTGTGGCTGACTTGCCGCCCAGTTTCTATCTGATCAACATTGCACTTCAGCGTTCCAACCCGAATCGGCCCGGACTGATCTTGGCGACTCCAGGCCGCTATTTCTTCTGGCGCGGAGGCTGGGTGGATTTCGCCGTGCCGGCGGCTCCCTATTGGCGTGACGAAAAATCCGTTCAGATTTTGGTGGATCACCTCGGAGGTCCCCTGTACCTCAGCAGATTCGACAACGATGAGTCTCTGAATTCCGAGCCATCCCCACGCAAGGCGCCTCCACAAGCAGACGGCATGGAGGTAGTCTCCGTTCGCCGCGTGATCGTCTTGCCGGATACCACTGGCCGCCTGCGGCCGGTCGATCTTCCGCCGCCGGCCCAATGGACTTCCGAGCCGGATGTCGTGGCTATCCGCTCCGCCAGCGAAGGCGGCATCCGCCTGAGCGGTGATTTTGCTCCCGAGGCCTATTTGCTCCGAAGCCCGAAACTGGCGCTGGAAGCGAATCAGCGATATGTCCTCACGTTGCCGACTTCGCCTGTCCACGGTGCCGTAAAAGTCGGAGTATTAGGCCCGGACGCCTCCTGGTTGGCCTACCCCACGTTGATGCCGCATCGCGTCGTATTCCAGACTCGCGACGCCGTGTCAGTAAATGTCGTCATCACCAATAGCAGCCTGGGCCGCGAGATCCCCGTCGACGTGTCGGTGCTACCAGGCTCCTTAATACCGGTCATTCCTAAGGAGCAGTATGTGGACCGGTTGATGTCTCATCGCCTCTTCGGGTCCAACCCGACGAATCCAAAGTGACTATTTGGGTCCGGTTTGCTGCTGCTTCTCGCACAACCAGACCCGCATCAGGCCGTCACCGCTCATCCACCGGCCGATTCTCCCCCAATGCGCGAAAGGGTCCATTCTGCTGCTCCATTCCCCAGTGATTGATAAATGATGTTGAGCGAGCAACTTCCGCACCTCTTCTGCCCGAAACAGCCACAGAATGGGAACATAAGTGTGGTCGAGCACGAAGTTGTTCCAGACAAGGCTCTTCGGGAAAAATGCTCGCATCGTTTGAAATGGAACGCGTGCGCCAACCCAGCGCAGCATCCGCACTACAGCTTCGAATGCGGAATCCGCAGAGCAGTACACCGAGAAATAGAGTTTTCCGCCCGGTTTTAAGACTCTGGCCAGTTCCGCGACTGCCTTAACAGGTTCCGGTGTATGATGAGCCACGCCCACACAGCCGGCAAAATCGAAGGCGTCATCCCCGAAGGGCATCGCCAGGACTGAGCCGCAGGTGAGTCCTACGTTCCACCGGTGTTTCTCCTCGATGACGGTCCGGGCAAGGCGCAGGCTGTCGTGGTTGAGATCGATCGCCTGAACCGATCGGAATCCGTGATCTGAGCAGGCAATTGCCAAGGTTGCGGTCCCTCCAGATCCGGCATCCAGCGCAACTCCGGTCGAAGGGATCGCGAATGCCCTCAGAGCATCGACGAACTCCGCCATGGTAGGACGAAGGCCCTCCACCGAGTTTCCCGCGTTGGTCATGGCAGCATGGATCGGCGTATAAAACTGCTCGATCGCCGGCGCAACCGTGACACGCGAAAGATTTTTCGGCATGAGCCTGAATTAAAATTTCATTCTACGCTGAAGCTGTAGAAAACAAACCGATAGTCTCATGCCTGCGTGACCCGATAATGGAAAAATGTCCCTCTCGATCCGCCCCGCCACCCTCGCCGACACCGACACCATCACCTCCCACCGCCGCTCCATGTTCTTCGATATGGGCCATCGTGACGCAGCCGAGCTTGACGCCATGTGCGCCGCTTTTCGGCCCTGGCTGCGACAAAAGATGGAAACCGGCGAGTACCTTGCCTGGCTGGCGATCGCTCCAGATGGATCCGTCGCGGCCGGTGCTGGCCTGTGGCTCATGGATTGGCCGCCCCACATGATTGGTCCCGGCTCGCGCCGCGGCAACATCCTCAACGTCTACACTCGCCGCGACTGCCGCAGGCAGGGACTGGCGCGGAGGCTCATCGAGACGGCGCTCGATTGGTGCCGGCACGATGGTATCCGCTCGGTAATCCTTCACGCCAGCGAAGACGGGCGCACCCTCTATCAGGCAATGGGATTTCAGCCCACCAACGAAATGCGCCTCACCCTCGACGCACGCTAATCAAACCGCGCCTTCCTTTATAATGAGCTTTTCCGACCCGAAACAAATTCTCATTCCCGAGGAGTAGTCATGTCTGCGAAACGTATCGGCATTCTAACGGGCGGCGGCGACGTGCCGGGCCTGAATTCCGTGATCAAGACGGTGGTCTACCGCGGAGGCGAAATCGGCTGCGAGGTAATCGGCATCCGCCGCGGCTGGGAGGGCCTGACGCACGTCAACCTGGAGGACCCTGCCAGCCGCACGCGATATATCCTGCCGCTGAACCGCGAGAACACGCGCACCATCGACCGCACCGGCGGGACCTATATTCATAGCTCGCGCACCAACCCCTCGAAGATGAGCAAGCTCCCACCGGTCCTGCAGGGGCAAACCTTTCCGCAGAAGGAATCCACCAAAAAGGGGGTCACATCGTTGACATACGACGTGACCAAGGCGGTGCTCAAGAACATCGAAACCCTGAACCTGGACTACCTGATCGCCATCGGCGGCGACGATACCCTGAGCTACGCCGCCGCGCTCGACCGCCAGGGGTTCAAGGTGATCGCCGTGCCGAAAACCATGGACAACGACGTCCGGAATACCGAGTATTGCATCGGGTTCTCGACAGCCATTACGCGCGCCATGGACGCCATTGAGCGCCAGCGGACCACCGTCGGCTCGCACGAACGCGTCGGTCTGTTCCGTGTTTTCGGGCGCGATGCGGGCTACACAGCGCTCTACACCGCTTACGTCACGTCGGTGCGCTGCTGTATCCCGGAGTATAAGGTGGACTTGAAGAAGCTCATCGACCTGTTGATCACCGACAAGAAGCACAACCCCAGCAACTATTCGCTAGCCATCCTTTCCGAAGGCGCGGAGTGGGAAGGCTACACGGTGAAAGAGTACGGCGAGCCGGACGCTTTCGGCCACCGCAAGAAAATGAGCGTGGCGGAGGACTTGAGCAACGAGATCAAAGCCGCCACCGGCGAAGAGACCATCGTCAGCGACCTCACCTACGATCTGCGCTCCGGCAGCGCCGATTTCGTGGACCGCATGGTGGCATCCACGTTCGCCGGCATGGCGCTGGATGCTATCGCCGAAGGAAAGCACGGGATCATGTGTGCCATCAACGACGGCCGCTACGCCACGGTGCCGATTCCGGATCCCAAGCTCGGGCCGCGCCGCGTGGAAGTGGCGACGATGTACAACACGGAACGATACCGTCCCACCTACGACCACAAGCTCGGACTCCCGATCTTCTTGACGCGCGCGTGATCGGGAGATAGCTGGTGGGGCAGGCGGTGCTCGCTTGCCAGTCGAGCCGGGAGGCTCGCATCGCGCCGGCGCATGTTGCCAGTGTTTCATTCATGAACTGGAAGCGTCTGCTGAGAACGAACGATCCGCGGCTCACGCCCGAATTGCGCGAGAAAATCCGTTTGTCCTTCAACCAAGCTGCGCGCGACGAGGAGCACTTCCCTTCCACCATCGATCCGCGCATCTATCACGTGAAGCTCATCCGCGAGCACCTGGGAGATCTGTGCGGCAAACGCGTTCTGGATGTCGGTTGCGGAAAGGGACGTTTCGCACGGGTATTGCGCGACCGGGAACCGGCGGCCGAGATCTGGGGTCTCGACATTTCCGAGGAAATGCTGCGGTTCGTGCCCGAGGGCATCCCCACCCGGGCCGGCTCCATGACCGCACTACCTTTTGAGAGCGATTTCTTCGACGGCGCCTACGCCACCGAATCGCTGGAACACGCCGTGGAGATCGAGCGCGCGGTGAGCGAGATCTGCCGCGTGGTGAAACCGGGCGGCCGCATCGCCATCATCGACAAGAACGCCCGGCAGTGGGGGCGGCTTACAACTCCGGCATGGGAGCGCTGGTTCACCCGCAAGGAACTCGAGCGCCTCTTGCGGCGGCACTGCCGCGAGGTCTCCAGCCGGTTTGTCTCCTACTGGGAGGACGTCGCGCCCGATGGGCTCTTCATCGCGTGGCTGGCAGTGAAGTAACACTGCTGGAGCGGGAGTATACTGAACGTTCTATCATGACCCGGCACCTCACGATCCTCGCGTTCTCGCTGGCCGTGCTTCCCATGGCAGCCCAGCAGCCCGCGGACCTCGATCGGAACATTTCAGACAAAGTTGCCGCTACACTCAAACAGAGCGGCGCGCCAGGCGTTTCCATCGCCGTCGTGAAAGATGGAAAGCTGGCATTGGCCAAGGCATTCGGCAAGGCGAGTATCGATCCGGACCGCGCGGCGAGCAGCGACACCCGCTATGCGGTCGGCTCCATCAGCAAGCAATTCACGGCAGCGGCGATCCTGCTGATGCAGGAGCAGGGCAAGCTCTCGCTGGACGACCCCGTCTCGAAGTATTTCCCCGATCTCACCCGCGCCAGCGATATCACCATACGCCAGTTGCTCTCGCATACGTCCGGATACGAGGATTACGCTCCCCAGGACTACATCATTCCCGATTGGACGCGGCCAACCACGCCTCAGGCGGTCGTCGGCGGCTGGGCGAAGAAGCCGCTGAACTTCGACCCCGGCACGAAGTGGCAATACAGCAACACCAATTTCGTGCTCGCAGGCGAGATCTTTGAGAAGGCATCCGGCCAGCCGCTGCTACCCTTTCTCAAGGAGAAGTTCTTTCAACCGCTCGGCATGTCATCCGCAAGCGATTGCTCGGTGGCGGCGCCCAGCGACGCTACCGCTTACACGCGTTATGCGGGCGGACCTCCTCGTCCGGTCAAGCGAGAAGCTGAAGGATGGTATTTCGCAGCCGGCGAGCTCTGCATGACACCCTCCGACCTGGCCCGCTGGGACATAGCGTTCCTGCGCCGGGAGATCCTGTCGCCGCGGTCTTACGAGGAATTCACCCGCGAGGTGAGATTGAAAAATGGCGATGCGACGCACTATGCGCTCGGCCTTACTTTGGGGGAGTTCAATCGCATTCCGACCATAACGCACGGAGGCGAGGTCTCGGGTTTCCTTTCGTCGAATGCTGTTTATCCGACTCGCAATGCCGCGATCATTGTCCTGACCAACCAGGACGGAAACGACATTAACGGCCCCATCACCTCGCAAATTGCGACGCTGCTTTTCTTACCCGAACAGCCAGCGGCCGTGGAGAAAGATACCCAACTGGTTCGGACGATTCTGGCGGGTCTGCAGAAAGGCACCGTGAATCGGTCCCTGTTCACCGACAACGCCAATTCGTATTTCGGCGACCTGGCGCTGAAGGACCTTCGGAAGTCCCTGACCGCCTGTGGCAAACTGCAATCGGTGACCCGAACCAGCGACACCTTGAGGGGAGGAATGACCCATCGCACGTACCGGGCGGTTTTCCAGAAGAAAACGGTAACGCTCAACATTTACGTCATGCCGGACGGCAAATACGAGCAGTTCCTGGTGGAGGAGTAAGAGAGTTCTGCCCGGAAGAACTCCTTTAGCCGCGAATGAACGCGAATGAACGCAAATAGAAGCAAAAAGAGCGTCTGTCCACCGAAACCCGCTTTGCCTTTGTTCGTCTTCATTCGCGTGCATTCGCGTTCATTCGCGGCCCAATCGGAATGGTTCTCATGAAACGCGCGTACACCGATGAACACGCCGCGTCCGGCGTCCACGCCGCACTGCCCGAGATCGAAACCTGGCCCAACCAGTACCCGGACTATGAGATCGAAATCGTCATGCCGGAATTCACTTCCGTGTGCCCCAAGACGGGCCTTCCGGATTTCGGCAAGATTGTGCTGCGCTACGTCCCCGGCCAGCGTTGCCTGGAACTCAAATCGTACAAGATGTATCTCAACGCCTATCGCAACCTGGGCATCTTTCAGGAGAACGTGGTCAACCGGGTGCTCCGCGATGTAGTCAAGGCTGCGCGCCCTATGATGGCTACGGTGATCGGCGATTTTACGCCGCGCGGCGGATTGAGCACCGTCATCACCGCAACCTGGAGCCGGGCACGGAGGACGTCGCGTGGAAAGCGCTGAGCTCATCGCCATCCTGCGTGAAGTGCGGGAGCGGGTGCGCGCGCGGAACCCGGAGACTTCTGCGGGTGCGGATATCGCGCTACCCGACCTCATGCCGCTGGTCACAGCGCGCGACGCCGCGATGGGCAAGGTGGCCGCCATTGGGACCGTGAACCCGCGTCCCGGCGGCCTGGTCAACGGCGTGATCCAGGCCTGGAAGCGCCTTGTGGCCCGTGTGCTGGACTGGCATGTCCGCGAGCAGGTGGAATTCAACCGCAAGACTGTGGCCTACGCCGATGCGGTGGTCGAAGCCCTGCGCGAATCCAACCGGGCCATTTCCGAGATCGCCGCGCGGCTCGCCACACAGCAGAAACTCGGCGAGGAGATCAAGGACATCCGCGACCACTGGGCGGCCTGGCGTGTCCAGTGGGAGAACAAACTGCAACAGAACGAAGTGCAGTTCCTGCGTAGCGTGGCCGATTTGCAGGGCGCCTTTCAGCACCGCGTCACCCTGATGGAGGCCAGTCATCGGGACTTGATGCGCGAGCACAACGCAGATTTCCACGCTGCCCTCGACCGCCACGGAAAGGAGATCCAGGAGCGGCTGTGGGCGGACTTCGAGAAAATCCGCGCCGAATTCGACCGCCTGGTTCTTACCGAGTTGCGGCTCATCCGGCAGCGCGCACAGATCGGTCTTGGCTCATCGCTTACGGCCACCATGGCGCAGGAGGCGCCCGCGCCCACAGGCGGCGTGACTGAAGCCCAGAGCCCCACGCCACCGGGCTTCGACTATGCGGCGTTTGCGGAGCGCTTCCGCGGTCCGTCAGAACATGTGAAGGCTGGACAGCAGATCTACCTGCCCTATTTCGCCGGCTGCGGCGAGGTGCTCGATATCGGGTGCGGGCGCGGAGAGTTCCTGGAAATCATGCGCGAGGCCGGCGTCGGCGCCCGCGGCATCGATCTCAGCGAAGAGTCCGTGGCGGCATGCCGCCTCAAGGGATTGCAAGCCGAGACGGCTGACGCGTTTCACTACCTTGCCGCTCTGCCGGAAGGCGCCCTGGACGGCATCTTCTGTTCGCAGGTGGTGGAGCATGTGCCGCCGAAGCGCCTGTCCGGGTTGATCCGGTTGTGCGCGAGCCGGCTCGTGCGCAACGGGGTCATTGCGATCGAGACGCCCAACCCGGAGTGCCTGGCCATTTTCGCCACGCACTTTTATCTCGACCCGACGCACACCCGTCCTGTGCCCTATCAGTTGCTGATGTTCTATCTGGAGGAGTCCGGTCTGGGGAACCTGGAGTTGCGCCGTCTCTCGCCCGCGGCGGAATCGATGCCGGCGCTGAGCTCACTTCCACTTGAATTTCGGGAAAAATTCTTTGGCGCCCTGGATTACGCCGTAATCGGACGAAAACGGTAAGACGAACCAATCGGTGTCTTCCGGCCACCAGACGTCGCCGCGCATGGAGTTAACGTTCTCCAGCGTCACGCTGAGCGACATCTCCTTCCCCTTACGCACCACCGTTACGTTCACCGTGCGGTTAGATTTGCCGGAGCGTAATGCGCTGGTGATCTGCTGAGTCGTCGAGACAGGAGTGTCATCGATCTTGGTAATCACGTCGCCGGCTTTGATCCCGCCTTTGTCCGCCGCGGACCCCTTGTTAACCGACCGGACCAGCACACCGTCCTTGACGCCGAAATACTCGGCGAGTTGAGCTTCCTGGCCCAACGGCTCACCCATGATGCCCAGCGAGCGGTTGGGCATGAACGTCCGGAACTCCGGGATGACAGGCAGGGGGGCGACGGGCGGCGTCGGGGGCATCGGCGGTTCCGTGAGGACGAACGGGGTGCCGCCAAGCTCGAAGGTTGTCTCCTTGTGCGACCCCATGGCGGCGCTGAACGTTTGCGCGGCTCCGTTCCGCCACACCCCGATTTTCACCTCGCGTCCAATCGGCGTTTCGTGCACCATCCGCCGCAGCGCCTCCCAGCCTTCCACTTTCTGGCCGTTGTATTCCAGCACCACATCTCCCACCTTCAACCCGGCCTTGTCCGCGGCGCTGTCCGGGTAGACGGTAGCGATCTCCGCGCCCCGATCCTCTTTGAGCTTCAGAGCCGTGGCGCGCTCGGGGGTGATGTCCATCCCGCCAATGCCCAGGTAGGAACTCTCCTGCGGCGACATAATCGTTATCGAACGATGGCTGCCCGCCTGCGCTAACGCGGCAGGCGCGGCGCAAATTGCCGCCAGGCTACAGATGATTGCAATTCCCAATTTCTTGCTCATCGAAACACCCCGTTATGGACGTTTGAGGAAGATCGTTCCGGAAGAAGCCGAAATCTGCAGCAGCGGCCCGCCGCCGTTGACCCGCCCTTCCGCCACCAGACGCGTTCCATACACGTGCGGCTGGATATCGCGAAAATCGGAAACGATTCTGCGCACGCTGTCCGCCAGCTCGTTCACGGCGCTGATCGTCACACTCACGTTAGACGGAATCACCACCGTGATGTCACCGTTGCCCGTCGCCAGGTACGATTCGGCCAGCCGGCTGCCCAGCAGGTTCGCGAGAATGTTGCCCGTCGCCGTCGAAACGCGCATGGGGCCGGTGATATTGGCCAGTTGAACGCCGCCCGGTGCGGAATCGCATCGGATGCCTGCGGCCGCGCCCACTCGCACCGGGCCGGCCATGTTGTGCATGGTAACGTTCCCCATCGCCCGGTCCACAATAATCGTGCCGCCGCCATTAATAGCCGAAACGGAACCATTCACGACCCCGATGTGCAAGTTACCGCCGCCCGATTCCACGCGCACCGATCCGCCCACCTGCAAAACCTCGACATCGCCGCCGTTGGTCTGCAGCACCGCTTCTCCGCGTACCGCCCGCGCGGTGATGGCGCCGGCTTGAGTGGTGCAATGCAGGGAGCCATCCACCTGCCCGACGTGAATCTCGCCGGCGCCGGTCGCCAGGGTGCAATCGCCGTGGATGCGATCGGCTTTCACCTGGTCTGCTCCCGTATCGACATGCAGGTCGCCGTCGATTCCGTTGGCCTCCACGGCGCCGTCCGAAGTGGAGATATACGCTTCCTGCAAACGCGGCGCCTTCATGACCACGCTGGACATGGCGATGCCGCCCGGCGTGGTCAGCACTGTCCATTCGCCTTGCTGCTCCAGACGCACGGTGGCTCGCTCGAGAATGGCGCGCGCCCGCTCCCGGGTGCGAGCCTTGACGCTCACCTTCACGGTGTACGCAAACTCGCGCGACGCGTTTCCGTTCAGCGTCACCGGCCCGTGGGCGTTGATGCGCAGCCGCGGCTTCGCGGAAGCCGTGTCGTTAAACGTGCGCACCCACAGGTCGCCTTCGCGCGTCAGCCACGGCTGGGCGGAACCAACCAGCGGCAACGCGCACAAGGCCGCCA
>Ga0335081_10016800_pt1 | contig 11856 bp, 9 predicted proteins | sample Lox_Sample_35_FD_206713 | JGI IMG/M metagenome (GOLD analysis project Ga0335081, IMG submission 206713) | Soil microbial communities from Loxahatchee National Wildlife Refuge, Florida, United States - Lox_Sample_3.5 | ecosystem: Environmental > Terrestrial > Soil > Wetlands | place: USA: Florida... | reverse complement strand
GGCCGAGACGAGCTATCTCCGCGTTGCCATTACCGGCGGTACCTCTGGCTTGGGCCTCGCGCTGGTGCGCCGGTTCCGTGGCGCCGGCGCAGGCGTAGCGTTGACGGCGCGCGCCCCTGATCGCGTCGCCGCCATCGCCCGCGCTCTTCCGGGCGTCTGCGGCATCGTCGCCGATGTTGCCGAGAAGGACTCGATCTACCCGACCGCAGCGCAGATCCTTGCGCGCCTCGGCGGACTCGACGTGCTGGTCAACAACACCTCGAGCCTGGGGCCGACGCCGCTGGCACTCCTCGCCGATACCGCCTGCGAGGACTTCGAGCGCGCGATCGCCACCAATCTGCTCGGCCCCTTCCGGCTGACCAAGGCGCTGCTCGGCGCGCTCGCGGCATCGGCGCGCGACGGGCGGGGCGGCGTCATCGTCAACATCTCGTCGGACGCCGCCGCCGCGCCTTACGAGCGCTGGGGCGCCTATGGCGCCAGCAAGGCAGCGCTCCTTCACTTGAGTCGCATCTGGGACCGCGAACTTGCGAGCGAAGGCGTTCGCGTGCTCTCGCTCGATCCCGGCGACATGGATACGCCGCTTCACGCGCTTGCCGTCCCCGATGCGGATCGCGCCGCGCTGAAGCGTCCCGAAGCCGCCGCCGAACAAATCTTTGCCGCCATCGCCGCGACGCTCACGGCGCCTGCACGGGAGCCGGTCCCATGATCGCCGCCGCTCGCCCTGTCCAGCGGCCGGCCGATGCCAAGCTGCTGGCGATCGACGCCATGGGCGAGACAAGCGTCGTCGCGCGCCGCCATTGGACCGAGCTTCTTCGCCCCGGCGATCTTGTCGTCGCCAACGACGCGGCGACCTTGGCGGCGAGCCTCGCCGGACGCCATGCGCCGACCGGCGCAACGATCGAGGTTCGTCTCGCCGGCCGTGCTTCGCTCGATTGGGACGACGTCGCCTTCGACGCCGTGCTGTTCGGCGCGGGCGACTGGCACATGCGGACCGAGGATCGTCCCTCGCCACCGCCGGTCTTCGCCGGCGATACACTGGCGCTTGGCCCGCTCACCGCGCGCGCCGCCGCGCTACTCGGCCATCCGCGCTTCGTCCGGCTCGCCTTTGACGGCGATGCCGCGAGCACCTGGGCAGGAATCGCGCGTCATGGCCGGCCGGTGCAATACGCGCATATCGCAGAGCCACTCCGACTCTGGGACGTGTGGACGCCGATCGCCGGGCCGCCGGTCGCCTTCGAGCCGCCCTCGGCGGCATTCGTTCTGGACTGGGCGGCGCTGCGCGCGATCCGTGCGCAAGGCGCGATGTTCGCCACGCTCACCCATGCGGCGGGCCTTTCTTCGACGCCGCGCTCGATGCGCGCCTCCCCTTGCCCGAACCCTATCACCTGCCGCAGAAGACCGCCGATGCGATCGCCCGCGCACGGCGCATCGTCGCGATCGGCACCACGGTGACGCGCGCGCTGGAGCATGCCAGGCGAGGCGGCGGGGTTTGCGCCGGCACCGGCCTCGCCGATCAGCGGATCGGGCCCGAGACCGAGCTCGGCATCGTCGACGCCATCCTCACCGGGACGCACGAGAAGGGCAGCAGCCATCACCAGTTGCTGCGCGCCTTCGCCACAGACCGCGTACTCGCCCATGCGGCGGAGGTGCTGGCGGCAGAAGGCTTCCGCACGCATGAATTCGGCGACTCGATGCTGGTCGAGCGCCGGGCATCGGCGGCGGCCGCTGGGGCGCGCCATGATCCAATCAAGTCGGATAGATCTGGATGCTCTCGGCGACGGAATCGGCGACATGCTCCTTGGTGATGACGCCGACGACGTCTTCGGCATGGGGAACGCCGCTGCCGCGAACGACCAGCGTCATGATCGCCTGCCGGCGCCACAGTCGCGGGATCAGGTCGAACACGATGTCGTTCTCGCGGGCGATGGTGAACTGGCGGCTGGCAAGATCGCCCAGCGTGACCTGGTCCTGCATGGCCGCGGAGGCGCGGCGGAGCGCGGTGTTGACGCGGAGCACGCCGAGGATGCGGTGGTCCTTGGTCGCGACGACATGGCGGAGCCGCCCCTGATGCTCGGGGAGGCTCAGAAAGGCGTCGAAGCTCATGTCGGCGGGAAGCACGAGGACGTCCTTGTCCATGACCTCCTTGGCGCGCCGCACCAGAAACATATTGGCATGGAGCGCCTTCGGCAAAACACGGCCGCGGCGGAAGAGCTTCATGGTGTAGATGTTCTCGCGCGAGAGCACGCGGCGCACGCCAACGGCGAGCGCGACCGCGACGATGAGCGGCATGACGATGTCGTAGTCCCGCGTCATCTCGAAGATCATCGTCACCGCCGTCATGAGGGCGCCCGTGCCGCCGCCTACCATCGCGCCCATGCCGATCATGGCAAAGGACGGCACGCTGATCGGCAACGGTACGCCCATTGCCACCAGCGCCGCGGCAAAGGCGCCGCCGATGGTGGCGCCCATGAAGAGCGAGGGCGAGAAGATCCCGCCCGACGAGCCCGAGCCCAGACTCAGCGAGGTGGCCGCGAGCTTGCAGAGGAAGAGCAGCGCGAGGAGCCCCGCCGCCGATAGCGGACCCTGCAGCACCGCCTGGATCGTCGCGTAGCCCACACCCTCGACGTAGTAGTGCCCGAGGCCTCGCTGCAGGCCGTAGATCAGCACGCCCACCATCGCCATGCCGATCATATGGCGGAGATAGCGGCCCTTGATCTTGTCGAAGAGATCCTCCGCCAGATGGAGGCCGCGGACGAAGGCGGTCGCGGCGATGCCGGTCAGCGCTCCCAGCACGCCATAGAGAACGAGGAGAAGAGCCGAGGTGAGATCGGTGCCGAGCGGCGGCAGCGCCGGTACCAGGAACGCCGGCTGCGTGCCGAGGAAATACCGGCCGATGAAGGTCGCCGTGCCGGTGGCGATCGCCACCGGCAGGAAGGTGCGCACGCTGACCTCGGGCATCATCAGCTCGATGGCGAACATGACGCCGCCGATCGGCGTGTTGAAGGTGGCAGCGATGCCGGCGCCGGCGCCGGCCGCGACCAGCGTGATGCGCTGACCAGCGAGCATGGGAACGACTTGCCCCAAGGTCGAGCCCAAGGCGGAGCCGATCTGGATGATGGGACCTTCGCGCCCGACGGCGGCGCCGCTGCCGATCGACAGCGCCGAGGCGAGCGACTTCACCACCGCCACGACAGGGCGGATGATGCCGGCACGGTAATAGACGGCATCCATGACTTCGGGCACGCCATGCCCCCGGGCTTCCGGCGCGAAGGTCGAGACGAGCCACGTAACGCCGACCCCGCCCAGGACCGGCACCAGGATGACGAACGCGCCCCAGGGACTGGGCGGCGTGAACACGTTGGCGTCGTAGCGCATAGCGGGCAGTCCGAGGAATAGGAGATTGTGGATGAGCCCGATGAGATCGCGGAAGAGGACAGCGCCGACGCCGGTGACGATGCCGACGACAAGGGCTAGAATCGAGAGGGAGGGAAGGCTGACGCCGCGATGATGGCGCCATCGCTTGATCGCTCGGGCCCCGCCCGCTCCGCCGGTTCCACTCGCGACGGGATCGCTGCGTATTGGGTCATCGCGCATGGGTCGCCTCCGGTTCGCGGTGTGCGGCTTAAGGCATAACGTCAGGGAACGCCAATTTGGCGCTAAAGGCCCGGCGGCCATTCTGCCAGCAGATCGGACGCCGCCTCGAAGAGCGCGGCCGCCCGCAGCAGCGCCGTCTCGCCGCGGAAGCGGCCGACGAGCTGAAGGCCGACCGGCAGGCCTTCGGGCGAGAAGCCGCAATTGACGCTGATCGCGGGATGTCCCGTCAGATTGAAGGGCATCGTCCAGGGAAACCAGCTCGCGCGCAAATCCGGCACCGCGACGCCATCGATATCGATCGGGTCGAACAGATCCTGCTCGAGCGGCAGCGCCGGGCGCAGCAAGGTGGGCGTGACGAGAAGGTCGGCGTTCCGGAACAGCGACTGGACGCGCCGGAAGAGCGCCGCGCGCGCGAACATCGCCTGTTGGTATTCGGTCCCGGTGATGTGCGCCGCGGCATTGACTTGGCGGACGAGCGACGGGCTCATGCGGTCGCCGGAGCGCGCCACCATTTCGGCAAAACGCGAGCGCCAGGTCGTGTGATTGATCACGCGCCAGAGCGGCTCGATCTCGAAGCCTTCGCCAGGAAGCTCATCGAGAGCGGCGCCCAGCGCGGCGAGGCGTTGGAGTGCCGCGTCGAAGGCCCCTCTCACCGCAGCGGCGACGGGCTTGCCGGCGGGGGCAAGGCAAAAGACTATGCGCACGCCGCGTAGATTGCCCTCGGCGCGCGCGGCCGCGAGATAGTCTGGGACCGGGAGGCCGATCGACCAGGGATCGCTCACATCGGGCCCCGCCATCGCCTGCAGCATGAGTGCGGTATCCATCACCGTGCGCGTCATCGGCGTCACATAGGTGTAGTTGCCGAAGGCGTCGGGCGCCTGGCTGTGCGGGATGACGCCGTTACTCTGCTTTAGCCCCACGACACCGTTGCAGGCGGCGGGAATGCGCGTCGATCCACCGCCGTCGGTGGCCACGGCAAGCGGTGCCAGACCGAATGCCACCGCAACCGCGGCACCGCCGCTCGAGCCGCCGCAGCTGTGCCGCGCGCTCCAGGCGTTGCGGGTTCGCCCGAAGAGCGGCGCATCGGTGAGACCTTTGGTGCCAAATTCCGGCGTCGTCGTCTTGCCGACGAGAATGGCGCCCTGCCGGCGCAGCCGCGCCAAGGCGACCGCGTCTTCACTCGGAACATGGTCCTGGAAGAGCAGCGAGCCGTAGGTCGTGCGGACGCCGGCCGTGTCGACGAGATCCTTCGCGGTGAAGGGAACGCCGTGCAGCAGCCCGAGCGCGTCGCCCTGCATCACCCTCTGCTCCGCCTCCCGGCTCTCGCGCAGCGCTTTGTCGGCGCAGATCGTGATGAAGCAATTGAGCGCGGGCTGGAGCCGCGCGATGCGCTCAAGCACGGCGCGCGTCACCTCGGCCGGCGATACCTCGCGCCGCGCGATCCGGGGGCGGAGCTCGGTGGCCGAGAGGAAGCAAAGGTCGCTCATCCGCCGCACGGTGCACGCGACACGGCGACAAGTCAAACGGCGGTGCGACGGTAAGGGAGAGCGTTCGGCATCGCATCGTCTCACTGTCTCATTGTAATTCTTCCTGCGTCCGCCGGGCGGAGCCCAGGGCCAGATTCTTTGCTATCCTTGGCTCACGCCGGAAACCGGCGCGGATTGAACGGGAGAAAGCGACGTGCCCTTGACGAGCGATCTGGAGACGACGAGTCCCAAATACTTGCGCGACAAATACGCCATCATCGGCGTCGGCGAGACGGCGTATATGCGGGGCTCGGGCAAGACGACACGCGCACTCGCCACTTGGGCGGTCCGGAACGCCATCGTCGATGCGGGCCTGAAGCCGGCGGATGTCGACGGCATGCTGTCCTACCAGTCAGGCGATTCCGTTTTCTCGCCTTTCGTCGCGGGCGATCTCGGCATTCGCCTCAACTTCTACATGGACGTGTTCGGCGGCGGCTCCTCCACCGAAGCGCTGGTCGGCATGGCAATCGGCCTCATCGAGGCGGGAATGTGCAAGGTCGTCGCCATCTTCCGCGCCATGAACGGATATTCGCAAGTGCGGATCGGCGGCACCGGCGTGCGCTCGGCGGCGCCGGTCTCGGGCGACATGCTGCACAGCCGCGCCTATGGCTGGCAAAGCGCGGGGCAGAGCTTCAGCCCGACCTTCATGCGCCACATGTACGATTATGGCACGCGGCCCGAGCAGGTAGCGGCGGTCAAGGCGATCCACAGCGAGCACGCCTCCAACAATCCCAAGGCCTATTACAAGGAGCGCGTGACGGTCGCGGATGTGCTGAAGAGCCGCATGATCTGCAAGCCGCTTCATCTCCTCGACTGCTGCGTCGAGACCGATAACGGCAATGCCATCATCGTCGCCGGCGCGGACCGCGCCCGGGACAGCCGCCACCCGCCGGTGCTGATCCGCGGCGTGGTCGGTCGCTGCAACAAGCCGCGTCTCGACATGCATTACCAGCACGGTCCGCTCTCGACCGTCGCCGGCCGCTACGCGCGCGAGATCCTATGGCCCAATTCCGGCGTCGGCCCCGAGGACATCGACGTCACCGGCTCCTACGATGCCTTCACCTTCACGACCATGCTGCAGCTCGAGGATTACGGCTTCTGCAAGAAGGGCGAAGGCGGCGATTACGTCAGCGACGGCACCATCCGCCTCGGCGGGCGGCGCCCCAACAACACGAGCGGCGGCCATCTCTGCGAGGGATATACGCACGGCATCAACATGGTGATCGAGAATGTCCGCCAGCTCCGCCACGACGCCGACGACAGCTGCCCCGTGGGACCCGACGGCAAGCGGCGGCACACTTACGACTACCGCGAGGGCGGCTGCCGCCAGGTGAAGGACGTCGAAGTGACGGCCAATCTCGGCTGGGCGATGCCGGCGACTGGCTCCGCCATGGTCATGCGGCGCGGCTGAGGGAGACGGGACAATGGCGATCACCGCGCAATATCTCGGCATGCCGCTCGACGTGAGCGAGCTCGACGGCGAGAATCTCGAGTATTTCCGCTTCTGCGCCGCGCATGACTTCCGGCTGCAGGCCTGCACCCGCTGCGGCCTCCTGCGCTATCCGCCGACCACGGCGTGTCCCTGGTGCGCCAATCCCGAGTCGCGCTGGACCCCGGTCGACGGTCGCGGCACGGCCCATTCCTACACCGAGGTCCATCACGCTATCCAGCCGGCGTTCCGCGATCATGTGCCCTATTTAGTCCTGCTGGTCGATCTCGACACGCAGAAAGGAGCGCCGACTGCCGAGGAGGCCCTGCGCGTCGTCGGGAATCTGACGACGGCCGACGGCGTGCTGGCGCCGCCGGAGATGGTGCGGAAGGTCGGCATCGGCACGCGGCTGCGCATGGTTTTCACCGATATCGCGCCCGGCCTTGCCTTGCCGCAATGGACCCTCGACGAGGCCGCGCCGCAGCCGGCCAAGGTCTGGCGGTATCCAGTGGAGTAGGCTGGCTCTGTGGGACGCGACCACGCTCTCCCTACGGCGTCGTTCCCGCGAAAGCGGGAACCCAGAGCTTCTGTGCTCCGGCGCTCGCCCTGGGTCCCCCGCCTTCGCGGCGACGACGAATATAACTTCTGTTCTTTGGTGCATTGAGGAGGACCTTCGGTGACAGGCGTTTTCTCCGGGCTCACGGTGCTCGATGCGGCGAGCTTCATCGCGGCGCCCGCGGCCGCCACGATCCTCGCCGATTTCGGCGCGGATGTGATCAAGATCGAGCCGCCCGGTACGGGCGATGCTTACCGCAACCTTTCCTTTCAGCCCGGTATGCCGGTCAGCGACAAGGACTATTGCTGGACGGTCGACGACCGCAACAAGCGCAGCCTCGCGCTCGATCTGAAGCAGGCGGAGGCGCGGAAGATCCTGCACGGCCTCATCGCCGACGCGGACGTGTTCATCACCAACTATCCGCCGCCGGTTCGGCGCCGGCTCGGCATCGCCTTCGACCAGCTCTCGCATATCAACGAGCGCCTCGTCTATGCGTCGCTCACCGCCTACGGCGAGCGCGGCTCCGAGGCCGACAAACCCGGCTTCGATTCGACGGCGTGGTGGGCGCGCTCCGGTCTCATGGATCTGACGCGGCCCGATCCGCAGGCCTTGCCGACGCGCTCCCTTCCCGGCATGGGCGACCATCCGACGGCGCTCGCCCTCTATGGCGCGATCGTCACCGCGCTCTTCCAGCGCCAGCGCACCGGCAAAGGCGCTTACGTCGGCACTTCGCTGATGGCGAGCGGCGCCTGGGCCAATGCCTGCTACATCCAGGCCGGGCTCGAGGGTGCGCGCATCGCGCCGCGGCCGCCGCGCACCGAAGCGCTCAATGCCCTTTCAAACCACTATCGCTGCCGCGACGATCGCTGGCTCATCCTGGCGATTGGCGTCGCTCAGGACCAAAAACTTTGGCCGGTTTTCGCTGAGACGGTCGGGCGGCCGGAGCTCGCTCACGACCCGCTGTTCCGCGACCGCGCCGCGCGCTTCAAGAACGCGCGCCCTTTGGTGGCGCTGCTGGACGAGGTCTTCCTGCAGCGCGACGCTGGGGAATGGATGCGACTGCTCGAGGCCAAGGGCATGGTGGTGGCGCTCGTGGCGAGGCCGGGCGAAGCGCTGCATGACCGGCAGATGCGCGAGAACGGCGTGATCGTGCCGCTCGGCAACGGCCACACCGTCAGCAGCCCGCTCTGGGTGGCGGGTGTGGAGAAAGCCGCGGCAACCCCGGCGCCACGCCTCGGCGAGAACAGCGACGCCATCCTGCGCGAGCAGGGCCTCACGGAGACGAAGATCGCGGAGCTTCGCGCTCACGGCGTGGTGGGCTGAGGATTCGGGTGCTCGTGTAGCGCGCTACCTGACGCGGTGAAACGTGATGCTGCCGATACGCCATACGACCGTGACGGTATTGCCATCCTCGGAACGGTAGCTGCCGTTCGCACCTCAACCGTCGGTACCGAAGAGGAATACCGCCGCCGCCACGGCGCAAGTCCATTTGCCGCCCGCCTCCGCCTGGGTCGCGGCGGTGATGGACTGGCTGTCGATGATAAGATGCGAGTGCTCGTAGAGCTTCTTGCGCTCGTTCCAAGCGGCATCGGGATCGAACTCGATGCCGAGGGTCGAGGCCAGCATCGTGGCGGCCAGATCCTCGGCATAGTCGCCGCTTTCCTGGCTGTTCATGCCGAACCCGTGATGCTCGGAGATATAGCCGTACATATCGGGATTGGCGGGCCGAGCCAACCCGATGCTGGCGTTGAGCAGGCGCCGGGGCTCATCCGTCTCGGCGCGCGCAAGGACGCAAAAAGTGATCTCGCCGGGCGAGAGTTCGCGCACGCCGACGTCGCGCACCACGATCTCGCAACGCGGCGGCAAAATCGACGAGACCGTTACCAGGTTTTGCTGCTCGATATCCCCGTCGCGGAGCGCGTATTCGAACGCGGTCAAGCGATGGCGATGGACGCCGACGCCACTGGTGAGAAAGACGCTCTTCGCTATCAGCTTCATTTCTTCCCGCCCGCCGTCGCACTATAGGAATGATTTGTTGCAGTCGCGAGACCTGGGCGTGGGTTTTAACGACCCGATCTGATGATCTGTTACGATATCTCCCGCAGAGGAGAAACGGCCGATGAGCTCGACCCCCACCTATGCCTTGCCGTCAAGGTTTCTCGGCGTCGCCCGCACGGAGAGGAGCGCCGCCTATTGCGTCGCCGGCGCGCCCTTCGACATCGGCACGAGCTTCCGCAGCGGCGCGCGCTTCGGCCCCGACGCCATTCGCCAAGCCAGTCGCATGCTGGTCGACGGCGATCATCCCACGCGCTGGTTGGATCCGGCGACGCTCGAGCTGGCCGATATCGGCAATTTCGCGCTGGCGCTGGGCGACATTCCGCGAAGCCTCGCCGCGCTCGAAGCTCAAGCCGCGGATATCGCCCACCTCATCACCCTGGGTGGTGATCATTCGATCACGCTGGCGCTGCTGCGCGCCCTGGGACGCCGCATCGGGCCCTTGGCTTTGGTGCATTTCGACGCCCATGTCGATGCCTGGCCCGACACCTTCGGCAATCCCTATGGCCACGCCTCTGTCTTCTATCACGCCATCGAGGAGGGCCTCGTCGAGCCCAGGCGAACGGTGCAGGTGGGTATCCGCTCGCCCGTGCCAAAGTCCGTCTATGACTGGGTGTTGGGCAAGGGCGTCACCATTGTTGCCGCAGAGACCGTACACGAGACCGGAGCCGCATCGACGGCGGCGGCGATCCGTCGCGTGATCGGCGACGCCCCGGCCTATCTCAGCTTCGACATCGATGCGCTCGATCCGGCTTTTGCGCCCGGGACCGGCACGCCGGAAGTCGGCGGGCTCGCCAGTTGGCAGGTGCAGGGAATTCTGCGGCGCCTTCAGGGAGTGCGCTTTCGCGGCATGGATGTCGTCGAGGTCGCCCCACCTTACGACGTCTCCGGGATTACCGCACTCGCGGCCGCAACCATCGCCTGGGAATATCTCGCCCTCGTCGCGTGAGAAGGCGCGGCTTCCCCGTTGGCGCAGAGGATGCGCGGGATGGAAACAAAGCCTCAGCGACCCCTACGCTCCACGCCAAAAATGCTGCCGACAACACGCTGATATTCCGAGGGAAGCTTGGAAGTCGCCGACGCCCTCGATCGTCAGTCCATCCCGATCATCTCATCCGAGACGCGCACGACCCCCGGCACGCTCTCGGCGAGCGCGATCAGCGCCTTGCGCTCGGGCTCGGAGCTGATGAGACCCCAGAGATGCACCGTGCCATCGCTGACGATGACATTGCGGCTGCCGAAATCGGTCCAGGTCTGCTTTTCGAGGCGAGACAGCAATTCCTGGCGGATCTCGAGGTCGCGATGCGCGCCATTCTCCTCGCCGCGGCCGATCACAGAGGCGAGGGCCTGGATCAAGTTGGAGCGGCTCACTACGCCGACCAGCTTGCCGTTCCGGGTAATGGGCACCCGCTTGATGCGCCTGCGCTCGAGAAGCGCGGCAATCTCCGAGAGCGGCGTCTGCTCGGTGGCGGAGGCCACATCCGTCGTCATCAGCTCCTCGACCTTCTTGCCATGGGACTTGGCGAATTCCTCGGCCAGCGTCGAGGCGCCGGTGACGGCCTCGACCCACCAGGGACGCTGCTTCTCGGTGCCGATTTCGACGCGGCGAATGAGGTCGGCCTCGCTGATGATGCCGACGAGATGCCCGTAAGCGTCAACGACGGGCAAGGCGCTCACGTCATGCTCGCTCAAGAGCTTCACCGCCTCGGCGACATCGGTGTCGGGACGAACGGTCACGACGTCGCGCACCATGACATCAATCGCACGCATATGTGCTCCTCGGGTTAGAGAGCGGTCGACGATGGCACTCAGAAGAGATAGGTCAAGAGGGCGAAGAGCGACCCCGACAGCACGATGGCCGCCGGCAGGGTCAAAACCCAGGCGAGCGCCATGTTCCCGATCGTGCTCATTTGCAGGCCCGAGCCGTTCGCCGCCATGGTGCCGGCGACACCCGACGAGAGCACATGCGTGGTGCTCGCCGGCAGGCCGTAATTGTCGGCGGCCATGATCAGGCCCATCGCCACGAGCTCGGCTGACGCGCCTTGGCCGTATGTCAGATGCTCCTTGCCGATCTTCTCGCCGACGGTGACGACGATGCGCTTCCAGCCTACCATGGTGCCGAGACCAAGCGCGATCGCCACCGCGACCTTGACCCAGGTGGGAATGAACTTGGTCCCGGTATCGAGGGCCTTCTTGTAGGTCGAGAGCGTCGCAACGTCGGCCGCCGACAAATCGGCTTCCTTGTCCTTCATCAGCAGGCGAAGCGCTTCGGCGGCGAGATACATGTCATTGCGCGTATTGCCGACCGTCGCCGTCGGCAGCTTCCCCAACGAGCCGTATTGCTTGATCTGATCGCCGATCTGCGTCACCAAGGCGGCGAGTGAGGGATATGTCCCCTCGCTGATCTTGTGCTGAGCGACATAGAGCGTGACGGCAGGACGCGGATTGCCGAGCACGTCGTATCCGGCCGCCTTCTCGCCGATCACTTGCACCGCCGCGGCTGACGCCTTCTCGAACTCGGGGGTGAAGCTGTTGGGCAAGGACCGGTTCAACGCATAGGTCGTCGGCACCGTGCCGATGAGGATCAACATGATGAGGCCCATGCCCTTTTGCCCATCATTGGAGCCATGGGCGAAACTGACGCCGGTGCAGGTCAGTACCAAAAGACCACGGATCCACCAGGGCGGGGGCTCTGC
>Ga0335081_10016799_pt1 | contig 11856 bp, 10 predicted proteins | sample Lox_Sample_35_FD_206713 | JGI IMG/M metagenome (GOLD analysis project Ga0335081, IMG submission 206713) | Soil microbial communities from Loxahatchee National Wildlife Refuge, Florida, United States - Lox_Sample_3.5 | ecosystem: Environmental > Terrestrial > Soil > Wetlands | place: USA... | reverse complement strand
CCTGCTCGAGCTAACGCACGGCGGGGGCAAACCCGTCTTGCTGCCCAACGGCGAAAAACGCACCGCTCTCGAAGACGGCGACGAAATCATCCTTGGGGGTTATTGCCGTCGCGATGGGTATCCCAAGATCTCGCTGGGCGTGTGCCGGGGAGCGATCCTCCCGGCACGCGGGCCATCGGAGAGTTAGGGCGGCGATTGAATTCGTCCATCCCATCCTCGCGGCAAAAAGTCGCCGCGGCGGCCGCCGCAGGGATGCGGCCCCACGGGACAATGGTCCATCAATCATTAAGTAATTCCTCGTCTGGGCCGAATATTCGCTAAGTGGAACCATCCATCTTCCTAATGACCACCCTTTAAAGTCCAGTTGAAGCAGGCCTATGCTTTTGGGCAGATGGACGGGAAGGCGCCGTCGCGCATCTCTGTCTATCGGAGGTCATTCATGGCGACTCTCGCCCCCAGCGCCGTCAGCGCGAGCAAGGATTTTCTTCCTCTCAAAGGCACCGATCACGTCGAGTTCTACGTGGGCAACGCACGGCAGGCGGCTTACTTTTACCGCGCCGGTTTCGGCATGAAGCTGTTCGCCTACTCCGGGCCTGAGACCGGCCAGCGCGACCGCGCTTCGTATGTCCTGCAGCAAGGCAAGGTCCGATTCGTTTTCACCACGTCGCTGCGCCCCAACTCCGCCATCGCCGAGCATGTCGCCCGCCATGGGGACGGCGTACGCGCGATCGCGCTTGAAGTCGACGACGCGCGCCTTGCCTGGATGGAGACCACGGCTCGCGGCGCCCGCAGCGTGGCCGAGCCGCACGAGATGTCCGACGAGTACGGTCGAGTGACCGTCTCTTCGATCGCCGCCTACGGCGACACGATTCACACCTTTATCGAGCGCGGCCACTACAACGGCCCGTTTCTGCCCGGCTTCGCCGCCGAGCCCGAAGACGTCGTGGCGCGGCCCACCGGGCTCAAGCATATCGACCACATGGTCGGGAACGTGGGCTGGCACTCGATGGACGAATGGGTCGATTTCTACGCGCGCGTGATGGGCTTCCAGCTCTACCAGCACTTCGACGACAAGGACATCTCCACCGAATACTCGGCGCTGATGTCCAAGGTGATGTCCAACGGCAACGGCTATGTGAAATTCCCCATCAACGAGCCCGCCGAAGGCCGCAGAAAATCGCAGATCGAAGAGTATCTCGAGTTCTACCAGGGCCCGGGCGTGCAGCACATCGCGCTGGCGACCGATGACATTCTCACTACCGTTGCCGAGATGCAGGCGCGCGGCATCGAGTTCCTCACCGTGCCTCACACGTATTACACCGAACTCGCGGGTCGCGTGGGGCGCATCGACGAGCCGATCGAAGAGCTGGAAAAGCTCGGCATCCTGGCCGATCGCGACGACGAAGGCTACATGCTGCAGATCTTCACGCGCCCGGTCGAGGACCGGCCCACGCTTTTCTACGAGATCATCCAGCGCAAGGGCAGCCGCAGCTTCGGCAAGGGAAACTTCAAGGCGCTCTTCGAGGCCATCGAGCGCGAGCAGGCGCTGAGGGGGAACCTATGAACCACGCAGCGCCCGCATCCATTACAGACACGCCCAAGGCCGCGCCGTTTCCGCCGAAGCCGGAGCCCTTGCTCCCCAGAGCGCATTCCTTCCTCATTGAGCAGGACTACGCATCGTATACGGACGAGCAGCACGATACCTGGGCCGAGCTCGTAAGTCGTCGCATGCCGCAGATCGAAGAGCACGCCGCGGCGGAGTATCTCGAAGGCTTCGACTATCTGCACCTGCCGGTCGATCGGCTGCCCAACCTGCGCGCGCTTTCGGCCAAGCTCGAGCGCCGCACCGGATGGAATACGACGGCGGTCAGCGGCTTTATGCCCGGGCCGGCATTTTTCGAGATGCTGGCCGCGCGCCGGTTTCCCACCACAACGTGGCTGCGCAGCCGCGACTCGCTTGAGTACACGCCCGAGCCCGACATCTTTCACGACGTCTTCGGCCACGTGCCCATGCATGCGCATCCCGTTTTTGCGGATTTTCTGCAACGCTACGGCCAGCTCTGCGCGCGCATCGAGGATGAAGCCATCCTCGAGCACATCGGCCGCGTCTTCTGGTACACGGTCGAGTTCGGGCTTATCCGGCAGAACGGCAAAGTGAAGGTCTACGGCAGCGGGCTGATCAGCTCCAACGGCGAGTGCTCGAATGTGATCCGCGGCGGTTGCGCGGTGAAGCCTTTCGTGCTGGAAGAAGTGCTGCGCACGCCGGTCAAGGTCGACGAGATGCACAAGCTGCTCTTCGCCATCGAGAGCTTCGAGGAGATCTATCACGCCGTGGGAGAACTGGAAGAGCGCGTGGATCGCGGGGAACGGCTGGCGGCGTAAGCAGAAATGGTCGATGAGTTATCTGGATGCTGGGTGCCCCAGGTCCGGGTCCCCAGCGACAGGTTTTCGTCGCTGGGGTGGAGGTCCGTGTGTTCGGACCTGGGATCTCTATATTCCGCCGCCGTTCAGCGACGCCATCCGCATCGCTTCCACTCCCGCACCCAGAACCGTGCGCAACTCTTCGTTACCGTGTCGCGCGAACCACGCGCGCAGATTTTCGCCGTCCTCGCGCGTGGTCTGATAGCCGCCTAGCAGCCGCTCCAGCGCGTCGGGCACGTCGTGCGAGGCGCAGCGATAATTCACCTGACGCGCGATGCCCGCGTGCTTGCCCAGCGCGCCGCCCAGCGAGAAATACCATGCGTCGACGAGCTTGCCGTCGAGCTTGATCTTCTTGCCTTCCAGGCCCACGTCGGCAATCCACGCCTGGCCGCAGTTGTTGGGGCAGCCGGTGACGTTGAGCTTGATCTGCTGGTCGAAGCCGGGCATGCGCGCCTCCATCTCCTCGACGAGCCAGCGCGCGAAGCCCTTGGTCTCAGCGATCGCCAGCTTGCAGAACTCCGTTCCCGTGCAGGCGACCGTTCCACGCCAGAAATTCGACGCCTCGACCGTCAGCCCCAGGTCGTTGAGCCCGCGAATCGCATCCTGCGTCTTCGCCGCCGGCACGCCGGTGAGAATAAAGTTCTGCATGACTGTAGTGCGAATCTCGCCCGCGCCCAGCCGCTCGGCCAGCGCCGCTACGCCCTCAAGCTGTTCGCCGGTCATGCGCCCGCGCAGCACCGTCGCGCCGATTGAGTTGAGTCCGGGCTGTTTTTGCGCCTGCACGCCCACGTGATCGCGAAAGACGTCTTCCGGCATTTCCTCCGGCACGCCCGGATCGAGTTTGAATCCAATTCGTTCTTCGAGTTCGGCGAGGAATCGCTCCGCCGTCCAGCCTTCGCGCAGAAAGAGATACTTCAGCCTGGCGCGCTCGCGGCTCTCGCGCAGCACATCCTGGGCGCGAAACAGCTCGGCGATGCCGCGCGCCACGCGCGCCGCCTGGTCCTGCCGGACAAATGCGTCGAGCTTTACGCCGAGGTGCGGCTCGTTCGACAGCCCGCCGCCCACGCGCACCGAGTAGCCGACCTCATTGCCGCTCCGCACCGCGGTCATGCCGATCTCGTTGATCTCGGGATAGGTGCACCACACCGGGCAGCCGGTGACGGTGATCTTGAATTTTCGCGGTAAGTTATAAAAGTCGGCTTTGCCTTGTAACTCGCGCGAAATTTCGAGCGCCAGGCGAGAAGCATCGAGTAACTCCGACTTATCGATTCCGGCGAGCGGACAGTTGGTCACGTTGCGCGTCACGTCTCCGCAGGCCGAGCGCGGCGAAAGGCCCGCGGCGTCGAGCGCGTCCACGATCTCCGGCAGCGAATCGATGGTGAGCCAGTGCAGCTGGATCGCCTGCCGCGTGGTGATGTCGGCGAGGTTTTGCCCGTGTTCCCGCGCCAGCCGCCCGACCAGCCGCAGTTGCTCGGCCGTGGCGCGGCCGCCGGTGAGCCCGATACGCATCATAAAGTATTCGGTTGCCTTGCCTTCGCCGCCCACGCCGCCGGTGGCGCCCACGCCGTCGCCCTGCGTGTAGATGCCCCACCATTTGAAGTAGAACGAGGCCCACTCCGGTAGCACGCTGGCCCGCCCCTCGCGCGCAAACCGCCGTACCTCGTCGAACGCCTCCCAGGGATTCTTCTCGCGCTTCAGACGCTCCGCGCGCTGCGCCTTGGTTTCCTTCGCTGCGGGCTGAGGTGCTTCGATTGTCGCTGGCTGGCTCATCTCGGGCTCCGTCCTGGGGTGGGGATCATTACGGAGCCAAAAACAACCAAGCCCCGTCTACGCGCTAGCGCCGGGGCTTGAGGAACGTTCGCTTGTCGAGTGATTCGACTTGCGGCCTAGATGGCGGGCAGTTCCCTGCGAACACCGGCGCGGGTGCAGCAACAACAACAGCAGCACCGCGTGCAAGCCGGGTTCGAGTGGAACCTCATGCGTTCTAGGTTATGGAGAATCCGGACGAATGTCAAACCGGAGCCTTGGTGAGGGAAGTGGGCTAATTTTGTTCAGCGGCTGAACCGCTTGCGGAATCAGGCGAGGTTGAGATGTATTGCACCGTAAGCCATTGCAGGGGCTGAAGCCCACCTTGACTTGCGTGACTTGCGGCACGGTCGAAAACGCAAGCGTCGAATTCCCACCCTTTCGCCAAAATCGGGCGAAAAGGGTGGGGCACCCCGTTGATTGGCGAAGAGCGTTTTCATATGCTTGGGTGGACCGAAGGCCGATGGGAGCCACGACTGAAAGTCGTGCCCTGTTACAGGGCCACTTCGTCGAGAGTCTTTCCGCAAGTCTGTTGAGCCCGTTACTTTCCAGGCTGCCGCGGGCTCGGTAAGGGAATCGGCGGCATCGCGATGCTATGCTGCTCGATATGAACAGGAACCGCTCCGTTCCGCCCGGACCTGTGATTCCGTTTCTTTCTTACGAGGATGTACCGCGCGCGATTGAATGGCTCTGCGGCGCATTCGGTTTCACCGAGCGCCTGCGCACCCCGCCGGAAGAAGACGGAAGCATTCACCTGGCGCAATTGAACGCCGGCGAAGGCAGCGTGATGCTCAGGACGCTGCAGCCGGGTGAGGAGTCGAAGCCGGGCCGGCCGCCGCAGTCGATCCTGGTGCGCATTGAAGATGCCGACGCGCACTGCCAGCGTGCGCGAGCCTATGGCGCGCGCATTACAGGTGAACCGCATAGCTGCGAGTTCGGGGAACGGCAATATTCGGCTGAAGATCTCGGAGGCCATCAATGGACGTTCAGTCAGACCATTGCCGACATCGATCCCCACGACTGGGGCGCGGAGGTCAAGGACCTTTCTTAGCGGAGCTTCATGGAGACCACGCGCTGGCAATGAAGGGATGGACCCCTGGCCAAAGAGAGGCGGATAAACTATAGAAACGAGCAACGGCCATGACTGTACCCATCCTGCCGGACCTATCCGCAAGACCCCATGAGCTCGCCGTGGAGCGGCTCATGGCCGCGGCGCCGCCGGCGTTGTTCCGGGCATGGACCGAGCAGTTCGAGCTGTGGTTCGCGGCGCCCGGATCCGTGCTGATGCGAGGCAAGGTCAACACGCCATTCTTCTTCGAAACGCAATTCGAAGGCACACGTCATCCGCACTATGGCCGGTTCCTGCGCGTTGAGCCCGGCCGGCTGATCGAGCTCACCTGGCTCACGGCCGCAACCCGGGGCGTGGAAACGGTGGTGACGGTCGAGCTCGCGCCGGAACAGAGCGGCACGCGGCTACGTCTCCGCCACGCGGGCTTCCCCGACGAGGAATCGCGGGATCGCCACCAGGATGCCTGGCCAAAAGTGCTCGCCCATCTCGACGAGCGGATCTCCTCAACTGTCCAGTCCAGAAGAAAGACCCGCCGACAGAGATGACTTTCGAGCTCCAGCCTGCTTTGAAAGGACGCCTCATCGAGCTGCGGCCGCTTCGCCCCGGGGACTTTGCCGAGCTCTTCAAAGTCGCAGCCGATCCTCTCATCTGGGAGCAGCATCCCAATCACGATCGATATCAGGAAAAGGTGTTCGCCGAGTTCTTTCGCGCCGGCCTGGAATCGGAAGGCGCGCTCGTCGTACTGGATATCCGCGACGGCCGGATCATCGGCTCCTCGCGGTTCTACGGCTACGACCCGCAGAACAGCGAAATCGAAATTGGATGGACGTTCCTCGCGCGGCCCTACTGGGGCGGCGTCTACAATCGCGAACTGAAGCAGCTCATGCTGCGGCACGCCTTCGAATTTGTCGAGAATGTGGTCTTTCTCGTGGGCCCGGAGAATCTGCGCTCTCAGAGGGCGATGGAGAAGATCGGCGCCGTTCGTCTCGCACCGAGGCCGGACGGCCGGAGTGCGGAAAGCGTGGTGTACCGCATCACGGCCGCGGCGTTTCGGAATCCGGACCGGAATGGAGCCGGCAATCCCGTCTAAGGCCTGTTATCACCGGGGCGCTTACGCACACTCCACTGCCAGCGCGACCGCATTTCCGCCGCCGAGGCACAGGGACGCAATGCCCTTCTTTGCGCTGCGACGCCGCATCGCGTAGAGCAATGTTGTGAGCACGCGCGCGCCGCTGGCGCCGATGGGATGCCCGATCGCCACAGCGCCGCCGTGGACATTCACTTTCGCCGGATCGAGACCGAGATCGCGAATCACCGCCAGCGCCTGCACGGCGAAGGCCTCGTTCAATTCGTAGAGATCGACTTCGTCGAACGACCAGCCGGCACGCTCGGCGCACCGGCGCATGGCTTCGATCGGGGCGAGGCCGAACCACTCCGGCTCGCGGCCACTCACCGCCTGGGCGCGGACGAGAGCCATCGGCTTTGCGCCCAGTTTTGACGCCCGCTCCGCGCTCATGACGATCGTTGCAGCCGCGCCGTCATTCACGCCGGGCGCATTGCCCGCCGTCACGGTGCCCCCTTCCTTGAAGGCGGGCTTGAGCTTGGCCAGAATCTCGACGGTTGTCTCCGGCCGAACCGCCTCATCCGCGTCGAAGATGCGCGGCTCTCCACCCTTCTTCGCCGCGGGAATCTCCACTGCCAGAATCTCGTCGCGAAACCAGCCTTCGCGCGTTGAGGCAGCCGCGCGCCGGTGCGACTCGGCGGCAAACGCATCCTGCTCCTCGCGCGTGATGCCATATTTCGTCGCGATCATTTCCGCGCCGATGCCCATGTGAAAATCGCGGAACGCCTCCCACAACCCGTCGTTGACCATTGAGTCGACCAGCGTGCCGTTGCCCATGCGATAGCCGCCGCGCGCCTGCTGCAGCAGGTAGGGTGCGTTGGTCATCGACTCCATGCCGCCGGCCACGATGATCTGCGCATTGCCGGTTTGGATCGCCTGCGCCGCGAGGGCCACCGCGCGCAATCCCGAGCCACAGACCTGGTTCACGGTGAGTGCCGAGGCTGTCGCCGGAATGCCTCCATGAATCGCCGCCTGACGGGCAGGCGCTTGGCCCAGACCGGCCTGCAGCACGCAGCCCATGATGCACTCGTCGACCTGAGCGGGCTCGATGCCTGCGCGTCCGATCGACTCGCGCACCACCAGGGCGCCGAGCCGCGGAGCAGCAAAGGACGCCAGCGATCCCTGAAACTTGCTCACCGGCGTACGCACCGCGGACACAATAACTGCTTCATCTCTTTTCATAACAGATGTTTCCACCTTGCTTCGAAGTTACCCAGACATCGGAGGTTGTGGTGACCATCACAGCGAAATTCAGTAACTCAGCGTAAGATCGCGCCGTCAGATTGGTCGCTAACCGTCAGCCATCTTGCTTTGGCCCTCGGCAATGGTCGTCCAGGAGGGTTTATGACTTCTTCGAACGATTCGTCCTCCCGCTCAGAAAGAACATCGCGGCGAGGCTCTTCGACTCTCCGGCTCTCCACAGCCCTATTGATTGTAGGCTTCGCGTCCGGCATCGGCTATGCCGCTTCGCCCGGAGTGACGCAGGTCACGCTGCTCTCCACGAGCACCGCGAATGATCGGGTCCAGCAGTTTTACCTCACCTTCAACCGCATCGATCTGTTGAGTCAATCCGGCAGAACCGTTCCTCTGATCTCGAAGCCGCTCTATGCCGAATTCATGCACGTCAACGGCAGCGCCGAGGTGCTCGCGACCGCTCGGATTCCACAGGACCTTTACATCGGGATCTCGGTCTCCGTCGGGTACTCGGAATTCACGTGCAATATGCTCGACTCAACCGGCGGCCTGCATTCGAGTACATTCGCAAATGGCCATGTACCCGCTTCCCACGTGACGGTCGTATTTCGGTCGCCGATTCTTGCAGGCAGCTCAAGTCTGCTCCTCTATTTCACCCTGGACGTTTCGAAGTCCGCGCGTTACCCCTCCAGCATCCAATCATCGGAGAATTTCTCGATCCATCCTACCCTTGAAGTGACTGCGGCCGAGCTGTCTCAGAAGCCTGCCACCTTCTTCGACGGAATGCTTCTGGCGCAGGAGGGGATGGTAAGTGCCCTGGACAACGGCGATCGAGGATTCCATGTAACCGCCGCTGACGGGCCCAACTGCCCTGCAAAACTGCAGGCAAGCTGCGCCGATCCGGCTCGCGGACCGCGGTGGCACGTCGTTGTGGATGAGCACACAGCGATCCAGGGTCTCAAAGGAATCTCCGCGTTACTGCCTGGAATGGCTGTCGATATCGACGCGAAGATTCAGCCCGACGGGTCTCTGCTCGCGACGCGGATCGGCGTATATGACGCGAACCCGGCGCACCTGAGCGTCTCCTGGGGGCTCCTCGGATCGATTGCGGCCTCAGAGCCGGTGCTTGCAGCCTTCGAGACAGAAGCTCTCGGATTTCTGGATCACCTGAGCGGCTTTCCTTACTTCAGCTTTGGCAGAGCAGAATTCAAGGTATCGGGCCAATTCACCCATCTGCGCGATCTGCCCTTCCCGGCGGCATTCACCGCGTCCAACATGGTTCCCGGACAATCCGTCTTCATTACCAGCCACGCAATGAAGATCCTGGATCCGCCGATCTACGAGCCCGCCAGGATCGTCACTCTCATGCCGCAAGTCTTGAACGGACGCATTCTGTCCATGGGAAGAAGCGGCGGGTTTGATACCTATACAATCCAATTGGCGAGCTACAATCTGTTCCCTGCCCTCGCCCATCAGCCGGGACAAACCACGTTGCTCAAAACGCCTGGACGGGTCGTCGTCTATGTGGGTGACTCGACCGAGATGCTGAAATCCGAGTCTCTGCACATCGGAAGCGTCTTCCGATTCGGGGGCTTGGTTTTCAACGATCGCGGAACGCTGCGGATGGATTGCTCGCAGATCCTTGACGGCGTGAAAGAGTAGCGTCGTCGCAGCCGGAGTCAGATGCGGCCGGCGGCGCGCAGATCGTGAATCTCCGCGTCGTCGAAGATGCGCGAACGGATGAGGAAGCGCAGGCCTTCGGGGCCTTCGAGCGAGAACATGCCGCCGCGGCCGGGCACGACGTCGAGAATCAATTGCGTATGCTTCCAGTATTCGAACTGGCTCTTGCTCATATAAAACGGTTCGCCGTCGACCTCGCCGAGTTGCACGTCGGAATCGCCGACCAGGAATTCGCCCCGCGGGAAGCACATGGGCGAGCTGCCGTCGCAGCATCCGCCGGACTGGTGGAACATCAGCGGCCCGTGCTTTTCGCGCAGCATGCGGATGAGGTGAACGGCGAGGTCGGTAGCGAGGACTTGATCAGGAAGATCGGACATTTCGAATTCTCGGTGGCTCGCTTCGGTTTTGAGACGACGAAACGCAGATCCTTCGTTCGGTCGTCCACCTTCGGTGGACGACCTGCACTCAGGATGACAGTTGTCTGATGGCGGTCCATCCCACCCGATGTGCTCGCTCTCGCGAGCGCATCGGGTGAGGCACCAGTTTCTGGTGAGGTTTCGTATAGGTGCCCCCGGTCCCAACAAAGGGACCGGGGGCACCCGTCGACTGAGTTGATCACCGATCAGGGATCCCAGGTCCGAACCCACGGACCTGGGGCACCCGTCTTCATGGTTGAACAGCTTCGTGCGGCTTCGGTTTAGAAGAAGCCCAGCTTCTTGGGGCTGTAGCTCACCAGCATGTTCTTCGTCTGCTGGTAGTGGTCGAGCATCATGGCGTGTGTTTCGCGGCCGATGCCCGACTGCTTGTACCCGCCGAACGCAGCATGCGCCGGATAGGCGTGATAGCAGTTCACCCACACGCGCCCTGCCTGGATGCCGCGGCCAAAGCGATAGCAGCGGTTGGCATCGCGGCTCCAGACGCCCGCGCCCAGGCCGTAGAGCGTGTCGTTGGCAATCGCCAGCGCATCGTCTTCGTTCTTGAAGGTCGTCACCGAGACCACCGGCCCGAAGATCTCCTCCTGGAAGACGCGCATGCGGTTGTGGCCTTTGAAGACCGTTGGCTGCACGTAATAGCCGCCCTCGAGCTCGCCGCCCAGGTGCGCGCGAGCGCCTCCGGCCAGCACTTCGGCGCCTTCCTGCTTGCCGATATCGAGATAGCTCAGGATCTTTTCGAGCTGCTCGCTCGACGCCTGCGCCCCGATCATGGTGTCGCTCTCCAGCGGATTGCCCTGCTTGATGGCGGCCACGCGTTTGAGCGCCCGCTCCATAAAGCGGTCGTAGATGCTCTCCTGGATGAGCGCGCGGCTGGGACACGTGCACACTTCGCCCTGGTTGAGCGCGAACATCACGAAGCCTTCGATCGCCTTGTCGAAGAAGTCGTCGTCCTCGTTGAGCACGTCGTCGAAGAAGATGTTCGGCGACTTGCCGCCCAGCTCCAGCGTGACCGGTATCAGGTTCTGGCTGGCGTACTGCATGATTAGCCGGCCCGTCGTGGTCTCGCCGGTAAATGCGATCTTGGCCACGCGCGAGCTCGAAGCCAGCGGCTTGCCCGCTTCGAGGCCGAATCCGTTTACGATGTTGACGACGCCCGGCGGCAGCAGATCAGCCACCAGCTCGGCCCATACCAGAATGCTCGCCGGAGTTTGCTCGGCCGGCTTGAGCACCACGCAGTTGCCCGCGGCCAGCGCCGGCGCCAGCTTCCAGGTCGCCATCAGGATGGGGAAGTTCCACGGAATGATCTGCCCCACCACGCCCAGCGGCTCATGGAAATGGTAGGCGACCGTGTCTTTGTCGATCTCGGAGATGGTGCCTTCCTGCGCGCGGATGCAGCCGGCAAAATAACGCCAGTGGTCGATGGCCAGCGGCAGGTCGGCGGCCGTCGTTTCGCGGATCGGCTTGCCGTTGTCCCAGGTTTCGGCCAGGGCCAGGATGTCGAGATTGGCCTCCATCCGGTCGGCAATCTTGTTCAGGATGATGGCGCGCTGCGTGGGCGGCGTGTGGCCCCATTTTTCGCGCGCTGCGTGCGCCGCGTCCAGCGCCAGGTCGATATCCTGCGCGTTGGAGCGCGGAATCTCGCAGAACGTCTTGCCGGTGATGGGAGTTACGTTTTCGAAGAACTGGCCGCCAACGGGCTCAACCCATTTGCCGCCGATGTAGTTGCCGTAGCGCGGGCGAAAGCTTACCTGCTCGCTGAGCTTGCCCGAGTGCACTTGCGAAATTGTCGCCATATCGCTCTCTCCTTGGGGGATGCCGTGCCCGCCGCGGTCTGCCCATGGGCCGGGGTTCCGATCTTGAAGATTCTGATCCTGATAGCGCAGTCAACTGCCGGAGCTCGATGATCCGCCGCTCCATGGCATCCGCTGCGCGGCGCAAAGAAGAACCGGAAAACCGCCGGGGACCGCGGCGCAGGAATCATACACCCGTCCAGCCCAGCATCGGCAAGTCCGGCCTGTGGATCGAATTCACCCGCTTTTCAGGTCCCGCACAATCCGTTTCTGCTTTGCGGCGCGCCCCCGATCGCTTTCCGATTTGGAGCTGCCTTCAAACGGCCAATGAGCCGACTT
>Ga0335081_10016798_pt1:7500-11856 | contig 11856 bp, 3 predicted proteins | sample Lox_Sample_35_FD_206713 | JGI IMG/M metagenome (GOLD analysis project Ga0335081, IMG submission 206713) | Soil microbial communities from Loxahatchee National Wildlife Refuge, Florida, United States - Lox_Sample_3.5 | ecosystem: Environmental > Terrestrial > Soil > Wetlands | place... | reverse complement strand
GGTGGGTGCGATCGCGGGCGGAGGCGGCGGCACCGTGTTGATCGTAGGGGGCGTGGTCTGCGCGGGCTACGGGGTATATCTGTACGCTCAGTAGAGCGAGCGCCCGTTCTCTTTCGCAGGCGAATTGCTCCAACGTATCGCTGCACGCTGTGGTGGAGGCTCGTTCGAGCTGGATCGTGCCGCTGTCCAGAGGTTGTGATGCGGATCGTTACACTCGCGTTGCTCATGGCGATGGTGGGGATGGTTCAGGCGCAGGCGCAAACACCGCAATTTGCTCCCGCGGTCCGCGCCGCGGCGATGCTCCGGGCCGCGGCTCTAACTCCCTCGAACGCTGCGCGCCTCGAGCCGTTCGGCGGCGCGGGAGCGCAGGCCGGCTCGAACCGTCATGAGATGGGCACGACGCTCATGATCGCCGGAGGTGCGGCGGTGCTGATCGGAGCGATTGTCGGTGGTGGTGGCGGCGCGGCGCTGATCGTCGGCGGCCTCGCAGCCGGCGGATACGGATACTACCTGTTCCAACAGAAGTAGCTGCTGTTGATCACACTCTAACATTCCGCCCCGTTGCGGGGTGCACCACGCTGTCCCAACAAGCCCTCCGTGTGACGATGCAGTTCACGACGTGCGGCAGCTTGCCCACGTGACGGTCAGCATCTCAAGAACGCCGAGCGTATCGGGAAACAGTTGCCCGGATGTCCTCCCGCCGCAGCCCGGGCAGACCGAGTGCGGCGCGAGGCTTCCGCACCGATCCCCGGACCTCTGTGACCCGATCGTCGGATTCGCTCCTCAGCCGTCACTCCCGCTGCTTACCGCTGTTGCTGGTTGCATTGGTCTTCATCTGTCCCACCGCAGCCCGCGGGCAGGGCGGCTCCACGACGGATATTCTGACCGGCGTCGTTCGCGGACCGGACGGCCAGCCGATTCAGGGCGCCACGGTGGTGGCGACGTCGTTTCAGAACCAGTTGCAACGTGAAGCTCGAACCAACGCGCGCGGCCGGTACACCATCGTTTTTCCGGACGGCGGCGGGCAGTATCGTCTCGACGTGCGGTTCATCGGGCTCGCTCCGGCACAACTCATCCTCATGCGCCAGGCGGACGAGGACGAGTTGGTGGCGGACGTCACGCTGTCGAATGCGTCGGTCGCCCTCGAACCAGTCACCGTCACGGCACGCCGCGCGCGCCCCGAGAGCGGCACACAACCGACGCCGGGGGAAGCAGGGCGGAATCTGAACCCGGAGGCCGTCGCCCGGCTGCCGCTCGACGCCTCCGATCTGAACGTCGTCGCGACGCTCGTGCCGGGCGTGCTCGGCCTCGCGGGTACGGACTCGACCGAGTCCGCGTTCTCGGTCGCGGGACTCCGTCCCACCGCGAACGCCGTCACGCTCGACGGACTCACGTATGGATCGGGCAGCGTTCCTCAGGATGCGGTGCAGAACACGCGCGTCGTGACCAGCACGTACGATGTCGCCCGCGGCGAGTTTTCCGGCGGCCTCGTCGCGTCGACGACGCGCAGCGGGACGAATACGCCGGCGGGTTCGTTTACCTACACGCTGCGTGACCGCAATCTCGCCTGGGGTGGTCCGGCGGCGAGCGCCTTCGAGCAGGGCTACACACAGCAACAGCTCGGCGGCGGCTTCGGCGGCCCGCTGGTGCGCAACAAACTGTTCGCGTTCGGCTCGCTCCAGGGTCGCTGGCGTACTCAGGCGCTCCCATCCCTGCTCTCCGCCGATCCCGCGACGCTCTCACGGCTCGGCCTCGCGGGCGATTCGCTGAGCAACTTCCTCCAGACGCTCGGATCGCTCGGCGTGCCCATGAACGCGCCCGTGGTTCCCGCCAATCGTGTCAACACCCTGGACGGCGCGGTGCTGCGGATCGATTGGATGATGGCGAACGCCCAGACGCTCATGCTGCGCGGCGACTGGCGTCTCAATGATCAATATCCCGCCTCGGTGGGATCGCTTGCGCTGCCGCAGAACGGCGGGAACCGCACGGGCTGGGGCGGCGGGATCATGGCGACGCTCACGTCCTACTTCGGTGGGACGCACATCAACGAGCTGCGCACGTATTTCTCGGTGAACCGCACCGGCGCCACTCCCTATCTCCTGGGGCCGGACGGCCGAGTGCAGATCGCGTCGACCGTGGCTGACAGCTCGCTCGCCATCACCACAGTGAGCTTTGGAGGGAATGCGGGCATGCCGCAGCAATCGAACCAGACCGGTTTCGAAGGGACCGACGAGTTGTCCTGGCTGCTGGGCGGCGCCGCGCATCGTGTGAAGCTGGGCCTGTTCCTCCGGCTTACAGGGCTCGACAATACCACGGTACCCAACGAGTACGGCACGTTCTTATTCAATTCTTTGCCCGCGCTCGCGGTTGATAGCCCGAGCGTGTTCACGCGTACGCTCGCGGCGGCGCCGCGCATGGGCACCGCTACGGAAGCGGCACTGTATCTGGGCGACTCGTGGCGCCGCCGGGGCGGCCTGCAGCTCACCTACGGCGTGCGGGCGGAGGGATCGGAATTTTCGGGAGCGCCGCCGCTCAATCGCGCGGTGGATTCACTGTTTGGCGTACGCACGGATGCGATCCCCTCCGAGATCCACGTGAGTCCACGGATTGGCTTCACGTGGCTCATCGGTAGTGGCGGACGTGGAGGAGCGGGGCGTGGCGGTGCATTTGGGGGTGCGGGCGGCGCGTCACACACGATTGTGCGTGGCGGAGTGGGCGAGTTTCGTAGCCCCACGCCGACGAGCTTGTACAGCTCGGCGCTGGCTGCGTCGGGTCTCGCGAGCGGAGAGACGCAGATCTATTGCGTGGGGTCCGGGGTGCCCACGCCGGATTGGTCCGAGTATTTCGGCGACCCGTCCGGTATCCCCACGAGCTGCAGCGACAGCGCTGACGATCAGCCTGCTGTTCCGAACCTCGTCGTCTTCGCTCCGACGTATGGAGCATCACGCACGTGGCGCGGTTCGTTCGGCATCCAGCAACGGGTGAGCACGTATGTGCTGTCGTGGGATGCCAACTACACGCGGGGGATCAATCAATATGGGTTCACGGACCTGAACCTCGGGCCGGAACAGTTTTCCCTGGCTGGCGAAGGGAACAGGCCGGTCTTCGCGCCGGCCGCCACGATTGTGCCGGGGACGGGCGCGATCCCACTCGCCGCCTCGCGACTCTATCCGGACTTCGGTCAGGTGCTCGAGATCGGATCCGGTCTCGGCTCCGAGGCCGTACAGAGTACGATCAGTATCGGCGGTTCGACCAGTCGCGGCGCGGTGCTGCAACTGGCGTACACATACACGCGCGCGCGCGATCAATCGTCGTTTTCGTCGGGTGCCGCCGCTCAGGGATTCGCCGCCCCCACCACCGGGGGCAATCCGAACGACGTGCCGTGGGCCACGAGTGACTTCGAACGGCGCCACAGCATCCTCGCCACCATCACGTATCCCATCAGCGGTTCGCTCGAGATCACGACCATCGGACGGCTCAACTCGGGCACGCCGTACACGCCGATCGTGGGCTCCGACATCAACGGTGACGGTGCTCGCAACGATCGCGCGTTCATTTTCGATCCGGCCGCGACTGCCGATACGCTGGTCGCGAACGGCATGCGGCGGTTGCTCGCAGGCGGCTCGTCCTCCGCGCAGCAGTGTCTCATGGCCCAGATCGGGACCATCGCCGGCCGGAACAGCTGTACCGGTCCCTGGACGCCCTCACTCGACTTCCAGATCAACTGGCGACCGCGGGCCCTTGGTCTGAATCGCCGTCTCACGTTGTCGCTCTTGACCGTCAACCTGCTCTCGGGCGTGGATCAGTTGCTCCATGGTCCCAACGATCTGCAGGGGTGGGGACAAGGAGAGACGCCCAATCCCGTCCTGCTCACGGTGCGCGGGTTCGATCCGGCGAGCGGCGCATTCCTTTATCAGGTGAACGGGCGCTTCGGTGCAGCGTCGAGCGCCACGGCGATTCGCGTCCCCTTCCAGATCGGAATCCAGGGTCATCTGACGGTTGGTCCGGATGCGACGCGCCAGCGGCTCAATACGATGTTCGGCGCTGGTGGTGGCGGAGGAGGGCGCGGGGGCTTCGGACGGGGAGGGGGCGAAGGTGGCGGGATTACCGGCGACGCGTTCCTCGCGCGGTTTGCCCGGGCGCTCCCGAACCCGGTGCGTGACATTATGGGCGAAAGCGATACGCTCGGACTGACACCCGATCAGGTGACGCGTCTGACCGGCATCGCCGATTCGCTCGATGCCGCGAACCGCACGATTGCCGATTCGGTGCAGGCAGCGATCGAGAAGGCGGGCCCGAACCCCGATCCGGCGGTGTTGTTCGCGGCGATCCGGCCCCGGATCGCCAAGGGCCGCG
>Ga0335081_10016798_pt1:0-2500 | contig 11856 bp, 3 predicted proteins | sample Lox_Sample_35_FD_206713 | JGI IMG/M metagenome (GOLD analysis project Ga0335081, IMG submission 206713) | Soil microbial communities from Loxahatchee National Wildlife Refuge, Florida, United States - Lox_Sample_3.5 | ecosystem: Environmental > Terrestrial > Soil > Wetlands | place: USA... | reverse complement strand
TGTGTGCTAAGGCGTACTCCAAGCCGACGTATACACACTGACGCCTGCCCGGTGCCGGAAGGTTAACGCAACTTGTCAGCCGCAAGGCAAAGCTCGTTGCCGAAGCCCCGGTAAACGGCGGCCGTAACTATAACGGTCCTAAGGTAGCGAAATTCCTTGTCGGGTAAGTTCCGACCTGCATGAATGGCGTAACGACTTGACGGCTGTCTCCTCCGTAAGCTCGGCGAAACTGCAGTATCGGTGAGGATTCCGATTTCCCGCATCAGGACAAAAAGACCCCGTGCACCTTTACTACAGCCTGCCATTGATCGTCTGCATGACTTGCGTAGCATAGGTGGGAGGCGATGATCCCCGGGTTTCGGCCTGGGGGGAGCCAACAGTGAAATACCACCCTTGTTTTGTTGACGCTCTCACTCCGCCGCTTACCGCGGCGAGGACCGTGGCTGGCGGGTAGTTTGACTGGGGCGGTCGCCTCCGAAATTGTAACGGAGGCGCGCGATGGTGCCCTCAGTGCGGTCGGTAATCGCACGACGAGCGCAAACGCAAAAGGGCGCCTGACAGCGAGCGCGACGGCGCGAGCTGGGACGAAAGTCGGCGTTAGTGATCCGGTGATACCGTGTGGACGGGTCATCGCTCAACGGATAAAAGGTACGCTGGGGATAACAGGCTTATCGCGCCCGAGAGTTCACATCGACGGCGCGGTTTGGCACCTCGATGTCGGCTTGTCACATCCTGGGGCTGGAGAAGGTCCCAAGGGTCCGGCTGTTCGCCGGTTAAAGTGGCACATGAGCTGGGTTCAGAACGTCGTGAGACAGTTCGGTCTGTATCCGGTGCGGGCGTTGGAGTGTTGAGGGATGTCGTCCGTAGTACGAGAGGACCCGGACGAAGCGACCTCTCGTGTCCCGGCTGTTCCGCCAGGAGCAACGCCGGTTAGCGATGTCGCGCGGGGATAACCGCTGAATGCATCTAAGTGGGAAACCCTCCCCAAGATGAACACTCCCGAGCCGCAAGGCTCCTGAAGGGCCCTGGGAGACTACCAGGTTGATAGGCGGCAGGTGTAAGGCGCGCGAGCGCTTCAGCCGAGCCGTACTAATTGCCCGTGAGGCTTGATCTCTCCCGGTGTCCCGGGGTGAGCCTCGACAGGACCAACACACCACTCAATTTCTTTGCTGGCGACTAGCGCGACAGGGCCACACCCGTTCCCATCCCGAACACGGTCGTTAAGCCTGTCAGCGCCGATGGTACTGCGCTCGAGAGGGCGTGGGAGAGTAGGCCGTCGTCAGCGCTCTACGAAATGTCCAATGTCCAATGACCGATTCTCTGATCATTGCGCATTGGACATTTCATTTTCGGGCCTTCCGAAGCGAGATGTAGGCCGCCCAACGCGCCCGCGTACGACGGTGGGTTCTGGTTCGATCACGTCCACGTAAGCATGTCAGGATCGCCCGGGGACGGCCGGCGCGTGTTCCCGCTTGCGCTGGGCTGCCCGCTCCATCGATCGGAAGAAGAACGGATAGAGCGGCACGCTCGCGAGCAGCGCCACGAACGCGGCGACCACCGTCTTGGGCGCGCCGCCCACCACCGCCCCGATGCAGTACAGGACGGCGGCGAACGTGATCCACATGTACTTGCGGACGCCCTTCCCGCCCTCGTGATCGAACACCACCTTCACCATCGCCACCGCCGCATAGACGTAGGGAACGACCGCGAGAATCACGGCCAGGTCGATGAGCCGGTTGAATTGGTTGGCGATGGTCGGCGACATGGTCGCGAACAGCATGGCCGTCATCAGCACGCCCACAATGATGAGCCCCGTGCCCGGAACCCCGTGGCGATTCAGGCGGCCAAACACCCGCGGAAACATGCCGTCGTCGGCGGCGGCCTTGGCGCTCTGCCCCACGAGCAGCATCCAGCCGCCCAGCGATCCCACGGACTTGAGAATCGCGCACACCGCGATGATGGCCATTCCCGCGTTCCCCACCGCGAGCCGTGCCGCCTCGGCGAACGGCGCGTGAGAGCGCTGCAGCTCGGCATTGGGAATGATTCCCATGATGACCGTGGAGCTCAGGATGTAGACGACCGCCGAGAGTGCGAGGCCGATCAAGGTGGCGAGGGGAATGTTGCGCTTGGGGTTCTCGATCACCCCGGCCGAGACCGCTGCGCTCTCGACGCCCATGAATGCCCACAGCGCGATCGACGCCGCGCGCATGACGGCAGCGCCGCTCGAGCCACCGCTCACGTTCCAGGACGCGAGAAACGTCGAGCGGTCGAACCAGAACCAGCCCAGGAACGCGATGCCGAGAATCGGGATCAGCGCGAGGCTCATGGTCCATGTCTCGAGCAGGCCGACGACCCGCGCGCCGAGGACGTTCGCGAACGTGAAGATCCAGATCACGGCCGCCGTGGCGAACACACTAGCGGGTGGCGCCGCGATCTGCGGAATGAACTCGGCCAGGTAGCCGACCGCCGCGACCGCGATCGCGATGTTGCCGATCCAGTT
>Ga0335081_10016797_pt1 | contig 11857 bp, 11 predicted proteins | sample Lox_Sample_35_FD_206713 | JGI IMG/M metagenome (GOLD analysis project Ga0335081, IMG submission 206713) | Soil microbial communities from Loxahatchee National Wildlife Refuge, Florida, United States - Lox_Sample_3.5 | ecosystem: Environmental > Terrestrial > Soil > Wetlands | place: USA... | reverse complement strand
AAATCGAGGACAAGCCGGGCGAGGGGGCTCGCCTGCTGTCGAAGCTGACAGAGGAGCTTGCCACCCACCTCTGACACGCTCGCCGCCCCCGTTCCTCCCGACCTCCTCCCGACGCCGGAAGGCGCGGGCTTCCCGGTGGCAATTCCGGTGAAACCCGCGGACATCGCAAGAGCAAGGAAAGCACTGGGAGCCTGAAGGGGGGATCGCGCCCGTTTTCGTCAAGGCGCGGATCTCGTCCCCGTGCTGGTGCTGGTTCCGCTGCGGGAAGAGAGGCGATGTGTCCTCATTCGACCCGGCGGAGTGGTTGCCGTCCGGCAGCCGGGCCTGTGGAGAACCCCCTGCCTGCACCCGTCTTAGGAACGAGGCCGCTCTCCCTGATTGGGTGCGCCCCGGGCTCGACCGAAACCCAATCTCGTCACGAGAGACGCCCCAGGTTCGTCTCCGAACGGTTGCCTACCCTCCATCGGAAGCGTGCGTCTCGCCGACATCAGCGTTGGGCGGACCCTGCTCGGGGGTCACGTCGCGTGGGTCAAGTCCGAGAGCAGCGATGGTCAAGCGATCGAGCGCTGCCGAGGGCGGAAGCCCCCGTGCCCGCTGAAAGTCCGCGAGCGCCCTCTCGGTGGCGTCATCGAAGGAATCGGTAAGACTCACGGCGAAGCCGTGATCCGCGAGAGATCGCTGCACCAGGCGAACCTGGCTTGCCGAGAGCTGCGAACTCTCTATCCGCGACCGGTCGGCTGGCCGCGCCAATTGTTTGCCCTCCGAGGTGGCGCAACCGGTCAATAAGACCAGCGCACACATGAAGAGGATTCGTCTCATAGTCCCGGCGTCTTGTGAACGGTCGATGCCACACCGCATAGCATTTCACCTCCTCGCGGCGGCGACCTGCGGCGAACTGCCGCGATACGCTCGCCCTGCCGTTCAGTGTCCATCCCCGTGGCCTTCCGACCCGATCGTCCATTTCGATGCCCCCAAAAAAGGGCTGGGCCGACCAAGTTGGAATGATCGTCACCGACCGTCGCGCAGGCGAATGGTCGGAACCAATCGACGTTCCCATGTCTGGTGTGCCCAAGGCAAGCCTGAATGGAATATCCGACCGCGTCCCGCGTTATGGGCGAAGATTGCCTATTCCAGGGAGGATCGATGCGTCTTCGAGCCCAAGGTATTGAGGACACGCTCAAGGGGGTCGTTGCTGAAGCGGTGCGCCAGATCGCGCCGGCCATCCAGCGTCAGCTCGCCACGCTCGCCGCCGAGGAACTGGAGAGGACCCTCTCCGTCAACGGCGCCAACGGTTCACGCCAGCGGATGCGCCGGACCCGACGCCGTGGCGAAGAAATCACGTGTTGGGTCGCTGACAGAAGAGCGCGGCGCGTTCCGCTCTTCGTCATCGCGATGACCGGCGGCCTCGACACCAAGAAGAAGATCGTCGAAAGGTATGGAATGGACGCAGTATTCGAGAGAGACAAACCGCTCCCGAGGGCCGCCCATGCTGCATAGCCTGCCTCCGTGATGGCCATCACTCGGGATGACGGCGGCACAAGTCGCGTGTAGACTCGTGCGAGTGTCGTCCAAGCCAACGCCGCTCGTCCTCTTGGTCGAGGACGACGAGGACATCCGCGAGACGATGTCGGAGTTGATGGAAGCTGAAGGCATACGCGTCAGGTCTGCGCGCGATGGGGCAGAGGGCCTCGAGCTCCTGCGGCGGGGATTGAGCCCGCAAGCGGTTTTTCTGGACAAATGGATGCCCAAGCTGGATGGCGCCAGCGTGCTGGCGGCGATGGTGGAAGATCCCGCGCTTGCGACCATTCCCATCATCTGGATGAGCGGCGATCAGCAAGCGCCTCCCTCGCACGCATCTGCCTTCCTGGAGAAGCCGTTCACCTTGGACGACGCCGTGGCCGTCCTGCGAGCACTGTGCGAGGCCGACTAGTCCCTGACCAGCACGCGTGACAACCACGCTCTTCAGGGCGGGGAAGGATGGCGCCTCCGGGGGAGTGTGGCTCGGGCCCTTTCTCTCAGGTGTATCGTGTTCCTCGCTCGCGGAATGCGGCGAAACCGAACAGCAGGACACGGTGGACCCTTCCATTGGCACAGCCCGGATCGCCTGTGAAGTGAGCGATGCCGTGATGTCGCCAAACAGGAACTCATCATATCGGCGGCGCGAGCCGTTCCCGTCGCCCGGCCTCTAAGGTGGCGGCAGTGCGATTTCTTTTGGCATCGCGGGCGCTTGCGAATCAACCAATCTGCGACCGCCTACCACGCGACCGGGGATTGACATCCATGAGGGATCCGAGCAACCGAGCAGAACACATGCAGCAACAGAGAACCAATGAGCACTGCTGAGCAAGCCATTGGGCAGGAACGGTCTATTCTGTCACCGAAACGTCGCCGGGAAGCCCGCGCCCTCAGGCGTCGGGAGGGACGGCGGCCACCGGGTACGCCTGACGAGACTGTACATCGATTCGATGTCAGCCTGCCGTATCCTGTCGCCAGTGCCTGCGCGCGTGGCGCGCAAGGCGCGGAACATCGTCGCCTCCTGCCAGTACCCGGTGGTCTGGTACCCCAAGTATCGGCGGCGAGTGTGGGTCCGGGGCGCGACCGCCGGAAGGCGATCCTCGTGACCGTCACCGCCGAGCGCCAGGCCCAGCTGATAGGATTCGAGGTAATGTCGGACCATGTGCACGCCCATCCGCTGGGAGCCATCGCCTCGTCAAAGGCGATGGAGGGGCGAGCTCGCGGGTACGCGCCAGGAGTTTCCGTGGCCCCGAAGTCGGCTGCCGACCCTGTGGACCAACAGCTACTTCCTGGCTACGGTGGGCGGGGCGCTCCCTGGCGGTGATCAGGCAGCACATCGAGAGCCAGAAGAACGTGTGACGATGCGTCCAGGTTCGGACAGCTTTGTCGCTGAGTTCCAGCTCCAGACGGGCCCCAGCGACGCACTGAGCATCCGACTGGATTCTGCCCGCCAGATCTACAACCGCTCTTGAGCGCCTGCCTGAAGCTCATGGCGAGTCGAAGGACTGCCAGCGCGCAGCGGGGCAGCGAAGAACCCCAAACAGACCGCGCGCACGAGCTCCTCGGCAACGGCTCCGGTGAAGTGCAGAGAGATCTGCACAGCGCCTTCTTGGCCCGTGGAGGACACGCTCGATGGTTGGAGCGCCGCTCTGGTGTTCCCGGCTGCGAAACCGCTCTTGCGACGGGCGGCATCTGAGCGAGCTGCACGAGGCTGCGAACGGAGTGGGCTTCCCCACCCCCACGCGCTCCGGTGCGTCAGAGGGGGTCGCCCATCGAAGAGGCGACATTGCTCGAGAGGCCGGGACGGCGTAGCCGCAAGGCGAGAGTCCGGAGGACAAGCTGATACGCGAGCATCAGGTCCACCTCTTGTAAGCCCCCGAATCTATTCGTGAGGAGACCTGGGCGATCCCGCCACCGGAGGGACGGTTGCGCAACAGGGAGCCAACGCCTGGACGCTCTCGATCCGCGCCCGAGTCCGGGCCGAACAAGCGGGCCTCCCGCCCCTCGGCGCTGGCGGTGGCCAACCGCGCGATCTCGGGAACGGTAGCGAAGACTTCGGTCGGCCCGCGCCCCCTCAGAACGTCCAACCTCGCGTAGCCCCACGCCACGCAGCCCGAGCTCACCTTCGCCTTCTTCGCCGCCTCGAGGTCGCGGATCTCGTCGCCGATGTAGACGGCCTGCTCGCGCGGGATGCCGCTGCGCCCGAGAACCCTTCTCAGGCCGGCACACTTGCCGAACATCGACAATCCGCACTGATAGTGTGCGATCCTGGCTGCATTTGCGGGCCCCAGCACCGCCTGGACATTGGCGACCGAGTTCGAACTCACGATGGCCAGGGTCGCGCCGCTCTCCGACAGGAGCCCCAGAAGGTCATCCACTCCTTGGAACAGTCGGATGCACCGCACGTCCTTCGCCATCAAGGTCCTGAGGCGCCTCGCGATGATGGGCGCTTTCCATAGTGGCACGCCGAGATGCGCGAGCAACTTCCTCGCATCCCAGCCCCTCAACGTTTCGATCTCCGCCTCCTCGATCGGTCCGAACCGATATGGGCCAGCAAGCGCGTTCACATTCGAAAGGAACCAGGCGAACGAGTCAGCCAGCGTCCCGTCGAAATCGAACATGACGAGCCTGTACTTCATCGAGGGCCCTCCTGCTCCGCGAACAACCACCATGGTGGGGCGTTCAACGCAAAAACGGGAGGGCCGGGTCGCACCGGAATGCTCAACCGGGAGGCAGCACCGTCGCGGGTGCGTTGGCAGGCGGCCCGACGAACCGACGCACGAGCGACAACAGGGCGGAGAGTTCCATCGGCTTGCAGATGAAACCGTCAACATCGATCGGGTGTCGCCCCAGGTAAGGCAACGCAGCTGACATGGCAACAACCGGGACCTGCCTGAGCCGTTGATCGCGCTTCTGGTGTTCGCGGAACTCCCACCCGTCCATCACCGGCATCATGAGGTCGAGAATGATGAGACCCGGTGGGACCATTCGCGCGATGTCCAGGGCATCCCCGCCATTCGCGGCCTTTTGGACCGCGTATCCCTCCATGGTCAGGGCCTCGACAAGCACGGCGCGTAGATCCGCATCGTCCTCCACGATGAGCACGCTCGAAGCTCCCCCAGCGGGGGTTTCTCCCCGGCCGGCGGCGCCATCCCCGCGCCTCTCCGCGCCACCACCCTTGCTCATTCCGGTCGCCTGCCAACGTGAATGCATCGCCAGAACTCTCCCACCCGCTCCGTCTGCCACCTGTCAAGGGAAAAGCATCGCTCGGGCCAAGTGAACAGGAAAAAAGGAGCAGACTCAGGCCCACTTGCCCAAGCGTCCAGCTGGGGCCCACCAACTCCAGGGTCGCAGGCGCCCCATGGAGGCGCACGTGACTCGGCACGACGACCGCGAGCTCAGGTGCTCAAGGGCAGTGCGATCGCCTCGACCGCGCCCTGCACGGCGCACAGGCGCTGGAGCACTGCCGGCTCGGGCGACTCCACGCAGCCCTGCTCGAACGCGATGATCCCGAGCATGCGAAAGGCTTCGAGAAGCTCCCCTGGCCTGAGCAGAAAATCTGGGTTCGTGGGCCTGCCGAAGCGCTCATGGCCCCGCATGAAGGTCTCATAGAGGAGCACCCCACCGTCAGCGAGCGCGTTGGCTATCCACGGAAACAGCGGACGGTACAGATACTTTGCGACAACCACACCTGCGAAGGTTCGACCAGGAAAGGGCCATGGACCGCGCTCCAAATCGGAGCAGACCAGCTCGACGCCGGGAATGGCGAGACTCGCCAGCGCCCGCGCGTCCCGGTCCACCGCCAGCACCGGGTGGCCCTTTGCGACCAGATAGCGCGTGTGCCGCCCGCCCCCGCACGCCAGGTCCAGCACCGTTCCACCATGGCTCAGGAGCGAAGCAAACCGGACCACCCAGGGAGAAGGAACATCAGAATGTGCTTTCATTGGATGCCTCGCCCAGGGCCCATCTATGCGGAGTGGCTGAGCGCGACCAGCCAAACAGCGCCACCCCAAGCGAGCGAGCCTGGGCGAATCCGCAACATGTCCGTGGCCAAGTCCGCACGCCCGAATGGTTCTTGGTCCTCCTCGATGTGCTGAGCTCCCCCGACAGCCCGCGATTGTCTCGCGCGCGTCACCCTTCGCGATCGCGTGAAGCCCGCAGCTCTCGAACCGGAGCCCCGCTTCCGTCCCCCTCCGACGCCCCCGCCAGGTGAGCGGAATGACGCAAGCCGGCCCCTCCATTGCCGCGTCACAGGAGCGTGCGCACCCTGACAATGGACCGTCTCGGCCGGTCTCGTGCGGGGACCGGCGAGTCCCTCGCAAGGAGACCGGATGCAGTTCCCCACCCACCCCTCGCTCCGGCTCGCAGGGGTCCCCTGCGACGCTTCCTTCCCGCGAACGCTCAGCACCCTCCACTGGCCGAAGCGCGCCGCCTGGATGTCGCGGGTCGAGGTGCTGAGCCATGAGGAGACCGGGACGTCTGCGATCTTGCTCCGGCTCGCGATGGCGGACCGCTATGACGCCATCGTCGTCGACGGCGCCACAGGTGGCAAGGTGCGGGTCGCCGACCTCGGGGCCGCAATGCTCTTGGCGAGGCGACGCTCCGGACCGACGGTCATCATCACGGACGCTACCTGGTCGCGCGGCAGTCAATCCTTCGACCGTCTCGCCTGCCGGATCGGCATCAGAGCAATCGACAGCCCTCGCGTCATCTACTGCGTCCTCTCGAGCGACGAGCAGCGCGCCTTTGCGAACACGTGGAAGGTCGATCCTGCTCGAGTGGTGTTCACCCCTTTCTACTTCACGGCTGGCGACCACGATCTGGCGGCGCCGACGCGGGAAGATGGAAGCGTGTTCGCCGGCGGCGATTCGCTCCGCGACTACCGGCCCCTCTTGCGCGCTGCGCGCTCTCTCCAGGTTCCCGTGAAGATCGCGGCGAGCCTCGAGCGCCGCGGTCTTCCTGGCAACGTCAGCGCTGGACGCGTATCCCACGCCCGCTTCTTGGAACTCATGCGCAACGCGAGCGCCGTGGTGGTACCCCTGGCAGCAAGGGAACGGAGCGCCGGGCAGCAGACGTATCTCAACGCGATGGCGTATGGGAAGCTCGTGATCGTCCCGGACGTGGCAGGGGTTCGCGACTACATCGCCGACCGAAAGACCGGCATCATCGTGCCTCCCGGCGACGCCGACGCCCTCGCCTCGGCGATCGACTGGGCGCTCGACCCCGCTCATCGATCCGATGTCGCGAGGATCTCCGCTCTGGCCAAGGCCGATGCGCGTCGGAGATTCTCACCCGACGTGTACGTCGAGCGCGTACTCGAGGTCATCAGGCGATTTGCGCGACGGACCCCCTACCGAACGGCCTCGCGCGCCTGAGCATGCCCGACTGGAAGCCCGCACTCGACGCCCCCGCCGTCCTGGCTCCATGCTGCGGATCTTGAAACGCAGGTCTCGAGCTTCGACAGGTCCTGACGCAGGCCACTCTGGGGCGAGACCGCCCTGGCTCAGCGGAAGAGGCCCCAGTCAAGTCCGCGAGCGCGCGCCATCCAGACCGACCAGATCGGACCGAAGGTCGAGGGCCGATGTCGTGCAGCTCCGAAACAGTTCAAGTCGCCGCTGGGGCATTCCTGCACCCGCTGTGCGGGGGTGCGATCTGGCTCAGAGCTGGATCAGCGCGCGCAACAGGCCTCCACCTCGTCTGGCTGCTTCGGAACGGCCGCGGTCAGGTTCTCTTGTCCACTGGCGGTGACGAGCACGTCGTCCTCGATGCGGATGCCCACCCCCCGCAGAGCTTCCGGGGCTCCCGCGTCGTCGGCCGACACGTACAGACCGGGCTCGACCGTCAGTACCATTCCCGGCTCCAGCGTGCGCGGCACGCCGCCTGAATAGTACTCGCCCACGTCATGGACATCCATCCCGAGCCAGTGGCTGGTTCGGTGCATGTAGTACTTGCGGTATGCTTTGTCGGCCAGGCGCTCCTCAACGGTGCCTTGGAGGAGACCCAGCTCCAGCATCCCTTCCACGAGGCGCTTGACCACGGCACCGTGAATACCCTCGAGGGTGGCACCCGGCTTCACGGCCGCGATGCCTTCGAGCTGAGCGGCGAGGACCACCTCGTAGGCCTTTCGCTGCGCCCGCGTGAACGCACCGGAAATGGGAAACGCGCGCGTCACGTCGGCCGTGTAGAAGTCGTATTCACCGCCAGCGTCCACTAGGCACAGCTCTCCCTCTCTCAACGTCGCGTTGCCAGCACGGTAGTGCAGAATGGTGCTGTTCGGTCCGGCTGCGACGATCGTTCCGTAGCCTGGGCCAGCACCACCCCTGCGCCGGAACGCATACTCGATTTCTGCCTGCACCTCGAACTCGCAACGCCCCGGCCGTCCGGCGCGCATCGCAGCGAGATGTGCCTCGGCCGTGATCTCAGCCGCCTTGCGGATGAGCGCGATTTCCGGTGGGGACTTGCGGAGCCTGAGCTCGTGCAGCACAACGCCAGAATCGATGAGCCGGGTGGGCGCCACTGCTCCGGAACGCGCGCGCGATCTGAGATCGCACAGAGCCCGCCCGATCCGGGCGTCCCAGATCGGGTCCTGACCGAAGCGAAACCACAGGGTCGGTTTCCCGTCGAGGAGTCCAGCCAGCCTCGCCTCGAGCTCACCCACGGAGTAGGCGTCATCCGCACCGTAGATTTCCTTGGCACCCTCCACGCCGGCGCGACGCCCCGTCCAGATCTCTCGCTCGGGATCCTTTGGACGCACGAACAGGACATAGCGCCCATCGACTTCCCCAGTGTCCTCAGGAGCTTGCGCGGTCGAGAAGATGAGCGCGCACCCCGTCGGCTCGTCGAAGCCCGTCGCATATGCGTAGTCCGAGTCCTGCCTGAACACATACTCAACGTCACTATTGCGGACCTTCTCCTCCGCGGCCGGCAGGATCATCACGCCCCCGCCCTCCCGCCTCATGCGAGCCGATATCTCCTTCCGCCGCGCGTTGAACAACTCTCGATCGTGGGTCATCGTCTCTTGAACCATAGCTCACCGATCTGCGTCCGGAAACGGAGTCCCACACCAGGACTCGAAGGCCGCCTTCTGCTCGGGGGAGGGCGACGGGATGGGCTCGACCCAAGCGGTATCCGCTGGGGCCTCTTCCATGGGTATCTGCAGCTCCAGGAGCGCGTCGCGCCGAAACACCGTGAGACGGAGGGCTTTCCCCGGACCACACTCGCACATCCGATCCCACAGGCCCGGGCGATCGACGCGCAGACCACCCTCGGCAATGATCTCGTCACCCGCATAGAGGCCCGCGCGCCAGGCGGGGCCCTCCTCGCTGACCGACATCACAATAAACCTCGGTCCGCTCGCGAAGGCAGCGCCAATCCATCCTGGCTGTGCGCTCGAGTCGGGCTTGGGAGGCGTACCGCCCTTGTCGTCGAAACCCTGCATCCGCCGCCACCCGATTCTGAGGCCGACGTCCTCGAGAGAGGGACCCACCATCCCGGTTCCGCGCACGTACTGCTCGAAGAAGGCCCGGGAAGGTTCGGGGCCCAACGTCTCCGCCACCACGCACTCGATCCCGTCCTCGGGGAGCCCGCGGGCAGTGTAGCGGGCGCACACCGCACGCACGACCTCGTCGAGGGAGGACCCTGCTCGGCGCAGAGCGAGATCGAGCGCGAGTGCCACGAGCTCACCCTTCCGGTAGTACGAGACGGCACTGTTCGGAGTGTTTTCGTCGGGGCGGTAGTGCTTCACCCATGCAATGAGACTTGCCTCCTCCAGGCTCATCTTGGCCGTGCCGGGCAGGCGCGAGAGCGCCGTCAGCTCCTCCCCGAGGTGCCGAAAGTAGCGCTTGGGGTCGGCGAGGTGCATGCGCACGAGTGCCAGCTCACCGTAGTAGCTTGTCACTCCCTCGAACCACCACAGCAGTCGCGTGTACTGCTCGCGCGTGTAGTTGAGGGGAACGAACGCTGCGGGTCGGAGCCCCTTCACATTCCAGACGTGAAAGAATTCGTGTGCAAAAAGCTGGAGTGCATCCTGGTACGGCCCGCGGGAGCTGAGGTCCCCCCGCCTGAGAAGAATCGTCGAGCTCGAAGCGTGCTCCAGCCCACCACGGGTGCCGGCGCTGAGGTGCACGATGAAGAGATACCGTGCGTAGGGGAGGCCACCCATCAGTGCTCCGAAGTGCTCGACGATGCAGCGGACGTCCTGCGCAAGATGCACGAGATCGACGCCGCCCATTCCCCACAGCGCGATGGCGTGTCCCTTGCCCAACGCATCGAAAGGGACAAGTTCGTGCGTGCCGACCTCCAGGGGAGAGTCGACGAGCTCGTCGTAGTCGCGTGCGGCGAAGAGCCACCGTTCGCCCGGGGTCTCCGCCCGGTCGACAAAGGGATCGCGCCCAGCACCCGCCGCCGGGTTCAGCGCACAAGCCACCCTCCAGCCCGCCGGGGCGATCACCTCCAGAAGATGGGCTTCCCGCTCGCGCCCCTCCGCGTACATGAACACGCTGGTCCCGTTGATGAATCCGTGCGTGCCGTCGAGGTGGCTAGTACGAACCGTCAACTCGTGAGCAAACACGCCGTACCGCACGAGCGCGACGGCCGCACCACCCGCCGCGACTCGGAAGCGGTGCTTGTCGAGACGCGTTACCCCGAGAGACTGCCCTGAACCATCGCACGCCACGACCCCCTCGATGTGGCGGGCGAATTCCCGGACGAGATAGCTGCCGGGACTCCATACGGGTAAGCCCAGGACGAGCGCATCGCCCGGCCGGTCAACGGTGAGCTCCACCCTGAACAAATGCCCGTGCGGTTCGGGCATCGAGACCTTGTAGTGCATTGCTCTCAAGCCTAACGGGTTTCCCTTCTGTCTGGCTGCGTGTTGATCGATCGACGTCTTCGCGCCTCATCTTCCGGGGACGGCCACGGGCGAACGACGAGCGCGGCGCCCGTCATCCCGCGAACGACATGCTTCTTGCCGCGAAACGCGCCAAGCAGCCCGACGAGCGGCGCTCCGGTCGACAGGGCCTGTCAGGCACCATCGCACGCAAGGACCACCTCGGAAGAAGCACCAGACTTCATCAGCGCAGCCGACAGGGGAGCAGGAGTCCGCATCGTGCCGTGCAGCGACGCCGTTGTGGCCGATTCCGATCACCGATCTATTTGCGATAGATTCCCCCTGGTGCAACAGCATTGCCCTGTCGAGCGCCCAACCATCGAAGATTCCCTTGTCAAGCCTGGAAGAGGAATCGGCCCTGCGCCGAATTACGCTGGAAAAACACGTCATTACCTTCAGCGGTCGCGGCAGCTCGGGGCTGGCGGGCGACGGCGTCCCGGCGACCGCGCCGCCGGACCATCGACATGCCCGCGTGTCCCGATCCCTCGGCTCCGGCGAGGTTCGCCGCCGCGGTGGACCAATCAGCTTCTACAAACAGGCGCCTGCGCCGATGACGCAAGACCGCTGACACCGACCCGCCGCGGCGAAACGGTGAGTTGGCCACGCGAGGAGTGACCGTCTCGCGGATCCTGCGCCTCGGACCAGCGCGCGAGCGCCTTCTGCGCCCTCCATCTGCGATCGCTCCTTCGTTCTTCCGGATGACGCAGCGGCGCATCCAAGCAGACCGACATCGTTTCGATCGCAACAGACTGGCCTGGCAGTCCGATCGACCTCGACTCGGCCGCGCGAGTTGGCTGCTGCCTTCTTCGATGAAGCCCCGCGCCGCGGTGCTGCGCAGAGCGCGCCGGACAAACGCCTCCGCGTTGTGCGCAAGCGCGCACATCCGGAAAACGAACGTTGCTCGTTGCGAACGCGTGCGCGTGGTGTAGCCGGTTTCGTGCAACAACCTTCCGCCCTCCCGACGGAACTTCTCCATTCCGTCGACCATGGAGCAGGGATCGCACCCTGACACCCACGTTTTGCTTCCGTTGCCTCTTGAGCTGCGCCATTGCCCAGAAAGCGGTGAGCCCTTCAGGGCCACCGTCAGTTGATGCTGCCACGCAGCATCAAGCAACTTGCAGATGAATGGTACTTGCTTGAATCGGTCGGTCTCGAGTACCAGGTTTTCAACAGCACTTCCGGAGCAGACAAACCAGTGCCCCTTGCAAATGACCGAGCAAGGAAACGGGCCGAAGATCTTTGTCAAAAGCTCTGGTAGGCTAAGGGCTTCGGTTCACTTTCCCAAACGAGGACGCAATGACCGAAGAGACGGCTACCAAGCGGCCCAGTGTGGCCCACCTCCCGCCGACGCTGCCCGAGACCATCATCAAGGATACGAGCGCCAACCCGGCGCCTCTCGGACTCATGGGCTTCGGCATGACCACCGTACTGCTCAACCTGCACAACGCCGGCTTC
>Ga0335081_10016795_pt1 | contig 11858 bp, 12 predicted proteins | sample Lox_Sample_35_FD_206713 | JGI IMG/M metagenome (GOLD analysis project Ga0335081, IMG submission 206713) | Soil microbial communities from Loxahatchee National Wildlife Refuge, Florida, United States - Lox_Sample_3.5 | ecosystem: Environmental > Terrestrial > Soil > Wetlands | place: USA... | reverse complement strand
CTGCGTGGCAGCGCGAGAGGATCGTCGGGCTAGGGGGATGTACCCTGCGTGGGCGAACAGCCGGATCTGGTGATGCGAGCCCTTGCGGGCGAGAATTCGGCCTGGGAGGAGCTCCTGGTCGGGCACAGCCGGAAGATTTATAACCTGTGCTATCGTTTCACCGGGCGAACCAGCGAGGCGGAAGACCTCACCCAGGAGATTTTCATCAAAGTATTTCAGACGTTGCGCACCTATGACGCGGCGCAAGGGGCGTTTTCCACCTGGCTGAACCGGGTGGCGCGCAATCACCTTGTGGACCACTACCGCCGCACGCGCAAGGATCGCCTGACCTCGTCGATTGACGAGGACTCCGGGCAGCTCGAAGAGCGGCCCAGCCAAATTGCCAGTCAGATTGCCAGTCAGACGGAAAGCCCCATGGCCCGCGTGGAATCGCGGGAGCGGCGCGAATTGCTGCAAGCGGCGCTCGACCGGCTCTCCCCCGACATGCGGGAGGCCGTGATCCTGCGCGACCTGCAGGATCTGGAGTACGACGAAATCTCCCAGGTGCTGGGCGTTCCGGTGGGAACCGTGAAGTCTCGAATTAATCGCGGCAGGTTGGAACTTGCGCGCGTTCTAAAACGTATGGAACCAATGAGAGGTCAAGGTATAGAGCCATGACCCACATGGAGATCGAAAATCTCGTCAGCGACTACCTGGAAGGGCAACTGGATATCGCCCGCCGGGTTGAGGTCGAGGCTCACCTGGCCGGTTGCCCGGGGTGCAAGGAACTGACGGCAACGGTCCGGGAGGCCTTGGAGCTGTGCCGCTCGGCCGAGGATCTGGAGCCGGCGCCCTGGCTGGTCCACAAGATCCTGCGGGCAACGGTGGGCGAGCGCAAGGCCAGTTTGTGGGAGCAGGCGGTCGCTTACCTGCGGCCGTTGCTGCATCCCCGGGTAGCCTATGCGGTGGCGATGGGGGTGTTCTCGTTCTCCATCATTATTAATGTGGCGGGCATCAACCTGAGGCGCATCAAAGTGCAGGACCTCAATCCGCGCACTTGGTTCTACCAGGCCAACCGCAACGGGCACCTGCTTTACGCGCGCGCGGAGAAGTTCTGTTACGACCTCAAAGTGGTGTATGAACTCGAGACGCGCTTCCGGCAGCTCCGCCCGCAGACGGACCAGGGCACGGGCGGGGAGCAAAAGCAATCGGCGCCGCCGGAACCGCCGGCCGGAGGGTCGTCCACGGAGGGGCAACCGCTAAGCGCGCCGCAATTGGCCTGGTCGGGAAATTCGAAATTCGAGATTCGAGATTCGAAATTTGAGATTGGAAACTAGAAAACTGGAAACTCGAAATTCGAAACTCGAAATTGGGGACTAGAAACTGAAAACAGCGGGCAGGCAGAGTCCCGTCCAAACATCGAAATTCGAGGCGAAGTTGCAGATTCGAGGCAAGGCGGAGGATAACCGGAGGGGCTGGGACATGATCTGGAGACGAATTTCGGGGTCCCGAATTGCAGTTTCGAACCTCCAGTCTCCAGCCTCCAGTTTCTCGTCGAGTTCGAGAGGGTGTCGTCAGTAAGGAGCATAACGCGATGAAGTGCGCAAACCATCCGACGGTGGATTCCGTCGCCTTCTGCGGGCAGTGCGGGAAAGCGCTGTGCGCGGATTGCAAACGGGACGTGGGCGGGATGATCTACTGCGAAACGTGCCTGGCGGCCAGGCTTCACTATCCCTCAGTTCTGCCGCCGATGATCAATCCCAACGCGCCCAACCCGGGTCTGGCACTGTTCCTGGGATTCATCCCCGGCGTGGGCGCCATTTACAACGGGCAGATCGTGAAAGCCATGGTGGAAGTTCTGATTTTTGCCTCGTTGATTGGATTGAGTAATCGCGTAGGGGGGCCATTCGACACGATTTTCGGACTGGGAGCGGCAGCTTTCTACTTTTACATGGTGATCGATTCCTACCAGACGGCACGGCGCAAGGCTCTGGGGCTGCCGACGGAAGAGTGGTTGGGAGTCGGCGATGTCAAGATGAACGCGCCAATCGGCGCCGCGTTGCTCATCGGCCTCGGCGTTTTGTTCCTGCTCGACAACTTCGGGATCCACATCTTCAGGGAGATTGGAAGGTTCTGGCCCGTTCTGTTGATTCTGGTAGGTGTGCTACTCCTGCAGCGGCGCATGGGGAGCAAGACGCCGCCACCTTCGGGCAGCGGCAGCGGGACCTCGAGTATCTCCAAGTTGCAAGGACCAAGGTCGTTGTAGGCAAGTGGCGAGTGGCTGAGAGTGAGTGGTAGTTGTCGGTTATCAGTTCTAGTAGACGCGAAACCGATTACTGAAAACTGAGAACGGAAAACGGAAAACTTCGGGAGGTAAAAATGTGGGACGTAAATCCGGGCATTGTGATTCCGCTGGGAGCTTTTCTGATGGTGATCATCCTCGTGGCGGTCATCAACTTCCGCAAGATGCGCGAGAAAGAGCTGATGGCGCACCAGGATCTGCGCCTGCGCGAGATGGAGCACGAGCGGAAGCTGAAAGAGATGGAGATTGAGAGAGCCAAGCTGGAGCTGGAAAAGGCGAAGGTATCGGTTCATTGATTCATTCTTTCATTCATCCATTGGGCTTTTGGAGGTTAAGAGGAGGCCAAAACTGGGCCCGATGGATCAATGGTTCAATCGGGCAATGAATCGATTCTCTGGAGGGCGAGAGGTAGAAAAATGGATCTGGCGAGACCGGAGATGATCCCCATTGTGGGAATAATCGCGGGAACGTTGATGATCGTCCTGATTGTGGCGGCGAGCCTGTGGACGAAGACGCGCGAGAGGGAATTGCAGGTTCACTCGGAAATGCGCATCCGCGAGATGGAGCACCAGCGCAAGATGAAAGAGCTGGAACTGGAGATCGAAAAAACTAAGGCAGGGCACGGGACTGGCGTGCATGCTTAGTGACCAGCGGCGAGTGACTAGTCGAGCGAGGTTCGCGGAATATGGTGCACATCGGAAAACTCGCATCAAGATCAACCAACCCCTCACCCGGCCCGCTCCGGCTGATGAAAGCGCCGCCGCGGGCCACCCTCTCCCCCGGGGAGAGGGCTAAAAATCAGGGGAAACAGCCCTCTCCCTTTTGGGAGAAATTGGGACCGCGCAGCGGCGGGTGAGGGTCAAAGCAGACTGTTGGGAGGCACGACCGCAACCGGCGATATGTTCAATATCATACGAACCTCACCAGTCGCTGGCCACTGCTTTAGAAGGGAGACTCGGCCATGAATCCAGGAATAATCATTCCGCTCGGTGTGTTTGTCATGGTGGTGCTTATTGTCGCTCTCACCCAGATCACCAAGATGCGTGACCAGGAGATGGACATTCATCGGTACCTCCATGAGCAGGAAATGGAACACCAGCGGAAAATGAAGGAGTTGGAAATCCAGTTGGCACAGGTCAGAAGAAGTTGACAGCCAGCTTTCAGCGTTCAGCTATGAGGAAGAAGCCGACCTTCTTGCTGAAAGCTGATCGTTGATGGCTGAGAGCTAAGGGCAAAAAGAGGGAAGTTATGGGATACCCACCATCACCACCAACCTGGTACCACCGCAGCCTGATGTGGCCGGTGGTTCTGATCGCTCTGGGCGTGCTGTTCCTGCTGCAGGAGTTCATCCCGCACTGGGGGCTCAGCCGTACCTGGCCGACGCTGCTGATCTTGATCGGTCTGATCAAGCTCATGGATGTGTCCCGGCCGCCGCGGCCACCGGAAGGACCCCGACTGTAGGGTGCAGGGAACAGAGAACAGGGAACAGGGAACAGAAAAGCAGGGAACAAGCGCGTAGCTGGTTTCGTACAAAGGAGCAGGGAGTAAAGAGTCGGAAGCAGCGAGTGGGTGAGGGCAGAATGAGATCGGCGGAGATGAGCAACGAACCGACGGCTTTTTTCCCCTACTCCCGACTCCCGATTTCCTACTCCCTGAGGACAACGGGGGTAGGCTCATGAACGGCTACTATACTTATCGTCGCGGATCGATCTTCTGGGCACTCACGCTGATTGCGGTGGGCGCGATCTTCCTCTATCAGAACTTCAATCCCTCGATTCACCCCTGGCAGATCATTGCCAAGTTCTGGCCTTTGCTGATCATCTTCTGGGGCGCATCGAAGCTGATCGATTATCTCCAAGCCCAGGCGCACCCGGATAAAGTGGCGCCGCCTCTGTTCAGCGCCAGCGAAGTAGTCCTGCTGCTTCTGCTTCTGGTCTTCGGTACCATTCTCTCCAAGATCGTCCTTCATTCCGACTGGGGCAACTGGCACTGGAATGACGAAGACTTCGGCAACGTTTTCAACAACTCGTATACGTACACGGCGACCTTGAGCCAAGCAGTGAAGCCGCAGCCCCACCTCGTGCTGGTCGATCGGCGGGGAGACGTCGATGTGCACGGCGCCGCCGACCAAACCGGTATCGAGGCGGTGGTGAAAGAGACCATCCGCGCCGATAGCGATCAGGATGCCAAGAAACTCTCCGATCAGTTGAAGTTCTCCATCGTGGAACAAGCCGGCCACTACCTCTTCCAGAACAATGCGGATTCATTGCCGGACAGCGGCAACAACATTCACCTCAGCATTTCCCTGCGCGTGCCGGTTGCGACGACAACCGAGATCACCTGCGAGCAGGGCGACATTCTGGTGGACGGTCTGAAGGGCGATCAGAACTTGGTTACCAATCATGGGGACGCGCGCGCCACCAACGTGGAGGGCTTGGTCCGCATCAAGAAGTCGGGCGGCGATACCGAGGTGCGCCAGGTAAAAGGTAGCGTGGAGCTTGACGGCCGGGGCCAGGACGTGCAAGTGGAAAACGTCTCGGGCACCGTGACCGTCAACGGCGATTACGAGGGAACGATGCAGTTTCAGGACGTCGCCCAGACCCTGCGGCTGAATAGCTCGCGCACCGACATGACCATGCAGAAGCTCAGCGGGCGCCTCAGCATCGAGGTCGGGTCGCTCGACGGCACTGGGGTCGACGGACCTTTTGAAATCACCACCAAGGCTAAAGACATCACCCTGGACGGGTTCAAGCACGCGCTGACCATTAACGATACCACCGGCGACATCAACCTCCACGCCGCCGTGCCGCCCACCCACCCGATCAGCGTGGAGTCGAAGAAAGGCGATATTGAGCTGACCCTGCCCTCCGGCAGCAATTTCCAGATCGAAGCTGTGTCGCACCACGGCGAGGTGGACACTGACTTCTCCGGACCCGGCATCAAGGTAACTCACGAAGGCGAAGCGCCCTCGATCATGGGCAGCTACGGCAAAGGGGGACCGCTGATCCGCCTGGGCACTGAGTACGGCGCCATTCACATCGTGCGCCAGGGCCCCGGATCGAGCGAATCGGCAAAGAAGGAGCAAACGTCGCTGCGGCCCCCGGTTCCGCCGGCCGCATCGGCCTCCGAGTGGCGCTGGGCGCGGGCCGGGCGAGCCGGCAGGCTGGTTCGAGTGCGCCACGTCCGCGTGCCGATGGCGGATTAAACCTGATCCGAAGGCCGCCTGCTCCGCGCGATCTTTCATGGCATGGAGTCCATTCGCAGGTCATGCCGGGCGCCGTGACGTGTGACCTGCGATTCGTATTTCCGGCGCCACATACAGAAGTAGTCTCCAAGGGCCTCCCGAGACACAATGCAACCTCTGCTCCAGGATTTTCGCTTCGCGGTGCGCATGCTGCGCAAGCACGCCGGGGTGACCGCCGTCATCGTACTTTCATTAGCCTTCGGCATCGGCGCCTCGAGCGCCATCTTCAGCGTTGTGGACGCCTTGCTGTTGCGCCCTCTGCCTTACCCCCACGCGGACCGGCTGGCAGCCATCTGGCTGCACTCCCCCGGCATCGGCATCTTTCGCGATTGGCCCTCGCCCGGCCAGTACATCGATATCCAGAACGAGAATCACTCTTTCAACGAGATGTCGATCTCGCGCCTGACGGAATGGACTCTAACCGGTTTCAACCAGCCGGAGCTGGTGCAGGGAATGCGAACCTCTTCCACCCTGTTTCCTATGCTGGGTGCCAAACCGCTGTTAGGGCGCCTTCTGCTTCCGGAGGAAGATAAGCCCGGTAAGCCGCAGGTGGCTGTTCTCAGTTATCGGCTTTGGCAGAGGTCGTTTAGCTCCGACCCACGCATCGTGGGCAGGAACATCACGCTCGACGGCGAGCCGTACACCGTCGTCGGTGTGCTGCGTCGGGATTTCTCGGTTAACGCGGAAGTAATGCCGGCCGAGGGCCCCATGGACAAAATGGACGTCTTTCTGCCCTTGCCCCTGGGTCCGGACGCCGCGCAAAACCGCCGCTCCGAGAACTTCAACGTAATGGTGAGGCTGAAGCCAGGGGTATCGGTATCCCAGGCCCAGGCGGATATCGACGTCATTGCGAGGCGCATCCGCGACAAGGACAGGCGCGATCGCACTTTCGGCATGACCGTCGTCGGCCTGCAGGATCAGGTGGTGGGCGACGTGCGCCGCGCCTTGCTGGTGTTGCTCGGGTCGGTGGCGTTGGTTTTGTTGATCGCTTGCGCCAACGTGGCCAACCTGCTGCTGACGCGTGCTGCGGGCCGCGAGAAGGAGATCGCCATCCGCACCGCTTTGGGAGCGAGCGGGGCGCGCGTCGTCCGGCAGTTGCTTACGGAGAGCGTCTTGCTGGCGGTGGCGGGTGGTGCGGCCGGATTGGTCATCGCCAAGTGGGCTCTCTACATGGTTCGCACCATCAATCCGGGGAACATCCCCAGGCTCGACGATATCGCCATCAACGGCTCCGTTCTCGCCTTCACGTTCGGATTATCGGTAATAACCGGTGTCCTTTTCGGGGTGGCGCCGGCGTGGCGCGCCATCAAAGTCGACCTGAATACGTCGCTCAAATCGGGCGGTCGCAGCGGCCAAGGCGATGGTGGAATGACGCTGGCCCGTAACCGGCTGCGCGGGCTTCTGGTGATTGCGGAACTGACACTCTCGCTGATGCTGCTGGTCGGGGCGGGCCTCCTGATCCGAAGCTTCGCGCGTCTCGAGGACGTACCGCCGGGTTTCAACGCTGACCACGTGCTGACCATGCAAGTTGCCGTAACCGGACCGGATTACCGTGAGGGCAAAGCAGTGGTTCAGTTCTACAAGGAGATGGGCAATCGCATCGCGCACCTGCCCGGCGTGAAGACCGAAGGGGTGACCTCCGTGCTGCCACTTACTGGCGCGGTCGGGTGGGGCGGAATCAATGTCGAGGGCTATGCGCCGCCTGCCGGCCAGGAGCTGCAGGTGGACATTCGCGTTGCCAGCACCGATTACTTCCGCACCATGGGCATACCCTTGGTGAACGGCCGATTCTTCTCCGAGCACGACAACAGCGATAGCCTGCCGGTAGCCATCATCGATCAGAAATTCGCCCAGCGCTTCTGGCACCACGAAAGTCCCATTGGAAAGCATCTCTGGTTCGATCCCAAGAAGCCCTACACCATTGCCGGCGTGGTTGGAGTGGTGAAGCAATACGGGCTCGACAACGAGGGGAAGATCGCGGTCTACTTTCCTCATCAACAGGCGCCCGGCAACGGCATGTTCCTGGTGGTAGGGACCTCGTCCGATCCGGCCGCGCTCGCCGGCGCCGTCACGCGCGAGATTCACGCCGTTGATCCGAATGCCGTGGTCTACGACGTTCGCACCATGCAGGGCCGGCTGTACGATTCCTTGGCCCGCCAGCTCTTCGCCAGCACCATGCTGGGCGCTTTCGCAGCCTTCGCCTTGCTGCTCGCGGCGATAGGCATTTACGGTGTCCTGTCGTACCTCGTGGCGCAGGGCACCCACGATATCGGCGTGCGCGTCGCTTTGGGCGCGCGGCCGGGAGACATTCTCGGCTTGGTCGTCCGGCAGGGAATGGAGTTGGCCGCAATTGGCATTGCCGGGGGGCTGATCGGCGCGCTGGCGCTGACCCGCGTCATGGGCAGCCTGCTATTCGGCGTCACCGCGACGGACGCGGTAACCTTCGGTGCCGTTGCGGTGATCCTGGCCTTGGTGGCGTTCGCCGCCACCGTGGTTCCGGCTCGCCGCGCTATCGCTGTGGATCCGATGGTAGCGCTGCGGGAGGAGTAGCGACTTGGTGTGCTGTCAGGCCTAATTCTTGACAGTGGTTCAGCGGCAGAGCCGCTGGCCGTTGTCGAGTCTTAGTTAGGCGTGACAGGGCACTAGCCCAAATCGATGACTGGCCTCTGGTGCATCCGCGTGTGAATGCGGCAGGCCGAGCCATGCTTCACGTTACCACTCGCTCCAACTCCTCAAAAAAGGCGGGAAAAGAGACATCGACGCAGGCGCTATCGCGAATGGTCGTGGTGCCCTCGGCCACCAAACCGGCCACCGCAAAGGCCATGGCGATGCGATGATCGCCGTAACTCGAGACTTCGGCTCCGCGTAGCCGTTGCCGGCCGGCGACATGCAGACCATCAGCCGATTCCGCCACCTCTGCGCCCATACGGCGCAGGTTTTCCGCCACGGCCGAGAGGCGATCGGTTTCTTTGACGCGCAACTCCGCCGCCCCGCGAAAGGAGAGTCCCTGCTCGGTCTGGGTGCCGAGGACGGCGAGCACCGGGAGTTCGTCGATAAGACCCGGGACCAGTTCCAGCGGAATCTCGCCGCCCTGCAAGCGGCTGGTCTCGCAGTGCACGTCGCCGATCAATTCGCCCGCCATCATCTCCACGTCGATCACCCTTACCCGCCCGCCCATTTGCACCAGAACGTCGAGGATCGCGGTACGAGTCGGATTGAGGCCGACGTTGTGCAGCACCAGGTTAGCCTCGGGAGTGATCAGGGCGGCGGCGATGAAGAACGCGGCCGAGGAGATGTCGCCGGGCACATAGAGCTTGCGCCCTTCGAGTCGAGCGGGGCCACGCAGCGCTATGGTGCGGCCGTGGCAGCCGATGTCGGCGCCGAATTGCTCCAGCGCGATCTCACTGTGATCGCGTGTCGCGGCCGGTTCCGTCACTTGCGTTTCGCCCTCAGCGTAGAGACCGGCAAACAGAATGGAAGTTTTCACCTGCGCGCTGGGAATCGGCAGTTCGTAGCGAATGGGGCTCAACACTGTCTCGGCGCCGCCTTCAATCCGGAGAGGAGGCAGGCCGCCTTCCGCACTCGTAATGTGCGCGCCCATCCGGGTGAGCGGGTCCATCACCCGTTTCATGGGGCGGCGACGAAGCGAGTCGTCTCCGGTAATGACGGAGGGAAAGCGCTGCGCAGCCAGGATGCCGGAAAGCATGCGCATCGTGGATCCCGAGTTGCCCGCGTCGAGTTGGGCCGCGGGAGCGTTGAGACCCCGGAGTCCCGCGCCGTGGATGGTCAGCGCGTCGCCCTGGGATTCTATCCCCACTCCCAGCGCCTTCAGGCAGCCGAGCGTACTGTGGCAATCCGCGCTGGAAGAAAAGAAGTGGATCTCGCTGGGCCCTTCGGCGATGGCGGCCAGCATGGCGTAACGATGCGATATGGACTTATCGCCGGGAAGCTTGACGGTTCCGTCCATCCGCTTCGCGGGCTTGACTTTCTTTGTCCTGCTGGAACTGAAGAGTCCCATGGATCGAGAGCAGTAACCTTTCATCGCTCGCCGTCGTCAAAAAGAAGAGAGAGGGGGAACGACTTGGAAGCCGCCGGCACTACCCACTGGCTCAGTGTTGCGACGTTCGTCGCCCGCCCAACCGTAGCGCGGAAAACCCATCCGAGCCTAGGTGACGCAGGTCACAGCGATCCGAGACCGCCATCACTTCGGTTGGCGTGCCTCCCCTTGAATCATACCACTGGTATGACGATTGAGACCCATGTTCACGGATAAACCGAGAATGCCAAAAGGAGACGATAACCAATGAGCAGTTACTCTCGCAATTTACTTCGCAACGCCGCGTTTTTGATAGCAGCAGGATTGGTATCTCTGACGCTCGTCAGTCCCGTTGCGGTTGCCGCCAAACCCAAGCCGGCTAAGACGGTCGAGGACCTCCGCACCGCCTGCCGGATTGAAAGCAATGCCCGAGCCCGTTATCTTGCTTTCGCTCAGAAAGCCGATGAGGAAGGCTTCGGCGAAGTGGCGAGCCTGTTCCGCGCCGCCGCTCGCTCCGAGGAGATCGAAGTCAACAACCAGTCGGCGGTGATCAAGAAGTTGGGGGCTATCGATTACCCGGCTGCGATCGAAACCCCTGTCGTCAAATCCACCCGTGAGAATCTCGTCGCGGCCGCTGCACCGCGCGACGGCTACACAGGGGAAACGTATTCGGGGTTCATCAAGGCGGCGAAAGCTCTGGGCAATCAGGATGCGGCAACCGCTTTCTTTTATGCCTCGGAGTCGCGGACCGAGAATGAGATCCTGTTCCACAAAGCGCTCCTCGACCTCAACAACATGAAGGGCAAGAGTCGTACCTACTACGTGTGCAGCGTGTGCGGCTACACGGCTGAGCGCCCGGTGCCCAAGAGTTGCGAGACTTGCGCGAGCAGCGCCGAAAAATACGAAGCGGTGAACTGACCGCAAGCGTTTCGGCGACGGGCAGCGCGGGTTCACTCGCCCGCTTGGATCAAGTTAGGCCTGGCTTTCATTTGGCTCGGCGAAGTGACGACGGATTCGGCTTAAGCCCTGGGGCCGAACGGTGATGCCTGTTCGGCCCTAGGAGTCTCTCTTGGCCATCTCGCCGGGTGGGCGCTGCTCGTAGCCCGCGCAGTTGAGGACCGGAAGCCGAGGGTACGGGGGATAGCGGCGGTCGGTCTTCGACCGCATACAACGATAGAACACGGCGCCGCGGTCCGATCGCACCACCCGGGCCTCGGCGCACCGGAAGCACAGGCCCACGCGCTTCTCTTCGTTTGATCGAGTGTCCATCCCAGCTTTGAACTCAGTACAGCAGGTACCTGGCCCGCATCTTGCGAAACTCCTGCAACTGGTCCTGCTCCCAATCGTAGGCCATGCGCCTCGGGTCGTGCCCGGCGCGGATCGCGTCCACCACCCGCCGCGAACCCACCAGCCCCAAGGTCTTATCGAGCTGGAAGTCGCTGGGAAAAAGCTTGTACAAAGCGGAAGCAAGCTCTGCGCCCAGCTCCGGCGCATCCAGAGCCTGCCGGTCGAGCAGGTGGATCTGGACGCCGTGGCAGACCTCGCCCGCAAACCGATTTTCGCGGGGCGTGAAATCCAAAGGCAAAAACCGGACGCCCTGGATATGCCGAGCGTTCAAAGTCTGGGCGAGTTTGTTCGCGTCCATCCACGGGGCGCCGAGCACTTCGAAAGGCGTGTCGGTGCCGCGGCCCACGCTGACGTTCGCGCCCTCAATCATGCCCACACCCGGATAGAGGGTCTCTTCCGTCAGATTGCGGAGGTTCGGTGACGGGTCGATCCACGGGAGGCTGGTCTCGTCGTACCAGTCGGTGCGCCGCCAGCCTTGCATCTTGATCACGTGCAGCCGGGCGCCCAGGTGCTGCTCGGCGTTGAACATCTGGGCCAGCTCGCCTTCCGTCATGCCGTGGCGGACCGGCAAAGGGAAGTAGGCCACAAAGGAGCGCAAATCGGGATCGAGCACCGGGCCTTCCACGAGAAACCCGCTAATGGGGTCGGGCCGGTCGAGGACGTAATAGTCGATCCCTTTCTTCGCCGCCGCTTCCAGCGTGTAGCCCAAGGTTGTAGTATAGGTATAAAACCGCACGCCCGCGTCCTGAATATCGAACACCAGCGCGTCGAGGCCCTCCAGCATCCGGTCGGTGGGCCGTTCGGTGTCGCCGTAGAGGCTGTAGACCGGCAGGCCGGTTAGCTGGTCGGTGGTCGAAGAGACGCGCTCGTCGGCCTTCCCCAAGAGACCGTGCTCGGGACTGAAGATGGCCACCAGTCTGACCCCTGGCGCGTGATAGAGCACGTCGATG
>Ga0335081_10016793_pt1 | contig 11859 bp, 10 predicted proteins | sample Lox_Sample_35_FD_206713 | JGI IMG/M metagenome (GOLD analysis project Ga0335081, IMG submission 206713) | Soil microbial communities from Loxahatchee National Wildlife Refuge, Florida, United States - Lox_Sample_3.5 | ecosystem: Environmental > Terrestrial > Soil > Wetlands | place: USA... | reverse complement strand
GCCCGGAAATAGCGCTATTTGAAAGCAATTCGATTGCGGAAAACGGGCTAAAATGTGGTTGTTTGAACGCGAAAGTCCAAAAACACTACACTTTTTTTGGGGGGAAGCGCCGCCGAGGGACCGCGAAAGTTGTCGAAAATAGGTGCCGGGCTGGAGGAGGAGTCAGCAGCCAGAAGTCAGAAGTCAGGAGCCAAAGAGCAGGAGTCAGGAGCGCCCAGTGCCGAACTGCAGGCTGCCGCGCCGGGGCCCGGAAATAGCGTTATTTGAAAGCAATTTTGCAGCAACGCTCCGTGGCGAACTCCGGCCTGCCGCGGCGCCCCCGGTGTTGGAGTTCAGGCCGCCTTGGGCGCAGCAGGGTGGCGCACCTGGAGCGGCCGGCCGAGGACGGTCAGGTAAAAGAGTCGGGTCCAGACGACGACCGCCAGCATCACCAAGAGGACCGCGGGCGTGGACCAAACCCCGTAGGCGGTCTGCAGCACGACGTACCAAAGGATTCTCCAGCCGAGGTAGATCTGCTGGCCGAAGTAATAGAGCAACCCAACGAACGGTGCGGCCGCGGCCGCCAGCACGAGGGCGTTCGACACGCGAGCGGGCAGATTCGAGGGCCGTTGAAGCAAGATGACCGCGTAGAACAGCGGGCCGAGGAAAAGCCACATTGCAAACGGATCAAGATAAAGCGCCCAGATTGCGATCACAAAGGTCCAAACACACAGGATGCGTTTCGAGGCCGCGAAGTCCCCGGGGGCGGGCGGTAGGAAGCGGCGAAGCACCCGCAACAGAACGTAACCGGCCAGCACGGCTCCCGCCAGCGGCGCCGCCATGCGGGCGGGAATCGAGTAAAGAAATGGGTCCTTGGGCGTCGCGGGGTAAAGCTCATAACGCGGCAGGACGCCGGTTGAGGTGAGCGCGTGCAGCGCCGCCAGGCCGCCGAGCAGAGGAATGAGGTAGAAGGCCGGCCGGAGATAGCTCCAGCCGGGGTGCGGCAAGCGGTCGTGCTCGAAGTTCAGTACGGCCAGCGCGCAGGCCAGCACAAACGGAAGCAGGCCAAGCGTTTGCAGCCACTCCAGGGTGGTGCGATCCAGCCAGCGCCCCCGAGTTAGCAGGAGGTATTTGACCTCGGGTGGGGGCGGGGGCTCGAGGAAATTGAGGGTGGTGACCGCCTGCTCCACGGTGTCGCCCACCATCTTGAAGGTTGCCGGGTCGAAACCCGTAAAGACATCATCAAACGTATGGTAGCGCGCCCGGACACCGGATACGTCCGGGGAGATCGTCGATAGGTTGATCGCCGGAATTCCGGCGGTCAGCAGCGGCCCTTGGTCCTGCGCCGACACCTCGACCGCTCTCTCCATCCACGACTGGAGCGGAGAGGAGCCCTCCACTTGCACACCCTGAACGGCCCCGGCTCTTCCTACAAGCTCGCGCAGCCATAAGGGTGTGTAACCGCGCCGCTGCCCCTCGCAGCCCATGGCGATGCCAAGCGAGGGGCCACGGGTGAGATAGTCGATCGAGATCACCGCCAGCGTGCCGCGAGCGCGGAAGAAACCGCGCAGGTCTCTGGCGCCCAGCATGCCCCATTCCTCCGCGTCCGTGGCCACGAAGATCAACCCGCGCCGGCGCGGCGCCGAGCGCATCGCGCGAGCCAGCTCGAGCATGACGCCCACGCCCGAGGCATTGTCCTCGGCAGCCTGGTGCGAGGTGCGCTGGCCGTCGTAGTGCGCGATCACCGCTACCGACTCCGGGATTTCGCCCTTCAGCTCGGCAATTACGCTGTCACCCACCACGCGATGGCCGGCCAGCCAGATGCTGAACATGTCGCCGGACACGCGATATCCAAGCTTCTGGAATTCAGACCTCAAATATTCCGCGGCCCGGCCCGCTTGCGCGCTGCCAGTCACACGGTCCGGGTAGTCGATCGCCAGAGTCCTGGCGTACTCCATGGCGGAGGCGGGGTTAAAAGCGGGAGTCATCCGATCCATCGCCGGTGGCTGAACGGTGCGAATTCCGAAAGCCACGACCAGACCCATCAGCGGGATCAGCAGTAGAGTAGCCGCGAGAACCATTTGCCTTTGTGGTTGGGTGAGCATTCCTGTGGGCCCCGTCGAATCGAGAAAACGTGCGGAGGGGGGTCGTGAGGATTATCGGTTCCAGCCTCCGGAGTGTCAACCCCGGAGGTGGCCGCGCGACGCCCGCCTGCGCAGAGCGGCTGTGGCTAGGCGCTCGCCTCCGGGGGCGTCACCGGGTCCGCGGGACGCGGAGTCTCCTGCATCCGGTAGAAGTGGTTTAAGGGAATGCGGCCGGGCCCTACCGGATACGCCCATCGAATCGATTCCACGACGTAGGCTTTGGCCAGCATCACCGCGTCGCGAAGCTGGCGGCCGAGCGCCAGGTTGGCCGCGACAGCGGACGAAAACGTGCAGCCGGTGCCATGAAGGTTGTCGGGCTTCAGGTGCTCGCCGGCGAATGCCTCCAGGCCGCCGGCGACGGCGTAGACGTCCACCGCTTTGTCGAGATGCCCGCCCGTGACCACCGCGGCTCGCGCGCCAAGCTCGAGCAGCCGCCGCGCCGCCGCCTTCATCTCCTCCAGGTTCTCCACGCGCAATCCCGTAAGAGCCGCCGCCTCGCTCAGGTTTGGCGTCACCACCGCGACTTGGCGCAAGAGGTGATCCCGCAGATAGGCGAAGCCGGTTTCGTCGATCAACGCCGCGCCGCTCGACGAACGAATCACGGGGTCGAGCACCGAAGGCAGCTCGGGATGAGCCTCCAGGAAGTCGCCGGCCGCCCGGGCGTTGCCGCGATTCGCGAGCATTCCGATCTTTACAGCCCTCACCTGGCCATTGCCCGCCAGCGAGTCGAGGCAAGCGCGCAGCAGGGCGGGCTCCACAGAGTGGATGGCGGCGACGCCCTGCGTATTCTGGATGGTCAGAGCCGTGATGGCGGCCACTCCGTAGCAATTGTGGGCGGCAAAGGTCTTCAAATCGGCGGCGACGCCGGCTCCGCCCGAGGGGTCGAATCCCGCAATGCTCAGTATCACGGGCGGGGCCGGACCGTGGTTCGGGATTGCGGGCGGCACTCTCACTCCATCGACGCGTTCGCTCAAGTCGCTTCGCGATTATAAGATTGACCGGAGCAGTGTCAACAACGAACTCGCCCGGCGGGTTGTCCAGACTCCGCTTGAGGGTCGGCCCTCAGGCAGGCACGTGCCGGCCCGGCGGCCGGCTCTGCGACCCGGTGCGGGACTCAGGACGCCCGCCGCTTGTACTTCTCCAGGCACTCCTCGGAGCAGAAGTGCATCGTCTGGCCGCCCCGCTTGAGACGGTGCGAAAGTTCGGTGGATACGAACATCCCGCACTCAGGGTCTCGCGCCATCTCGCCCGGCGAGGCAGCAGCCGCGGTTCCCGGCGCAGATACTCGAGCTCCGTGCCCCGCCGCCCGTGGAGCCAGCAACTGGCGCAGTGCGCCGTACAGCATGCGCAGCGTTACCAGGAGGAGAATCGCATCCGTCAGATATCCGAGGAATTCACCCATAAGGAATTGGGACGGCCCAAGCCGCCCGTGGGATGTCTGCTTGAGCGCGATCCCCGAACCCGCAGCCAGCCCTCCTCGTGAGCCCGGGCGCTCAGCCTGACCCTTCGCTCGCGACGGCGCCGGCTTAGGGTCTGGCGGAGGCTTCGTCCAGCTTCTGCTTCAACGCGTCGATTTTCGGATAGCTCGGATTCAACCGGTGCAGTGTCTCCCAGGCATCGCGCGCTGCCTTGTAGTCGTGCGTGCCTTCCAGGTTCACCACCACGATGTTGTAAAGGGTGGGCTGGTGTCGCGGCTGGATGGTAAGCGAGTGTTGGAACTGGCGCAGTGCGTCGTCAGCCTTGCCGATATTGAAATAGCAGGTCCCCAGGTCAGTGCTGGCGTCCACATTCCTGGGATCGAGGTCCACTGCTTTCTGGTACCACCGGATCGCCTGCTCAAACTCCCCCTGGTCGTACAGGTAATCGGCCAGCTTGAGCGTCGGGACGGGGTCCTGAGGGTTGGCGGCCACCTGCTGTTCGAGCGACTGCACCATGGCGCTCGTATTGAGGGGTGGATGCCCCGGCGGAAGGACTGCGCCCGCGCTCCCGGAGGTCCCGGCGGCGCCCGCCGTCGCCGCTCCAACCGCGGCGGTGGCCGGGACGGCGCCGGCGCTATGATCTGCCTCGGCCTTGTATACGTACCCGGCCGTAAAGCCGATGCAGAGAAAAACCACAGCAGTGCCGATGCAGAGAAGAACCACACCGCTATTGGGAGTTTCTTCCTTCACAGGAGGGCCTTCGGGATACCACCCACAATCAGTCTATCGGACGCGAGAACGGAGGGTCAAGCTGGCTGCGCCCCCGCTCCCCAGGCCCTGCCGCCTAACTAAACCATTTGCATGGGATTATCTCGCTGATACCTTACCGACTTTTGCAAGCCTGGCGCTTGACAGCGGCGGCTGCCGGCGGTTAGCCTGAACGTCTGCCCGATTCGACCTCAGGCAGCTCGAAACAGATGAAATTCCCAGCAGCACCACTTAAGTTCACCCGAACGACTCGTCCCTCTTATGAAGGTGGCTGGCGCGAACGGCTCCGAACGCCTCGAGTGGCCGGCTTAATCATCCTCGCGAGCATTTCTCGCGCATGGCATTTTGAAGGCAGACGATACCTGCAGTTCCCAGGAGGTTGGTAGATGGCAGAAATGGACTTTGATGTCGGGATCATTGGAGGCGGACCCGGGGGCTCGGTGGCGGCTTCCTATCTGGCGAAAGCCGGAATCAAGTGCGTGGTCCTGGAGCGCGAAATCTTCCCTCGCGATCACGTGGGCGAGTCGCTCGTTCCGGCTTCGACCCGGGCCTTAAAGGAGATCGGATTCATCGACAAGATGGATCCGCACGGCTTTGTTCGGAAGTATGGCGCCGTGTGGACCGCGGCCACCAAGGGCATTTACGACGTGGATTTTGAGGGCATGGGCGACGACGTCCATCCTCGGGCCTCAGGTCCGATTGTGGAGCACGTCCACAACCTCGACGGGATGGACGCTGAGTGCCGCGCCGACATCCGGTTCGAGGAGCGCGATCAGCCCGGGGTTGACCGGAACCACACCTGGCACGTCGACCGGGGAAAGTTTGACCTGCTGCTCTTGCAGCACGCTGAGAAACTCGGCGCCACGGTGTATGAGGGAATCCGGGCCCGGGAAGTCGACTTCTCCGATCCCGTGAAGCCCCGGATCAAGTTCAGCCTTGGCAAGCAGGAGATGGCTCTAAACGTGCGCGTGGTGCTCGACGCCTCGGGCCGCCAGACCTTCCTCGGCAACCAGCTCAAGCTGAAACAAAATGATCCGGTGTTCGACCAGTATGCCATTCACACCTGGTTTGACAACTACGATCGGCGGAATTTCGCCCGGGCCAAAAACGGCGAGATGCATGAGGATTACATCTACATCCACTTTTTGCCCGTCACCAACACCTGGGTGTGGCAGATTCCGATCACCGAGACCATCACCAGCATCGGTGTCGTGACCCAGAAGAAGAACTTCGCGAAGTCGAAAGAATCCCGCGAACAGTTCTTCTGGAGCGCCGTGGGCAGCCGCCCGGACCTGCATGATGCACTGAAGGCAGGCAAGCAGTTGCGGCCCTTTAAAGACGAGGGCGACTACAGTTACGCCATGAAGCAGATCTGCGGCGACGGTTTTGTGATGATCGGCGACGCCGCCCGCTTCGTGGACCCCATTTTCTCGAGCGGCGTGAGCATTGCCATGACCAGCGCCAAGCTCGCCACTCAGAGCATCATCAAGAGCCTGCAGAATGGCGGCGTCTGCAACAAAGCGAGCTTTGACGACTATCAAGCCACCATGCGGCGCGGGACGAAGAACTGGTATGAGTTCATCACCGTTTATTACCGGTTGAACGTCCTGTTTACCGCTTTCATTGAGGATCCCAAGTACCGGCTCGATGTGCTCAAGCTGCTGCAGGGGGACCTCTATGACACCGATAGCCCTCCCGTACTGCAGGAGATGCGCCGCATCGTAAGCGACGTCGAGAGCCGGCCGAACCACCCCTGGCACAAGTTGCTCGGCGACTTGACCAACGAGGCGTTTCGACCCTCGTTCTAGGCTCGGTTAGTCAGCATATCCGGCTGCGGCCCCTGCGCTCGAGTTTGATCCCGGGCGCAGGGACCCGCAGCCGCCGGCTTCCAGGACGAATCAGACCTCCTTCCGAGCGTTTCATTTCCATCTAACACCTTTCTTCATGTCTTGACAGATCTGCGGTGGGCCATGAATGTGTTACGTTTCAAAGGGCGCCAAACCCGGCCCTCCGCGTGATAGGCGGATTGCGGCAAGGCGAAAAGTATGTATTCAGCGCTGATCACGATCGCGATTCTGATTCTGGGGCCGACGCTCGCCTACGTTCAATCGGCGGATTGGTTGGCGACGTTAGGCGCCGTTTCCGCGCACCACACCGTCCGTAGAGGCGCGGCTGTTCCCGGCTGCAAGACGCTCACCGATGGCATATACCACCAGGATTGGGAAACTGCTCCAATAGGCACCGGTCTATCGCAGCCGGTCGGTGGCTGTCGAACTGAGTTACGCAGCCAGAAGAGAATGGGCCGGGCTCTTGGTGGACACCAGGCGCCGCTAGGCGCGTCCGCCCCTATATCATCGGGCGGCGCGCGCGCCATGGCAGGGCCGCTGACTGGTTGGTCCGTTGCCGTTGCCGGCGGAGCCGGACTGCACCCGAACGTCCTGAAAGCCGTCCAGCCATGGTTGCGGGGCGGTTATCTGGATGGAAGTGGCGCCGGCGACCCGGCCGACAACAAGCACGGAACGCTCCGTTGCAGGCCACCCACTTCCCACTTCAACTCGACATTTCCCTCCTTGAAAATCAGTTTTGCCGAAGTCACTGTTCGTGAGTCATTTTCTTTCTTTGCGCCGAAACGCATCCTCTCGCGTTTGATGCCGGCGAAATTGCCCTCTCTGCTACCCGATCAACCCACAGAGGAACGATGTGTCCGATTTCAACGTTGATTGCCGCATTGGTGATGTCGCTGGGACCGGCGCTGGCTTTCGCGCAGTCCCAGGATCCCCCGCTCGAGATCCGTTCTGTCGCCGTGCCGGGCAGTGTCCGAACGCGTGTCGAAGGGTGGGACTGGGGATTTCTCGAGGTGAGCTATCCGTTTTGACGAAGCGTCGAACCGGAGTTCAGCCCGGCCGGCGGCGTTAGTTCCAAGCATCTCTGCGAACGGACAAGGAGGTTTGAATGACGAGAAGAAAAATGATCGTGGCGTATGCCTGCCTGGTGGGCCTGCCTCTACTCGGCCTGCTCGGAATTCTCCATGCCGGCCAACGCCTGAAAGCGCCGGTCTCGGTGGCTGGCGCATGGAACCTCAAGGCGGACTTCAACGCTTGGGCAGGGAAGCCGTGCGGCGAATTGCTGTCGAAGATCAAACAACCCTTTTTCACCATTTCGCAATCCGGCAACGGGCTGATGGTCGCTTTAAATAGCGCACCCGCGGCAACGTTGACCGGAAGTGTGAAGGGCACGTCGTTGATCGCCGGCGCCGACGCCCCCCAGTCCTCCGCCGGCGCTGACAACTGCAGCAGCCCCGATAAAATCCACCTTGCGGCAACCGTGGAGGGCCAAGCCCCGAGTCGCGCGCTGACCGGCCTGCTGAGCCTCAACGCTTGTGCCGGGTGCGCTCCGATCGCGTTCCACGCTGTGCGGCAGAGTGCACGCCCGGAGGGAGGCCGCTAATGCCGAACCTTGTCACGCTCGTCCTTCAGATTACCGTCATCATCGCCGCTTCGCGGTTGGTGGCGGTCCTGTTCCAAAGGATGCACCAACCCAAAGTGATCGGCGAAATGTTCGCCGGCATTGCTCTCGGGCCATCGCTGCTCGGCTGGGTGGCGCCGCACCTTTCAGCGACTCTGTTTCCCGCGTCGAGCCTAGGCTTTCTCAACGCCCTGAGCCAGGTGGGTGTCGTGATCTACATGTTTCTGGTGGGCCTGGCCCTCAACCCCAAGGAACTGCGCAAGCACGGGCACACCGCGGTGCTCACTAGCCACGTGAGCATCATCGCACCCTTTGTGCTCGGGGCCTCGCTGGCGCTGTTTCTTTACCCGCGGCTTTCGGACGACAGCGTCGGCTTTACAGGCTTCGCGCTATTCATGGGCGCGGCCATGAGCATCACGGCATTCCCCGTGCTCGCCCGTATCCTCACCGACCGCGACATGCTGGGTACCAAACTGGGGTCGCTGGCCATCGCCTGCGCCGCCGTGGACGACGTCACGGGCTGGTGCATTCTGGCCTACATCGTGCTCGTGGTTCGGGCCTATCAGGGGCACGCCACGCCCTTTTGGGTGACAGTGGGCGGCCTGGGTGCGTTCTTGCTGCTGATGCTGTACGGCGTGAAGCGGCTGCTGCGGGGGTTCGAGACTTCGTTCAGCAGGCAGGGCAAGCTGAGTGAAAACAAGCTGGCGCTGCTGACCGTGGTGGTGATGGCATCCGCTCTCACCACGGAGCGTCTCGGCCTGCACCTTCTGTTCGGCTCGTTCCTGGCGGGCGTGATCATGCCGAAAGACCGCAAATTTGTGCGCTACGTGCTGGACCGGTTTGAGACGGTGACGGTCGTTCTCTTGTTGCCCCTCTACTTCGCGTTCACCGGGCTGCGCACCAGCGTGCGCCTCATCAAAGGCGACGAAATGTGGCTGTTCTGCGGAGCAATCATCTTGATAGCCATCGTGGGAAAGCTCGGAGGGTCGATGACGGCCGCTCGCGCCTCTGGGGGGCGCTGGCGCGAGTCTGCCGGCCTGGGCATCCTGATGAACACGCGCGGGCTGATGGAACTGGTGATTCTGAACATCGGCCTCGACATCGGAGTGATCTCGCCCACCCTGTTTTCGATGATGGTTCTGATGGCCCTGGTGACGACCTTTATGACCACGCCCTTGCTGGAGTGGGTCTATCCGCTGCGCCTCCTGCGGCGCGAAACGGCGGGGGCGGAATCGGCCGCCGAGCCGGAGTACGAGATGGCTTGAGCCCCGAGGGGGCGCTGCACCCATCCGGCATCGGCCTTCCGACGCAGACAATCCTCCGCGATGCCGGCGGCGGCAGGACGGGGCGCAACCCCGTCGCGCCACCCGACACTTCGGAGGCCGGAGGGGAGTGGGGGCTGCGGTCTGGGCGGCTTTCGCGGGCGCCTAACTCTTGCTCAACTTCACCGCGAGCGAGGCCAACAGCCGGCGATTGCTTGCCGACAGGCCCTCGTAGGCGCGCATCAAACGCGAGGCTGACCGTGACAGTGCGGGCGGAGCGGATACTGCAATCGAACGCGCCCGGCCCCCTCCGTTATACAAGAGCTGGTAGGGCTGCACGCCGACCGCCTTCGCAAACTTCTCGATCGTTGCCAGAGAAGGGGTGGTGTACCCACCCTCGACCCGCGAAATATACGACCGCAGTAGCCCGGACCGCCTTTCAATGTCACCCTGCGAGAGACCCTTGGCCTCTCGCAGTGAGCGTATTCTGGTGCCGATATTCATAGGTCCTTCGATTCGTAGTTGAGATATTCAATTCGCAGAATTAACCACTTGGGCTTTACCACAATATCTAACTGGCGGCGATTGTCAAGCCCGAAAATCGCCCCCCGACCACCTTCGAGAACCCTGCGTCTGCGGCGCTGTCCATCTCGCGCCGCAATACCGCCGCCCGGGGTTCTTTCACGCCATCCCTTGCGCGCCGCCACCGGCGGAACAATGCTCACAGCCCGCACGGCATGCGAGATTCTCCGGCCCCGCATCAGAGCTGACGCGCCACTTTGCGCCCAGGCGGCGGGGCGTGTGCAGCACCGCACACAGTTTACACAATATATTGATGCTGTCAATAGTAAAGTATTGTTGAAGTGACTGTTTGATTAGTCAGCGGATGCGGCCTTTCCGGCCTCGGCTGGAGTCCTTGCGGCACGGCCCCGTAAACGTTGCCGCGGTGCGCGCACAGCCGCCTCGCCGGCCAGCCAGCCGGCGAGCGCGAGCCCCAGGATGGAGGCGGGCAGTTCCGCCAGCTCCGGCAGCAGCAAGGTGCGGCGAACTTCTCGAGCCAAGTCGTGATCGTTACTGTCGGTCAGGGCGAGGCTCAGCGCGCCGCGCTCCTTGACTTCGCGAGCAAGCTCCGCCAGGCCCTTCCGCCACCGGCTGCGCGAACCCGATAGGAATACGGCTCCCGAGTCCTCACCGACCGTCGCCAGCCAGCCCGTCCTCATCTCCGCGGGATCGACGCCGACCACCGGGCGGTCCCCCTCCCGCCGCGCCAGTGCAGCCGCGCGATGGGCAGAGGAGTGGTATAAGCCGCCGCCCACGATAAAGAGCGGATTCCGAGGCCTTAACTCGGCAGCCAGAGAACGGACAGCATCGGCAAATTGACTGACCGCGCGGTCAAGATGGGCGGGCAACTCGGCCCAATCCTTCTCCACGCGATCGAGCCGAGGCTGAGGCCGCTTCAGCACCCGGGCCGCGACCAGAGCAAGGTAACCTGCCGCCGCATGCTGAAGGCAGGCGCCGGCCAAGCCGCGGGCGGGGGCGCCAGGGACTCCCGGCAGGACGATCATTTCCTGCACTTCGCCGGCCAGGGCGGCCGGCTCGCTCGTCACCCCCAGCACCCTCGCCCCTCGCTTGCGAGCCGCCGTGGCGGCCTCGATCACCTCGGGAGATTCGTCCGCAATCAGTACCACCACCGAACCCGTGCGCACCGTGCCGAGCGAACCCGCCAGAAAGCGTCCCGCCTCGCGCACGACTACGGACCATTCAAGGAGGTCTTCAAACGCATAGCCCAACGCCACCGCAGCCGGCAGGGTGGCGGCGCTGCCGACGGCGTACACCGGCGGCTCTTCCCAGTGGAGTCCCCGCACCGCGCGCTCGTAATCCGGGCGGCCCTTAAGCGTCATTTCGCTCAATACGGGCGCGAGGTTTCCCAGGTCCGAATAGGCCTGCATCAGATCTCCAGGCGCAGGATGTGTCCCCGCGCGGCGTGCGCGTCCGTTTGCGGCGGCCGGCTCAATTCGAAGCCGCAGGCGAAGAACGACGCTCCCCAAAGCAGAATCAGCGCGCCCAGAAATGCCCAGATCAGCAACGTGGCCGACAGCGCGAAGGGCCCGTAGACCTCGGGAAAGTGAAAAACGGGGAGTACCCAGGCGTAAACGAACCGGACCAATTCAGTCAGTAGGGCCGCCACAACTGCGGCCGGCAGGGCCCGCCCCACCGGCACGCGGCCGTTCGGAAGCGCGTAGTAGACGGCGAAGTAGATCCCCACCATCAACGGGATGGAAATGGTCTCCAGGGTGGCGCGCGCCGCGGCGGTGGCCAATCCGGGCCATTGCGACTGCCCCACCGCAACTGGGAACGCGGCCGTCGTGACGGCCCCCAGCACCACCGAGGCGAAGGCGATGATTCCGGAGCCGACAGCCAGCATCACCGACACCGCAAAATTGCCCAGAAAACTGCGATCGCGCCGGATACCCCAGATTTTGTTCAGCGCCACTTCGAGGGGCAGGAACACCCCCGAGCTTGTGATAAAGAGGAGCAGCACCGACGCCGCCTGCACCGGGCGCCGCGCCCTCATCACCACCACCAGGTTGCGGATGACGAAATCCGCTCCCGTGGGAAGGTTCGCGCGCAGAAGCTCCACCACGAAATCGTACGCGCCCTGCCAGTGCAGCCAGGAGTGGCAGATCGTGACCAGCAGCAGGGTAAAGGGAAAGAACGAAAGCAGCGCGTTCGCCGCAATGGAGAAGGCATAGGCATGCACCTCCGTCCTCCAAAGATAACGGAAGCTCCAAAGGAACCTCTTCCCCAGCGCAGGCGCGGCGG
>Ga0335081_10016792_pt1 | contig 11859 bp, 7 predicted proteins | sample Lox_Sample_35_FD_206713 | JGI IMG/M metagenome (GOLD analysis project Ga0335081, IMG submission 206713) | Soil microbial communities from Loxahatchee National Wildlife Refuge, Florida, United States - Lox_Sample_3.5 | ecosystem: Environmental > Terrestrial > Soil > Wetlands | place: USA: Florida... | reverse complement strand
GCGACCCCGAGCAGCGACATGACGTTCGCCACCTCGGCGCGTTCGGTCGAGCGGAACGCGAACACCCCGGACAGGCAGTTGGTCACCTGCTCGTTCAGCAGGTCACCGGCGTTCTGCGAGACCAGGACCAGCGCGGTGTTCCGCGACCGGCCCATCCGTGACACCTCGGGCACCAGCTTGGCGCCCTCCGGCGTCGAGGTGATCGCCCAGGCCTCGTCCAGGAAGATCGCCTTGGGCGCGGTCCGGTCGATGCCGTTGAGCAGCTTGCGGGCGAACTGGGAGACCAGGTAGAGCAGCGCCACCGACAGCCGCTGCTCGTAGGAGTAGTCGTCCCGGTTGGTGGTGGTGTCCGGCAGCGTCAGGCCGGCCAGGGTGAACACCGTGGTCCAGCCCTCCGCGTCGATCTGCTCGCCCACCGACGGGGCGAAGCACAGCCGGGCCAGCCGCATCTCCGAGACCGCCCGCATCACCGCGCCGGTGTTCTTCCAGGCCGGGTCGTCGGCCTGCTCCAGGTAGGTGATGACCTGGCCCAGGCTGGGCCGGTCGGTCCCGGCCACCGCGCCGACCGCCTGGATCATCGCCGATTCGCGTTCCTCGCTCATCCGCGGCAGCAGCAGCCGCAGCGTCTCGGTGGCCATAGTCCGCTTCTCGGACAGGTCCAGGCCGAACGAGAACGGGTCCAGCAGCCCCGGCGCGGCCGAGTTCAGCGGCAGCACCCGGGCCTTGCGGCCCTGCCTGGACAGGTACTCCACCAGCGACTCCGCGTCGCCCTTCGGGTCGATCACCGCCACCGTCGCGCCGCGCAGCGCCAGCTGGTAGATCAGCAGCATGGCCAGCGTCGTCTTGCCAGCGCCCGGCTCGCCGGTGATGGCCACCGCGGTGGGGCGGTTGCGCGCGGCCGCCAGCAGCGGGTCGAAATGCACGATGGACCGCGCCCGGCCCAGGGTCTCGCCGATATACGGCCCGACCCAGCCGGCGGTGCTATCGGCCCGGTCGCCGAGCTCCACCGTCGCGGTCGGCATCCCGCCGGCGATCGTGTAGAGCGGCTGCCGCTGCACATAAGAGTTCAGCCGGATCCGCTCCCCGGGCAGCGCCTCGCACAACAGCGAGAACTGGTCCCCGGTGGAGTTCACCACGTCGATTCCGATATCGCGGTAATGCTCGACGACCGCCTCCACCCGGCGCACGCACAGGTCTCTGGCCGGCGCCGCCACGATCAGCCGGTGCCAGCCGTAGACAAACGGCAGCCGTTCCTTCGTGATGCCATGCTCGAGCATCCTGGCCGCGGCGATCTGCTCGGCCAGGGCGATGGGCGCCTCCGCGCCCGCCTCCCGGATATGCGAATCCATGTCGCGCGCGTGCGCCAGCCGCCGGCTGACGTCTTTGCTCGCCTTGGCCGGCGGGATGAGCTTCATCCGGGCGCTGATCTCCACCGGGAACGGCAGCGAATCGGCGAAATGCAGCCACGGCTCACCGTCGGGAAAGGACATCAGATCGGGAAAGCGGGCAAACGACAGGAAAGCGGCGTAAGCCTCTCCCGACATGTGCTCCAGGCGCAGCAGGGTCCGCCCGTTGTGGATCTGCCCTTCGAACAGGGTATCGATCTCCCCCAGGCCCCAGCGCCGCCGCTTGGCCGCCGACGGCAGCGGCTCCCCCGCCGTCTGGGTGAGCGTGTGCTGGACCAGCCAGGCGATCTCGCCGGAACTCGCGTGCCGGGCGGCCAGCGCGCTCGCGTTCAGCGCCCGGCCGAGCCGCTCGGCGTTGTCCGTCCACTTGGCGACCTCCGCCGAGCCGACCGCCTCGTCGCCCAGCCCGAGTTCCTTCTCGCCGCGGGCATAGACGCCGCGGAACTGGGAGATCACGCCGCCGGACAGCTGCGCGCGCACGCCGCGCTGCCCCAGCCGGACCCCGAGGTAGATCTCCTTGGCCCAGAAATCCTTGGCCCAGACGTGCTGGTAGGTCTGCTCCAGGTACTCCCGCCACCCCGGGCCGCCGTCCGAGGTCGCGTCCAGGCCGGTCGCCCACGCGTGCGCCGGGTAGGACCGGTGCGCGATGCGCAGGTGCACCTCGGCGTCGGCCATCCTGATCGCGGCCAGCGCGACCGTGATGTTGGTGGCCAGCGCCTCCCGCTCCTCGGGGGTGGTGAACTCATACGACACCGACGGAATCCGGTAGTACGCCCAGGCGTGGGTATCGGTGAGCAGGATCCGGTCGTCGAAGTACCTGATGCTCAGCCGGGTACGCCCCCGCGAACCCCTAGTCCGAGTGCTCACCAGGGCTCCCTCCCGGGACGGAGCCCAGTGATGGGCTGGGCGCGGCCGCGGCCAGGCCCGTGACGAGCACGCCGGCCAGGGCCGTGTAGGCCAGCCTGGTCTGCGGCTGCAAGGTCGTCTGCTTCTGCGTTCCGGGATGCGATGACAGGAGATCATCCCACGGCACCCGGACGATGGCCCGGCAGCGCCCCCTGGCCACGGATTCGGCCCGGAGCACGTCCTCCCGCGTCCGCCTGCTCACCCCGTTGACGACCGTGACGGCACGGCCCGCCAGCTCGCCGTGGCCGTGCGCGCCGAGCCACTGCTGTGTGTTGGCCAGCGAGGTCGCCGCGTCCGGGCTGGCCGGGGCGACCAGCACCAGCTGGTCGGCGGCGGACAGTACCCGGGTCAGGCCGGATGCCGCCGGGTCGATCAGGGTCAGCGGGTAACGTTCGGCCAGCACGTCGGCGAGCCGCCGCAAGTCGTCGCCGTCCAGGGGGTGTGCGGCGATGTTACCGCCGCGGCCAGGCGGGTCGGCGATCACGTCGAGCCGGGCGCCCGGGCCGGAATGGCCCGGCTGGCCGGCCAGCAGCGCGTAGACCGAGGCGGCGGGCGAACGGCGGGCGGCCAGTGAGGTGGGCCCGGGGTTCAGGTCCAGCGCCGCGACCGGGATCCCGCGCACCGTGGCGAGGATGTGGCTGGTCATCAGGGCGGTCAGGGTCTGCCCGGCGCCCCTGGTGCAGCCGAGCACGACGATCCGGCGCGGGCCTGCCAGCGGCGTCCTGGCCCTGTCGCGATTGGCCGTCTCCTGGTCCCGCCTGCCCGGCCCCTGGCCGCCGGCCACCACCTTGACCTGGCGCCGCCAGCTCACCTCGTCGCTACTGCCCGGGCCGCTCAGCGCCCGTTCGATGGACGGCAGCGGCCGCTCCCGCTCGATGACACTGGCCGCGACCGGAGGCGCGGGTGCCTGCGCATCGGGTTCCTGGACCTGTGATGCTCGGACTTCAGGAACTGGGACCTCGGGTGCTGGGACTTCGGGTGCCGGGACTTCGGGTGCTGGGGCTTGCGGGGCGAGGGCTTCGGCGGCCGGCCCTTCGGGCCCTCGGACTTCAGGTGCGGGCACCTCGGCGGCCGGCGGGGGAACCACAGCCGGCGGGGTGCGGGCGGCCAGCGGGACAGCCTCCTCGGCCGGGGCCGCCGGCGGACGTGGCTGGACGCGGAGCATCCAGCGTGCCGGGGGCCTGGGCGTCGCCGCCGGCGTCTCCGGCAAGGCGGGATCAGCCGGTGCCGGGGCTTCCGCAGGCAGCTCGGGCGAGCCGGCGGAACGGTCGGGCTTGCGTCCCAGGCTCGGTATCAGGCCGTACAGGTGCCTGCGCGCCGAGGCGATCCCGGAGCGGTACAGGGCGAGAGGATCGGCGCCTTCCAGGTGTTCGCGGCTGGGCGCAGGCTCGGCGCCAGCGGCGGGCCCGGGCCCGGCGTCAGCCTCAGGGAACGGGCTGGCCTCCGGGAACGGGCCCGCGTCGGGGAACGGGCCAGCTTCCGGGAACGGAGCCGGCGCGGGCCGCGGGCGGACCAGCGGGAGCAGGTTGGCCTCGGGCGCCGGCCAGGATGCCGGGCCGAACGAGGCCGGCCGGGCCGCGCAAACCGGGATCGGAGTCGTGCGCGACCTCGAGCGCCCCGACCGCTGGCATCCCGGCTGGCAGGTCGGCCGGGGGCGGGGTGGCCCACGCGGGACTCTGATCTACGTCGGGCGTCTGGCCCGCGTCCGGGACGCCCGCCGGGTCCGGGTCCGGTCCGAACGGCCACGGAGACCACGACGGCCGCGTCTCCGGCCCTGCCTTGGCGCGCTTGGCAGCCCGGCGGGCCGGCGCGCGCTCCGGCACCTGCACCTGCTCTGGTACCTGCTCTGGTGACGGCGGGACGCCCGGCTTGGCGGCCGGTGACACGACCGGTGACTCAGCTAGTGACACGGGCGGTGACACGGTCGGCTTCGAGACTGTCTGCCGGGCCGTCTGCGGCCTCGCGACCGCCCGCCTGGCCTTGACCGGACGCACGTCAGGCACCGGGCGCACGTCGGCAGGCGCCATGTCCCCCGCTACTGGCGCGGCGAGCTGCGGCGCGGAGGCCGCAGGCCGGGCCCTGACCATGACCTTCTTCGCCTTCTTGGGCCGCGCCTTGGGCGGATGCTGGTGCCACACCCGGGCGGTCACCACGATCTCGTCCTTCTCGGCGAACGGTGCCATCCGGCACCAGGTCCGCGGCTCGGCGACATACCGGAGCTGTGAGCTCACCAGCTCGGGCAGACGCTTGCTTTCAATGACCGGTCTGGTCGTCAGCCAGGTGAGGACACCGGGAGGAAGTATGTAAAGCCACACCAAGTTGTGGTTGAACGGCAATCCGACAGCAATAAGGAAGAGCACATAAGGGACCGTGATCCCGACAAAGACTCCGATCCAGGTGATCGGCAAGGGTGCTGGCAACCGAAAGTCGTAAAGCTTGTAGAGCCTCTTTTCGATTCGCCAGATATTCGTATAAGTGGGGAGATCCACTAGGGACGCGCTCCTTCTTCCTGATTCGGGATCAGTGGACTCCGAGCGCGTTCGCTATGCCGGTGGCGAGCGTGTGCACGATGCCGGGCGTGTAGAAGATGACCGCGATGGCGACGGCAAGCACGATGAACTGCACGAACCGGGTGATCTCGCGGGTGAAAAGGAAGAAGATCGCTACGATCCCGACGATGCCGAGGAACAGTGGCCCGAACAGACCCTGCAGGTAGGTGACGAGACCCTGCGTACTCAAGGCCACTGGAGCCGTCGCGGCGATGAAGTGAGTATTCATAACATGTCCCTTCCGGGATCAAATGAACTTCCAGGTAGTGCGGTGCCAGGCCACTCGGGCAGGTGCAAGTAAACCGGATACATGTTGGCGGGCGGCCGCGGACACGGCGGCCGCAGAGAACCCGATGCCCGGACCGGCCGGTGCGGTGGCTTCGGGGGGTACAGCTGGGGCCTACGGGGCCGGCCGGCCCGGCGGCAAGAGGCAGGTTTGGGAGAGGCCGAACAGGGGAACAGAGCCCGGACGACGGTTGGCTCATGGGAGAGGGGCCTAACAGAGACCAGTTCGCGGAAGCCAGGCTGGGCTAGGACCGGCCGGCTCGCTGGCGCACGCCCGCACGCGAACATAGCGACGCCAGCTAGCCCTGTCCTGGTCATCGGGCTCCCACCTCGGACGACGCACCAATCCCTTTTACATACCATTTGCCGCCTTGCAGGTCGACAACCGACATACCATATGACACCTCAAGATTCGATGTCACGCCTGGATTTTCCGTCGCTGCCGATCCCGGTGCTTGTGAGAGCTGCAATATCACGGTCACCGTTATCTGCCGGGTGGTCCCGCCTGGCGGGACGTGTAGCGCGCTGATCTGGTCAAATGTCACCGCACCGCCCAGACCGGTGACCGGCGCGCCAGGCGCGAGGAAGCTGTTCAGGGTGCCGCTATCACCGCTGGCGTAGGCGCGGAAAAAGGCCGGCAGCTCATTCATCAACTGGCTTTGGGCCACCTGGTCAGAACCGCCAGGGGCTGGCCGCGGGGAAATCCGCGGTGGCGCCGCCAGCCAGGCGGGCTCGGCGGAGACCACCAGCCCGCCGCCGGTGGCGGCGACCGGCACGCCCAGCTCCATGAGCTGGCCGCTGAGCAGGGCGAGCAGCGTCACCACGGCGTGCTGCGGATCCTGCACCTTGATGCCCGCCACCTGCACGGACTGCAGGTTGAGCTGGCCGATGCCGTTCCAGCCCAGGCTCGGGTTGGCGGCCGAGACGCTGGCGGGCACGAAGGCCGCCAGGGCCTGCTCCCGCTCGGCCAGGTTCTGCGGGCTGAACCCCAGATATACCCGGCCGAAGTCGGCCGCGTAGGCCTCGGCCAGGCTGACCGGGAACTGCTCGCCGGTTCCCGTCCCGGTCCCGCTCGCCTGGGTACTGGACGAGCTGGCGATGATCGCGGTGATACCGCGGAACGCGATGACCAGCAGAGCAGTCCACAGAACGGCCCGCAGCGGCCACAGCAGCCACCGGCCGCCCGCGCCCGGCCAGCTGCCGCCGATCCCCGGACGAGCCGCGAGCGACCCATCCGCCTGCATGCCAGCGGCGAGCGGATCCATCTTCCTACCCGGCGCCGGCCGCTGGGCCCGCGGCCGGGGCCGCGGCGAGACCAGATCCGCCGAATCCAGGAAGTACGCAGGAGACTGCGTACCGTTACCGGACTTCGGCACACGCATCACACCTCCGCACGTCCCCGCCCCCGCGATGTGCGGAGCGGCCGTCCCTCTCGTGCTGGCCTCGCGGTCCATTGTGCGCCAAGAAGTCCCGGCGTGAAGCCAAAACCGGATAGAACCGATCACCGGAACATCCGCGCGGACAAAACGACCAGCAACCATGATACGTTCCGACCACGCTATGAGTTCAATCGAGTTCGGACCGTGTTCAGCCTGGCCGCCGCCGTGCCCGCTCCCGCCCGTAGCGCAGGCGGGAGCGGGGAACCGGCGCCGGGCGGCAGCATCACCGCAGTTCATAGCGCTTCCGACGCGCAGTGCCCGGCCGGGGCAGGACGAAGTTGACGCGCTCGGGGAGCCGACGGCGAGCCGCACCGGCCGACCCGGCGGGAATTCCGGTTTCCAGCTCTTGACCTGGGAGAACCTGCCATCAGAAGTCGCTGATCGCCTCGTGAAGATTAACGGTTGCTTACGGCCGGGATCGGCAGTCGCGGCAACCCGTGTCGCATCTTTGCTCAGGGATTAGTATCTGACCTCAAATAGAATCGAATATTTGTACGATCTTGTCAAGAGGCAGTTCCGGTCGGCTGGAGGCGCCGCCCGCCGGGCGAGTTACGCTTTTGGTGGCATTCACTGGCGAGGGAGGCGCCCGTGGCGATAGGACCGGGAGACCTGATGGCGGCCCCAGACGGCAACAGCCGCATGCGGACGTCGCGCGCCGAGCGCGAGCAGGTGATCGACGCGCTCAAGGCCGCATTCGTGCAAGGCCGGCTGACCAAAGACGAGTTCGATGCGCGGGTGGCCCGGGCACTCGTCCCCCAGACCCACGCCGAGCTCGCCACGCTCACCGACGACCTCCCGGCCGGGACGGCCCTCGTTGCCCCGCCACGCCCGAGCGGCCTCGCCCGGGCGGGCGCGTACGTGACCATCCTGGCAGGCTTGTGCCTGGTCGCCGCGATCAGCAACGGCGACGGGAACCCGCTCACGGTGCTGGGCGGCGTGCTGTTCTTCAGCCCGGTCTGGCTCCTGGCGCTGGCAGGCCTCCTGGCGCTCCACGCACGGCTAGACCGGCGTGCCGCCCGGCCGCTCCCGCCGGGTCCGGGGCCGAAAGCGCAAGGCCCCCCGGCCTGACCGGCCCTACACGTTGAAGCGGAACTCCACACGCAGCCGCTTCAGCGTGCCCAGTCCCACCTGGTGCACCGGCCGCGGCGCTAGGAGCGCCCGGGAGGGGTGACGAGCTCCAGGCTGGGATCGGCGAGCAGCCCGGCGGTGCGAGGTCTTCCGCTTGGGGAAGATGCTCCCGGCCCGGAACCTCGGAGGGGACTGCCGAAACCGGGCCGGAAGCGGGTTCTCAGTTCTTGCAGCCCGCGATGGTGCCTGGCGGGGCGCAGTTGTCGGGGATGTTCTTGGCTACCACGGTCACCTTGAGGGTGACCGGGCTGCCGGGGACGGCGAAGATGCCGCCGCCGGAGGAGGCCTTATTGCGGGTGATCTGACTGAACTTGATGGTCAGCGGGCCGCCCGCGACCGCGCCCGTTTGAGTGATGGTGGCCTCGATGATCCCGCCGCCTTGCCCGGAGGCGGTGTTGTTGTTGATCTGGCTGAAGGCGATGGTCAAGATGCCGCCGTTGACGGCGCCAGGGGCGACCTGGCCGAGGTTAATGTTGGCGATGCCGCCGCCCATGCCCTGATCACCGGCGCTGTCGACCGGGGCCGAGTTGCCGGTCACCTTGCTGCCGGTGATGGTCATCACGCCGTGGTTGAGGATGCCGCCGCCCGCGCCGCCCGGAGCAGTGTTGCCGTAGATCACGCTGCCGGTGATGGCCGCGGTGCCGCCGTTGGCGATCCCGCCCGCCCCGGCCATCGGCCCGCCATTGGCGGCGTTGCCGCTGATCCGGCTGAACCTGACGACCAGGATGCTGGACCCGGCGCCGCCCTGGCCGCCGGTGCCGCTGGCGATTCCGCCGCCGCCTTCGGCCGCGGTGTTGTCATCGACCTTGCTGGCGTTCAGGATCAGCGTGCCGCCGTGGTTGAGGATGCCGCCCGCGCTGGCGTTGGTGGTGTTGTGGTCCACCCGGCTGAAGTTCAGCACGGTCGTGCCCAACGGCCCGGTGCCCAGCGTGCCCGACGCGATGCCGCCGCCGGCCGCCATGGACATCATCCCGCCCGCCGACGCGTTGCCGGTGACCCGGCTGCGGTTGAGGACCAGCGTGCCTTCCAGGTTGAAGATGCCGCCGCCCGGCCCGGACGTGTTCCCCCCGGTGATGGTCAGGCCGTTCAGCGTCAGCTTCCCGGAGCTGGTGACCAGGAGGATGCGGAAGGTGCTGCTGTTCCCGGCGATCGTGGTCCGGAAGCCATTCAGGGTGATCCGGCTGGTGATGGCCGGGAGCCCGGTGTCGCCGAGCATGGCATTCGGGCTGCTGGCCGTGGTCAAGTGGTAGGTGCAAAACGGTGCGAGGTTGATCCTCGCGCCGCCGCTGCTGTTGGCGGCGTTGACCGCGGCGATCAAGGCCCGCGTCTTACAGGGCACCGTCTTGCCGGTGGAGGCCTGAGCCGGGGCAGCCACCAGGAGACCGCCGAGCAGAATTGCCGCGCCGCCCCCCAAAGCTGCTTTTACGATCGAAAGAGTCTTCATTTGCCTAACCCCCTTTTGCGGCGTTAATTTCGTACGCCGCTCTCCCTCTGGGATCATGACACGCCCTAACGGAGATCGTCTAGATCTGACATCGGCAAACAGCCGCCGCCACGCCGACGGCAACTTTTCCGGCACGGCCATCACCTGCGGTTCGCAGCCCCGGGGTGCTGTTTGGCTGATGCCGGTATATTCCGCGTGCCCGCCGTCCCGGCATATGCCGCCTTTCGGTATATGCATATTGCGGGTGCATTTGCGGGCCATTCTAATTGCGTGGCGCAACTTTTCTGGTCATCGGCCGCTTCCAGAACTTGCGCGGTGCAAAATGGCTGGTCATTGCTCGATTGGCGGGCGATGGCCTGGTTACCGCGGACCCGCCGGGATGACGAGGTCGAAGCGTTCGGCGGCCGGCGGGGCGAGGGCCAGGTCGTAGGCGAGGGCGGCGGGCTCGCTGGCGGTCCCGGAGCCGGGTGCGGGTCTAGCTTGATCGTGATGTTGCGCTGTGGCGGAACTCGACCGCTTTCCCGTCACGCACTGTAGTTATCGTACGTACTCCTGACGAGCGATATCCGCCTCGATCTGAGCGGCTGAGGAGCGTAGAGTTCATGCCGCCTCCGCCGTACATAACATCGGTTCGGGCGCGGCAAGCAGAGGCCCTGCGACAAGGGCGCACGCGGTGTCCGACGGGGGACGAGAGCTGGCGGCTTTCGCCGGCCAGGCTGTGCTTGCGGTCGATGGCGTCCGGCGCCGTGGGGCGCTGCGGCAGCCATCCGCTGCCGGCGGTGGTCCTAGATTGCTTGTGCTTGGCCGCAGATCAGCGGCTGCACTATCGCTGGCATTGCGCGCCACCGCTCGGGCTGGCGGTCAGCGAGGGCGAACCCGGCGTGCTCGATCAAGCTCATCGTGTCCTGGTCGCATCGGCAGCCATAGGCAAACGCGCGCCACGGGCTGTGCAGGCGCTGCTGCCACCGCTCGAGCCTGGATCCGGCCTGAGCCCGGACGTGCTCGATGAACAGTAGCTGTCCGCCGTCCCGGAGCACCCTGCGTGCTTCTAGCAGGGCTGCGGGTGGATCGGCGACGGTACAGAACACGAGGGTGGCGACCACCGCGTCGAACGCGCCATCAGCAAAGGGCAGCTGTTCCGCAGGTACTCTGAGGACTCGCGAATTGGGCGGCGCGGCGCGTACTGTGCGTCGCTCCAGGCGTTTGGCCATCCCCGGCTCAGGCTCGGTCAGGGTGAGCCCGTCTAGGTCGGCCCGGTAGTACTGCAGGTTGAGTCCGGTCCCTGCGCCGAGCTCCAGCACGCGCCCGTGAGCCCGCGCGACGATGCCGCGCCGAAGCTCGGACATGCCGCGCAGCTCTGCCAGCCGCAGGAACGGGTCGTACAGGATCGGGCCACAGTGACTACCCCAGACCTTAGTAAGCCGTCCTGGCTGCGCTGTTCCATCGGCTGCCGCTGGCTCGGCTTGTGCGCTTATCTGGTCCATCATTTTCGTTCCCTTCTCACGCGCAGTCCGCACGACGCGTCGGCATTAGCGGCGCGCTTTGGGGTGCCGCCCATTACGGCGAGTGTGGGCGGCGCGCCTGTCAACTCGCTGTCACCTGCCGGTGCCGCCGGGCAGGAGGCTGGCATGATGGCGACTGATGTTCTTGGTACTCGGCGCCGTTACCGCGGTCGGCCCGGACGGGCAGGTGGTCGCGCTCAGCGACCGCCAGCGGTCGCTGCTGGCCAGCCTGCTAGCCCGGGCCGGCGCCGTCGTGAGCGTCGACACCCTCGTGGATCTGGTCTGGCCAGGGGATCCGCCTCAGGATCCCGTGGCAGCGCTGCACAACCAGGTATCTCGGCTGCGCCGGACCATTCCGTTCACGCGGATCGAGACGGTGGCTCCCGGCTACCGGCTGGCCGTTGGTCCGGACGATATGGACAGTGAGCGGTTCGACCAGCTGGTGCGGGCAGACACGGCCGGGTCATTGAGCGAGGCGTTGAGCCTATGGCACGGTCCGGCCTACGCCGAGTTCACCGAGTCGCCAGTGGCCCGTTTTGCGGCGATCCGGCTGGAGGAGGCGCGCCGGCAGGCGACCGAGCGCTGGCATGAGCTTCGCCTGGACGAGGGCTCTGCCGACCTTCCGGCGCTGGAGGCGTTCGCCGCCGAACATCCGCTCCGCGAACGTGCCCACCTCATCCACATGAGGGCCCTGTACGCGTCGGGACGCCAAGCCGACGCGCTCGCGGCGTACCAGCGGTACGCCGGCCGGCTCGCCGACGAGCTCGGGCTCGTGCCCTCGGCTGCCATGCAGGAACTGCAGCTGCGCATACTCCGGCATAATGTTGCGCCGCCGACCCCGCTGCGCGCGATGCAGGTTAGTCACCTTTCCGCCGGCGACCGTCGCATCGCCATGGCAACCGTGGGGAGCGGACAGCCGGTGATCGCGCTGCCCGGCTGGGTATCGAATATCGACGTCATCACCGCTGGCCGCGATCCACGCTCCTCGATGTTCCAGCGACTAGTCGGAACCCATGCGCTGGTCATTTACGACCGCTACGGGACCGGGCGCTCCCCCGGCCCAGTCGACGACTTCGGCCTGGACGCGAGCGTGGCCGAACTGGCCGCCGTCGCGACCCGCGCTGGAGCCCCGGTCGACCTGCTCGCCATGTCGCAGGCCGGACCGGTTGCCGTCGCGCTCGCCGCGACACGGCCGGATCT
>Ga0335081_10016791_pt1 | contig 11859 bp, 12 predicted proteins | sample Lox_Sample_35_FD_206713 | JGI IMG/M metagenome (GOLD analysis project Ga0335081, IMG submission 206713) | Soil microbial communities from Loxahatchee National Wildlife Refuge, Florida, United States - Lox_Sample_3.5 | ecosystem: Environmental > Terrestrial > Soil > Wetlands | place: USA... | reverse complement strand
TCAATCGCATGTTATCTCCTTCGTTTGAGATCTATTGGGTGCCCCACCCAAGCGGGTTTTGCTTGGGTGGGAGAGCATTACCCCAACTATGCTGCTGCTTTCTTCAGTTGTGATTGCATCTGCTTCATGAACTCACGCATCGTCGCAACATGGCCGGGCGACCGCTTTTCCGACCACGCTTCGTAGCGCTTCGCCGCATTCTCGAGGTGGGCGAGATACCCTTTAGCATTAAACCGCTGTCTCGCCTCGGGCACGATGGCTTTCACGCGCTCCCAGACCCCAAAGAACTCGCCGCTGGTCTCGAAAAACAGGTCCTCGTGGAGCAAGTCATAGTCGAGAAGCGCACAGGCTTGCTCCCAGTATCCGATGACCATTCCGAAAAATGCGCCGTTCTCGGTCCCGGGCGCAGTGAGACGCATCGCATCATCGAAGTTCTCCACAAAATAGTTTTTGAAGAACCAGTCGCGCGCCTGCCGCATGCGGGCCTCGCGCCGCTGATCGTAAACTTGCAAATGAAGTTGTGCCTGCTCGTGGGTGGGTCTGCTGTCCATAATCTCCATTGTCCTCCTCTTTAAATTGGCCTCTGATTATTAGAGCGGTAAACCGTTGCTCTATATGGTAGACGAATGAGGGGTGGGAAAATCGACAGGCCTCAGAAAAAAATTTCCCGGCACCCACCCTTAGTCTCTGCGGCTTGACACGTGAAAGGGTACTTTGAGTGCGGTTTTATTCGAGAAGTGTTGTGTCAATGGGGATGCGAAAAACCAGGTACGGTGAATCGGGATGGCCTACTCTGCGAACCCATCCGGTTGACTTACGGCTCCGATATGGGCTTCGTGGTCGATGAACTGGCGTCCCGCCGCCAGAGCTTTGCGGTCAATCTCCAGCAGGGCAACTTTCTTCACTTTGTCTTCCATCACGCCCATGGCAGTTGCCGCGCTGAGGCATTCAGTTTCTTCCAGCAGTGCCCCCATCATCACGATGTTCGCGGCCTTTGTGGATCCCAGTTTGTCGGCAATTTCTGCCGCCGGAATGCAGATAACTTGTGCAGATGGTTTCGCGAAATCATCTGGAAGTCGATCGCGGTTGTAAAGAATCGTTCCACCGGGAGCGATCTGGCTGGCGAACTTTCGCAGCGAGAGTTCGTTCATCGCGACCAGCACATCGGGATGGGAAATCAGCGGCGATCCAATTCGCTCCTTAGATAGGCAAACGTTGCAATTGGCGCTTCCGGAGCGCATTTCCGGGCCATAAGACGGAAGCCAACTCACCTCTAACCCTTCCCGCATGCCCATTTCCGCCAGCAATTGTCCGAGCAGCAATACGCCTTGTCCGCCAAAACCAGCTATCTTGATGCTGAAGTTTTTGAAATGGTGCTGGTGTTGACGTGCCGTTTCGTCCATTGGATGTGCAGTTGATGTAATCTCCAGCACATCGGGCACGGGCCGTTGCGGCGGAGCATTATTGACCGGCATCTCTGTCTTGGTGTCGCGAAAAACGCTTAATGGAAAAACCGGTACCATCCTATCGTATACCCAGCGCCGCGCTTCCACCGGATCTTTGCCCCAGATGGTCGGACATGGTGAAAGAATTTCTACGAATGAAAATCCAGCGCCATTTCTCTGCAGTTCCAGCGCTTTGCGAATTGCGCGCCGCGCCTTCATGATGTTCTTGTTGTCACAAAGCGCCACGCGCTCGATGTAGACAGGGGCAACCAGTGTCGCCAGCAACTCCGACATGTGCAGGGGGAAGCCTTCATTCGCTGGTCTTCTTCCGAATGGCGATGTCGTACTCTTCTCACCTACGAGCGTGGTCGGCGCCATTTGGCCGCCCGTCATTCCATAGATCGCATTGTTGAGAAAAAAAACTGTGATTTTCTCCCCACGATTTGCGGCGTGTACGATCTCGGCTGTGCCAATTGCTGCAAGGTCTCCATCGCCTTGATATGAGATAACCATTGAATCCGGGCATGCGCGCTTGAGGCCAGTCGCTGCTGCGGGAGCACGCCCATGGGCTACCTGCACATTGCCCACATCGAAGTAGTAATAGGCGAAGACCGAACAACCCACTGGGCTGACAAAAATCGTGCGATCCTGCACTCCCAAGTCCTGTAACGCTTCTGCAATCAGCTTGTGGGCTACGCCGTGGCCGCACCCGGGGCAATAGTGAGTTTGGTGTTTCAGTTCCGATTTGCGATCGTACAGGTCGTAAAACAACGGCGACTTGGAATGAATCACCTCATATTCGTGACTGCTTTCAGAATCGATCACCGGTGCTTCTGTTTCATTCGCCATGTGCAACCCCTCTTTTCGTGCGCAGGTAAGGACAGCCGCCCACGGCTGTCCGGCGGAGCCAAGCTCCGCAGCCTTAAACCACCATCCCTACCCTCTCCATCACCTGTTCATGCAATTCCTCGACTGACGGGACATTCCCACCAACCCGGCCATAAAACTCCACCGGCACTTTGCTTTGAACTGCGAGACGCACATCCTCGAGCATCTGCCCGTTACTCAACTCCACCACTAAAATCTTGTGAACCTTCGATGCCAGCTCATTCAATGTTGCTGACGGATATGGCCACAACGTGATCGGCCGGAACAAGCCCACTTTTACTCCATCTTGGCGCAGGCTTTCCACAGCGGAACGCAATACCCGCGACACGATACCGAATCCCACGAGCAAAACTTCCGCGTCCTCTGTGCGATACAACTCGTAGCGCTCTTCCTCTCGCTGACAGCGGATGTACTTGGCTTCCATCGCTCTGCCGTGCGCTTCCAGTTCATCGGTCTCGAGATAGATGGAACTCACCAGGTTCGCGCGAGTTTCCGGTGTTCCTTTCACCGCCCACGCTTTCTCCGCAAGCACGGCCTCGCGAAATTCAAGATCCAGCGGTTCTTGCATCTGTCCAACAAATCCATCGGTTAAAACCACCGCGGGATTGCGATACTTATCGGCAAGCTCGAATGCGAGCATCGTTAGGTCCGCCATTTCCTGCACTGACGCTGGCGCCAAAACGATGTTGCGATAGTTCCCGTGGCCTCCGCCTTTTACCATCGCGAAGTAGTCGCTTTGCTCGGGTGCGATATTGCCCAGCCCCGGCCCGCCACGTACGACGTCAACGATCACGCACGGCAGTTCTGCGCCTGCAATGTAGGAAATTCCCTCTTGCATCAAGCTGAGACCGGGGCCTGAGGATGCGGTCATGACGCGGACCCCGGCCGCAGCTGCGCCGTACACCATGTTGATGGCGGCGACTTCGCTCTCCGCCTGCAAAAACGTTCCACCGACCTGCGGCAGGTATAGCGCCGCCGCTTCGGCAATTTCGCTGGCTGGAGTGATGGGATATCCATAATAGGCGCGGCATCCGGCAAGGATCGCGCCTTTGATGACGGCAACGTTCCCCTTACAAAGCTGCCGCATGTTCGCCTCCTGCATTCTTCGGGACGAGCTTCAGCCGTGGAACCAGACGATAAACCGTGATCGCGCCCGGCTCAGGGCAGCAATAAAAACAGATGCCGCAACCGGTGCAATCCTGCCCTGTATAGCGCGCCGGATGCACTCCGTAAGCGCTCAGTTCCGGCGCTAGTTCCAGGCATCGGGGAGGGCAAGATTCCACACACAACCCGCACCCTTTGCACTCGTTGACATCAATCGTTACGTTCCCGCGTGCCTGACCCATGGTTCACCTCGTGCCGACCGCTTCTGCATTCACCGGCCGCTGCAACCACTTTGTCTTTTCGCAATATTGATAGAGCTCATCGCGGAACTTGGGATGCGCAACTTCAATCAGCGCCTTCGCCCGTTCGCGGATGCTCTTGCCGTGCAGATACGCCACTCCATACTCGGTCACGACGTATCGAACCAATCCTCGTGACGTGACCACTCCTGCTCCCGGCGAAAGCATCGGCTTGACCCGCGAAAGCGTGCCACTTTTCGCTGTGGAAGGCAGCGCAATGATCGGCTTGCCGCCCTTTGAAAACGAAGCTCCGCGCAAGAAATCGACTTGTCCGCCGATACCACTGTAAAAATACGTTCCAATCGAATCGGAGCAAACCTGGCCCGTCAGATCCACTTCCAGCGCCGAATTAATCGCGATCATGTTGTCGTTGCGCGCAATAAACGTAGGATCATTCGTGTACGAAGTGGGGTGGAACTCAAAAATGGGATTGTTATCGACAAATTCGAACATCCGCCTTGAGCCCAGTACAAATCCCACAATGATCTTTCGCGGCTTAAAATTCTTCCGTGCTCCGTTGATTACGCCCGCCTCGATCAGCGGGATCACGCCATCCGCAACCAGTTCGCTATGAACCCCCAAATCTTTTCGGTCCATAAGCAACGGCAATACTGCGTCGGGGATGCCGCCGATGCCGGTCTGGATTACGCACCCGTCGTCAATCAGGGTGGCGACATTTTTCGCGATCGCGCTGTGCATGTCGCTGGTGTCATGTTTCTTTGCGGTGCAAAGCGGCCGCGAAGACTCGATCACCGCGTCGATGTCACTCACGTGAATAAAACTGTCCCCGTATGTGCGCGGCATCTGATCATTGATTTGCGCAATCACGTATTTCGCGCATTTGGCCGCCGTCAATGAAGTGTCGACTCCCACGCCAAAACTGCAGAATCCATGAGAGTCAGGGGGCGAAAGCTCCAGCAGCGCCACATCAATCGGCATCGCCCCGCTCTCAAACAACTCCTCGATTTCGCTCAAATAAATAGGGGTATAGTCTGCGCGGCCGTCGTTGATGGCTTCCCGCACATTCGGTCCGATGAAAACTGCATTGTGGCGGAAGTGTCCCGCCATCTCCGGTGCGACATAAGGAGCGCAGCCCATGGTCATCATGTGGACAATTTCCACGTCGTACACGTACGGGCCGCGGCGCATGAGTGCCTCCACCAAGGTCTCGGGCTCGGCGCAACCCGGCTGGATGTACACGCGCATGCCCGACTTCACGCACTCCACTGCCTGGTCGGCGGTTCGTAATTTCTTCTTGTATTCAATTTCCCAGGACATTCATTGACTCCTCAAACTGCTTTACTCGTCAGAGGCTGTTGTGCCTCGGCGACTGCGCGCTCATACCCCAGCGCCGCATAAAAGATCGCATGATCAAAGAATTGTTCGAGCAATTGCAATAGTTCTAATTCTCCGAAGACTTCGACGGGACGATCCATGGGCGATTCTTTTCGCAAGAACTCCCACAGGTTCTCTTTCGTCAGCACAATCACCATCGCCACCTGACTTAAGGGCACATGCTGCTCAGCCCGGCGCGCCCCAATTTCCAGATAGCGCTTCTCGATGTCGAATTCGGTTTTGCCCAGGAGCCAATCCCCGAGATGGCGATAAATCTCGTAAACACGCTCTTTTAGTTCTTCCGGGGGAACTTTGTTGTAATCGCGGGTATGTTCGGATTCCTGAACACGGGTGAGTAGGGCTGCGGCCAGCGCCTGGGAGTGAGTCTCGATCAGGCGGACCAGTCGGTATAGAAGCATCATGACCGGGTTTCCTCTGGTTTTAGTCTCGTCCCAGAGGGAGCGCTGAGCCGTGATATTTGCCACAACAAATTGTGACCGCCGTCACATTGGGAACTGATCAGGCAATAAGGGTTCCTAATAGGAACTGCCACAAGAGTTTAGTGGAGAATCGCGCGATTATTGGCCACCATAGGATTGGCGAGAGGGGTAAGCCAATGGTGAAGGTATTTCGCAAGCGGCATCTTTAACAGCGGCAGTGGGTTGCGGATCGGTGATGAGGTGCCAGGCTTCGCGGAAATTCTCGAACTCTCCGCCGCCGGGTCTTGCCGTGCCTGCGGGATAAAGGCGAAGCATCTTACGGCCGACAATCGCGGTGACGGGGACGATATACCAGGCATCGTGAGCGACCACATATGCAGCGAAGAAGTCGATATTTTGAGAGGTGTAGAGGCGTGACCTGCGGTGGCCACCGGCGAGGTTGATCTCGTAGCCTCGACGGTGAGAAGTGAATGCGGATTTCACCTGAATGCGAAGCAGGCGTTCTCCGCCAGTGACCACAAAGTCAAAAGCCAGGCTGTCGCCATAAGGCTTGCACACGCCGAGTCCGAGGCTGGCGGCTTTGAGGACGAAGACGAGTTCGGCGAGTTCGCCTTTGCGCTTGGCGAGACGGGCATCGCCTCCAGTTTTTGCGCGGCGGACTGTGCACGTGCCGGAAAATTTACACCAGCCCATAAAACGATGATCCTTGATTCAAAATAGAAAAGGCGCGGGTGGTCCCGCGCCAACCTTCTTTTTGTTGTCATCCCGAGCGAGCGTCTTTTGCGCAGAGAGGGACCTGGGCGAACCGTCGCGATTTATGAGCGACGGCAGGATCGCGCGTTCGGCTCGCATCCCTGTTGGGGAAGAAAAAGGCGCAGCCGAAGCCGCGCCATTTTTTCTCTCTACTTTCAGAATAGCAATTTCGACCAGGGTTTTATGACACGTTTTGCCGAATTATTTCGGTAGTAATATACTTGACTGACTAAGGAGGGAAAATGCAGAATGAAAATGCCGTGACAGGGCAACCTAGGTGTTGTGCCGCTTTTGATCTTTCCGAAGTGCGTATTGTTGGAAAGCTGGATGTGGACGGAAACCCAGTGCCGCTGGACCCTCAAAAATTGTCATGTAGCGAACTCCGTATGTTCCGGGGTTATGACAGTGAGGGCAATCCTGTGGCAACAGTCTCCGCAGGCAGTTTCTCGCTGATCGGACTGATTGCCTTGCCATCTGTCTCATAAAACACCAATGAGAAAGCAATCATCTTTGAGCAGGAATTGCACGGATGGCCCCAATAGTAAGTTCGCGCTTCATTCGTCATAGCGCCGCGAATTATACGCTCAAAAGTGGCTGAAATAAGCCATGTTCTCGGGAGTCAGTTTAGTGGCCTTCACTTCCACATTGATAATTAGTCGCACATGGTTTTGATCTGCTTCGGAAGTTGATGGCTCCAAAAGTCGGTCAGTTGTGACCCGAAATCCGGTTATCAGTTTGTCATCCTCCATAAGGCAGACAATGAGCCGATCTGGAGTCGGTTCTAGACCCCTAACCTCGACCTCATCTGGAACACGCAAGGCATCGAACAGAACTTTGATCCGGTTGTCTAAGTCTCCACCACTTCCCACTAAACGACCTGGATCGTCGCGTCGGAGAAAAAGAATATCCAGATCGCAAACCAAATTAAGCTTTTCTCGTACCAGCGATATAAACAGGAAATCACCGCACTCTCTTCTCGGCATTTGATCCCAGCCATCGCAGCCCGGATCAAGAAATTCCCGATCATGGATTGCAAACAACTCGGACAATTGACGACCAAACACACAACGAATTGCGTGTTTCTCGATCCTTCGTGTCTCGCTCTGGCTGGCCGCCTTCAGTGGGCCATCATAAGTAAGACGAAAGTTCACTTCATCTCCGAGTGTAAGCGGATAAAGAAGGCTGTGTTGACTTTTGACACACACTACGACTACCCTGCTCTCTGGGTAGGCCCAGAGTGCGCCAGAAGCCAATTCGCCCCGTCAATCCCGCGAAGAATGTTGAGGGCGACTTCGGCCAATTTACGAATTTTATGCGGCGACTTGTCCAAGTTCCTCATTCCGAGATCAAGAGGAAGCTGGATGCCGAGAAACAAGCGCGGAAACGGCGGACGAAACGTTCTTCCGTTTCCGACCACGCTTCAAATTCCAGTTAAAAGGGCGTTTCACCCACCTTTCCAGTTGCCTCAACAAAAGTCAACCGCTTTCCCACAATCTGTGATAAGGCATAATGAAAACGATCTGCATCGGTCAAAGGATTTTCGCGGGTCGCACGATTGTTATAGCGGAATAACTGCTCATCCACGTAGCGAAAAAGGTGAAACGGCTCTACGGCAACGTAGGTGCCAGTCAAGCCGCGCTTCAGCAGTGACCAGAAATTTTCGATCCCCTGAGTGTGAACCTGTCCGTCTACATAACGCTCAAGGTGGTTAATGATCTTGTGTTCATACTCATCCTCAAAATGCTGATAGTTTTGGAATTCATCGGTGTGCAGAGTCGCGCCCTTCTCCGCATTGTCTCGCACGAACTTTTGCACATTGCTCAAGCGGCGATCTGCGACCACTTGCGCCCTTGCTTGTCCGCCACGCTCCAACATTCCAAGGACTACAGTCTTGCCAAGATAACGGCCACAGCTAGTCGCGTCGTTATTACGAATGTCGCTACGCAGTTTTTGCAATCGCACTTTGCGGCTCTTGTGCATATTCCGCGCTTTGCCCCCGATGAAGCTCTCATCGACTTCGACAGGTGGGCTGTCAGGGCCACCTAGTTTGACGAATGATTTTGACTGCACAGCAAGGCGGATTCTGTGAAGCATGAACCATGCTGATTTTTGAGTGACGCCGAGCGCACGATGCAATTCATAACTGGAGATGCCGTTCTTGCAGTTCACCATGAGCCAAGTAGCAGGCAACCACTTTTCAAGAGGGATCGGCGAATCCTCAAAAACGGTTCCAACCTTCAACGAAAACTTTTGTTTCTTGTGATCTCCATAACAGCGATACAGGCGTGCTTTCTCAAGATAGGCGACTTTCTCAGAGCCGCAATAAGGGCAGCGCACTTTGCCATCGAGCCAGCGGACGGAGATCATGAACTGGCGGCAGTTCTCATAATCCGAGAAGAACTGGATTGCTTGCTGGAGAGTTTTGGGGGATTCCATCTTCGTACCCTCTTAATGAAACGAGAATACCAAAAATGTTAGAGTCAGTCAAGTATATTATTGCCATTATTTCTGGCATCGAATGAGCAGGTTAGAAAAAATTCAGCGGTTGTGGTTGTGGGGTCTTGACAAGAATCTTGGAAAACGTCGTCGGAATGTATCAGAGTGAGAAAATTCCCGAAGTGGGAATGATGCGGAGCTGTTTCCCACGTTTCGCAAAGAACGCGAAACATGGGGCACCCGGCAAAAAAATGGCAGGGCGGGCCGGCGAGAACGACGTCTGGACACCGAACGCCGGGTGCCCCATTTCTCGCGTTTTGTGCGAGAAGTGGGAGCATTTCATCCCAGTGGTATCAACCTCATTTCCAACACTTCGTAGTGATTAATCTTGACCGGGCCAGCCTCACCGTAGGCATACGAGCGAAAGCTGCTCCACGGCCACTGCTCGGGTTGTTCCACCAGCCCGCGCCTCACGGGATTGCGGTGGATGTAGCGTAGCTTCTCAATCCGCTTGGCCTCGGCGAACACGTTGAAATCGTAGAAGCGGCGTTGCCAGACGTGTGTCGGCTTGGCAGCGGGAATAAGGGCTACCGGTTGAGGTCCCACTTCTCGCACAAAACGCGAGAAGTGGGGCACCCCTGAAACATGAGGCACCCGCTCGCGTATAAGCACGCGACGGGCGAAGCCGATTTTCAGCGCCTGCAGAACGGTGGACGGAGTTCCGATCTGGGGTTCGCTCATCAACAGATGAAAATGCTCCGGCATGACCACATATCCGAGGACCACGAAGCGGTACTCCAGCCGCATGCGCTCCAGCACGCTGAGAAACAGGTCGCGCCGCAGCGGCGTTCCGAGAATCGGCTGGCGCTGATAGCAACTGCAGGTGATGAAGTGGAGATCGCCCGCACCGTAATACCGCTTCAGATTCCGGGGCATGCCCGGATTCTAAATTCGACTCAGCAACGGAAGTGTGACGAGTGAACCATGGTGTCAAATCCCCACTTCTCGCACAGAACGCGAGAAATGGGGCACCCGAATATAATAATTTTCTTTCCCATGCCAACGGCTGCCAAGGATGTTGAAAGGAAAGTTGACTCGCTCCGGGAGAAGATCCGGCACCACGAATATCTGTATTACGTCCTGGATGCGCCGGAGATCAGCGATGCCGAATTCGATCGGCTGATGAATGATCTGAAGAAGCTGGAAGCTGAGCATCCGGAACTGATCACCAGCGATTCGCCCACGCAGAGGGTTGGGGGCAAGCCGCGTGAAGGCTTCGTCAAGGTGCCGCATTCTTCGCCGATGCTGTCGCTGGACAATACCTACAACGTGGACGATCTGCGCAATTGGGAGCGGCGCGTGCATGAGCTGAGCGGGCGCAAGGACATTGAGTACGTCTGCGAACTCAAGCTCGATGGCATGTCGCTGGCCGTGCGCTACCAAGATGGCAAGCTGGTGCGCGGCATCACGCGTGGCGATGGCAGCGTGGGTGAAGATGTGACCGCGAATGTGCGCACGGTGCGCTCGATTCCGTTGTCGATTTCAAAAGAAAAATTGAAAGCTGCGGGAATTCCGCGGGATTTCGAAGTGCGCGGCGAAATGCTGATGCCGATCGGGTCGTTCAAGAAGATGAATGAAGAACGGGGGAAGCAAGGGCTGTCGCTGTTTGCTAATCCGCGCAACGCTACGGCCGGGACGGTGCGACAGCTCGAACCGAGCATCACGGCGCAGCGGCGCCTGGATTATTTTGCGTATGCGCTGCTCGAGAACGGGCGGACGTATTTCGACCGGCATTGGGAGACTTTGAACGCTTTGGAGGCAGCCGGTTTCAAAGTTAACGTGAGCAGGAAGCTGGCAAAGAATTTTGATGAGGTCTGGAAGTTTATTGAGAAAGAAGAAGAGCAACGGGAAAAGCTGCCGTATGAGATCGACGGCATTGTGGTGAAAGTCGATCGCAGGAGTTTGCAGGAAGAGCTTGGGTATACGGGCAAGGCACCGCGCTGGGCGATCGCTTACAAATATGCGGCACGCGGAGGAATCACGCAGATTGAAGACATCGTGCCGCAGGTTGGGAGAACTGGGAAATTAACTCCAGTCGCTTGGCTCAAACCGGTTCCGATTGGCGGCACGACTGTGAGCCGGGCCACGCTGCACAACATGGACGAAATTGAGCGCCTAGGTGTAAAGATTGGTGACTGGGTGGAAGTGGAGCGCGGCGGGGATGTGATCCCGAAGGTCACGCGAGTGGTCGAGGACAAAGATCACCCTCGTGGCCATAGGTTGTTTCACATGCCGGAGAAGTGCCCGGTGTGCGGTGGGCACGTGGTACGGGTAGAAGGCGAAGCGGACCATCGCTGCGTGAACGCGAATTGTCCGGCGAAGCTGCGGGAAACAATTTTGCACTTTGCGGCCCGCGGCGTCATGAATATTGACGGGATGGGCGACGCGCTAGTCAATCAGCTTACCGATCGCGGCCTGGTGAAGAATGTCGCCGATATTTACAAGATCACAAAAGAAGATTTGCTATCTCTTGAACGCTTTGGGGACAAGTCCGCAGAAAATGTTCTTCGGGAGATTGAAGCGTCGAAAGACCTGGCGCTGGAGCGAGTCATCTATGGACTCGGAATTCGATTTGTTGGCGAGCGCACGGCGCAATTCCTGGCAGAACATTTTGGATCGATGGAAGCGCTGATGAATGCGGGCGAAGAAGAACTGCAGCAGGTCAACGAAGTGGGGCCAAGAATCGCCAAGAGTATTGCGGAGTTCTTTCAGGAGCCTAAGAACCGTGAACTGGTGAAGCGATTAGGAGAGGCCGGACTAACGTTCTCAGGCAAGAAGAAAGAGCGCGGGACGAAGCTGGCAGGCAAGACATTTGTGCTGACAGGCACCCTGGCACGGTACACGCGGGATGAAGCAAAAAAAATGATTGAAGATGCTGGAGGGCGCGTGTCAGCGTCCGTCAGCAAGAAGACGGATTATGTGGTGGCCGGGAGCGATGCGGGATCGAAGCTCGACAAGGCAAGGGAGTTGCGGGTGCGGGTGATTGGGGAAAAAGAGATGGAGGAGTTGGTGGAAGGGTGACATCGCCGATTCAACAAGGATGCGGGCCAAACGCGCGGTCCTTATGTCGCAGAGAACGCGACATTCCGCGCGGCCCGC
>Ga0335081_10016789_pt1 | contig 11860 bp, 12 predicted proteins | sample Lox_Sample_35_FD_206713 | JGI IMG/M metagenome (GOLD analysis project Ga0335081, IMG submission 206713) | Soil microbial communities from Loxahatchee National Wildlife Refuge, Florida, United States - Lox_Sample_3.5 | ecosystem: Environmental > Terrestrial > Soil > Wetlands | place: USA... | reverse complement strand
ACAGTCATCAACACTGGTTCTCTGTTAGACTGTCGGACAACGTTGGACTTCGCAGGCGATGTTACGCCGCGTCGCCTGCATCTTTTGAAGCCCCCCCTTTCCGCCTTCTTCCACGCTCATTTCCACACTATGAAAATTTCTGCCTACCGTTGGTGCCATTTTTGTTTTCATTTCGTCTCTATTCTATGAAAATGCAAAATAACCTTTGGGAGGGTCGCTTTCTTTTCCACAATGGTAATAAGGAAATGGATTTTACAGAGATTGTCGCATTTGTGTAACGCAATCTTCGGATCCTTCAACGCTCTTCCCCCCGCAGCACGCATCCCGACTCCACCTCGATCCACGGCGCATTACTTTTAAGCATGTCGACGAGCAACCTGCGGCAACCAGTTTACAAGGAGAAACGCTATGCTTAACAAGGTACCACACAGAACACAATTGATGACATTCGTTCTCGCCATCGGCTTCATTGCAGGTGTGTCCTTTGTAACCCTGCTCGGTTCCAGCAACTCAATTTCCGGCCACCATACGGCGCAGCAGGACTCGGTGGCTCAACTCACACCGAAAGGGCGTGAGCTTCTCGACCAATTCAGCGTTGCATTCGAAAGTGCCGCCGCGAAGGTCAACTCGTCCGTCGTCCCCATTTTCAGCGAACAGGTGAAAAAGGTGGAAAATCCGTTCGCTTCGGGGGACAATCCATTCCGGCAATTCTTCGGAGACGACTTTTTCAATCATTTCTTCAACGCACCTCAACAACAGAAAGAGGTCGTCCGCGCGCTCGGCTCCGGTGTCATCGTGTCGAGTGACGGCTACATCCTGACGAACAACCACGTGGTCGACGGTGCACAGAAATTGACGGTGATGCTCGCCAACAAAGAGAAGTACACGGCAAAACTGGTCGGCAGAGACGCGCAGACGGACGTGGCGGTGATCAAGATCGACGCCAAGGACCTTCCCGTCGCTTCCCTCGGCAATTCCGACAACGTGAAGGTGGGCCAGTGGGTGATCGCTGTCGGCAACCCGTTCCAGCTGATGCACACGGTGACGGCAGGGATCATCAGCGCAAAGGGACGATCCTCCGTGAACCTTGCAGACTACGAAGACTTCATACAGACCGATGCATCGATCAATCCCGGCAACAGTGGCGGTGCGTTGGCTGATTTGGACGGCAACGTCATTGGAATCAACACGGCGATTTACAGTCCGTCCGGCGGGAACGTAGGCATCGGCTTTGCGATCCCGATCAACATGGCAAAGCAGGTGATGGATGAGCTGATCCACCACGGAAAGGTCACCCGAGGCTTCCTCGGCCTGGTTCCCCAGGATATCGATCAAACCATGGCAAAGGCGATGAAACTCAAGACCACGGAAGGTGCACTCGTTGGCGATGTGACCTCCGGCAGTGCAGCCGACAAAGGCGGGATCAAGGTCGGCGACATTATTACCGCCGTGAACGATAAGAAGATCGAAAACAGCACCGAGCTCCGCAACGTGATTGCAGGCATCGAGCCCGGGACGGACGTAAAAATCGACCTGATGAGGGACGGAAAAGACTTGTCAGTCCGCGTGAAGCTCAGCGAACGGCCGTCGGATGAGGCTCTCGCCAAAGGATCGAACGGCAGCGAGGAAAAAGAAACAAGTGAAAAGCTCGGAATCACCGTTCAGAATCTGAGCTCCTCCCTTGCCAAGCAATTTGGCATCGAGAATCACGGCGGCGTAGTCATCACGAAGGTGAGCCAGGGAAGTCCCGCAGACGATGCGGGTGTGAAGGCCGGCGACGTTGTGAAGCAGGTGAATCAAGTAGACGTCAAGGACGTGAGCGAGTTCAACAAGGCGCTCGGCCACTTAAAGAGCGGCGATAGCGTTGCACTTCTGCTGCAACGAGGGAATACGTCCTTCTTCGTGGGAATTGACATTCCATAATCCTCGCAACATACCCACGAAACAAAAAGGCCCGCTTCAGTTTTGAGGCGGGCTTTTTTTGTTTCCTGAGACTTGCTGGTGCTTTCATGCGCACCCGTACGGCGCGCGACGGAGACAGCGCGGTTAGTTCGATCCAGAAGCGTTTTCCCGCCGAAGGCCGGATCCCGCCGTGGCGCGTCCGAGCATAGATATATCGATGAGCAGGGAATCGACGTCGACTCGAAAGACAAACCAAATCACATGCTGCTTGTTTTTTTGTTATCACGCCCAGAAGGGGACTTAGTAGGCATGCTTCTTTGATTTGCTCTTGGGATCGCCAGGCCGTATCATCCTCGCATCAATTGTGTCCGCGATAACCTTCGACACCACCGGATAGTTCTTCTCGTCAATTCTAAATCTCTCCCGCAAGGTTGCATTGGTCATTCTGTCGTTGGCAATGTGCTTCACTGAGCTCCCGGGAGAACCGGCTCAAGGCTCCGAAGAAGTTCCTCTTTGGCGTGTTCTACCCAGTCTTTGGCGGCCATGATTACATGACGATTACATAAGAATTAGCGTTTTTCGCTTGATTTGCGGGTTCTACTGCGTTTAACCGCATTTTCTGTACATACAACCCCGTCGATAACAAAAATGTGGATAACCCTGACATCGCACTCAGGGGGATTGAGCCCCGACTATTTACAACGCTTTCGGCTCACTTGCCGCCGCAACGTTTGTTATGAAGGCGGGCGTGAGCTCACTGAGCCTTCGACGATCTTTATTTCCTCCGCAGTTAGCCCATGCAGCTCATACACAAGACGATCGATCTGTTCACTTGTCGCATCAATTGTGCGTCTAGCCGCTCACCTTGTGTGCTTCTAAATCACTTACGATGGATTCGAGAACCCAATCCATGTTTTCAAAAATGTCGGCGTTGGTGAATCTGAGGAAGTGAACGCCTTCACGTTCGATGAACTGTTGCCGCACGTTGTCGTTCTGTATTTCTTCAGGAGTTGAGTGGGTGGCACCGTCAATCTCGACGGCGAGTTTGTACTCGGGACAGTAGAAATCGACCACGTACCGTGCGATCCCTTGTTGTCTGCGGAATTTATATCCGAGGAGCTGACTGTGTTTGAGCTTGGACCAGAGCAACCGCTCTGCAGCCGTTGCGTTGTTTCGGAGCCGCTGGCGTATCGGCTTCTGGTATGTGCGGTTGAAGAGCCTTGTCATGCTTGGAGCACCACCCCAATCCCCTCCTCAAGTCTGAGGAGGGGTATCTGGGAATCTTGTTGATGTCATGATATCAGCATCAGACGTACCGATGATCTTCCAATGCAAAAAAGACACCCCCTCCTGATTTTTTAGGAGGGGGATTGGGGGTGGTGGTCAGGGGCATTGGGGGTGGTCCGCCTTACGCCGAGCCCTCCACAATCTTTATCTCTTCATCTGTAAGCCCGTACAGTTCGTAGACAAGCTCACCAATCTGCTTATCCGTCGCATCGATTTGGCGTTGGATGACCGACTTTTCTCGGTCTTCGCTCCAGTCAGGTCCGATTCCGCAGAGTTGATCCCTTCTGTCAACCTATAACGGAATCGAGAATCCCTACGCGACTTTTACCCGCCAACAGCGGGTGCACCGACTAGCTGGCGTGCACAAAGACTAAATCTTTTTATTCAGTGCATAATAAAAGAACAATTGGTTCTGAGAAATCGAAAGAGCATTTTTACGCCATTCATTGAAAACATCCAAAATATTTGCTCCTATTGGCGCCAAGCCAGATAAGGCAGTTAGAATATCCGGGAAATTAGAGAGTCGAGTAAGAGCTACCGATAAAGCAGGATATGCAAAATTTAATGGTTTGTCCGCGTATCGCCTTGTCAACATTTTCAAGTACTTGTTTGAAGCAGTTTGTTCTTCGATATCCTTGATTATCGGTGCGACGTCTTTCAAAAACACCTGTTCTGCTTCAAACGAGAATCCTGCGTCCCATTGAGCCGACACGATTCCTTCAGAATACTTTAGTATGGCAGAACGAAATCTATCAAGATACACTTGGAGATCCTTCCGTATATCTAAGATTTCATCTACTGACGCTAATTCAAATTGCGGAAGATTTTCGAACAATTTTGATGCAAGACCAGACTGTTTTGATCTAGAGGCCGCAATCGAAGATACCGGGTATGTTCCTTTTAAAATCTCAGATGTCACAAACTTACCTGTTTGATCATCAAACAATGGATATGTCGATGGACTAGAAAGAGTTTTTTGAATTAGCTGTGTAAATTCAGCAAATGCTTCTCCATTATCTGCCTTAATAAGCCCGCTGGGAAAGCGATGAAAATCAAGGCAACCGGACTTTGAGATCTTAAGAAGCGCTGAAATGTGCATTCCCCCGGGCATATTGTAATTTACTAGTTCGAATTTCCTCCAATCCTCTTCGAACTCTCTCTCCATCTTTTTTATCATTACAATCTCCTTGGGTCGTGGATGTTTTTTAGAAGCCAACTCAAGGAGAAATTCCATTCGGTCTATGTATTGTTGATCCTGGCCAAATATCTGAACCATTTCTATCATAGAGCGAATCTTTTTTGTGAATGGAGCAGAATTCATCACATTGCTAAAAGATTCGAATCTGTTAAGAATCGAGCTAAACGGACTACATAGTTCAACCTTATCAGCAAATAATAGTGCAGATTTAATTAATTGAGAATCATGTAGAAGACCTGATTCTATTTCACTCGCTCCTGTATCAGGAGTAGAGAAAGAACCAATTGTTATATGTAATTCGTTCTTAAAAATATGATTCTTCCCTTTTGAGCGAACTAATGGAGCAGAACCCCGCCGTCTGTTCAGGCAAGTCGAACCATTGTCGGGACTGTCAAGTCGCCCCACGGCAACAGTCTATGTTCCCTCCACAATCTTTATCTCTTCTTCCGTCAGCCCGTACAGATCGTAGACCAGCTGATCGATTTGCTTATCCGTCGCATCGATTTGGCGCTGGATGAAATGAGTCGGGTTTGTTAAGCTCCAAGCACGAGCTTGCTCAAAGCCTCGCCGATCTTGATAATCTTCTCTCCGTTCTTCACGGCGTAGTCTGCGATACTACCTAGCGACTTGATTACCTTCTGAATTCTCGACTTTGCGCTGTGGACATTATGAGTATCCTTTAACTCTTTCTTAATGGACTCGACCTCTTCAAAGAGACACTCAATGACGCGTCCTTTGTCCTTTATCAGTTCAAGCTCATCAAGTAATCGTGATAGTTCAATGGAGATTTCCAGTTGATTATCGACACTCACGGTCGTCTGCTGATTCACCGTAATGGGAGTGCTAATACTGACACTTTGAAGTTGCGGCCTGCCTTTAGTCAATTCCTCCAGCATTCGAAAAGACTGATTCAGCAATTGACCCTTTTCAGCCAGCTCTGTACGCAGCATAGATACCAGCGTTTCCGATGTCCTTTCCAGGTCCGCAGGGCTCGACAGGTTGTATTTAAGCCTTGTGCGAACAGTCTCCAATTCATTCTGATAATTCAAAAGAAAGATCGCTTTCCTATATTCTTCTAGTTTTTCATTTCGGAACGCCGTTTTCATTCTATCGAACGGCTCAAAGAGATTTAGAATGTAGTGTTTGAACGCAGAATCGACAGCACGCATATCCGCATGGTTCTGCGCAAGGATCGTAATTTTCGTTTTGTCGCCCTCAGCGGCTGCGCCAATATCAACACTCACGTTTTCCGTAGCCTTCAGGTAGTCCCTGAAGAAATTGACGTAATTCAGTATTCCCGTCCGGACGTCATCTGGCAAGTCAAGGAGGAACTCCCACTTTTCCCGTTCCCTGAGATACTCTTTCAAGGTGAACCCTAAATTCTTTGCATCGCCAAAATCTCCCTTAGCTGGGACCCTCGATTCTTCCGCTGGTAAATATCTTATGACTGTGTGATCGTCTTCCTTATCCTCTCGAACGAGATAGTCTGTGTAAATGTATTTTGTCAATTCGCATGTCTTGGCATCCAGAAGACTATTGTCAACATTTAGCGATCTCAGAACAGCTCCAGTGAAATCACATCCGGCCAGGTTCTTCTTGGAGAAATCACACGAAATCAGAAACGCGTTTCTGAACGAATATCCATAGAAAGTGTGCGTCTTTTGAAAATTTGGAGCGTGCAGCACAGTTGCATCGAAGTTAAGCCGCGTGCCCTGTATTCCTTTCAGCAGCTTGAAACGCGATTTTTCAAGTCTTATTTCATCGTGGAAACTCGCACCAACGAAGATAGCCCGTTCCTTAAACTCGCTGTCAGTGAGATCGAATCTCTCGTGAAATTGACAATCATGAAAATCCGCGTCTTTGATAAACATGCTGCTCTGCAATAGAAAATTGCCTTTGAAGCTACGACTCGCGAAAGTCGCACTTCCATGGAACTTGCAGCCGTTGAACGCAATTTTTTTCTCCGCTGTGCCCCCAATCAATACCAATTGTTGAAACCCAGTATTGACGAAAGTTGCGTTGGCCTTGAATACAGCACCCTGGAAGAATGCCAACTTTTGGAAGTGCGTGCTACGACAGACAACGCCGCTTTCAAAGACACACTTTTCAAAGTCTGCATCTCCAGCAAAAGTCGCGTTTCTAAGATCGACATGTTTCTTGAATACCCTATTTTTGAATGTGACCTTTGGAAACACGTACCCTATGAATTCTAGAGAGTGCTTTGCGGATTCGCTTTCGGCTTGTTCGATGAGCAGTTCGAGTGCTTCGCCAAACTCCGGCTTCTTCTTGCGTATGTCCCTTGTGTGAAATTCGCAGTAGACATCTCCCTCCAATCGGTTGTATTCGCATTGGAACACAATGACATCTTGTTCGCGATAACTGTATGCACATTTTCTTTCGCTCATTCTATTGTTCCTCCTGCGAACACTGCCATTCTCGACTTCACACATCCTTCAGGAACGACTTCCTGGAAGTTCACCAGGTTCATCTATCAGTTTTCGACATCGCATCGCAACGCATAAAAGAAAAGATCGACAAACTCGCGCCGCAGCTGCGTCTCGTTGTAGTTGCCGGACTTGTACTGATCTTTGTTCCGGTCGAACCGTTCGACCAGTTGTTCGACTTCTTTGGGTGGGTTCATTCAAATTATCTCGTAAGTACAGCCCGTTGGCATTGTGGCAGTAACAAGTCGCGTACCTTTAGGACTCCGGCACCATATCAAAAAGCTCAAACACCCATTTTACCACTCTGGGAACCCTGTCGAACCTTTGCCCGCGCACCTTTAAACGGTGAACATCTTCCTCCGTTGGCTCAGCCGCATTTCTTTTCTCAATTTCTGTTAGCATTTGGATTTCTTGCGCTTCACCCTCCGAGTGATCATCCTCTCCAGCCATCGCCAATGCCCTTTTCGCATATTCCACCGCGAGCTTTGATTTACCTGCTCCATCGGCGGCCCCAGCGCCCCCGAAATACGTTTCGAAATCATCGGCGCCCAAAGATATCGCGCGTTGAAAGCAATCCAGAGCTTCCGAATAGGTCGCTTTTGGATTGCTTCGTGCTTGCTCATCATCATTCGCCTGTGATTCCTCTTTGTTTGCCTCAACTAAGTATTGCCAACCCAGATTCAGCCAACTATCTGCATCGGCCGGGCTTTCCCTTACGCTCTTCTCGGCGAAATAATGTTCCCGCGAACTTTCTGCCCGCCAGTACTCCAATCCCGCCAGGATGATTGCAAGCCCCAAAGTCCATTGTAATAACCGAGCTGGAGTTTCCTTATCCATCCATCTATGGCTCGTAAGTTGAAAAAACAGCGCACACCATGCAGACAAGACACATAGACAAAGCTTAAGCCAAGTCGCTTCATTCAACCCACCGATCCAATACCTTTCCATGCCTTCCACAAAGGTGGCTAATCCAATAATGACGAAAATGCATATCGCGATTTGCTTCTGGTATTTGCCGATCCACGCCAAATGTCTTCTGTAAGAATCCCAAACCAGCCATACAAAATAGCTAAGGCTCAATACAAGCAGCACACAAATGTACGCTATCAGGAAGAACATTCCTCCAAGAATAGCTGCTCCCAGGCCAATGCAGACCGTACCCCACCCAAGACTAGCCACCACAAATAGCCATCCTACAAAATCCCAAATTCCAAATGGGGAAACCGGGAATTCTACATAACACATTGCCCCCCACACCATCAATGCGTACATGACCACCAAACCAAATATTACCTGGAATGACCATCTGAGGACCTTGATTTCTGAGACACTGCTCTCAACCGCTTCCCAAAAGCCTTTCAAGCCTTCAAATATGCGTTCCGTCGCATCAAATGGCCACCGGAAGTTCGGAGTACCTTCTCCGTCGGGAAGTCAAGCCCCATTATGTAATCGCCTTCATCCATTCAAGCTCTCGTGCTTTGGTGAGTGCTCGCGAACGATAAACAGTGAAACGATGAACAATACTCCAGTGGCCACGTCAACATAACCCCAAGTAACTCTGTCGATCTTCATCGGCACAAGCGGATTAAAGACAATTGCAACCAGCCCAAAAATCCACACCCACGGCAACCGCTTAAGTGAGTTGCTCACATAGGCCGAATACAGCGCCACTGCACACACAATCCACCGCAACACTGTGAAGTACCCATACGGATGCCTCGACAGCGCCCAGAAAAGCAACACGCTACCGACGATTCGCGCGATGACCGAAAATGAAAGGTATGTCTTCATTATTCCTTTAAGAGGCAATAGCACTTAACGTTTGGTGTAGCAACGCCGTTGCTTTTGGCGCCATTGAATCACCAATTGGTTGCCGGCAAAAAAGTGGAGTGAGCACTACCGCTTGAGACTCCGAAAGACTTTCCTATTGCCTTTTCGCCGAGCGTCGTTGCTACGGCTGTCATGTGCCATAGCGCCTTCACGCTGATTTGCGGAAATCTATGCCTAGCGTATATGAGACGATTTCGATTCTGGTGTTGGATATGTACTTTGAAACATCTTTGTGCAATTTTGGCGTGCCTGCGTGCACAAGTATACCGCGAGTTGTTCTACCAGTTTCATCACGGACGTGCTCCATGTATTTTTCAAGCTGCTTTATGTCGCTGATCGTAGGAGAGTGCTGTTTGCACTCAACGATGACGGGACTGCCACGTTTGTCTAGGAGAAGCACGTCCAAGCGAGTACGGTCGCGAAAGACTTTCTCCCTGATAATAGAATTTGGATAGGCTGCTAAACCCTCCTCAAGGCGATGCGGATAGCTGGCAATAAAGTCAGAAAGAGCTTTTTCATAGGCAAACTTTCCGGCTAGTCCTATCCAATTGGCGGGACTACTCATTACTTCAACTAGGTCCGTGATTGACGGAGAAGCCACTTCAGCGACGGTTGCTCGCAAACCTCGCCCCCTAAAGCGAACCTGCTCTGGCAGTTTGACAACAAAGTCAAAATCAGGTGGACCTACGCTTAAGTCCCAACGGACAAGAACACGTCGACCCATTTCACCAGTCGGAATTTCTCGACTCGCAGGGACTAGGGGATCCCACTGCGAGTCTCGTATGCATAAGCCTGTCACTTGGCCGATCCTGCCAACCCGACTGCGAGCCATGGACACAACAACAAAGTCGCCGGCCGAAATTCTCGTTAGGGCATTGCGACATGCGATCCAGCCGTCAGAGCGTTTCGTGTCATTGGCCAGATGATATCCTGCCTCGGGCGGCCATCCAACAGCAACACATTGGTTCTTCAGCCAACGAAGCCACAAGCCCGGATAGTTGTCCTCCATACAATAGAATTTCCAAAGTCGAGCTGGCATGATTTCATCTCCTTTTCATTATTTTGCACTCAAGGGCGCCATGCAGCGCCTGTCCGCCATACCTTACCACTTGGCGAAAGTGTCGCTGCTACACCTTTTATGTGAAGTTGCCCGTTCATTTGACAAACAATGCTTTGCGTGTTGCAACAAATCGATTGTGCACATTGTCAGCAGAAATTGCTTCCAACCGATAAAAGTAAATACCAGATGAAACGCTGGGCTGCCAAATTACTTCATGGTAGCCGGCGTCTTGTTCGGAGTTAGCAAGATTGTCAATTTCTTGCCCCAAAGCATTGAATACCTGCAGCCTGACGATGCTGCGTGACGGCAAAAGATAACGAATGACAGTTGACGGATTAAACGGATTCGGAAAGTTTTGATCCAATCCGAAGGCAGTGGGTCTCGGGATTTCAATTTGCACATCGCCAGAATATTTGAAGGATCCTTGCTTGTCGATCTGCCTAATTCGGTAGACGTAACTTCCCGGACTGAGATTGTAGTCTACAAACAAGTACCCGTGGGGAGAATTGGCGGTACCGTTTCCGACGACGAATCCAATCTTGTCCCAATTAACCAAGGAATCCGAGGGATTTCTTCGTTCAATATCGAAACCATAATTGTCGACTTCTGTTTGTGTCTGCCACGTGAGAGAAACACCGGAGCCGGAGACCTTGGCCGTAAAAGCGACAATTTCCACTGGAAGGAGCCTGTTGAATGAATTCAAATCGCCGTTGAAAACATCTAAGTCAACTGGATCTACCCTGCCTATTGAGCCCGTTGATGAGTACTGATGAAACGACCACGGCCAAGATGACCACCCAGTGTTGTCTGGAGTTCCGGCGGAATTGCTATAATCGGCAATCCAAAGTCTAATTCTTCCGTTGAGATACGGACAAAGGGAGTCCGCATAGGTTCTATCGCAGTAGAGAACCACAGTGTCATTGGTCAGTTGGTAAACTTGCGATGCCCACTCTTGAATCCATTCTGCCAGGGCCTCGCTGCCCATTATCGTCAACGGATCCGCCCAGACGCTCGGATACCAAACCCCACCAATTAATTCCCACGTTACCACTTGCTCCTCTACGTCAAGTGCGGGAGGCAGAAAACCTGCACCGATGAAACTCTTTGCAGTATCCAGAAAATTTGACACCTCATCGCTAACAGAATTCTCGTGATCGTAGGTTGGCTGATAAAACGCAGGGGAAAAGAGTGGGGTGGCAAAGTGGTACGCTCCAACAGCGATACCATGAGAAATAGCACGTTGTGCATTTGTGACAAAATATTCTTGAGAAGCATATGCATCGGAGCTTTCAGTCGCTTTGATATACGCAAACGTGATCCCACTGTTTGCAATGTTGGACCATTGAGAATCTTGGATGTCTCCATTCCCGTCATAAACATCTATTCCATAAATAGTAGTACCACCGGTCGGATGCGATACTGTCAAGGTGCTCGAAACTGCGTAGTCGTTACTAACGTTGCTCTGTGTAAGCAGGCTGGTATTATCGGCAATTACCCAGACATAGTATGTCCCCGCTGAACTCGGAACGGTCACCGTCTCACTCTGGTTAATTGTAGCTCCTGCACTTATTGAGCCCGTGGCCTGTCCACTGCCAACATTGTTTGACGAGTTGCCATAGGAACTGCTGGAAGTGGTGATCCGTACCTGTGAGTATGATGAGCCCGCTGTTCCAGTTCCGTTATTACGAATCTGCCAACTTACTGTCACCGATCCACTTGTTGTCACACTGTAGCTGTCCAGCGAAACGTTCAATGGTTGAACATCGACCGTCTGAGCAGTGGTCACAGTCAAGGCTGATGAGACAGCCTCGTCGTTATTGACATTGGTCTGTGTAAGCAAACTAGTGTTGTCGGCAATTACCCAGACATAGTATGTCCCCGCTGAACTCGGAACGGTCACCGTCTCACTCTGGTTGATTGTAGCTCCTGCACTTATTGAGCCCGTGGCCTGTCCACTGCCAACATTGTTTGACGAGTTGCCATAGGAACTGCTGGAAGTGGTGATCCGTACCTGTGAGTATGATGAGCCCGCTGTTCCAGTTCCGTTATTACGAATCTGCCAACTTACTGTCACCGATCCACTTGTCGTCACACTGTAACTGCTGAGGGAAACATTCAATGGTTGAACATCGACCGTCT
>Ga0335081_10016788_pt1 | contig 11860 bp, 14 predicted proteins | sample Lox_Sample_35_FD_206713 | JGI IMG/M metagenome (GOLD analysis project Ga0335081, IMG submission 206713) | Soil microbial communities from Loxahatchee National Wildlife Refuge, Florida, United States - Lox_Sample_3.5 | ecosystem: Environmental > Terrestrial > Soil > Wetlands | place: USA... | reverse complement strand
TCCCCCTGTGTACTATTTTCTGATGAGATCCGAAGGGTTTTCACCAGGGCTTGGACAAAATACAAAGTGAAGGTAATGGGGAAACCCAGTTGACCAATTTGTGCCAACACAAAGCTATAGAGCAGGATATTTATGAACACGCTTTAAAATTATTGTAGCAAGGTAATTATAAGCAATCTATCAATATGAATCCGAGCAATCCCGTGACAGGAAATAATTCAGTCAAGAAAATAAGCAAGATGAAACAACAATCAATAACGGCACAAACGATTAGCACAACAAAGTAAACAAAGTGGAAGGAAAAGAAAAGAACAAATCTGATCTCCCCAGGTCCAATCCTTATTGCACTCCAAAAAGGGCCGGCGGACAACGAACGAACGAAGGGCGGACGCGCGAGAGATTTAAGATGGCGGACCTGCAGCCGAATCGCGAGCAGCATCCCGGCTCTTAAACTTACCGGCCAATTCCCCGATGAGAACGTGGGCTGTCGTCTCGACTGCCGTTACCCATGATTCGGCGAGGATGTAACCTGTCTCTTGAACCTGTTGTCGGACTTCACGGAATTGCGGGACGAATTCAGGCCAGGCCTTTTTCCAGATGAGAAGAACGAATCCGTGAATGTAGGCTGTGCGGCCATTAGATGGGAGTGGGATAGGTAGGAAAGTGAGATTAAGGAGTGGCCAGGAGATTATCAAAAGGGATAGGGACGTACCAGGAGCAATGAAAAGGAACCACGCGAGGACGTTGAGGCCGACTTGCATATCAAATCCCCCGTAGAGGAGGTACACACCAAAGGGAGGGAAACTAGGGTGAGATGAATCAGATGAGATGGTACATAAACATGGCGATAACGATGTGCCAGATGCTGGGATGTCAGTAAGATAACGCTAATCAATCGATATACTTGTGACCCTCGGTCGGCTCTTGGGCCCCCGGTCCAGATTGAGCTGCTCGCTCGCCCATGTTCAACGGAAGAAAAGGCTAAGAGACGGAGGACTGGGAGACGTAACCGAGTGGGAACGAGAAACAAGAGTGGACTGTACTGAAAGGGAGTGCGTGTAAAGAGTGAGAGTAATGGGATGAGAAGTGAGTGTCGATGAGAATCAAGTTTAAAAGCTGGGAAAAGGCGGGGTGCGGGGTGTGGTGCCTGCGGTCTGACCATGCCGATCTTTATCCGTTCCCAGCGCGAGATCCTCGATTTTTGTTCTTTCCCACTAGGCCATCTCAACGCACCGTGTCCTCACCCTCCTACGCCAGCACACTCGCTCGCCAATGACCGCCGTCACGCCGTCTGCCCATGATCCTCCACGCAGCGTCTTCGCCAGCAATCCGCTTGCTATGCGAGATGCCTCGAAAAAGGATCTCCCCACGACGGACCTCTATGTCAGTCAAATCCCCTGTGACGTCGACATCTCCGCCCTCAGAGACCTGTTCTCCCGTTTCGGACCCCTTCAACGTGTGTATGAAGGCCGCAAAGATCAAAGTGCCCGCATGAAATGGGCTTTCATCTCTTTCGTCCGTCCTGACGATGCTCAATAGTCTGCCCTGAAACAGAAAAAAAAGCGTGACTTATATTAGTGTCCTTCAAAAAGTTGCAAAGGTAGGAATCAGCGGATCCATCCTGTACGAAATGTTGTTTAACTGTTATCTGACGCTAGCAATATTCGTCCTCGTGACAAGGATTCCATTGAACGCGAACGCCGACAATTCAATCGCCAAGATATCACTCGGCCTGGCCGTTCGGAAACGACTCGTTCTGACCGCACCGGGGCTGACATCAGTCGCATTGGACCTGACATCCCCTGTCGAACGCGAATGCAAATGCAAAAGCCATTCTTGCGGCGTCAAATCTCTCCCCGACAAATGCCTCAAATGGACACCATGAGACCACAGGACTGGGATCCCTATCCCCTTTTGAGCAAGACCCTTCGTGTCGCCAATCTTCCCCCCGAATACACACCCAAAAATCTCTTTGACCTTTTTAGCGAGATTGGCGAGGCCGACGGCGCGTTTATCTATGCGTTTCCGGATGCTGCGGGAAAACGTGTCGGCGAAGTTGCTATGGCCACGTACCTTTTTGCTCAGAGGGTATGGAGGTTGCGGATGAGGCTGATGTAGGCACTGGAACACATGGACGGACATTACATTGAGGGATACGCGTTGGAAGTGACGTATAAACCGGCAAGTCCAAGCGGCCATCAGGGACCATTCCATGTTCCCCCGGAACCGATTGTGGAGTATTCCACGGCCCTGTGGTCGGCTCAATCATCGCCAATCCACACTCTGCCCAGTATGAATAACGTGTCCTTGCCTATGGGTAATACGCCCTTGCCAAACACGACATTGGCCATGCCGCATAACATTTTTATGTCTCCCATTTCCCCGCCTCAGATGGCGATGTGGCCGTTCCCAACTTCCCCAGTCGCCACTCCGCCCTTGGCTCCAACGACAACTGATGGGATTCCCACTTCCCCACCCATGACGGCTCCAGAGCCAACCATTGCTCCCGAACCCAGTCCCCCGCCCCCGTACTCTGCCCTCCCCCCGATCCCAGAATCCGAGGATCACCTGATTGGTGCTGATGCGTTCTATCGTCCTGCGCCTCATGACCCGTGCAACCTCTTTATCAAGAACCTCGATGACGAAATTGTCGCTAACCAAGCCGATCTTGAGGCACTCTTTTCTGAATTTGGCACTATTACGTCTGCGTTTCTAGCCACTTATGCTGCGAAAGACGCCTCTCATCCTCCGGTGTCCAAAGGCTTCGGATTTGTTGCATTTTCACGTCCTGAGGACGCCGATTTGGCCAGGTATCATGATACTCCTGCATCCTACGGTTCGTTTACTCCGTCTGACTTCAGAACCAAAATGCACGGGGCAATGCTCGGTAACAAGAAACTATTTGTAAGTTTTGCCGAGCGGAAAGCAGACCGTCAGATCCGATTGAAAGCACTCTTTGAGAGCATGGACAAACTTGCTTTGGAATTGAGAAGCGAAGTTGCTATCAAGCCTGATCAATCGAGGCCAGGTATGCCATCCAATGGAATTGCTGACTCAGTGAAACCTATCATGAGTGGATACAGGCGCGGAGGATTCCGTCGAGGGAGACGAATTCGCCGCGGGCAACTTGGACCGGGGCGTAGAATTCCAAGTGAACCATATATGGACCGGTCGTTCGTTGACATTGACTTCCACGATGATTTCCCCCCTCTTCCGAAATCGATTAAACCAAATCAATCTCCGACACTTCAAAAATTGACGGAGTCTCTTGCGGCTCAGGCGCATCAGAAAGCAGCCAAGGTACATCAAGACTTCACCGTGGTACACCAAAATTTCGTCGAAGCACATCTTCGAAGTTTCGCCGAAGCACGCTCTCCTCAGGCCGAATCGGCGTCTCTTCAACCCCAAGCACGGCCTCTTCACCCCGAACGACAATCTCCAATTCTTAAAGCAGGTGCCCCCGAAATTGATCCCGTCGCAGACCTCGTCATGTTACCCCGCGCCCCGCCCCCTTCCTCCGAAGAAATATCCACAGCAGGCAATACCGCGCCTTCAACTCCCACGCCCAAGTACACGCGTCCCCCTAGGATGACCCCGCAATCGCTTCATGACCAACTGTTGTTTGCTAATGCGACGCTCACGACATTGCAGGAGAGTCCGCTTTTGAGACCCGCGGCGGCACTGGCTTTGGTGGCGGGGGATGACTTGATTTCGTTGGATACGACTGCTGGGACAATTCCTGCGGAGGCTGCGATTAAGGAGGAGTGGGTCGCCCCGTTTGTCTCTGGCTCGTGATCCCGAGATGGACGTGTTGCTAGAACATAGCTTTTATTCTTGCGATTTGACTTTTGCTAGAAATTTATTGGCATGTTTCAGTTTTATTGGTTTTTTATTTGCTGCATATTTTTCTGTACTACGGTCTTTACCTTTCGCAAAAATTGATCGCCAATGGTTTTCTTTTGATTTTTCGATGCTAAGAAGATACGTGTTGGGGCAACTGCAGCTGTACAATGTCCAGCGATATTTTTCATGCTGTTCCATTATACGACAAAAGCTTGATGTTGAAATTCGACCAGATAGATTGCCAGCCGGAATTCCCGAGTGGATGGACCACGAACCCGCTCCGGAAGATCGAAGTACGAACCTCCCGGATAAAGCTAACACGGTCAGTCTATGTCGCCATGTCAGGGGGGGTTGATTCGAGTATTGCGGCTGCTCTTTTGAAGCAAAAGGTTCGGCAGTATATTATTTTACTGACGAAGGGATACAACGTCTGCGGCGTGTACATGCGAAATTGGAATCTCGGCCCTGAAAATGAATACCTCAATCAATGCTCGCATGCAGAGGACTGGGACGATATGCAAGAGGTCTGCCGGCACCTTCGAATACCTTTCACCTCAGTATATGTCTCAAAAGAATCTTCTGACGTAGGTCGACCTGCATCGCGAGTATTGGACACAAGTATTCGATCCCATGCTGCATCAATTTCACAACGGATATACCCCAAATCCCGACGTGTCATGCAACAAGTATATCAAATTCGGCGAGTTTTTCAACCGCATAAAGAAAGCACATACCCAGACATTTTTGCATAGAATATTTAGAATACCAACCGGTGGCCGATGGTGGGTTGCAACCGGTGGGGCCCCCTCCGCGTCTTCCTTGCTAACTCAGGCCACTACGCACGCGCCTCCGTAAATACCAAAACTGGAAAATCGGCGCTTTTCCGCTCACGAGACCCCAAGAAGGACCAAACGTTCTTTTTATCCCAGATCTCCCAGGAAGCTCTATCACGCACCCTCTTCCCGCTGGCTTACTACACCAAAGAACAAGTCCGAGAGATGGCATTGAATCTTCTACCAACGCACATTGCCAAAAAGCCCTCCTCTCGAGGTCTCTGTTTTGTCGAACCTTCCGAACGACGCTTCTCTGATTTCCTATCGACCTATCTCTCCCACCCAAAAACCACCGCAGTTCTCCTCGAAGATGGCACCAAGGTCGGCGATACGTACGCAATCTGGCATGTCACAGTCGGCGAACGCTCGCGCATCTCCTTCCCGCAATCGCAAAAACTCAATCCCGGCGGTGCATGGTACGTCGCGTCCAAACGGATGGATCCGCCGAGTTATACGATCGTGGCTGGGAGAGAGCATCCGAAGATGTATAGTGGGGGGTTCACAGCGAAGGATTGGACGTGGATTGATGAGGAAGAGTTTCCGAAACGGGGCACTGTGGCTCAAATACGGCATCAGCAGGCACCGCTCAAGTGTCTTATTACGGATTTGGGGCCTGGGAGAGTGAGAGTAAAGTTTACGCATGCAAAGGCTTGGGGCGTGGCGCCGGGGCAAGCGGTTGCTGTGTGGCACCATGGGCGTTGTCTGGGGGGTGGGACCATAGAGTTTGTCGAACCCGGTGGGGAAACGATGGCCCTGGAGAATGTTGATTATAATGAGTAGATGATGCTAATGCCGTAATCGAGATCTCCCATCTCCTGCAGAATTGGATCGGTAGATGAATGGGGCGACATTCCCGTCGAAGCTGATCACCCTAGCAGATCGAAAACGCTCAAATCATCTCGCTGGGATATACACTAACAGGGACTAAATTTAGATGACATTAGGCATTTCCGACGTGTCCCAGAGTGCTAAGAACGCGATAGCAAATTTCAGCTTTGAACCGAGCAGCTAGTGAGAAATAAGATACAAAAATAAAAATTTTGGCCACGACTGGGACTCGAACCCAGGACCACCACTATTTTTGCTTTTGCGCAGCAAACCCAAAAGTGGTATGATACCACTACACCATCGCGGCTGGTTTAGGGTTTAACAAAGTAAATGTACCCTATATAGGAGATGAACCCGGAGGCTACACGAGACGCATTGAAATCATTCGGCAATTATGACAACGATATATAATCTATCAGATTCCCAACCCAGTCTAATCTTCCACTGTCCACCTGTACGTTTTCCCAACTTTTGTCAGGGTGCACGAGTAAACTATGAGGTCCGTACAAAATTGTGAAATCGCCGATGACATAGCTCATATCTTGCCCCCCATGGGAGTCAGTGTGAACCAGGTCGAGATACTGTCACCTGTACAGATAATTGGCGCAAGGGGGGAGTGTTCGGGGTTCGAGATGGTGGGTGTGGCTTCTGAAAGGGGTTAATTTTGTGTGCACTCTGGCAGGTACGATAAATTGCTTGACATCGATTTATAGGGAGAATTTGCCACACAGTGACCAGGTCAAGATGGCTCCCCCCCATCGTCAGTCGTTCTCGCGACGGTCCACGGACTTCCAGAGACCGCAATTCTCAGAACACGCGTACCACTCTCTCCTCGAACTCCTCTCGTCTTTCGAGCCGTCGCTCAAAAATGTCTCTGGCGCATCCCCCCTTATCCAAGGCTACCTGTCGCGATTGACGTCCACCTCTCTGGCGGCTATCATCCAGGAACATGCCACTCTCGACGACGAGAAAAAAGACCTGGAGCATCAGCTTAACCGGCTTGCCAAACGGGAATATCATTCCTTTGTGGACACCGCGAGTCATGGAGACGCAATTGCTGCCGCTTTTGAAGGATTCGATACGAAGGTCGAGCAAGTCCGAGAATCGATTCCGTACCTCGATACTGCCGTCGCGGAGTTCAATGCATTCGCCAAGTCCCAGCTGGCCGAACGCGAAAAGTCGAAAAATATGTTATCGAATCATGATCGATTATTAGACATTCTGGAGATGCCGTCGTTAGTATCGACGTGCGTCCGGAACGGCTACTTCTCCGAGGCGATTCAGCTGTCAAGTCATGTAAGACGGCTTGCGACGCTGCATTATACCAACGTCCCATTGGTCCAAGAACTCGCCAAAGAAGTTGAATCTGCTATGACGGAAATGACCGGTCGCTTAATAGCACTTCTTAGAGAGCCCCTCAAATTACCGTCCGCATTAAAAGTATTGCCATTCGTGACTACGCTAACTTAGATCATCGGATACCTTCGAACGACGACCGCCTTGACAGAGTCATCACTGCGATACGTATTCTTGTATTCCAGATGGAGTTTTCTGTTATCCCTTATCGCCGACATCGACGCTCGCGACAGCGGCAAATATCTGAAGCAATATCTTGAATTAATGCGGGAACATCTGTTTGCCATCTTCACCCAATTCAGAAGTATTTTTAGCGAAGACTATGCATTCGATACCGCTCTCAAAGAACGAACAGACCTTGACATCATCGGAAATTTATCTCCGGAAGCCGAAATCCTATTTGCATCGAACATACTCCCTTCCTTCGCTTTAAATATAACCGATCACATTAATCACACCCTACAAGAACATCTTCCCTCGATACCCTCCGACGACCGGCAGACGCGCCAGAGTCTCTTAACACAACTGCTATATTGTGCGCAGTCGCTTGCGCGGGTCGGCTGCGATTTTTCCGAGTCGGTGATCGGCTCTTTCTTTGAAGGTTCGGATGGGAACAAGGAAGAATGGGTATGGGAAGTTACTCGTTCACACAGACAACGGACGGCCAAGTTATTGCAGACGGCAGTATAGAAAGAAATGTGTCAAAGGTCACTGGATACTATATTCTGTTATCTGCCTAGTTTTTAAGGCTTGCTGGGAATGAATATCCTCCCTTGTTGAAGCTCGGATTCGCTGACCTCCGTCAATGTATCGACATGTGGGGCCTCCCCAGTAACGACCCCTTTTGCCACTTCAAGAGCCTTTGAAACGATCGACCGTTTGGAGATACTGTAGGTGGCTGTCTTAGACTTGACAATGATTAGGCGAATACGCTAAAATGAGCAGACTTTCGGCGACTTCCTTACCGGATCATTCTCGCTACCATCATGGATGCCATCACCCAAGTCACCCATCCAGACCTTTAAAGCGGGAAAATAATACTTCTTAACCATGGCGCGGTCGTTGGATAATTCCGCATTTCCGACCCATTCCCCCTAAGATTAGAAACGAATTGGTTGAATAAACATTCAATTGGCTATAAAAGGAAATGTTGACACGAGATTCCTTGTCCAATTCAATTGTCTCGCCAGTGTCAGTATTGCCGTGAAGACCAAATCAACACCGTTCTCTCGTCCGGCGACAGCCTGCTACTAAGCAATTTCATTTCGTGCAGGAAGCACCATTGCTCGAGAGACAAAAAGCCCGTCGGGGGTGCATGTCGTCATCATTCCTATTTTGTTTGAATCAACGATGCGGAAGAGATCTTCTAACTTCTCTAGAAGCGGGACATCCGTCTCCAAATCCTACGGTTAAAACCCTCGAGGAAGTCCTTTACACTCGCTTTGGACGGATTCCCGGGCTTGTCCGCTGGGATGTGAGTATGGGAAGATGCCATTATATTTTGAATGCAATACGAGGTTTGCGATGTAGGCAAGGGGGACAATGTCGCGGCTGCGGCTTGTTTTATATTAGGCCTGGAAATGGCGATGTCATGACTCATGTCCCAGGCAATAATGCACGGTCATCTGATGAGCTACTTCCATTCTAATCCCTGTATGGTAATCGACCGAACATGAGATGGTTGTCCAATACTCCCTCCATACTAGTTGGATTTCGATATTACCTAGAATTGGGTACCCAGTACTCATACCTCTCGTGATTCGGGTAATCCACAGGCAACACCATACGTCGCGACATCGGACGGACGTCGCACTAATCAAACTGTAGATTTTAGTTTTTTGTTGCCAAAGCCCGCCACCTGCAGTCAAGTGCATCCGTAAAACATTTAACGCCACCGAGTGTCTGCAATGCCCGGACGGGAAGACTTTCAAGTCTTTCGAATACAGTTCAAATGTTGTTTGCTGCTTTTCCATTCTATCTGCCGGATAGCCTGCCTGTGGCAGCACTTCAGATAACTAGACTCAGCTAGGACACTGAGCTGGTAAAGCCCAATCATACTGTAGCCCGTGAATTCTACCTATATGGGGCAATAATCCAGAAGATTGTTAAATGAATATGCTGCTTTTCGACCCTAAGATTCTGGAGTATTTTGGCGTGAGATTGCGGCGATCACTTCGAAGAGCGTTGACGGCGTCTATGAACAGAAGCGCACAATTATTGTTCTTAAAAGGGTGTATCCCACAGAACATATTCGTACGGCTAGACCAAGATATCACTTAGCCAGGGACTCCAATTGCCAACTTTGACTATCCAGCTTTGTAACTGTAAACTCCTGAACGTTGCGGTGAAAACCCGAATTTGCGGACTTGTAGAGTCGTGAAAGGAAAAAAAATTATTTCTTCAAACAAATTCAATTTGGTAATGGTAGTGAAGCATGGTGGAGATTGGAGATGGTGAGAATGGATAATCCACTTTCATCCGGTCAGACGCGTACTGAAATTTCGAACGGATACTAACGGAATGACGATCGACCCAAATTTCCCGTCCTTTCGCCAGGAGCAACACCAACAACTGACCTCCCCGAAGTGCCCAAAGCTCGCTACAGTCATCGACGTGCCCTTAACGGATGATTCTCCGAGCGGCAGGCCCCCTTTCCCCAAATGCCGCCCAAATCCTCCTTCGTCGGACCCGAATAAGCCGCGTGATCGCGTTCCAGACCCTCCGAAACTTCGCTAAACAGCCGCCGCCAAAGGAAGACCATCGTGCAGACCCATTCAACTTTCCCAACTACAATAAAAAAACATATGGCGCGGATGTCAAAAAGTTTTCTCAGTTACCGTTGAACTTTGGGGCAAACCAACATATTAGCATCGATGATACGTTAAAGGAGAGTCTGCGAACTATTTTATGGAAATTCAATGCCCCGATACGATACGCTTTTGCTTACGGGAGTGGCGTATTCCAGCAGGCCGGCCAAGACGAAAAGACGGTCAGACCTCGTTGAAACGTTGTTGACGACAGAAACCGATGGTGGACTTTATATTTGGCGTTTCGCACACACAGCATTGGCACGGATTGAATTTAGTCCAGCATCGAGATCATTATTCGGGGATGAAGTATCTTGGCAGCGGAGCGATAAGTTGGTTGCAGGATAAGTCAGGCGCGGGCGTTTACTTTAATCCGTATGTCGAAATTAATGGGATGGCACACACCTTTCAAGAAAGATGACTAACAGCTTTTCAGACGATTAAATATGGCGTTGTGAATTTGGATACGTTATGTCGAGATTTATTAGAGTGGGATACTTTGTACCTTGCCGGACGATTGCAGAAGCCGGTATATTCCTCGAGAGCAACGCTGATGTAGGTCAAAATACTACGGGATGAACCAAGGGTGAGATTGGCGAATCAAGTGAATTTGGTGTCCGCGTTGCGGGCTGCATTATTACTGCTTCCGGAAGAATTTACGGAGTACGATCTTTATGTCACTATTGCAGAGTTGTCATACTTGGGTATACAGTGACTGTGGACGACCTAACGTTTAGGGGACTTTCGCTTTTTTTTACCGACGGAGAATCCCTTAAAAGTACAAAACATCGTAACAAAACAAGTAGCCCATTTCCGCCGGTTATACTCCCCCCTCCTAGACAACCTCCCCAATGTCACAATCGCCAAAGACGACCCGAACCCCTCTTCCACAATTCTAAAACAAAACTTTTCCCCGTACATAAGGGCAAACATGGTCGCGCGTCTCCCTTCCGGCTTCAAAAAGATCTTGTACCGGCATTACCATCGAAAGTTCGGCATCCAACTCAGTCAAGTCGGCGGGGGCGACGCATTTGGAGGGGAACTTGAGATGAAAGTGGCCGCTGATCCCGGCTTGGGGAAGGAGATGAAGAGGAGTATCCGGGAAACAGTTGGGTGGGTGAGTTTTGTACAGACGGTCAAGGGATTGTGTACGGCGGGGATTGGGAGGAGTGTCAAGTACGTGATTTCTAAGATTGGCAAGTGGTGGGCCGCCAAAAAGTAACAGCTTCGGCATAAAAGTAGACTTATGAATTACAGTGAGATACCCTCCAAGATTCTCTGTTTGCTGTGAGACCTGCCTTAAATTCCCGCTCATCCGGTCATTATGTCACCTCTTCTTCAGAGCCTCAAAACGAGACATAAGTTCATCAAGGCTGGGGGCTTTTGGCACTCCGTCGGCAATGTTGTCTGACGTTTTGCTGTTAGAAGTTTTCGGCGCCTTTGGCAGCTGAGGCTTTTGCTCGGATTTGCGCGGTAATGTCTCGGGCGGCAACTTTATTGAAGGATGCAAATTTTCAGATGTCGGACTCGGTGGTGCCATTGCGATGGGTTCGCGCCTTGTACTATCCCCCGTAGACAATTCCGCCTCTAGTGGCGGTTCCAATGCGCGTATCCCACCATCATCCCCACCTGACTCGTCCCCCGAATCATGTCCCCAATCGACGTTATAGGTCCGCGCGATTTCGCGAAGGTACCGGGTTACAAGAGTGGAAGAGGGGGGTTCCACACCGAGTTTACTCAATACTCGTGGTGAAACCTTATTATCTGTATTATCGATGGCGGTCTGCGCAAAATCATGACCGAACCGCATAGCAAGCAAATTGCGCACCTGCGTCAGTGACGAATTTTGTGTCCATACCTCCTGCAATTCCTTTGACTCGGAACGTGGGGCAGCGTAAATAATAGTTTTCACCGCCTCTTCTAGTCCCGGATCGCAGTCTTTCCTACGATATTAAAAAGGCTCGTGATGGAAGCGATGCATTTGCTCGAGCAAGCCGAATCGGGCAAGTAACAGCTCACAATAGAGCTCGAGTATTTCGAGCATTTCAACAAACAAGTCCTCGCGGATGATATTCTCCACGCGTATTCTTGCAGATTCCTCTTTGCCCTGTTCGAGCAGGTGTGCCAAGTCCCGTCGTGCTTGCTTCGCCAGGGCGGTCTGTTTCTGTTGCATTAACCGCAGACGGTTGACGC
>Ga0335081_10016787_pt1 | contig 11860 bp, 9 predicted proteins | sample Lox_Sample_35_FD_206713 | JGI IMG/M metagenome (GOLD analysis project Ga0335081, IMG submission 206713) | Soil microbial communities from Loxahatchee National Wildlife Refuge, Florida, United States - Lox_Sample_3.5 | ecosystem: Environmental > Terrestrial > Soil > Wetlands | place: USA: Florida... | reverse complement strand
GCCGTCGGCATTGGCCATGCCTTCGATGGTGCGGATTTCGGCGCCGTTGGCCTGCACCGCGAACACGGTACAGGACTTCACCGACTTGCCGTCGAGGTCGACGGTGCAGGCGCCGCAATGGCTGGTGTCGCAGCCGATATGCGGACCGGTGATGTTGAGCTGCTCGCGCAGGAAGTGGATGAGCAGCATGCGCGGCTCGACCAGCTCCTCCACCTTTTTGCCGTTGACGGTCATGGTGACGTGGGATTTGGCCATCATTGTTCTCCCGGAATTCAAGCGCCGGCTTGCTGCTTGGCGCGCGCAAGCGCGCGGGCAAGCATCACGCCCGCCATTTTGGTGCGGTAGGCGGCCGGGCCGCGGCCGTCGGAGGCAGGCGAGGTGATCTCTTCAGCGGCGGCGACCGCTTTTTTCACGGTCGCGGCATCGAGCGCGGAGCCGGTGAGGATCTTGCCGGCCTCCTCGGCCCACAGCGGCGTCTCGGCCACATTGGTGAGACCGATGGAACAGTTCGCCACCTTGCCGCCGCCCATGGTGAGCACCACCGCCGCGGCGGCGGTCGCATAGTCGCCGATCTTGCGCTTGAGCTTCTCATAGGCATAGCCGTGCCCGGCCGGCGGCACCGGGATGCGCACCGCGGTGACGATCTCCCCCGGCTCCAGCGCGGTGAAATAGGCGCCCTGGTAGAAGTCGCGCGCGGCGATCTTGCGCTCGCCCGCCTTGCCGGTGGCGTGATAGGTGGCGCCGAGGCACATCATCACCGCCGGCATGTCGTTGCCAGGATCACCGTTTGCTACATTGCCGCCGAGCGTGCCGACGTAGCGCACCTGCGGATCGGCGATCTGCAGCGCGGCTTCGCGCAGGATCGGCACCTTCTTGCTCAGCACGCTCGAGCCGATCAGCTCGTGCTGCGTGGTGGTCGCCCCGATGACGACATCGCCGCCTTCCTCGCGGATGCCCTTGAGGTCGGCGACGCCGTTGAGGTCGACCAGGTGCGACGGACTGGCGAGCCGCAGTTTCATCATTGGGATGAGACTGTGGCCGCCGGCGATGGCGCGGGCGTCCTCGCCGAGTTGCGCGAGCAGCGCGACCGCTTCCTTGACGGATGACGGACGATGATAGTCGAAAGACCCAGGAATCATGGGCGCTCCTCCCGGGCGCCATGACCGGCCGGCTTACGGCCGGCTTACAGTCCCTGAGGCGGGCGCCCTATCCATTTGATTGCGGGGAGCGTGCCGAGCTGTGCGGCGCAACAACAACTATTGATGCACGAACCGGCGCGGATTTGCACGAATGGCGGCGGCTTTGCACGAATTGCGTCAATGAGATTGACGCAATTGCGCCCACATAACCAAAAGACAACGGACTAACGCTGAATTTCGGGCGGGCCTGTGGTGCGGCCGCCGTTTTTCTCCCCGATGCGGGCTTTGAGCCAACCGGCGCGGCTGCGGCTGACCGGGACCAGATACTGGCTGTCGGCGGCGAGCTCGACGGTTTCGCTGTCGCCCGAGCGCTTATAGCCGATCACGCGCTCGATGTTGACGATGTGGCTGCGGTGCACGCGCATGAATCGGCTGCGGTCGAGCCGCGATTCCACCTCGCCGATGGCGAGCGGACAGAACAATTTGGCGCTGCCGTCGAACAGATAAGTGTAGTGGGCGTTGGCCTGCACCGCGACCACCTCGTCCACCGGCACGAAATGCGTGGCGCCGTCGCGCTCGACCGGCAAATGATCGGCGAGACGCGGCGGCGGCGCGCCCGCTCCGCCGAGCGGGGCGTAAATTCCCCGGCGCAGCGCAGCCTCGCCGCCGGTGCCGGCCGCATTGACGGCGAGCGCGGCTTCGTCGGCGCCGTTGCCGGCGCGCCGCGGCGCAACCGGCGCGGATTCCAGCGTTTCGCCTTCCGCGCGGTCGGGCACAAGCAGCAAGAGAAATATGCCCGAAACGCAGAACGCGACCACGGCGACCACGATCGCCAACAGGTCGGTCGACAGCGCCGGCGCCCCCGGCGGCGGACCCGGATGTGGAAACAGGGTCATGCCGGCCATGGCCGTGTAGTGCATGCCCGATACGGCAAAGCCGAAGGCGAGCGCCGACAGGATCAGCGGCGGATGCCGCTCGCGGTCGGTCGCCAGCCAAAGCGCCAGCCCCGAGGCCGCGATCGCGATCAGCAGGCTCGCAGCGACGTAGGCCGGCGCGTGCACCATGTGCGCGCTCGCATGCAGCGCCGCCATACCGATGTAATGCATGGAAAAGATGCCGACGCCCATCAGGCAGGCGGACAAGGCGAGACGCGCGCGCGTGAGCGGCCCGCTGCTGATAGCGAACACCGCGATGCCCACCACCAGAACGCACACTAGGAACGAGAGCAGCGTCGGGAACACCAGATAGTCGACCGGGAACGGCAGACGGGCCGCCAGCATGCCGACGAAATGCATGGTCCATACGGCGACGGCGAGCGAAAAGGCGGCGCCGGCGAGCAACAGGCGCCTGCGGATACCGGTGGCGGCGCCGATCTGCACCGCCAGGCCAAACCCCACATAGGCGCCCTGGACCGCCATCACGATCGATAGCAGGACAAGCCAGGGCTCGTAGCTCACCTGCATGAGGCAATCCCGTTACGACTTGCGCGCAACTATAAATTACGGGAACCGCAGTTGAAATAGCGCGGCCGCTGGCGCGCCTCATTGAAAGTACTAGGGATTCAGACCTCGGTTTGCGCCAACCTTTGCGCGACGCTTTCGCGTTGCGGTATTCGCTCTTGCCCTGCGAGCGGCATTGATAGATGGAGGGGGAGCGCCGGCCCAGGGCCGATGACAGACCTTCGGGCGCGGCTGTGCTCGACCTTAAGCGGTGAGGACCGCGTGAAGGTCGGAGGCCTTTTTTGCCTTTCGCAGCTTGGCAAGTTCACTCGGTTCTCGCAGTTTCCGCGCGACGCAGGCCAATGCTTCGAGTTGCTCGCCTTCGGAAGCGGTCGGCAACAAAAGCACGAACACGATATCGACCGGTTGGTCGTCGATGGCTTGGAAATCGATTGGCTGCTTGAGCCTCGCGATAATCCCAAAAGGCTTTGCTATTTTTTGAAAGCGCGCGTGCGGTATAGCGACGCCATTGCCCATTCCGGTTGAGCCAAGCTCTTCGCGCTTGAGCAGCTCCGCAATGATTTCTTGTTCCGGCACGCGAATCTTCGCCGCTGCCCTGTGCGCCAATTCTTGTAAGAGCTTCCCTTTCTCAGACACGCGAATGCCGATCAACGTGTCGGCCGGCGATAGGAATTCGGAAATATTCATAGGCACTCCAGCATGGCGAAAGACATATAGTTTGGAATCCTTATTCGGGCGCGCGTAATCGGTAACCGATCCCGGTTTCCGTCAAAATGTATTGCGGACGTTCGGGATCGGCTTCGATCTTCTGTCTTAGCTGCCGTACGTAAACGCGTAAGTACTGGGCGTCGGTGAGATTGTCCCACAACTCGCCAAGCAAGAATTTATGGGTGAGCACTTTCCCCGCATGCTGTACCAGGACGCGCAACAGGTCGTATTCCTTGGGGGAGAGCTTGACCTCCTGATCGTGCACTTTGACGATGCGGCGCACCAGATCGACCGAAAGGTCGCCGACGCGAAATACCGGCCGCTCACCGTGCACTTGCAGTTGATGGCGGAGCGCCGCGCGCATGCGGGCGAGCAACTCGTCCATGCCGAACGGTTTGGTCACATAGTCGTCGGCGCCAAGGTCGAGGGCTTGGACCTTGCCTGCCTCATCCCCACGGCTGGAAAGCACCACGACAGGCACTCCTTCTTTCTTGCTCCGGATTGTTCGCAGCAATTCGAGGCCCTCGACGTCGGGCAAGCCGAGATCCAGAATGACCAGATCGGGCTCCTGCGCGAGCAGTTCGAGGCCGGCCTTGCCATTCGGCGCTTCCAGCACGTCGTAGCCCTGCGTGCCCAATCCCATCCGCAGCAGCTTGCGAATGGGCGGCTCGTCGTCGATCACCAGGATCTTAAGGCGCGCAGCGCTCATGCGGCCGTGTCCAATTGCTTCAGCTGTGCCGGGATCGGCATGCGGATCGTGAACACCGCGCCCCCCCGATCACTGCGATTGGCCGCCACGATGGTGCCCCGCATGGCCTCGATGAAGCCGCGCGCGATCGGCAGGCCGAGGCCGGTACCGGCGCGCACCTGGTCGCCCTTCTGCACCCGGTAGAACTTGTCGAAGATGTGCTCCAGCTCGCCGGGCGGAATTCCTTCGCCTTCGTCAATGATCGAGAGGGAAACCGAGTCGCCGTCGCGCCATGCCCTGATTTGCACGGTCGAGCCGGCCGGCGAATATTTGGCGGCGTTGTCGAGGACGTTGAACAGCGCCTGCTCGAACAACACCGGGTCGAGCGCAAGCATCGGCAGAGCGCCGTCGAGATCGAGCTTGACCTTATGCCCGGCCAGCACCTTATCGGCGCGCCTGAGCGCGCTGCCGACGATCTCGCGCAGGTCGTGCGGCGCGGCGTTGAGCGTAATGGCGCCCGACTCGAGCTTGGTCATGTCGAGCAGATTGGCAATGAACCGGTTGAGCCGCTCGGATTCGTCGACGATCGTCGTCAGCAGATCGGCTTTTTCCAGCTCGCTGAGCTTGCCCGAAAGGTCGCGCAAGGTCCCCGCCGCGCCCAGCACCGCAGCCAGCGGCGTCTTCAGGTCGTGCGAGATGGAGGTCAAAAGCGCCGAGCGCAGCCGTTCGGTTTCGATGCTGCGCTTGACCCGATCCATGTCCTCGACCAGATGCACGCGCTCGATCGCAAGCGCACTCTGGTCGATAAGCGCATCGAGCAGACGCCGCTCGTCGGGCGTGAGCAGCGGCCCGGGCTTGTCGCTGTCGATGCCGATGATGCCGATGGGGCCGCGCCCAGTGCGCATCGGCAAAAACAGTCTTTTGGCGCCCGGCAAGGTATCCGCACCGCGGCCGGCCGGGTGGTTGTTCTGCCAGGCCCATTTGGCCGCCGCCAAGTCGGCTTCGTCGAGAATATCCTCGGGCGGATAGCCGGCGGCCACGGCGATCGTACCGTCGCGCGGCAACAACAGCACGACGCGCACCTTCAGCATCAGCGCCGCCTGATAGGCGGTGGCCCACAGCACGTCATCGAGCGCGCCGACGCCGGCGAGCTTGCGGCTGAACGAGTAGAGCGATTCCGTCGTGCGCGCGCGCACCATGGCAGTCACCGCCTGCGTGCGCACGCGGGCGGCGACGTTGGAAACGATGCCCGCCATGCCGATGAAGAAGAAAAACGCCAGGACGTTTGTCGGATCCGCAATCGTGAAGGTGTAGAGTGGCGGCAAAAAGAAAAAATTGTAGCAGAGCGAGGCCACCACGCTCGCCAGCAGCGACGGCCAAAGGCCGAAACGCGCCGCCACCGCCACGATGCCGGCCATGAACACGAGATCGACGTTCTCGATGCCGAACCAGGGCTCGACCGCCTCCGCAATCGCCAACGAAATCGCCACAACGGCGAGCGCGAGCGCGTAAGGCCGCGGGTCGAACGGCTCCTGTGCCTCGGCCGTGCGCACGATCTTGGGACCGATGCGCTCGCCCTCGATCTCCTCGCCGGCGATGACATGGACGCTAATGGTGCCGGCGCGGCGCACCAGATCGTGCACGACCGAGCCGTGCAGGATTTCGAACCAGCGCGAGCGCGTCGACTTGCCGATCACGATCTGCGTGATGTTGTTGGCGCGCGCATAGGCGATGACATCGTCGGCGATGCGCCGCGCGCCGCCCGGCACCGTGACAGTTTCGGCGCCGAGCGTCATGGCGAGCCGCAGGGTGTCGGCGATGCGGTCGCGCTGCTCGTTGCTGAGCTGCGCGCTGCGGCTGGTTTCGACATAGATCGCCGTCCACGGCGCGTGAATGCGGTCGGCGAGGCGCCTCGTGGCGCGCACCAGGCCGGCCGCCCGCGGGTCTTCGCTGATGCAGACCAGCACGCGCTCGCCCGCCGCCCAGGGGCCGGGGATGGCCTTGGCCTGCATCTCGAGCAGCAATTGCTCGTCCACGCGCTCGGCGGTGCGCCGCAGCGCGAGCTCGCGCAGCGCGATCAGGTTGGCGGGCGAGAAGAAGTGCACCAGCGCGCGTTCCGCCTGTTTCGGAACGTAGACCTTGCCTTCCTTGAGCCGTTGGATCAGGTCGTCGGGCGTCAGATCGACCAGCTCCACGGCATCGGCTCGGTCGAACACGGCATCCGGCACGGTCTCGCGCACGCGCACATGCGTGATCTGCGCGACGACGTCGTTCAAGCTTTCGATGTGCTGAATGTTGACCGTGGTGTATACGTCGATGCCGCGTTGCAAGATCTCTTCGACGTCGAGATAGCGCTTGGGATGCCGGCTGCCCTCGGCATTGGTATGGGCAAGCTCGTCCACCAGCACGATCTGCGGACGGCGCGCGATAATGGCGTCGAGGTCCATTTCGTCGAGCGCGTGGCCCCTGTACTCGACCCGCTTGCGCGGAATGACCTCGAGGCCCTCCAGCAGCGCCTCGGTCTCCTTGCGGCCATGCGTCTCGACCACGCCGACGACGACGTCGTAGCCGTCCTTCTTCCGCGCGCGCGCGGTCTCCAGCATGGTGTAGGTTTTGCCCACGCCGGGGGCGGCGCCGACGAAGATGCGCAGCTTGCCGATGCGGCCTTCTTCGCGCCGGGCGGCCTCCAGCAAGGCTTCCGGCGACGGCCGTTGTTCGGGATCGCGGTCTGCCATCGGTGATCAGATGCCTCAGGCACTCCTGAGTTCTGCCACCTTATCTGGCCGCCAACTGATCCAGGGCCAGATTGAGCAGCAGAACGTTGACGCGCGGCTCACCAAGCAGGCCGAGCACGCGGCCTTCGGTGTGCTGCTCGACCAGCTGACGCAGGCGGTCCTCCGGGATATTACGCGCCTTGGCGATGCGGGGCACCTGGAATAGCGCCGCCTCCGGGGAAATGTCCGGATCGAGACCGCTGCCGGAGGCGGTCACCAGGTCGGTGGGGATCGTGGCCGACGGATTCTCCGCCTTCAGCCTGGCGACATCGGCCTTGATCCGATCCATCAGCGCCTTGCTGGTCGAGCCATAGTTCGAACCGCCGGTATTGGCGGCATTATATGGCACCGAGATGCTCTTGCTCGGGTCCTTCGGATCGGGGCCGGTGGTGGCAGACGGACGACTGTCGAAATACTTGTCGCTCTTGAATTCCTGTCCCATCACCGACGAGCCGATCACCTTGCCGTCGCGCTCGACCAGGCTGCCCGCGGCCTGCGACGGGAACACAAGGCCGGCGATACCGGTCATTGCGAAGGGGTATGCGACTCCGACGATCAAGGTCAGGGTGACGATGAAGGCGATCGCCGGGCGGATTTCTTTCAACATGATCGCTTCTCCTCAAGCGAGGTGCAGGGCCGTGACGACGACGTCGATGGCCTTGATGCCGATGAACGGTATGACGACGCCGCCGACGCCGTAGATCCAAAGATTGCGGACCAGCAGCGGACCGGCGCCGATCGGCCGATACTTGACGCCTTTCAGCGCGAGCGGAATCAACGCAATGATGATCAGCGCGTTGAAGATGATGGCCGACAGGATGGCGCTGGTCGGCGTCGACAGATTCATGATGTTGAGCGCCTGCAGCTGCGGATAGAAGGCGACGAACATCGCCGGGATGATGGCGAAATATTTCGCCACGTCGTTGGCGATCGAGAAGGTGGTGAGCGCGCCGCGCGTCATCAGCAATTGCTTGCCGATTTCGACCACCTCGATCAGCTTGGTCGGGTTGGAATCGAGATCGACCATGTTGCCGGCTTCGCGCGCCGCCTGCGTACCGGTGTTCATGGCGACGCCGACGTCGGCCTGCGCCAGCGCGGGCGCGTCGTTGGTGCCGTCGCCGCACATGGCGACCAGCTTGCCCTTGGCCTGCTCGTCGCGGATCAGGCGCAGCTTATCCTCCGGCGTTGCCTGCGCAAGGAAGTCGTCCACGCCCGCCTCCGCCGCGATCGCCGCCGCGGTCATCGGGTTGTCGCCGGTGATCATGATGGTGCGGATACCCATGCGGCGCAATTCGGCGAAGCGCTCGCGGATGCCGCCCTTCACGATATCCTTGAGGTGAACGATGCCCAGCAGCTTGCCGTCCTTGGCGACGGCGAGCGGCGTGCCGCCGGCCTTCGCGATCCCTTCGGCGATGGCGCTGAGCTCGCGCGCGCTGTCCGCATTGGCGGCCGCGCCCTTCCCGGTTTCGTTGATATAGCTGACGATCGAGTCGATGGCGCCCTTGCGGATCCAGGAGCCGTGGATTTCCACGCCGCTCATCCGGCTCTGCGCCGTGAACGGAATGAAGCGGGCGCCGATCTCCGACACCTCGCGGCCGCGGATGCCGTATTTCTCCTTGGCGAGCACGACGATGGAGCGCCCTTCCGGCGTCTCGTCGGCAAGCGAGGCGATCTGCGCCGCGTCCGCCAATTCCTGCTCGGTCACGCCGCGCACCGGCTTGAACTCGGTCGCCTGTCGATTGCCCAACGTAATGGTGCCGGTCTTGTCGAGCAGCAGCGTGTCGACATCGCCGGCCGCCTCGACGGCGCGGCCGGACATGGCGAGGACATTGAAGCGCACGAGGCGGTCCATGCCGGCAATGCCGATGGCTGAGAGCAGCGCGCCGATGGTGGTCGGGATCAGGGTCACGAACAGGGCGACCAGGATGACGATGGAAACCGCACCGCCCGCATAATGGGCGAAGCTCGGGATCGTCACCGTGGCGAACACGAAGATGATGGTGAGTCCGGCGAGCAGAATGTTGAGCGCAATCTCGTTCGGCGTCTTCTGCCGCTCGGCGCCTTCCACCAGCCTGATCATGCGGTCGAGGAAGGTCGAGCCCGGCGCCGCGGTGATGCGCACGCGAATCCAGTCCGACAGCACTTGCGTGCCGCCGGTGACGGCGGAGCGGTCGCCGCCCGACTCGCGGATGACCGGCGCCGATTCGCCGGTGATCGCCGCCTCGTTGACGGAAGCGACTCCCTCGACGATCTCGCCGTCCGACGGGATCAAATCGCCCGCCTCGACCAGCACGATGTCGCCGGTCTTGAGCGTGGTGCTGGGCACAAGCTTGAAATTCTTGCGGTCGGCGCCGGTCAACAGCTTGGCCCGCGTTTCGGTGCGCTGCCGCCGCAGCGTGTCGGCTTGCGCCTTGCCGCGCCCTTCGGCGATAGCTTCCGCGAAGTTGGCGAACAGCACCGTGAACCACAGCCAGACGATGATCTGGAGCTCGAAGCCGATATGCGCGGCGCCGGTAACGAGATCGTGCATCAGAATGACCGTGGTCAAGGCGGTGACCACCTCGAGCACGAACATCACGGGGTTCTTCATCAGCGTGCGCGGATTGAGCTTCACGAAAGCCTGACCGATCGCCGGAACGACAATCTTCGGATCGAGCAGTGCCGACACTGGCATGCGCTTGCGGATATGCGAGGTTTCCATTGCGGTGACTCCGAAGGGGATTCGATCAGTAGAGCGTGCCGGCATCCATCGCGAGGTGTTCGACGATGGGGCCGAGCGCGAACGCGGGGAAGTAGATCAGTCCGCCGGTGATCAGGACGACGCCGACCAGCAGGCCGACAAACAGCGCGCTGTGGGTCGGGAACGTGCCGGCCGAGGCAGGCACGATCTTCTTGGCCACCAGCGAGCCGGCGATCGCCATGGTCGGGATGATCACGAAATAGCGGCCGATCAGCATCGCGAAGCCGCCGGTGATGTTGTACCAGAGCGTGTTGCCGGTCAGACCCGCAAAGGCCGAACCGTTGTTGCCGGTCTGCGAGACGTAGGCGTAGAGAATTTCTGAGAAGCCGTGCGGGCCTGAATTGTTGGTCGAGGCGACCGCAAACTCGAGTACCGAAGCGGCGGCGGTGAAGCCGAGGATCGACAGCGGCAGAACCAGGATGGCGAGCATCGCCATCTTGACCTCTTTCGCTTCCAGCTTCTTGCCGAGATATTCCGGCGTGCGGCCGACCATGAGGCCGGCGATGAACACCGCCATGATGACGTAGAGCAGGATGCCGTACAGCCCGGAGCCGACGCCGCCGTAGATGACCTCGCCAAGCGCGATCATCGCCATCGGGATCAGCCCGCCGAGCGGCGTGAAGCTGTCGTGCATGGAATTGACCGACCCGTTCGAAGCGGCCGTCGTCGCGGTCGCCCACAGAGCCGAGTTGGGAATGCCGAAGCGAACTTCCTTGCCTTCCATATTGGCGGGATCGAGCCCGAGCGCGGCGAAGTTCGGATTGCCGTGCGCTTCGGCCCAGTAGCAAACGAGAAGCGCGCCGAGGAAAATGACCGACATGGCGGCATAGATCGCCCAGCCCTGCCGCGCATCTCTAACGATGCGACCGAAGGTGTGGGTGAGCGCCGCCGAGATCAGCAGGATGTAGAGCACTTCGACGAAGTTGCTGATCGCCGTCGGGTTTTCATAAGGCACCGACGAGTTGGCGTTCCAGAAGCCGCCGCCATTGGTGCCGAGCTGCTTGATCGCGATCTGCGAGGCGGCCGGACCCTGGCTCAGCGTCTGCTTGACGCCTTCGAGCGTGGTGGCGTCGACATAGGCGCCCATGTTCTGCGGCACGCCTTGCCACACAAGGATGAGCGTGGCGACGATCGACAACGGCAGCAGGATGTAGAGCGTGCAGCGCGTAAGATCGACCCAGAAATTGCCGACGGTATTGGCCGAGGCGCGCGCAAAAGCGCGGATGAGCGCAATCGCCAACACGATGCCCGTGGCCGCCGACACGAAATTCTGCGTGGTCAGGCCGGCCATCTGGACGAGGTAGCTCAGCGTGCTCTCGCCGCCGTAGTTCTGCCAGTTGGTGTTGGTCGCAAAGCTCACCGCCGTGTTGAACGACAGGTCCGCCGGCACCGCCGATTGGTCGGCCGGATTGAACGGCAGCATCGCCTGAAAGCGCTGCAGGGCATAGACGACCAGGAAGCCGGCCGCGTTGAACAGCAGCATGGCCACCGTGTAGGTGATCCAGTGTTGCTCCCGCTTTTCGTCAACGCCGCCGATCCGGTAGAGCACGGTTTCGACCGGTTGCAGGACCGGCGTCAGGAAGATGCGCTCGCCTTCGAACACGCGGGCCATGAAACGCCCGAGCGGCACGACCAGCGCGGTCAGCACCACGAAATAGATCGCGATTTGAATCCAGCCGTTCATCGTCATGACACGTTAGCTTTCATGTTGGCGCGTTCGGAATCGCGCGCGTCAGAACCGCTCGGGCTTGAGCAGCGCGTAGACCAGGTAGATCGTGATGCCGGCGCTGACGATGCCGGCGAGCGCGTAGTCGAAGATCATCGTGGGTCTCCTTCAGAGCCGGTCGCAGGCGTAGGCGTAGCCGATCGACACCGCGAAGAAGGCGAGCGCGATGGCCACCAGGATCAGGTCCAACATCGTTTGCTCCTTGCGAAAGCGCTTGCCGGGAGCGCGCAGTTAGCGCCCCTCCCCGCGACAGCCGCTTGACATGCGTCAAGTTGTCCGAGAATTTTCGGCGCGTCCGTCGCGCGCCTCAGTTGCCTATTTCGCCATATAATTTCGAGATGGTGCGCCAAACGACGTTATAGGAATCTCATATAGGTGCGGCGCAGCGGAAACTTGCTATCGTAAAACTGTTGTATCCGATCAAGCATCGGTTGCTCTTTCGAAAAAAATCACCGCTAATGCTCTGTGCACTTGCGGAATCCAGCGCAATTGGTCGCACGTGACTCCGCCGGTTTTTATGTATTTCTTATTTCGCGGCCTTCCCTTCCCCATCGTTTTCCTACACCGGGCGGCATATTGTTACGCGGCTTCCGCAGCTTTCGGCTGCCGACCATGCGCAAAACGA
>Ga0335081_10016786_pt1 | contig 11860 bp, 12 predicted proteins | sample Lox_Sample_35_FD_206713 | JGI IMG/M metagenome (GOLD analysis project Ga0335081, IMG submission 206713) | Soil microbial communities from Loxahatchee National Wildlife Refuge, Florida, United States - Lox_Sample_3.5 | ecosystem: Environmental > Terrestrial > Soil > Wetlands | place: USA... | reverse complement strand
TCGATCGCCTGCTCGATCACCGGAATCTGGCTTTTGTAGACTTTGAAGTAGATCAGCTCTGACGGCTCTTCTTCTTTCCCCGTCAGTTCCTTCTCCACCTCCCGCCGGAAGTCCTCCCTAGGCATGGAGCGGGCTTTGTGCACCCAGGGTGCACAATCGAAGTGCTGCCCGTCCCTGCGCGCCAGCTTCGCCAACTCCCTCCCTTTCGTCCAGCCGATTTCCTTGAGATCCTTCCTTACTTCCGGCGGCAGGTGCTCGTGGATCGACATGAGGTAGTAGGCCTTCCGCCTCGATTCCGGGAATCGTCTTTCCAGGAACTCATCGAACGACTTCAGGTTCTCCAGCCGCCAGTACTGTCCGGCCCGGACTTCGCAGAGATATCTTCCCAGTTCTACAAACCGGGTGTCCCGTTCTGCCTCTTTCTGTTTTTCCCACGCCAAGATCTCGTCGATTTTGGTCAGGACAAACAGGGCTCGCTTGCGATTCAGCTTGGGCAACATGGGCGGTTCTCTAGTAAGTAAGCTCGTCAAGCCAACCAAAGTCTTCTCCCGGCCGCCGGATCACGCCTTTCTCCACCAGGTCCTGTTGTCCCAGGCAGAGCCCGACATAAGGACAGCAGGTGCAGGGGTTCTGGGGAAAGCGGATGCCACTGTGGGGCATGAACTGACAGGCCTCGATTCGCTGGATTGTGTCCGCAACCAGGCGGCCGAACTCCTGACGCTGTTCGTCGGTGATGGTGGTTCGCAGGTACTGGACTTCGACCAGTCGCTTGCGGACGAATACGACCTGGGCGACGTCGGAGATGCCCGTGATCCAGGAGTAGCAGATCAGCTGAGGATCGAGAGCCAGCAGACCGTCGGGTTCTTCGGGATACCGGCTGGACGTGGTCTTCCACTCCAACAGGCACCCTTTCCCGTCCAGCTTCCCCAGGGCATCGACATAAGCTACGAAGTCATTCGTCGGGGAAACCGGGCGGGTGAACTTGACTTGAAGACTGCGGCGGGGCTGGCGGATACGGACGCGGTCCTCCTGGGCAAAACGGTCGAGCAGCTGGATACCCTGCTGCAGCATGCGGTCCCAGCTGTCACCGTTCGAGTATTGCAGACCAGCGTCCTGATAGACTGCCCACTCGCGAAACAGGGCCGCGGCCGAGTCTTCGTGGCGGAAGAAGGCCCCCAGCGCGTTCTCAAAGGCCCGGCCAAACAGCATGGCGGCGCGAGTGTCTTTTTCCTTCCAGCCCTCGAGATAGCGGTAACGATAGCGGCGGGGGCAGGTGAGGTACTGGCTGATCTGGGTGTAGCTGTAGGTCACGATGACACCTCAGACCTACGATGACCATTGGCGGTAACGATTGAGAGTTCTTCCCAACGGTCTGCTGGTGCAAAGCCGTCGAAATTAAGGACCGAGATGCCATGCACCATGGTTTCGCTGACCTTCACCACGCCCCAGAGGTCGACCAGGGCCTGGTCATCGATCGCATTCTTGCCTAGCAACTCAGGGTGGTTAACCGAAGTCGCGCAGAAACCAACTCAGCTTCCACATAGCCCGAGGGGTGCAGTACAGGCGGCCGGTCATGAGGCAGCCGGTGAGATGCTTGGGCTTGAGGACAGCGAAGCGGATTTCGTAATAAGGCTTCTGCTTGTGCCAGTGATATTGGGCTCGATCCACCCGGACAAGGAAGAGCCCGTCCGGAACCGAATGAATGGCCGACACATCCGCCGGGCGGAGAGACTCGAAATAGCGCCTCATGCCGCACCTTCCCTGCTGCCCAGGTAGCTGTTGAGCTGGCAGAGCAGGGCATTGCGGTCTTTCTCGGCCCAATCGGCCAGGTGGTGGACGAAGTTCTCGACCTGCTCCCGAGTGGCCTCGCGCAAGGTTTTCACGCCGCAGAAGTCGGTCGCATAGGATTTCACCAGGTTCGGATCGAGTTGGTGCTGGCGAATGATCTGGCAGAGCTGATCGCGGACTTTGGGGCCGCCATAGTTCCCATTTGCTGGCTGGGGAGGCAGTTTCCTGGCGTCTCGAGAGGACTGCGCCGACTCGGACAGGGAACCGAGCTCCTCGACCGAGCAGATGCCGATACCGTAGGCCTTGCGCAGCGCCCGGTTCACTGCCCGCGTTTCGGCTACTCGCATCTCTGCGCCGTGGACACGAGAGGACACATTGGATGGATCGGCGTCGCCGTAGCCGAAGAAACCTTTACACGTCGGTGATTTGAAAACCGTGGCCCTGAATACCCAACGAGAAGTCGTTGGATCGCTAGAGTCCAGAACGGGTCGGGAATGAATGCCGGCACAGTTGCGCCGTTCGGCCAGCCGCAGCAGTCCGGAATGGGTAACGTACCAGCCACCGTCAAGATACTTAACATCCCCGTGCGCGACAGAAATCTGATGGCTTTGAATCAATTCCTTGAACGCGTGGAGGGCAGACTTTGACAAGTCTCCGTAAAGGGACTTTGCGAACCTCATTTCCCGTGCGAGATTGTATCGATCACTCTTCATGGCTTCTCCGTGGAATGGTGCGCTGGTATGTCGTTGGACATATTTTATGTCTAAAGCAGCCATAAAGTCAACTCAGCCAAAAGCGCAAAGCGCGGTCGACTGGGCGGCGGTGGGACGCAGGATCAGAGAGCTCCGCGGGTTTGACATGACGCAGGCAGACTTTGCCCGGCGTGTTGGTGTAACTCAAGGGCACCTGTCAAGACTGGAGCGGGGGGAAAAGGAACCAGGCGCAGGGGTTCTGCTGGCAATCAGCCAAGAGTTCGGGAAATCCGTGGATTGGTTGCTGACTGGAAAGTAACAAGAATGGTCCCAGGACTGTCAGATATCGGACGACCGCTCAGGTGCCCGTCTCGCTACAGCCAGCATCCTTAACAATTGAAGAGTGCTGAGCGGCAAGAATCCCGGAGGTTCTCGACAGTCCTATTTTTCACCGTGCAACTACTGCGATAGGTAGTTGGCAATGCCCATTTCCTTGATCGCATGAAGTTGAGCTTCCAAGAAGTCCGCGTGACGCTCTTCGTCCTGAATCATGCGGTCGAACAAAGCCTTGGAGCCTTCGTCCTTTGCCTCGACGCACTTCACGGCTTCGTTGTACTGGCGTACCGCATCATGCTCGTCTTTGAGGTTAATCTAAATTTGCTCCTGTACGTTGCCTCCAAGTTGAGGCTTCAATCCGACTTCGACAGTGGGTGATCTACGGAGCGGAAACCCCGGTGTCGGATGACTACAACCAAGAGAACAACAAGTTCACCGGAACCATCGTGAACGTAACGGTTGACGTGTCGCCACCTGGGTTGAGCCCGGCTGATCAAAAGGCCGTCGGTGACGCCGAGGATGCATCTGAGGTGGCAGAAGATTAACCTGGGGGTCCGCTCGCACATAATGCATCACATTGCATCACAATATGGTACTAATTTTGGAAAATAAATTTATCGTAAATACAATCAATTGCATGCGCAAGGAAACGGCGCTCTCGCTAAAGGTTACAAAAGCGCTTAGAGCGGAGCTTGAGAAGGTCGCATTCAACGAAGGCCGAAGTGTCTCGCAAGTCTGTGAGGCACTTCTAAGCGGGGGGCTTGAATCTTACAAGAAGGAAGGCTCGTCCTACTTGCAGCGGTTTATAAGCCGCAAGCGACGGGGTTCTTGAGAGCTCCGAACATCCAGACTTTCGCCCAAGTCGCCGCTTGGATCGAACCTGACCAAGTTGTCGACGGTTCGGAAGCAGTTAAGATTTCAGACACCAAGCAGGGAGTGCAGTTCCCTGATAATTTTCTGCTAGCCCGTTGTGCAGCATCACGTAAATCGACCGCGGAATGCCGGCACGGCCGGCGTTGCATTACTCCTTGCTCCCTATCTGCAAGTCGCCGTGGACCCGATAACGTGCGTGGTCACCTCCACACCTTCGCTAGCAGCAATCCTCGCCCGCACCCGCGCCACTAGCTCTTGTAGCCTTTGAATATCACTATCACTCTTCACAGTATGATTATCATTACTCTTCACAATATAATCATTACCACTCTCCACCACTTCCATAGGACGACCGTATCCGCGATCCAGTAGTTCTTTAGCCGCTGCGAGCTGAACCTTGTGATCATCGCGTTGCCGCATCAAGCTAACCAGTCTGCGAATTGCCTCCGGACCGTACTCTTGGGCGAGCGCTCGAATCTCAGAAGTGGACTTATTCGGCGTTCCCATTTTCCGCCCGCCGAATTTTTTACCCGTAGTATTAGCCATCCAGAACCCCCACGTCTTGTGCTGGCTGCGCTGATAGCTAATGTCTTAGATGCACGAGATGCGCGGAAGGGGAACGGAGGACAACCCCTGAAGCAATCTATTTCTTTCTACTTTAGAAACCGTTTTGAAACCACCACCGCAACATATTAAGGGTTGAGTTCGCAACATTCGGTCGAGCCGAGCCGCAAACCTCGGCTACCCTCACACGAGCGAGGCGCTGAAAGAGCCCGGACTGGATATTGCGTGGAGAGGACAATTAGCCGACTTGCAGAACTGCTCGCGGACCGTTGAATGACATGGCAGGAATAGATGCGACCGTCTGGCGCAGGACGCCCCCCCGATCAGGACGACGCACCTGCGACCGCGGAATGCCGGTAACGCCGGCGTTCCATTGTGCCTTGCTCTCCTATCTGCAAGTTGCCGCCTGGCCGGCGGGTTGCAGGCGATCTCTCAATAACTGCTCCCCACGTGCGAACAGCTCCTCCTTGGAGATCTTGCCAGCATCGACGTCGGCCAAGATCGATCTTTGGGCTGCGTAGTCTTTGTTTACGATGCCCGCTTTGCTTTGCAGCATCCGCCACGCTTTACGACGCTCGACGCAGAACAGTACGAGCTGCCGCGAGATCGCCCGATACTCGACGTCTCCTTTCGTGTCCTGGACTTTGATGTAGACGCCGAAGTCGGGGACGTAGGAGCGGTGTTCGCGAAGCAGGTAGCGGCGATACACCACATCCTGCTGAGTAAGGCGGACGAGCATGTTCTCCAGCAGGATCAGCTTGTCCGCCTGGTCCTTTTTGATCTTCTTGAAGTGGTTGCGGAATCTAGCCTCGGTAAGGCACCAGTGAGCGACGGTATAGCGCCAAACCTCTTCCGTGCCCTTCGCTTTCGACTCGTACCAATCCTTATCGAGCGAGGGATTGCCCTTGAGATCGATCGTCTCGGGATAGGTTTCGCCGAGCCGCGGATTGAAGACGAACTCCGGCGCGCCCCGCGAGTCGCGCACGCGTTGGGCCTGGGTGAGCGCCATGTCGTCGCCCACGCCGTGCTCCGGCTGGCACGTGGTAAAACACTGCAAGAACGCGGTGCCGCGATATTCGAGGCCGTCCAAGATGGCACGGTACAGCTTGGGAGCGTTGGCGATTGAGATCTGAGCCACAAACGGAGATCCGTGTCCGGCCAGGAAGGTCTCGGCGACCGTCTTCTTCTCGATGCTCTTCCCCTGGGTCGCCGCTCCGAACACGTTCATGTCGCTGCCACCGAGCATGGGCGTGGAGTCGGAATTTTGTCCGCCAGTGTTGGAGTACAACTGAGTGTCGAGCATAAGGACTTTGACGTTAGGGCGGTTCTGCAGAATCACCTTCGAGGTGTTCTGATAGCCGATGTCACCCATGCCGCCATCGCCGCCGACGGCCCACACCTTGGGCAGCTCAAGTACTTCCTGATCGGCCATCAGTGCATCGCTGAAGTGCGTGAGTTCGTAGTATTCGCGCGGGGTGATAACTTTCTCTTCGCGCTGGAGCAGCGCATCGGCGAGCCTCTCCGGAATGACCGAGCGCCTTGCGTGATCTACGATGAAGCTTTCGCCGAAGAGCCAGGCGACCGTGACGCCGTCCTGGAAGAGCGAGTTCATCCACGGATAGGGGTGGGGATTGTTCGGGGGCGTAGAGCCGTAGACGGTGTTACAGCCCGTGTGGGCGGCCATGGCCATAACACACATGCCGTTGGCCAAGCGGCCATCGATGGCCTGCAGATTTTTGTGATTGAAAGCCTCCTGCCGCATGACCGCCACGATGACGTTCACCAACTCGTGGTCGGTGATGGGGCCATAGCGGGCGATTCGCGCCTGGGTGTCTTTTTCATCCTCTCCACCCAGCCCCATGAGCAAGTGAGCGACGGCTTGGCGCAACAGATCATACTCCTCCGGGTTTCTACGTTTGAGTGCGGCGAGTTTTTCGAGGCCAACTTTCTCGAGTTGCGAGGCTTTCGCGCGGAGCCGATCGGCCTTGGCGTGGAAGAGGGGCCGCATGTAAGCCTCGGTGACGCAGGCTATCGCGCGCAGAACACTCTTTTCCCCGCAGCCGGCGCAAGCCCCGTCGCCGGAAACCAGCGCGTCGTAATTGTGACGAACCATCAGCATGTTGCGGAGAGTGGCGGTCTTGGAATCCTGCGGGTGGGCATCGTTGTAGAGGCCCAGATACTTCTGCGGCGTGTCGGGCAGAAAGCTGAGGAACGCGGTTCCAGTCTCGTGCTCGGCATTGACCAGTTCGGTTTCCTGCACCATCTTGAGGGCTTCATGTTCACCGCATGCGGTGACACATGCGGCGCATCCTTTGCAGAGGTCGGAGACGAAGATCGAGAAGATGCCGCCCCCGCCGGGCGTTTTCCGCTCCGGAGTAGAAAAGATGGCGTTCACCTTCTGGTAGGCCATGGGTACCCGGTCGAGGATGGCGAAAAACTGGAGTTTGGCCTCGGAACAGAACCCATCGACCTCGTTCGTGACTTGGCGCAGGATCTGCGGCAACGGCGTCGCCGTATTGTTCGCGATGGCATCGCGCATCATTTGACGCGTGCGCTTCTCGATCTCGGGCAGCAACCGCAGCATCTTCTCGCGCTCTCCCGCGTCCCCGACATAGTGCGCAACTGCGGCCTGCAGAATGGTTGCCATGTCTTCCGAACAGTTGGGCAACGCGGTGTCGGGGCAAACGGTGATGCACTCCATGCACTGCGTACATTTCTCGGGAATGAAAAGCGGCGTTTCACGGCGCGCGACGTACTTCGACGCCGTGTCGCCAGTGCCGGCGGCCATGACGCCGACCGATGCAAAGGGAGAGGAGGGTTGGTTGTAGCCGAGGCCAGCGCGGAACTCGGCGTTGAAGGTCGCGACCCGAGTTACGGGCGTGCGCTCGTTCTGGCCGGGGGGCACAGGGGTGGAGCGGCATTCAGAGTGACAGCCAGTGTCATCGGCACAATCGATGACTGGCAACAACGCCACACCACGCAACGTGGACCGATCGCGAGCGTTGAGCTCGCCAATGCGGATTTCGCGGACGCGTTCAAAGCCCTGGGTCATAACCTCCATGTTGGAGTTCACGACGGCATCGCCGAATCGGCCGAACTTCTCCACATATTGTCTGCGAACGACTTTGCGGAACTGTTCCGTGGCGATGCGGAACTTGGAAAGAAGCGGAGAGACTGCGAAGAACGCGCCCAGGAAGGCATTGCCCTGCATGCGAAGTTGAAGGTCAGCACGATCGGTGGCCTTGCGTGCGATCTCGAACCCTGGCAACGTGAACACGCGGATTTTCTTGTCGATGATCTGCTTGCGAGCCCAAAGCGGTAGCCGCTCCCAGGCCTGCTCGCCTTCCTCATCGGATTCCCACACCAGAGAGCCGCCCTCGGACATTCCGTCCAGCGGGTTGGTATGCGTGAATGCTTTCGGATCGCAGCACAGCACGACGGTGACGTGTCGGAGGTCGCAATTGACACGAATCCGCTCCGGCGCTGCCACCATGAAATACGCCGTGGGGGCGCCCTTTTTTTCCGATCCGTATTTGGGATTGGCACTGACGTGAATGATCTCTTTGGGGTTGCCCAGCTCATCGACGATCTTGTCGCGTTCGTAGAGCAGGTCGTTCAGATCGCCGAGAATGGCGCCGAGGTTCTTGCCCGTCGTGATCGCTCCCCATCCGCCGATAGAGTGGAAGCGCACAGCGACCGCCCCTTCCGGCAACAGCGATGGCGCTTCGTCGGACTTCACTTCATACGGGTGATCGACGCCCAGCACGAAGAACGACGTTCCATCCTCCGCCTGCTTGCCGTCTTTGCGGGCGCGGGTGCCAGTGGCAAATTCGTATGCGCCGAAGATGTGCTCTGGCCGGAAATCCCGCGACCCCAGGCCGTAGATACCGGAGAAGAGCCGAGGCAGTTGGTCGGCCGTGATCGCAGGCAGTCCCGCGGCGGCAGGATGGACGTCGGTCTGCAGAGCCTTGTTGAGCGCGGTTCGTAGGTCGCGCCCCATCGGGTTATCACCGGCCATCGGCTCGTCGGTGCGCTCAAGCACGATGACGTTCTTCTTGCCCGCGAGTACTTTGACAATCGCTGCTTCAGGGAACGGTCGAATGACGTTGAGGTGGATGGAGCCAACCTTCGCGCCTCTCCGGCCGCGGAGGTAATCCACCGCTGCTTCAATGTTCTCCGCGGCTGATCCCAGAGAGACGAATACCGTCTCCGCATCGTCAGTCTTGTACTGAGTGATCAAACCATAATAGCGACCGGTCAGCTTTCCGAACTCTGCGTACGCCTCTTCCAGGAACTGCAGGATCGGTTCCGTGAAGTTGTTCCGGCGCGCTGCCACACCTTGCATGTAGTGTTCCTGATTCTGCACCGGCCCCAGGAGTACGGGATTGGTGAGATCGATCATCTGCGGCACGCGCCGCCGCTTCAGCCCGAAGAGAATTCGCTGGCTCTCGGTGGGGCAGTCGATGATGTCGTCCGGCGCGCCGAGGAATTCGCGGATCAGTTCCGACTCATGCTTATAAAACGTCCGCTCCAGGTGCGAGGTGAGAAAGCCGTCCTGGACGTTCATCCCGGGCGTTAAACTCAGCTCCGTCGTGCGCCGCAAGATGAGCGCCTGATCGGCGGCTTGCTGCGCGTCTTTGCCGAACAGGATGATCCAGCCGGTGTCGAGCGCGCCATAGACGTCATCGTGCCCGCAGTGCACGTTGAGTGCGTGCTTGGTCAGCGCCCGAGCGACGACCTCCAGCACCATCGTCGAGCACTTGCCGGGCGCGTGATAATACTGTTCCACGCCGTACAGGATTCCCTGGCCGGACGTGAAATTAACGACACGTTTTCCGCACACCGAGTGCGCGATAGCTCCGCCCTGAGCCGCGTGTTCTCCTTCTGCTTCCACGGCCAGCGTGTTACGGCCGAACACATTCAGGCGGCCCTCGGCGAAGGACTGCTGGTAGAGTTCTCCCCCTTCGGTTGAGGGCGTGATCGGGTAGAACACGCCAGCATCGGCAATTCGTGTTTCGGTGTGGTAGGAGACGAGCTGATTCCCGTTTGCGGTGACCCGTATGCCAGGGTAACGAGGTGGAGCGGTCATGATGTCCTCCTCGAGCGTATACCTCCCGGTGAGGTCTCCTTAGATATTGCTTTCCTAGACACGAACTTCGGCGCTTGGCCCTCCACGCGGCTGCGCCAAGCCGGCCGGCTCTAATCGATCTCGTTTCCCGATAAGCTGAGAAGCAATCTCTTCTTCGGCCATGCTCCCCGCTGTCTGCGGGGCCTCGCCGGAGTTCATGGCGTTGAATGATATCGCCTGCGACACCTCCAGCGGGAAGAGACCAGTCCCGTGCGGCGGCGGGTGGGTCATCCAGTATCCAGGGAAAATACGCTCAACCAAAAGCATCACTGGTCTGTATCCATCTGGCTGTGACGGTGCTCACATCTGGCCGTGACAGGCAAGACAAAGCGGCCCTGATGCTGCCCCCCTCGCCGAGGAGCCCCAGAGCCAGAGTTCTCTCACCCCGGGGTTTATCCAGCGTTTTGATCTCAGGACAACGCTGTACCGTAGCGGCATTCACGACGAATTTGGCCCTAATAGGGAGCCGCGAGTCGGAGCGCGTTCAGCAGGTCCGCTTTTATCAATAATGATGAGGAGGGAGCGAGAAAGTTCTGGTTCTGCCCACATCTTCGGGGAGGAGGTCCCGCAAAAGCATCGACTGGATATTGCGTGGAGAGGACAATTAGCCGACTTGCAGAACGGCTCGCGGACCGTTGAATGACATGGCAGGAATAGCTGCGACCGTCTGGCGCAGGACGCCCTCCCGATCAGGACGACGCACCTGCGACCGCGGAATGCCGGCACCGCCGGCGTTCCTAATCGCGATTCTTCCGTCCGCATCGCCGCTTCGCCACCTTCCAGGCTAGTAGAAGGCAGCGCATATCCTCCCAACATCCCGAAGGCCCACTTAGCCATCTTGGGATCAGTTTTCCAAGCAGTTGGTCGCAACGGTGGCACCGCAAACCACAACGAACGGCTTGAAATGTGCAGAAACCGCTTCTTTCGGATGGCACCTTTGAAGGCGGCCACCAAAGGGCTGAACCTCGGTACGGGGAAATCTATGCGGAGAAGTTTCCCGCCTTTGGCATGAAAATCAACAGCCGGACCGGTGATTCCCCCACGAAGGGGCTTCGCCTCAATTCGTATTTGCTAGAAATTGCAGCGCCCTGCGCTGTCTGGCAGATCCGGAAGCTATTCCAGCCCGGATCCCTTTATTGTGTGAAGCAATTCCTGGTAAGATAATTACGGCATCAGGAGTGCCCGACAAGGGCCACCAACCGACGGGAGACGCACGGTGGTTGAGCCGCAAGGCTCGATGTGGCTGGAAATCAGCAAACGGTCTCCGCACGAGTGCCTGATAGTAGGGGGGTCTGTTTCGGTTCCTGATGCACTTCAGTAAAGGAGTGCATCAAATGTCCACGAAATTCTCTGAAGGTATTCATCTGAAATGCATTCAGGCGCTTCGTGCCGGTGGATTCGTCTGTCTCCTTCCGCATGTCATCGATCCGGCATGGGGCAGCCATGCGCTGCGCCTGGCCGGGTTTCCCGTCAGAGTATGCTTCACCGGCCTGTCACCAGACTCCGAGCGAGGGTGCCAGCTCGCAGTGACATCCTGTTACACCTTCGACCCATCCACGTATTTTGAAAATGCAGATGTCAGGACCATGACCTACTTCGCCCATGCCCGCTCTGAGTACCGAGTGGAATTGGTCTACCACAAGCGGGAGTGCCGATGGGAAGGCCAGAAGCTCTGTGAGGGGAGGGTTCTGTTCACGGCCTCGGGGCCGGAACTGCGCCAGTTCATCATTCAGTTGACGATGATAGGGTTTGAGGCAGACGAACCTGTTCGGAACTTCCAGACGTTGGAAGACACGGTTAGCGCGGGTATTTACGTTTTCACTCCCGATCTGCAACGTTGACGACCTTATCTATTGGTGTGGGCCGGGACCATCTTCAAGATCACCATTGGATGATCCTGGTGGGTGTGAGTCGGCCGCCCCGTTCAGAATTTCTGATCTCGTAGGCCCTTGCTGCACCAGTTGCAGAGGCGGCCATTGGTACCCGCGCCTGCCACAGCGTTTCTGCCGGCCAATCTTTGGCGTACCCCTTATAACTACATTCCGGGCACGGCTCGAACTCTTCCGCTAGGTTGAATCCATTCGGTGGAACTTGGTAAGGACTGTTCATAACGTCTGCTGTCACGTCGGGAAGAAGCACCTCGGCCTCGGGAATAAATTCCGTATAGAACGTCTTCGCCACCTCGTAGAAGCCTTGCCACTGTGTATAGTCCGGGCCCATCATTGCCGTGCCCATCCGGGCACGCCACCCCTGATGATGCCAGAGCTCATAGAAAGAGAGGCTTAAGCCTAATTTCGCCCGCACGGAAGGAAGTTGGACTAGCGTTGATTCTGTTGGATTTTGAAAGTAGTAGGGGACGAGGAGCGTCACAAAACCGTCGCAGTCAGAGAGCGCTCAAGCTCTGAGCAGAGACCTCTTGCTTCCGCGCCAAAACCCAAAGGTTTCCGCACAAGGGCCGGCTTGCCGGATTACTGGTGAA
>Ga0335081_10016785_pt1 | contig 11861 bp, 14 predicted proteins | sample Lox_Sample_35_FD_206713 | JGI IMG/M metagenome (GOLD analysis project Ga0335081, IMG submission 206713) | Soil microbial communities from Loxahatchee National Wildlife Refuge, Florida, United States - Lox_Sample_3.5 | ecosystem: Environmental > Terrestrial > Soil > Wetlands | place: USA... | reverse complement strand
CGCATCAGCGGATCGTTCGCCTTCGCCAGCGGCGGCCGGCACGCGAGCTGGCTCGGCGGCTACTGCGCGATCGAGGGCGGCAAGGTCGGGCGCACCATGCTCTTTCCGGCCGACCAGGCGCAGATGAGCGACATCTGGCAGGTAATCGGGCTGCGCGGCACCGCGAGCGACGCCTACGAGGTGAAGGAGCTGTTCGTGCCCAGGGCCTTCAGCGTGTCGCGCGACGACCAGGCCGAGCGGCGCTACCCCGGCCCGCTGTACTGCCTGCCCACCGGCGCGATGTTCGCCACCGGCTTCGCCAGCGTGGCGATCGGCCTGGCGCGCGCGCTGATCGACGCGCTCGTCGCGCTCGCGCAGGAGAAGACCCCGCGCGGCTACAAGACCAGGCTGCGCGAAAGCGCGCTGTTCCAGGCCGACCTGGCGCAGGCCGAGGCGCGGCTGCGCGGGGCGCGCGCCTACCTGCGCGGCGCGCTCGCCGAAGTGTGGCGCGAGGTCGAGCAGAGCAATCGGCTAACGCTCGAGCAGCGCATGGCGATCCGGCTCGCCGCCAGCCAGGCGCTCGCGGACGCGGTCGCCGCGGGCGACGCCGCCTACCACGCGGCGGGCGCGAGCGCGGTGTTCGAGCGCAACCCCTTCGAGCGGCGCTTTCGCGACCTGCACGCCGTGGCGCAGCAGCTGCAGGGCCGCCGCGCGCACTTCGAGACGGTGGGGCGCTTCCTGCTCGGGCTCGAGCCCGACCTGACGTTCGCCTGAGCCGCGCTAGGGGCGCGGATCGATCGGCAGCTGGCGCGCGATGTCCAGGTCCTGCTCGAGCAGGCGCGCGGCGCCAAGCAGCTCGCCGTCGGCGCGCGTGCTGCCGACCAGCTGCAGCCCCACCGGAAGCCCGCTCTTGGTGAAGCCGCAGGGAATCGAGAGCGCGGGACAGCCGGTGAGCGTGATCACGAAGGTGAGGAACATCCAGTCGATGTAGGTGGTGAGCTTCCTGCCGCCGATCTCGGTCGGGTAGGCCTGCTCGACCGGGTAGGGTGGCACCGCGACCGTCGGGCAGGCGAGCAGGTCGTACTGGTCGAAGAAGGCGGCGACGCGGTGATAGATCTTGGCGCGCTCGCGCTCGGCGCGCAGAACCTCGTCTGCGGTCAGGGCGAGGCCTTTTTCGATGTTCCAGACGATCGCCGGGTTGATCCGCGCGCGCTCCTTCGGCAGCAGCTCGCCGCGCAGCGCCCCGAACAGTACCGCGCGCAGGGTCTGGAAAGTCTCGATCGAGCCGGAGAAGTCGGGCGAGGAAGCGCAACGGCAGCGCGTTTACCTGCGGCTCGATCCGGTCGATGCGCGCGCCGAGCGCGTCGATCAGCTCGAGCGGCGAGACTTCCCGCCGGCGCAGGCGCGCCACCACCTCGGTGGCCGTGAGGCGGATCAGGTCGGCGGCCACGCTCAGTCGAGGCCGATCATGCGGCCGATGGCGGAAAGGAACATTCCGGCGCGCACGCCGTCGGCCTGCAGCTCGGTCCTGGCGCGCTCGAACATGCCATGGACGGATTTCATCTTGTCCTCGAGCTCGGGCGGCTCGGCGCCGCCCGCGCCCAGCATGTCCTTCAGCTCGTTCACCTCCGCGCGCAGCGCGGCGTGGCTGTTGTCGGCGGGCAGCCGGGCGAGGTTTTCGGAGATTTCGTCGATCAGCTTGCGGGCGGCGTCGACGTCGATGTTGCGCTTGCTCATGTCGCGGTTCCTCGGGGCGAAGCCGCGAGGATAGATCAGAAACCGGATTCCTACTTGTCGGCGCGGTTCTGACGCTGGGCCAGCAGGTAGCGGGTACGGGCCGAGAAACGCGCCAGCGCGATCGGCGCCGGGTTGTCGCCGACCAGCTCGCGTATGCGCCGCGCGACCGCCGCCAGCTCGTCCTCGTGGCCGTACCAGCTGGTCAGCGCGAGATACTCGGCCGCGGCGGCGACATGCGCGCCGTCGCGCTGCGCGCGCGCAAGCCAGGCCCCGGCGTCGAACGCGTAATACTGCGCGGCGCAGAACTCTTCGATCCCCGAAAGGGCGTCGTGGTCCATCGCGGCATAGCCTGCAGCGCCCACATTACACCCGTTCGCGTTCAGGGTGTGACGGGCGTCGCCGCCGGCAGCGCGATTCCCGCATGCTGCATCGCGTCGCGCGCCCAGTCCGGGCGGTCGGTTATCAGTCCGTCCACTCCCAACGCCAGGACGGCGTCGATCTGCGCGCGCGTGCTCGCGGTCCACGGTATCACCGCGAGGCCGAGCGCGTGCGCCTCGGCGACCTTCGCCGCGTCGAGGTCGCCGAACCAGGGCGACCAGATCGCGCCGCCGGCCGCCTTGACCATCTTCGGCACCGAGCCGTAAGCGGCGAACTTCAGGCCCGCGGTCCAGGGCGAGCCGGCCGGGTCGCCGGCGCGGATGTTGTCGAGCCAGCGCTGCTGCGCGCTCAAGTACACGGTCGGAATCTGCGGCGCCTCGGCCTGCACCAGCTTGAGCGTGCGCCAGTCGAACGACTGGATCATCGAGCGCGCTTCCATCCCGCCGGCGCGGATCGCCGCGATCAGCGCGCGCGCGAACGGCCCTGGCGCGAGTGTCTCGCCCGGAGCCTCGGGCGAGAGCTTGGTCTCGATGTTAAACCGCACCGCGCCGTTGCCGGCTTTGTTCACCAGCGCGAACAGGTCCGCCAGGCGCGGGATGCGCGTGCCGTCGACCGGGACCTGGTCGGGAAACTGCCGGGCGTACTTGGTCTGCGGGTTGAGGCGGCCGACGTCATAGCGCTCGAGCTCCGCGTAGCTCAGGTCGTGGATCATGGGGCCCGGCGCGGAGAGCCAGCGGCCGTCCGGACCGCGCGCGGTGTTCGGCGTGAGGCCGCGCTCGTGCGAAATGACGACCATGCCGTCGCGCGTCACCCCGACGTCGAGCTCGAGCGTGCTCACGCCGATCGAGAGCGCCCTGGCGAACGCGGGCAGCGTGTTCTCCGGCGCGAGGCCGCGCGCGCCCCGATGGCCCTCGAGGTCGAAGGCCTGCGCCGCCAGCGCGACGCAGCAGGCGAGCGCCGCAGCGAGCGCCCGGATCATTCCGGCTCCAGGTACTTCGCGTACAGGTATAGCGCGAGCGCAACCAAGGCGCTGAGGAAAGCGACCGTGAACGCCAGGCTCCTTCCCTGCCACAGTCCGGCGAACCAATGCGTGAACTCGGCCGCGAGCACGTTCGCCTTGCCGCCGAAGCGCTCCAGCTCGCGCTGGTAGGCCTTGGAGTCTCCCGGCTCGACCGGATAAGCGGTGCCGTTTATCACTTCGTACGTCACTGCGCCGTCCGACCCTTCGCCGGCCGTCAGGTAGATCAGCGCCGCGGCGCACAGGCCGAGCGCCAGCACGGCGATGCTGGCGACGTAGATTACTTGCCGGCGCCCCACGAGTCCCTCAGCGTCACGGTCCGGTTGAAGGCCGACGGGTCCTCGCGGTCGGCGACGAAATAGCCGTGGCGCTCGAACTGGAAGCGCTCCTCGGGCCTGGCCCCGCGCAGCGCGGGCTCGAGCCGGGCGCTGATGACTCGCCTCGATTCGCGGTTCAGGTCGGCGACGCCGTCGGGCTGCGGGGCCGCGAACAGCCGGTCGTAGAGGCGGACCTCGGCCGCGTGCGCATGCTTCGCGCTGAGCCAGTGGATGTTGCCCTTGACCTTGTAGCGCTCGGCGCCGGCGGTGCCGGACTTCGAATCGGGATGATAGGTGCAGTGCACGACGCCGTCGCGCATGCCGATGCATTTCACCACGTAGCCGTAGCGCAGCCGCACCTCGGTTCCCGGGGCGAGGCGGAAGTAGCCCTTGGGCGGGGCTTCGGCGTAGTCGTCGCGCTCGATCCACAGCTCGCGCGAAAAGGCCAGCTCGCGCTTGCCCCAGTCCGGCTTCTGCGGATGGTTTGGCAGCTCGCACGGCTCCTCGCCCGCCTCCGGATAGTTGTCGATCACGAGCTTCACCGGGTCGAGCACCGCGATGCGGCGCGGCGCGACTTCGTTCAGATGCTCGCGCATGCAGTCCTCGAGGATCGAGAAGTCGATCCAGGAGTCCGCCTTGGCCACGCCGATGCGCTCGGCGAAGCGGCGGAAGCCCTCCGGGGTATAACCGCGCCGGCGCGCGCCGACCAGGGTCGGCATGCGCGGATCGTCCCAGCCCTCGACGTGGCCTTCGTCGACCAGCTGGATAAGCTTGCGCTTGCTGAGAACGACGTAGGTCAGGTTCAGGCGCGCGAACTCGATCTGCTGCGGCAGCGGGCGCTCGAGCAGGCCGGCTTCGGCCAGGCGCTCGTTGAACCAGTCGTAAAGCGGCCGGTGGTCCTCGAACTCGAGCGTGCAGATCGAGTGGCTGATGCGCTCGATCGCGTCCGAGACGCCATGCGCCCAGTCGTAGCTCGGGTAGATGCACCAGGCGCTGCCGGTGCGGTGGTGCTCGGCGTGGCGGATGCGGTACATGACCGGGTCGCGCAGGTTGATGTTGCCGCTTTGCATGTCGATTTTGGCGCGAAGGACGTGGCTGCCGTCGGCATGCTTGCCCTGTCTCATCTCCTCCAGCAACCTCAGGTTCTCGTCGACGGGACGGTCGCGGAAAGGGCTGTTGCGGCCGTGTTCGGTGAGCGTGCCGCGGTGGCTGCGGATCTCCTCCGCGCTGAGCGAGTCGACGTAGGCCAGGCCGCGCTCGACCAGGTTGCGCGCGAAGCCGTACAGCCTGTCGAAGTAGTCCGAGGCGTAGTACTGGTGCTCGCCCCAGTCGAAGCCGAGCCAGCGCACCGCGTCGATGATCGAGTCGACGTACTCCTGCTCCTCCTTGGCCGGGTTGGTGTCGTCGAAGCGCAGGTGGCACACGCCGCCGTAGTCGCGCGCCAGGCCGAAATTGAGGCAGATCGACTTCGCGTGGCCGAAGTGCAGGTAGCCGTTCGGCTCTGGCGGAAAGCGCGTGCGCACGCTCTTGCGTTTGCCGCTCGCCAGGTCGTGTTCTACAACTTGACGGATGAAGTTGGACGCGGAAGGGGAGTTCAGGGTCTTGCTGGAAGCTTGCGCCATGCGGGGATAAGCAACGGTTTAGGAAGGGAATTCTACTCCAAGGGGCGGATTCGCCCCGCTGGCACTGGAAGATCGGGGCGCAGCTGGCTCTATGCGCCTTGCGCCGAATCCCTAAAATCGCAATGCCAGTTGTGCGAGGAGAAAGCCGTGAACCAGCCGCTCTACCGGCGCGTGCAGGACCAGCTGATCGGCGCGATCCTGCGCGGCGCCGCGCCCGCGGGCAGCCGCCTGCCGTCGCTGCGGCGCCTGGCGAAGGACCTCGGGGTGAGCCGCATCACGGTCGAGGCCGCCTACGAGGCGCTCCAGGCGCAGGGGCTGATCGAGGCGCGCGCGCGCTCGGGCAACTACGTGACGCGCCACGCGGCGCACGCGGGGGCGCCGCGCGAGGGGCACCGGGGCGAGGCCTTGCCTTGGGAGGTACGCCTCGCCCCCTGCGCCAACCCGGCGCGCGAGCGGATGCTGGCCCAGGTGTTCAGAAACGCGGGCACGGCCGGCGTCACCTTCGCCTGGGGCGCCGGTGACCCTGCGCTTTTTCCGGTGGATGCCTTCCGCGCCATCATCGACCGCATCCTGCGCCGCGCCGGCGGCGCCGCGCTCGGGCCTGCCGAGACGCAGGGTGATCCGGCGCTGCGCGAAGCCTTCGCCGCCTATCTGCGCAAGCTCGACCTGGCGGTCGGCGCGGACGACATCGTGGTCACGACCGGGTCTCAGCAGGCGATCGAGCTGGTGGTGGGCGCGCTGGTGCGGCCCGGCGAGCGGGTGATCGTCGAGGAGACGACCTGGCCGGGCGCGCTCGGCACGCTCGAGGCGGCGGGCGCCGACATCGTCGGCGTGCCGCTCGACGAGCACGGCATGCGCCTCGACGCGCTGGAACGGGCGCTCGGGCAGGGCGGCGCGCGCCTCATCTACACCATCCCGACCTTCCAGAACCCGACCGGGACGGTGATGCCCGCGGCGCGGCGGCACGAGCTGGTGCGCCTCGCGCGGCGGCACGGCGTGCCCGTGCTCGAGGACGACGCGCTGCGCGAGGTGCGTTTCGGCAGTCCGCTGCCGCCGCCGCTGGCGACGCTCGACCCGAGCGGCAACGTGATCTACGCCGGCAGCTTCAGCAAATCGGTCCTGCCGGCGGCGCGGCTGGGCTACCTCGTGGCGCCGCCGAAGCTCAGGCAGTGGGCGGTGACGCGCAAGCGCTCGATGGATATGTTCTGCCCGCCGCTGATGCAGCGCGCGATGGCCGACTACCTCGAGTCGGGACAGGCGATGCGCTTCTGGAAGAAGATCAGCCGCGTCTACGCCGCGCGGCAGCGCACGATGGACGAGGCGCTCGCGCGCCGGTTCCCGCGTGGTACACGCTGGCGTCGGGTGGAGGGCGGGCCGGTGTTGTGGGTGAAGCTCGCCGGCCGCGTCTCGGTGCGCCGGCTGTTCGACGACGCGGTTCGCGCCGGCGTCGGTTTCGCCCCGGGCGAGGCGTTCTTCGTCGCGCCGGCCGATCAACCCTACATCCGCCTAAATTTCGCCGCAGTCGAGGAGGAGCGCATCGAGCGCGGCATCCAGACCCTTGGCGCGCTGCTCGGCGCCGCAAACCACGAACAGGAGATCGCGACATGAGCTGGAAACTGGAAGGAACGTATTTCGAGACCTGCAACTGCGAGGCCGCGTGCCCGTGCGTGTTCCTGAGCAAGCCCACGGAAGGCGAGTGTGGCGTGCTTGTCGCCTGGCATATCGACAAGGGAAACTTCGAAGGCGTGCCGCTCGAGGGCCTGAACGTCGCGCTCGCGGTGCGCTCGCCGGGCCACATGGCGCAGGTGAAGTGGGATGCCGCGCTGTACCTCGACGAGCGGGCGAACGCGAAGCAGAAGGACGCCCTCGCCAAGATCTTCGGCGGGCAGGCGGGCGGCCATCCCGCGCGGCTCGCCTCGCACGTCGGCAAGATCCTCGGGCTGGCGAGCGTGCCGATGAAGTTCTCGGCCAGCGGCAAGCAGCGCAGCCTGACGATTCCCAACATTGCCGACGCGACGATCGAGGCGCTCGAGGGGCAAGGCGGGGCAGAGATCACCGTCACCAACCACCCGCTTTGCATCGCGCCCGGAAATCCGGCAGTTACCGCGCGCTCGAAGAAGTTCACTTACAAGGATCACGGCATGAGCTGGAACCTCTCGGGCAAGAACGGGTTCTTCTCGCCGTTCCAGTACGCCGCGTGAACGGCCGCGCGCTGGCGCTGGTCTCGATCGGGGTCGTCGGGCTGCTGGCCTGGGCCTGGTTCGTGCAGATCGGGCGCGGCATGTCGGCGATGCGCGTAGCGATGCCGGACATGCAGATGGGCGTCGGCGCGCTCGCGCTGATGTGGGCGGTGATGATGGCGGCGATGATGGTTCCCGCGGCCGCGCCTTCCTACCTGCTGCACGCGCGGATGTCGAAGCGTCCGCTCGCCTCGGCGGCCTACCTCGCGGGCTACCTCGGCGCCTGGGCCGCGGCCGGCGTCGCCTACGCGCTCGCGCACTGGGGCCTGCAGGCGGCCGGCCTGATCGGCATGGGGCTGAAGCTCGGCAGCGCGCCGCTCGGCGGCGCGGTGCTGATCGCCGCCGGCGCCTGGCAGTGGTCGCCGTTCAAGGCGAACTGCGTGGCGCGCTGCCGCTCGCCGCTCGGCTACATGATGAACGAGTGGCGCGACGGCGTCGGCGGCGGTTTCGTCATGGGCCTGCGCTATGCCGTCTGGTGCGTGGGCTGCTGCTGGCTGGTGATGGCCGTGCTGTTCGTGGTCGGCGCGATGAGCTTCGCCTGGGCCGCCGCGTTCTCGATCTACATCCTGGCGGAGCGCCTGATTCCGTTCGGGCGCGCATTCGATCGCGCGGTGGGCGCGGCGCTCGTCGCCTGGGGTGCGTGGCTGATCGGCGCGGCGATCGCATGATTTACAGCCGGCTGACGCGGCGATTGCACGCGTCGCTTTCGAACGACACGACGCAAGCATTCTTTACCGGAGATTCATAATCATTTAAGAAAACGTTGCTAGCCTCGCGGGCAATTCGCTCTCTCGTTTGTTTCTCGAAAGGAGAATTCCCATGGCTCAGCAGCTCATTCCCGCGTCCGCCGCCGAATTGTTCGCCCACGCGCTCGCCATCGAGCGCGAAGCGCTGTCGCGCTACCGCGAGCTCGCCGACTGGATGCAGGACCTGGGGATCGGGGGCGTCGAGAGCGTGTTCCGCAAGCTCGAGCGGAGCGAACGGGCGCACCTCGATTCTCTCGAGCGGACCGCGGCGGGGTTCGAGCTGCCGGAGATCTCGCCCTGGGAATACGCCTGGTTCTTCACTTCGTCGCCCGCCTACCTGGAGCTTAGCTTTCCGCTCATGCCGCAGACCCCGCGCGATGCGCTCGCGCTCGCCTGCGTGGCAGAGCGGCGCGCCGAGGAGTTCTTCCTGGTGGCGGCGAGCCGGATCGGCGACGCGGGCGGAATCAAGCTGGCGGTCGAGATGGCGCTCGAGGAGCACCGGCGGGTAGCCGAGATCGAGCGCGCGCTGCGCGCGACGCCCGATCCGCGGCTCGATTGGGAGCTGCTACACGAGGCGGGCGTGAGCGGCGCGGCGCTGCACGGCGTCGATTGAGCCCTGTTTGACTCCCGTCAAGACGCGCCTCGCCAGTGCGCGTAATAGGACAAAGGGGAGGGCTGGTCGTCATGGCGGAGCAGGCGGAGCTGGGCGGGGGCGTGGCGGCGCTGTACGCGCACGCGCTTGCGATCGAGCGCGAGGCGGCGCAGCGCTACGGCGAATTCGCCGCGCGCATGGCCGACCAGGGCAACGACGCGGTCGCGCGGCTGTTCGCCGAGCTGGCCGGGTTCGAAGCCGAGCACGCCAGGGCGCTCGAGCGCGAGTGCACCGGGATGGCGCTGCCGCAGATCGCCCCGTCGCAGTTCGCCTGGCTCGACGCCGGCGCGCCCGAAACCGCGGCCCACGACCTCGTGTTCCGGCTCATGACCCCGCACGACGCGCTCGAGATCGCGCTCGCCGCGGAGCTGCGCGCGCAGGCCTTCTTCGAGCAGGTGCTCGAGCGCGCGGTCGACCCGCGCCTGCGCGACCTCGCGGCCGAGATGGCGCGCGAGGAGCTCTCGCATGCGGCGTGGGTGCGCGAGGCGCTCGCACGCACCCCGGATCCGCACGTCGACTGGGAGCAGGTCTACTCGCGCCGCTAGCGCCGGCTACATCTGGCGGAAAAGCTCGGCGTACAGGCGGCTCACCGGCAGCGTCTCCTTGCGGTGCTTCAGGCGCAGCGTCACGCGCCCCGCGTCGTCGCGCAGCGCTTCTGCCACCTGGTCCATGTTGACGATGCTGCCGCGGTGCACCTGGCGGAAGCGCCCGGCGGGCAGGCGCGCGAGCAGCTCCTTGAGCGGGATGCGGATCAGCGCCTCGGCGCCGTCGCGCGTCGCGACCGCGGTGTACTTGTCGCCGGCGCGGAAGTAGCACACGTCCTCCAGCGCGATGATCCTGACCGCGTTGCCGATACCGGCCCGGATGTGGCGCAGCGGCTCGGCGGCGGGCGGCGGCGCGCTCACTGCGCGCAGCTGCGCGAGCAGCGCCTCCAGCCCCGGCGGCTGCGTTAACGCGGCCTTGAGGCGCGCGACGCAGCGCGCCAGCCGCTCCGCGCCGACCGGCTTGAGCAGGTAGTCGACTGCCGCCAGGTCGAAAGCCTCGAGCGCGAACTCGTCGTAGGCGGTGACGAACACCAGCGCCGGCGGGCGCGCGCCGGGCGCGAGCCGGTCGGCGAGCTCCTCGGCGACCTCGAGCCCGGTGAGCCCCGGCATGCGGATGTCGAGCAGGGCCACATCGGGCGCGAGCGCAAGGAGCTTGTCGAGCGCCTCGCTGCCGCTCGCCGCGACGTGCACGATCTCGAGCTCCGGCCAGGCCTCGGCCAGCATCGCCTTGAGCCGCGCGGCGAGCAGCGGCTCGTCCTCGGCGATCAGCGCGCGCGGGCTCATGCGCGCGCCACCCGCAAGATGCGCAGCGCACGGGCGAAGAACAGGCCGCTGAACATGCCGTAGACGCCGCCCACGGCGGCCACGAAGCCGGTTGCGGTGCGCAATTCGGGCTGGCGCGCGAGCGCCACCGCAACCGCGTACTTGGTGAAGAAGATCGCCATCATCAGCGCAAGCGGAAGCCAGCTGCCAGGCACCGTGAACGTCCGTTCGGCGCAAGAATAGCCGACGCCGCGCGCCGCAGGCAGCTCCAGGCTCGCAAGCGTCACCGCAGCGAGCGCCGCCCCCCAGCTGCCGAGCGCGAGCGGGCCGGAGCCGAAGGCCGAGGCTGCACCGTACAGCGACAGGCCGAGCATCGCGAGCGGAAGCAGGGAGAGACGCGTGCGGCCGAGCCTGCGTGCGCGCGCCTGCGTGATGCCGAGTGCGAGCAGCAGCACGAACAGGCCGAACACCCAGCTAGGCGTGTGGCGCAGGATTTCAACCAGCATGGCTTGCTCCAGGAATGGTGATGGTCGCGGCGACGCCGCCGCCCGGCGCGGCGCGCAGCTCGAGCGCGGCCGCGCCGCCGTATAGCGCGGCGAGGCGCTCGCGCAGGTGCGCCAAGCCCACGCCCGTGCCGGGGGAGCGCGCCGCGCCCAGTCCGAGGCCGTCGTCCGCGACCGTCAGCACCAGCGCGGCGCCGTCGCGCCGCGCGCGCACCGTCACGCGCCCGCCTTCGACCTTGGGCTCGAGGCCGTGCTTGAGCGCGTTTTCCACCAGCGGCTGCAGCAGCATCGGCGGCAGCGGCTCGGGCGCGAGCGCCGAGGGCAGATCGAGGGTGAAGGCAAGCCGCGGCCCCATGCGGATCGCGAGCAGCTCGAGGTATTCGGAGAGCAGCGCGAACTCGTCGCCCAGGGTGTGGCGCTCGCTGCGCGCCGCGGCGAGCGAGGCGCGCAGGTAGTCGTTTAGGTGGCCGAGCATCACGCGCGCGCGCGCCGGATCGAGCGCGATCAGGGCGTCCAGGTTGGCGAGCGTATTGAACAGGAAATGCGGCTCGATCTGGGCCTGCAGCATGCGCAGCTGCGCCTCCAGCGCGCGCCGCTCGGTGGCCTCGCTGCGCGCGCGCAGGCCGGCGAGCCGCGCGCGGTTCCAGAAGAACCAGCTGCCGAGCACGCCGCCCCAGAGCGTGAGCACCACGGTCTTGCCGGCGTCCGGCTCGTTCAGCCCGGCCGGCTGCCAGGGATAGCCGAGGATCGCCGCGGCGAGCGCCGTGCCGCCGAAGTAGCCCACCAGCATGCCGAGCGCGGCAAGCGCGAGCAGGACGGCGAACGAGCCCAAGCCGCGCGGCCAGAAGGCGCGCCGCAGCAGGTCGACGGTCAGATACACCAGCATGCCGATGCACTGGCTGAACACGAAGTTGTCGAGCAGACCGGACTCGCGCTGCACCAGCGTGATGGAGAGCGCGACCAGCGTATTGAACGCGGCGACGATCAGCGCGTTGCGCGGCAGCGTGGCGAAGGGGCGCATGGCGAAAGCGGATTGTCCCTTAAGGCGCCAGTCTGCGGGGCGCGCGCCGCGCCCGCCAGCGGAGTGCGACGGGCTGCGCGAGGCGGAGCACGAACTGCGCCCGGCGCGGCCGGACGGTATGATCCGGGCATGGACGCCAACGACCGCAAGCGCCTGGGCGAGGCGGTGCAGGCAGGGATCATCGACGCCGGCCAGGCCGCGCGCCTGCTGCAGTTCTTCGCCCAGGAGCAGGAGCGGCCGCGCTTCACGCTGGTTCACGTGCTGTACTACCTGGGCGGCATGATCGCGATCGGCGCCATGTCGCTGTTCATGACGCTGGGCTGGAACTCGCTCGGCGGCTG
>Ga0335081_10016784_pt1 | contig 11861 bp, 7 predicted proteins | sample Lox_Sample_35_FD_206713 | JGI IMG/M metagenome (GOLD analysis project Ga0335081, IMG submission 206713) | Soil microbial communities from Loxahatchee National Wildlife Refuge, Florida, United States - Lox_Sample_3.5 | ecosystem: Environmental > Terrestrial > Soil > Wetlands | place: USA: Florida... | reverse complement strand
TGCCGCCTACAACGATTTCAGTCCCGGCTTCAATACGTTGACCGGATTCATTTCGACCGAAACGGTGGAGCGGCCCATCAATGTCGGGCGGACGATCACGAGCCCGCCCTTGCGTACCGACATGCGCGGCTTCAGCGAGATTGCCATGTACCGGTTCCGGCCGGAAGGCAAGTACCTCATCTCCTGGGGACCTACCGTCTTTGTGAACCCCATCTGGGACCATCGCGGCAATCGGCTAGACATGTACCAGGACTACACCATGAGCTTGGAGTTCACCCGTCAGACCGCGTTCGAACTCTACTACCAGGCGGACCAAGAGATGCTGCGACCGCAGGACTTCCAGGGCCTCACCGCAAACGAGGTCTATTCCCATCATCGGCAAGGTGTCTATTTCGAAACCGCTCCGCTGACCCAGCTTACGTTCAAGGTCGATTACTCCCAGGGAGCCCAGATCAACGTGGTTCCGCCCACGGGCCAACTTCCTGTACTGGCAAGTCTGTCCGAGGCCAGTGTAAGCCTGGTTGCCCGGCCCACGCGTTATCTGCGCATTGAGAATACCTATCTGCTCGATCGCCTGGTGGACCCGACTGCCCAAGCGAGCGTGTTTAATAACGACATCTTCCGCTCCGTATGGACCTGGCAGTTCAACACCAAGTTGTCGCTGCGGGTCATCCCGCAGTACAACTCCGTCCTCGCCAACCCCGCTCACACTTCCTTGAGCACCAGCAAGAACTTCAACGGGGATTTCCTTTTGACTTACCTGGTGAACCCCTTCACGGCCCTCTACATAGGCTACAACGCTAACATGGACAATCTCGAGCTTCTTCCCTACACGCCTTATAATCAACTCCTGCGGACCCGAGGTCTGTTGACCGACGGCCATCAGGTTTTTATCAAGTTCTCGCACTTGTTCAACTTTTGATTGGCAACTCCCGTAGCGGAGTCAAATGTGGAGTAAGCGCGGTCAGCACTTCTATGAAAAGCACGTTACCATCGAACACTGGTAGTGCAGGGTGAGAGGAGAAAACCTTGAGACGGCGAACTTTTTTGAAGAGTGCCACGCTTGCCGCCTTAACATCCGGAGTGACACGGTCGGGCTTTTCGAGAGAAGGCCAGGCCACGCCAAACAAGCGGGTCGCTTTCGGCGGCATTCAGATTGAATGCAGCACCTACAGTCGGATTCGCGCCCGAATGGAAGATTTCACGGTGCGGAGAGGCCAGGAGTTGGCTGACGAACCCTTCTTCAGCCTGTTGAAATCGTATCCGTATCCGTTTCGGCCCACGCTCCTGGCTACGGCGGTTCCCGGCGGCCCAGTCGAACGGGAAACATATCAGGCGTTGAAGGGGGAGTTCCTTCAGCGACTCAGCGCCCTGCTTCCGCTGGACGGCCTCTATCTGGCCATGCACGGCGCCATGTACGTGGAGGACATGCAGGATGCCGAGGGAGATTGGATTTCAGCGGCTCGCGAAGTGGTGGGGAAGGATTGCCTGATCACAGCGAGCTTCGACCTGCACGGCAGCTTGAGTCGGCGGGTGATCGATAGCCTGGATATGCTCTCCGCCTTTCGAACCGCTCCCCACATTGACCGTGAAGAGACCGCCCGCCGGGCCTGTGACATGCTGGTCCATTGTCTGAATCAACAGATTCGGCCCACCATGATCTGGTCTCCGATTCCGGTGTTGATGCCGGGTGAGCGCAGCAGTACGCTCTATGAGCCGGCGAAGCACCTTTGGGCACAACTCGCCGGCATGAGCGCTGAGCCCGGGGTGCTTGATGCCTCTTTGCTGGTTGGTTATGTTTGGGCGGACGAGCCGCGCGCCACCGCCAGCGCCGTTTTGACCGGCACGGAACCGCATCGACTGCAACAAGACGCGCTCTCGCTCGCGCAACAATACTGGGACGCGCGCAAGGAATTCAAGTTTGGCGTACCCACCGGAACGCTGTCGGAATGCATTGAACAAGCGCAGCGCTCAAAGACGAAGCCAGTGGTCATATCAGACTCCGGAGACAATCCCACGGGAGGCGGCACGGGTGACCGAGCTGAAGTCCTGGCTGAGCTCCTCAAGCATAACGTTCAAGATGCCGTCATCGCCGGCATTGCGGACCGTCCCGCGACCGAGGCATGCTACCGCGCGGGCGTCGGGGCCGAGCTTCCGCTCCGGATTGGTGGGACGCTCGACCCGCAGGGAAACGAGCCCGTTGAAGTCACAGCGAAAGTTGTCTTCCTGTTGGTGAATAACAGCATACCCGAACGGCAAGCCGTAGTTGATGTCCGTGGCATCTCGGTGGTCTTGACGGCGAGACGTCGGCCGTTCCACGAGGTCCGCGATTTCACGTCCCTCGGCCTTGAGCCAGGCAGCTTCAAGATTGTAGTGGTCAAGGCTGGGTACTTGGTCCCAGAGATTGCGAAGATTGCCAATCCAAATCTGATGGCGCTGACGGATGGTGCGATCAACCAGGATATCGAGCACCTTCCGAGCAAATATCGTATTCCGACGTACCCCTTCGTGCCCGACTTACAGTGGAAACCATTTGGGCTGGTCTCCGCGAGATCGCCGCACCAGGCCCAGAATAAGGAGGTCGAAAAAAAGGTCGCCCTCACCTCGCCGCCGTGAGCCTGTCCCTTGCTCCCCGTCCCGTCCCCTACTTGGGCTCCCGAACCTCGAGCCGCTGGTTGGGCGACACGTTACGGACCATTTGCACGATTCCGCTTGGCCAGCGTATCTCGATCTCATCGATCCGGGAGCTCCTACCCAGGCCGAAGTGAACACCGAAATGGCTCGAGGACGCATAGCCAACCGCGGTAGTCATGTGATTGTACTGCTTGCCAATACGGACGCGGGCGCCGATTCCATCCCGATTGCTCTTGGTTCCGATGAGCTTCAAGATGATCCAGTTATTCGAATTGGGACTGACATTCTGCCACAACTCGGCGGTGTCCTGAAGTGATGCCACCACGATGTCGATTTTGCCGTCGTTGTCGAAATCGGCGAAGGCGCAGCCGCGGTGCGGCCTGGGAACCTGAAAGTCGGGACCGGCCCCGGTGCTCACGTCCCAAAACGTTCCGTCACCCAGGTTGGCGAAGATGCTATTCGGCTGCCGATAATGCTCGGCCGCAAACTCCTCAACGTTATCGTCGGCGTGCGAGTTCGTTGAAAAAAGGTCCTTCCATCCGTCGTTGTTGAGATCGAACATCCCGGCACTCCAACCGCCCCGCGACGCAGAAAGAACAGACAACCGGCTGGGAAAAGTCGCATCTTCGAACATCCCGCCTCCCAGATTGTGAAACAAGGGGAAGGTCTCATTGTTGAGGTCGGTCACAAAGATGTCGGGAAGGCCGTCATTGTCATAATCGCGGAAGTCCGCTCCCATACTGGACACCGGGCTGCCCGAGTTCAGCAAGGCAACGCCGGCGGCGATGCCTACCTCCTCAAACGTCCCGTCCCCGCGATTGTGAAACAGGAAATTGGGCTGGTTGTCATTGGTGACGTAAGCATCCATGAATCCGTCACCGTCATAATCCGCAAAAGCAAGACTCATGCCACGGCCTTGATACTTTGACAGCCCCGATTTCTCGGAAACGTCTTCGAAAGTTCCGTCCCCCCGGTTGCGGTAGAGGGTATTGGTCAGCCCTTCGTAGTACATCGGATGGCAGTAAACCCGAATTCCACGCGACGGGTTGCCGCAGAAACGATCGGCGGTCATCGACCATTGCGCGTAGTTCACCACCAGGAGATCGAGCAGGCCATCGTTGTTGTAGTCGAACCACCCGGCAGCGACCGCCCACTTGTCGCTCTTGATTCCTGCCTTCTCGGTGATGTCATCGAAGCGGCCGTTCCCCAGGTTGTGGTAAAGAATGTTGCGGTTGACCCCCGCTACAAACAGGTCCACATGCCCGTCGTTGTCGTAATCTGCCGCTGCGGCGCCCATGGAGTATCCTTCTCCGGCCACCCCGGCTTCCGCAGTGACGTCGGTAAACCGCATGCCGCCTTCGTTTCGGAAAAGGCGGTTCCAGTACTTGGAAGATTCCTTGCGAAGAGACGGGAGGGAGGCGCCATTGGTGAAAAACACGTCGGTGAGTCCGTCGCCGTTATAATCAAAGGCCGCGACGCCTCCCGCCATGGTTTCAATTAAGTGCTTTTGAGGAGTGGGGCTGTTTTCGACCATAAAACTCAGGCCCGCCGACTTGGCAACATTACTGAGCCGAATCGGGTCAAGGGACGCTGCCTTCCGGGCCCCTGGGATCTCTCCCCGCCTCTGGAAAAGAAGGTCCGTTCCGCAACGCATAACGGGCAAGCCCAGCAGTCTACCCAGAGCAACACGGCGCGTAATGTCCATTCATTCTATTCATATGGTAGAGCCCCGTAGAAAGTCAATCTGGTCTCGGGCATTGTCCTTCACCAACCGTCCGTTTGGTATCTGGTCTGTGATGGTTGGTCGAGCCTTTGCGCCGACAAGTGCCCCCCTTACCCAGCCCGTTTGACGCTTTTCCAGGTGAGGGAACGGCAGACCCATGCTGCCATCACGCAGCGCGCCGCTCGTGGATGGTGCAGGCCACCGACCTGCGAGATCTCTACGATCTCTCCCGCCTCCGGCCCCTGCACGACGCAAGTGGTCGGAGCGTCCTTGGCTAAAGAGAGGTAGGTTCTCGTACCTAAGATTCACCAATCGGGCAAGGGCGTTGGTACCCTGACTATTCATCGCCGCCTTTACCGGGTAAGCTGTGGGCCGTCAAGACGGAGAAGAGCGAGCGGGGGCTATCGCTTTGCCCGGAGGTGGTGGAAGCGGTGCGGAACCTGAGCCATGAAGGTCCATTTCTGTTTCTGAAATCGGATGGATCAGGAGAGTCGTCGCTGGAGCACAAAACACGGGATGAGTTTACGAGAGTGGCTGAGGCGCTTAGCCTCCCGCATTTCACTTGGGGCAGCTTCCGCCGTTCGGTGGAGAGCGCCATGCACAAGAACAAGGTGCCGCTCAAGGCGCAGCAGGCTGTCATTGGGTCACAGTAATCCCGACATGACCCTGGAATACCTCGACGTGCAACAAGACATTCTGGAGACCTTCGTCGATCGCGGGCAACTGCGCCAGCTCGCCCAACCCATGATTCTGGAGAATGGCAAACGCATCCCGGGCCTGAAGCTCGATCATCCCCGGCAACTGGCCTTGATGCATGCCTTGGTACGCTTCGCTCATATCGCCGGCGGCAGCACCTTTAGGACCCCGGAACTCCATCCCCACGCGTGCGCGGCGCTGGGAGTTACGCCGGATCAATACAGTCTGGCCTCGCTTTGCTACGATCTCTTCAAGCTGCGGGCCAAACACCTGGTGGAGAAGGTTCCTCACTCGCGGCGCTATCGTCTGCTGCCTGAGGGCTACTCCCTCTGTCTGGTTTTCCTGAAATTGTTCGAACGGATCTATGCTCCCCTCACGGCGGGTTTGCTGCAACCCCTCTCAGGAGACTCCAGACTTCAGCAGCAGAAGCGCACTCAACTCGACCGCCTCTACCAACGAGTCGTCGACGACCTCGATCAACTCGTCCAGGCCGTCGGTCTCAAGGCGGCATAGTCCAGCGCAACGAGAACGCAATCCTCGTTGCGCTTCGCATAACGGTCGATACCAGGGTGCTGAAAGACCCCGTAATTGAGCGGTTTTCGTAGCGGCGCCTTTTGGGGACGGCACTTTGAATTCGACAAGATGCCCGGCTAAAGCCGGCCTCTAGAGGGGCCCAGACGGGTTTTCAGCAACCCGGTAAACTGAGGTCCCGAACGGTGCCACCCCCGCGACTCGCCGGGCGGACCTCAAGCCGGCACTACTTCTACGCCCGCGGCCGCCGCCGGAAAGCGTTCCAGCACCTCGATCAATTCCTGGGCTTTGATGGGCTTAGCGATGTAGCCGTCCATGCCCGCGGCCAGGCATCGCTGCTCGTCGCCCTGCATGGCATGGGCGGTCATGGCGATAATCGGCAAATGTTTGCCGGTGCTCTTTTCCTGGGCCCGGATGGCGGCAGTGGCCTCGAATCCATCCATCTCCGGCATCTGCACATCCGTCAACAACACGTCGAAGCCTTCCCGGTCGAGATCAAGGGCGGCGAGGGCTTCACGCCCGTTACTCGTCACCGTCACCCGGTGTCCGTGCTTTTCCAGCACCCGCGCGGCCAGCTTCTGGTTGACGGCATTGTCCTCCGCCAGCAGAACGCGGAGCTTCCTCTTTCCCTCTCGCAAGGTATGGTGGGTGATCAATGCGGCCGACCCAGTCCCATACCTGGACGTACCCAGAACGCGGACGACACAGTCGAACAACTCCAACTCGCCGACGGGTTTGGTGAGGTAGGCGGCCACGCCGAGCTCCCGGCACCGGGCACCGTCGCCTCGCTGCCCGGCCGAGGTTAGCATGATGACTTTGGCTTGGCTGGCTGAATTGTGACCTTGCCGAAGTCGTCCCAGAAGGGTGAAACCATCCATGTCAGGCATGTTGACGTCGGTCAGGATCAAGGCGAAGGGGTCCTCGGCCACCTTCACGCACTCCAGCGCGGCGGTCCCGTTCTCCGCCAGGGCGGGTTTCATTCCCCAGTTCGTCAGCATCTCCTGGAGGATACGACGGTTGGTGGCGTTATCGTCCACCACCAAGGCGTTCAGTCCGGTGAGGGCAACCGGGCCCGTGGCTCGATGCGGTTCCGTCATCTTGCCCACGCCAGCGTTCGCGGTAAAGTGGAAGGCGCTGCCTTTTCCTTCGACGCTTTCCACCCAGATCCTGCCGCCCATCAATTCCACCAGGCGCTTCGAAATCGTGAGCCCCAGACCAGTCCCCCCGAACTTGCGCGCCGTGGAACCGTCCGCCTGAGAGAAAGCCTCGAAGATGAGTTTCTGTTTTTCTGGCGCAATGCCGATTCCCGTGTCTTGGACAACGAAATGGAGCCGGACCTGTTCTGGCGTCCTGGACTCCACGGCGATCTTGAGCCCCACCTCGCCCCGCTGGGTGAACTTGACGGCGTTACCCAGGAGGTTGACTATAATTTGCCGCAACCGGGTGGGGTCGGCCACCACCACCTCCGGCACGTCGGGCCGGATATCGCAAGTCAGCTCTAGACCCTTCTGGTGGGCGCGCAAAGCCAGGGCTTTGGCGGTGGCCGCCACGCTGGCGCGCAACTTGAACTCGACGGACTCCAGTTCCAGCTTGCCGGCTTCGATCTTGGAGAAGTCGAGGATGTCGTTGATGACGGTGAGCAGCGACTCAGCGGACGACTTCACCATGCTGGCGTAGTCAAGTTGCTCGGCGTTGAGTCCGGCATCCAGGAGCAGATCGACCATGCCGAGCACGCCATTCATGGGGGTTCGGATTTCATGACTCATGTTGGCGAGGAACTCGCTCTTGGCGCGATTACCATCCTCTGCGGCTTGTCTCAGCCTAGCCGCTTCTTCCAGTTGCTTGCGGATGGTTGTGGTCTGCTGTCGAACGCGCTGCCTCAACACAGCCACCCAGACCAGCACGAGCATGATGGCCAGAATCGTGAGGCCCAGCGCCGCGACGCCCCGCTGAGCCGTCAGCCAGGGAGGGCTCTGAAGCACCACGACGTCCGCTGGTGATCTCAGAAGGATGCGAAAGGCACTGGGTTGTGCCACGCCTGAGCGTCCGACCGCCCGGCTGACATCGCCTTGGACAGCACAAACTCCGGTCAGTTGGAGCCTGCTGCCGTCGTGCCACTGGGGAATCTTGCCGCCTTCCGGGCCGTCCGGCATCACCGCATAGAATACGGCGCTGCCCGTCGATAAGATCAACGCGATGTCGCCCCCGGTGCGCTCCTGGCTGGTCAAAAGGCCCTCGATCCGGACCAGTTGGCCGTCGTAATCGCCGGAGAGGGCCTGTTGGTGGGTCACGGGCGTCGCCGCCACGGGCTTGCCCGTCCCGTCTCGCCGGAAGATGGCGTCCTCCAAAGTGGGGTTGTACGTGGAAGGCACGGGGAAGCCAGCCGCATCGGCGATATCTCCTGGTTGGAGGGACGTGGTTTGCAAGGTTGCAACGCACAGCCCTTGAGTGCCATCCTGGATACACAGTGAGCGCCCGGGCCATTCCAGTGTTACGCGTCCGCGCACGTGGACGCGATGACGATCAGTTATATCCGGCGCGAATCGCATAAGGCTGTTAATCGGCTGGAGCGGCAGCGAGAAAGCATCGGGCGGACCCGCTTGCTCCACCTTCACCTCGTGGAGAGAAGGAAAAAACAGGCGAACGCCCGTCATTTGACGGTTCCGGGTGTAGAAAGGTGCTTCGTTAGCGTGAATGAGGATCTTGGCGTCGATCAAACGGTTATAGTCGAGCCCGGTCTCTTTTACCGTGATCGCAGGAACCAGGCCGTCGGCCGTGGCCAGGGTCAGCGTCACGTTCTGGCCCGAGTCCTTCACCGAACGCACGAGACCTTCGACCTCGACCCATTGGCCATCCTCCGTCCCTGTCAACAGAAGTGCCAGGGTCACGCGCGGAGGGTGGGCCGGCACTTGCGACTCTCTTATTGCATTTATCTTCGGCTGATCGACGATTGGCGCATAGTCTCCCGGCGCGCTGACGCCTTCGAGATCGATCAGTGTCCCGGCGTGAACGGCCAGAACAGGCGCCTTCGGGAGGCGGACAAAAATGCTCCCTGTTTCATCGTGGACAAACATCGCGCCGTGCCGCGGATCGACATAAGGATCGTAGTAGGTCACCACGGCCCGCAGGTGAACAGGGTGGGCCCGCGCCGCTTCCTCCGCCGTGAGGCTATGGGCCTCTCGCGCCGTGGTCAGGGTCGGCAACCTATCTTGCTGAACCTGCGCCTTCACGCCGACAGCGCTCGCCAGGCCAACCAACAACAGGATGGGTGCCGGATTGTAAAGCCGTTGCCTCCAGCTTGATGGCCGTCTCGATTTTCTTCTGTCCTCGACTCTCGATTTCATACCATGCGCCGCGACGCATGACCTCCACTCTCTTATCGGCATCCCACTGGAGTTCCTTGAGTTGGATAGCTGGTGCGGTGTAACGCGGCGAGTTTACCTCGCCGAGCGGCGGCTTACCATGAGCGTCAGTCCCAGTTCTTCACCTGCGGCCACTTCTCCTTCAGGGGCCACTTGAGGCCGCGGCAGTAGAAGACATCGAAATGCTCGTAGGGCATGGAGTAGGGGTGATAGACGCTGGCCACCTTCTGCACAGAAGTGAAAAGCTGTTCGAGCCGCTCCTGGCGGTCGGCCATCACGATCATACTTTCTCCGGTGTAGCTACGTGGTCCCCAGAGGAAGTAGGTCTGATGCCCGCTGATGGCCGGCGGCAAGCCGTATTTTGGGCCGAAAAGGTCGATGGCTCCGGCTTGTCCGTAATTTTGGCCGAAGATTGCAGTCTTCGGACGGACTTCCGCCGGGAGGTTGTTATAGACGCGTGCGACGGTGGCCACCATCTCCTCCCAGCCGAACTGGTCGGCGAAGATCTGCGGCAGGGGGCCGAGCCGGTGCGTTTCGATCGCCGGCGGGGTGAGGTGCAGCGCCTTGCTATACCGGATGTAGGTCTCGGGCGGCAGCACCGGAATCGCGAAGGGAGCGAATACGGCGCCGGATACAACCAGCAGGATAGGCCAGGCGAGTTTCCCCCAGAGGGCCCGCGGGCCCTTGAGCCAAACCTCCCAGGTGACGGCCCCGGCGGCAAACAAGACCGGGAAGGCAGGATAGAGGTAATAGACACGCGGGTTCAGCGTGACGATGACCGCCGCGGTGAAGATCCACGCCCAGCCCAGCGGGCGAAAAGGCTTTCCCGGTGCCGAGAAGAAGTAAAACCAGAGGCCGGCCAGCCAGAGGGGCAGAGTGAGAGGATGCATGGACAGAATCTCCTGACCGAAGAAGGCCACCGGCGTCAGATGGACATCGCGCCCGCTGCGGCGGATGTTGGCTTGCAAATCCAGGAACGGAAAGTGGTGCTGGATGTTCCACAACAGGTTCGGTAGGAAAATGAGAAACGTCATCGCGCCGGCGATCCAGAGCCAGCGGCTGGAGAGCAAGCGACGCTGCGGAGTCAACGGTAAGCCGAAAACGATGCCGGCTCCGAAGATCAGCATGGAATACTTGTTTTCGAGGCCGAATCCCGCCAGGATGCCGAACCAGATCCAGAGCTTCGGGTTGCCGGTTTTCACCATGCGAATCAACAACCAGGCGCAGCCCATCCAGAACAGCGGCTCAAATGCGTTCATGGTGAGCAGACTGTCGCCAACGAGAATGCCCGGCGCCACCAGGGCAGCGAGGGCGGCGAAGCCCTGAGCAAACCGCTTGCCGCCAAGTTCGCGGGCGATGAGGGCGGTGAGCGCGACCTCGCCCGCTCCGGCTACGGCCGGCAGGAAACGGATCGCCGGGAGTGAGTCGCCAAGAAGCGATCGCGCGATCCACGTGATTAATGCAATCAGCGGCGGCTGATCCACGTAACCCCAATCCAAATGCCGGCTGCACGCGAGGTAATACAACTCGTCGACGAAATAACCGTAATGGCGACCGGCGTAGAGGTGGACCAGAAGCTTGCAAGCGGAGAGGCAGACGATCACCCCTGTGGCGGTGAGCACCAGGTGGTTTTTGTGGCCAGGGGCAAGGTCGGGTGTGGATGAGGCGCTCATCAATGGTGAAATCCACTCTACAGCTTTTTCGGAGAGAGAGAAAGACCAAGGGAGTAATTTGGCCTGGAGCGCGGGTATCTTGCCAACTCTTCGCTTCTGGGCAAAGCCTTAACATCAAGAGCGGGCAAGATGTCCGCGCTCCGAGGGGCAAATCAGGATGGTAACGGAGAGAGGAGATCTCACGCCGGGACCACGTCCGCTCCCGCGGCCCTTACAGAAAGGCGTTGGAGCAGATCCATCAGTTCTCGGGCTTTGACGGGCTTGGCAATGTAGCCATCCATGCCCGCTGCCAGGCATCGTTCCTGGTCGCCCTGCATGGCGTGGGCCGTCATAGCCACGATCGGCAGGTGCTTGCCGGTGCTCTGTTCGCGGGCCCGGATAGCGGCAGTGGCCTCGAACCCGTCCATCTCCGGCATCTGCACGTCCATCAACACTATATCGAATCTCTCCCGGTCGAGGGCGGCGAGGGCTTCGCGGCCGTTAGACGTCACCGTTACGCGGTGTCCGTGCTTTTCCAACAGGCGGGCGGCGAGCTTCTGATTGACAGCATTATCCTCAGCCAGCAGAACGTCGAGCTTTTTCTTCCCCTCGCGTAAGGTGTGCTGCGTGATCAGCGCCGCCGACGCGGCCCCAGACCTGGAGGTACCCAGAACGCGGACGACACAGTCGAATAACTCCGCCTGGCCGACGGGTTTGGTGAGGTAGGCGGCCACGCCCAATTCACGGCAACGTGCAGCGTCACCTCGCTGCCCGGCCGAGGTGAGCATGATGACTTTTACCTTGGCGGCCGGACTGGGACCTTGCCGGATTCGTTCCACCAGAGTGAAGCCATCCATGTCGGGCATATGGGAGTCCGTCAGGATCAAGGCGAAGGAATCTCCGGCCTGCTTCATGCACTCCAACGCGGCGGCTCCGCTCGCGGCCGGGGCTGGTCTCATCCCCCAATTGCTCAGCATTTCCTTGAGGATACGACGGTTCGTGGCGTTATCGTCTACCACCAGAGCGCCCAGTCCCGCGAGGGTGACGGCGGCCATTGGCCGGGCCGTTTTCGCCACCTTGCCCAGCCCGAGGTTCGCGGTGAAGTGGAAGGCGCTGCCTTTTCCCTCGACGCTTTCCACCCAGATCGTGCCGCTCATCAGCTCCACCAGGCGCTTCGAAATCGTCAGTCCCAGGCCAGTGCCGCCGAACTTGCGCGCCGTCGAGCCGTCGGCCTGAGAGAAAGGCTCGAAGATGAGTCTCTGT
>Ga0335081_10016783_pt1 | contig 11862 bp, 16 predicted proteins | sample Lox_Sample_35_FD_206713 | JGI IMG/M metagenome (GOLD analysis project Ga0335081, IMG submission 206713) | Soil microbial communities from Loxahatchee National Wildlife Refuge, Florida, United States - Lox_Sample_3.5 | ecosystem: Environmental > Terrestrial > Soil > Wetlands | place: USA... | reverse complement strand
CGGGCGGCAACGGCTTCGCCCGCACGCCGAAACTGAAAGCGCCCTCCGTGACGTGGCCGTCGTCGCTGGCCACCATCCTCCACCGGACCGTGTAACTCCCCGCGCGGCCCGCCTCCATCGGGACCACCACGACGTTGCCGGCCACCCGCGGGGGGCCGGCGACATCCCGCTCGCCGGGCGCCACCACCGTGACCCGGGCGTACCGAGGAACAACATCCTCGTCGTATCTGAGCGTGACGACCCGTGGGGCGGCAGCCAGCACGGCGTTCCACCCGGGGCTGGAGGTAAGAAGGACCGCGTGGGCCCCGGCTGACGCGGGGACGGCGAGCAGCAACACTGCAACCCATCCAGCGACCCCAAGCGATCGCGGCACCCGAGGCAGCCGGAGGGGAGCGGTCACGACGCGGCTGCTACCGGGATCGCGATCAGCGCCAGCGCGAATGCGGCCAGGGGCAGAACCGCAAGCGGGATCAGAGACGGCCGATGGCGGTGGACGCGAATCAGGTCGATCAGCCCGCCCGCAATCAGCAGGGCGCCCATCGCGAGATGCCAGTGCGCTCCCTGTCCCGACGGGTCGATCAACACGTGGACGATGAACAACACCCCACAGCCCAGGAAGGCGAGCGGCAGGACGTTGTCAAGCCACGGCCGGTCGTACACGCCCCGGCGGCGCGCCAGCTCGAGGGCACCCGCGGCGAACAGGATGTCGCCCCAGAGGAAGTGCACAAGCATGTCGTGGACGACGTCGGCGAACACGACCGTGGCCCATACGCCGGCGGCGCCGATGATCAGCGTCCAGGGAACCACCAGCGAGCGAGACCGCACCGGCACGCCGTCGTTGCGTACCAGAGGCAGGTACTCATCGAGGATGATCGCGAGGAACAGCGCGCCCAGGACCCAGTGCGCGCGGGCAATCTCGATCTGAGGAAGGATCACCGGCGACGGCTCCGATAGCAGAGCCAGCCGCTCACCAGGAGCAGCAGCCACGGCGGCTGATCGAGGTCGTATGCCAGGTGGGTGGGGCTGACCCCGTAGAACGTGAGTCCGCGGATGATCGCCCACACGAACCCCGCGGCGACCAGCAGGAGCCCGACCACGACGCGAGACTGGACGAGCCTGGCGCGGACACCGGATGCGCCGGAGTGCACCGGGCCTCGCTCGTCCGGCGGCTCGGGCGTGGCGGAGTCGGCTGACTCGGTCACGACGCCCTCGCGCGCTGGGTTCGATCGCTCAACAAGCGGCAGTGTCCGGCGTCTGCATCTCGGCCCCCGCCGAACGCTACCAGGCTGCTATCTCACTCCCCGTTAGGCATCGCCGATCGCGACTACGACACGGGATAGGCCGACTCGGGCACCACGACCGAATTCGCGGTCTTGTCGTGCCAGCACTGCTTCTCGCGGTCCCACAGCATCCACAGGTAGCCGATGTAGAAGACGATCGCGGACACGATGCTCGTGACGTAGCGGATCGCGGCACGGCCGTAGCCGATCGAGCCGCCCGTGCCGAAGTCGACGACCCTGATCCCGAGGAGGCGCTTGCCGAGCGTCTGACCGCGCGGACCGCCCTCGAAGTACGTGTAGTAGGAGATGGCCACGAGGAAGCCGACCGCGTAGCCGCCGCCCTTGATCAGGGCGATGAAGACGAAGGTGATTACGCCGAGGATCAACCCGTCGACGAACGTCGCGCCGAACCGGCGCCAGAACCCAGAGCGAGGACCGGTCGCCCTTCCGGTCGGTGTGTACTCGACTGTCCCCATGGCTCCCCTTCGTTGGAATTGCTGTCCGGTGCGAAAACCGCTGGGAACGCTAAACCTCCGAGCGGCGGCCGCACAACCCTGAACCGTCTCAGCGCGTCCGTTTGATCCGTTCGAGCTCCTCGAGGAACTGCTCGGGCCCGAGGTTTGCCGGCGCGGAGGTCACCTTGGACCGGAGTCCGTCGGCGAGCCGGACGGCGAGCTCCCGCCGAGCCGCTCGCTCGAGACTGGCGCGGCGCTCGAGGAAGCGCCGCACCGCCGCAACCTCCTGGGGCGTGATCGCGCTCGTGTCCCAGCGCTCGCCCGGCTCGACCGCACCCGCAGTAGCGGTGGCGGCCGCCGAAGTGGTGCTGGCCTTCCGCGAGCGCTTCGGTGCGGGCTGCTCGCGGGTGACGATCGTCCCCGCCGCGATATCCCCCGGGCGCTGGTTGCGCTTGGTCACCGCGATCGAGACGATCGACGGCAGGTACAGGAGCAGCGGCCCGTCGATCAGGCGCATCAGGTTGCGGATCGAGCTGGCGGGGAGGTCGACCGGCGCGCCCGAGTCGCGCAGCACCCGGAGATGGCTCATGCGCTTGCCGGGCGTCTGCCCACCGGCCAGGAGCTCGAACAGGATCGGGTAGAACAGCAGGATCACGAACGAGCCGATGACGAACACGACGCCCGCCACCCCGCCGGACAGGCCGGCCACCGGATCGGTGATCACCGCCAGGATCCCGATCAGGATCAGCATGATCAGCAGGTCAACGCCGCCGGCGATGAACCGCGACCCGAGACCGGCGAGCTGGAGGCGGAGCTCGACCCCCTCGGGCGTCGCGATCGTGATGCTCTCGTCGAGGTCCACGGGATGAACCTAGAAGCTTTCCTGGTGGAGCGAGCACCGGCGTGGGATGCGCTCGAACGCGACCTCGCCGACACCCGGCGAACCGGCCGCCGCCCGCCGGAGCGCACACTCGAGCTCGGCCGCACCTACCGCGCGGTGGTGGCCGACCTGGCCTACGCCCGCCGTCGCTTCCCGGGCGATCCGATCGTCGACCGGCTCGAGCGCCTCGCGCTCGCCGGGCGCCAGGCGATCTACTCCGGCCGCCGCCGGAACGCCGCCGCGCTCGTGGAGTTCGCCACGACGGGCTACTGGCAGCTGGTCATCGGCCAACCGGGCGTGCTCGCTGTCGCCGTGATCGCGCTCGCTGGCCCTTGCCTGCTCGCGGCGATCTGGGCGCTGCACGACCCGGCGGCGGCGCTGGGGCTCGTCCCGGGAGTGTTCAAGGGAGCCGCGCATCCGCACGTGCGCCACCTTCCGCTCGGGGCCGCTACCCAGGCATTGCTCGCGAGCTCGATCTTCACCAACAACATCCGCGTGGCGTTCCTGGCGTTCGCGGGCGGGCTGACGCTCGGATTCGGGACGATCGCGCTGCTCGCCTACAACGGCACGCTGCTCGGTGCGCTCGCGGGCATCACGATCCAGGCCGGGAACTTCTCGGTGTTCGTCCGCTACGTGGTACCGCACGGGCTGCTCGAGCTGTCGTGCATCGCGGTTTCGGGCGCCGCGGGCCTGCGCCTGGCGTGGGCCGTGATCGACCCGGGCACGCTCCCTCGCGGAGTCTCGCTGCGGGCCGCCGCCCGTCCGGCCGTCCTGCTCGCGCTCGGGACGGCGCCATGGCTCGTCGCCGCCGGCCTGACCGAGGGGTTCGTGACCCCGCGGGGGCTGCCGCTGGGCGCGGCGCTCGCGGTCGGCCTGTTCTGGTTCGTGCTCTACTGGGGACTCGTGGCCGCGCGGGGTCGGCGTCATAGGCGCGCGCGGGCCTTGGCGTCGAGGTAGGAGCGCAGGCAGCGCTCGGCCAGCTCGCCGGCGCCGGCCTCGATCACCGTGGCGCCCGCCCGCGCGAGCGTCGCCGATGCGGCTGCTCGCGCCTCGAGGACGTCGAGCGCCACGAGGCCACTCGCCGCACCGAGCACGGTCGACGGCGGCGCGAGCGCGGTCTCCTCGAGCACCGGGTCGATCGCGCTCACCACCACGACGACATGCCGCCGGGCGAGCATCGGGATCGCTTCCACCAGCGAGCGCGCCGCCGCCTCGTCGACGAGGTCGGTGAACACCGCCACGAACGCCCGGCGCGCGCGGCCGACCCGTTGGAACGCCCGCTCGAAGTCCGAGTCGACCGGCGCGGGCTCGAGGTCGAACAGCGCTTCGATCACCTGGCGTCCGGATCGGTGTGACGGCGCCACGACGCGGCGGATCGTCTGATCGAAGGCGATCGCGCCGCAGCGGTCGCCGAGCTCGTCGGCGGCGAGCGCGAGCATCGCGACCGCGTCAAGCGACGCGTCGAGCATCGTCCGCGAGCCGATCGGCGCCGCCATCAGCCTCCCGGTATCGAGCACGCACACGAGGTCGCGATCCCGCTCGAGCCGGTACTGGTTGCTCATCGGGCGCCCCATCCGGGCCGTCGCCCGCCAGTTGAGCTGCCGGATGTCGTCGTCGGGGGTGTAATCCCGAATCGACTCGAAGTCGGTCCCGAGGCCGAGCGGGCCGCGCGCGAGCTTCCCGGGATGGCCCGCGAGCTCGCGTCGCAGCCGCGCGATCAGCGCGTGCGCGGTCACGAGATCGGGGTACACGCTGACGGTCAGGACATCGCCGGGCGGATGGTTCACGCGCGCGAGGCCCAGCGGCCCGACGCTCGCGCTCGCCACACCCGGCAGCTCGTGCCGCCCGCGCCGGCGCGGAACAACGGAGCCTGCGAACTCGTCGGTGCCCATCTCCCGGTCAAGCTCGAGCGCGGGGATCGCAGGCTGGCGCAACAGCACTCGCCGGCCGTCGCGCACGATCGCCTCGACCGAGATCGGGACGGTCACGCCGCGCGAGAGCACCGGCGCGAGCGCGCGCTCGACCGCCGGCGGCTCGCGCACCGACCACACGTCCGCCACCGCGGCCCCCACCAGCGCGATGAGTGCCGCCACAGCCGCCCAGATAGGGACGAGCAGCGCGGCCACCGCGATCACGACCAGGATCGCGGCCGTCCTGAGCGTGGGCGCGGCCGCGAGCAGCGGCATCAGCGCGGGACGGGGACGTCGTCGATCGCGGCGCGGATCGCGTCGCCGGCGCCGAACCGCTCGAGCTCGGCCTCGGGAGTGAGGATCAGCCGGTGTCCGAGGGCCGCCGTCGCGATCCCGGCGACGTCGTCGGGGGTGACGAACGCCCGGCCGGCGAGCCGCGCCGCGGCCTTGGACGCGACCAGGAGGTGGACCGCGGCTCGGGGCGAGGCGCCGAGCGAGACGCTCGGCAGCTCGCGGGTTCGGCGAACGACGTCGACCACATAGCCGGCCACCTCGTCGGAGACGACCGTCTCGTCGATGTCGCGCCGGATCGAGCGAAGCTCGTCCGGGCCGGCGACTTCGCGAACCGAGCCGAGAGCGCTGGGAGCAAGTCCCTCTCGCGGCAGCGACAGCATCGCCCGCTCCTCCTCGGCGGTCGGGTACGAGATCACGACGCGCAGCATGAAGCGGTCGAGCTGCGCCTCAGGCAGCGGGTACGTCCCCTCGTATTCGATCGGGTTCTGCGTCGCGATCACGAGGAACGGATCCGGCAGCGCGTGGCCGCGCCCGTCGATCGAGACCTGGCCCTCCTGCATAGCCTCGAGCAGCGCCGCCTGGGTCTTGGGCGGGGTGCGGTTGACCTCGTCGGCGAGCAGGATGTTGGTGAACACCGGACCCGAGCGGAACTCGAGCTCGCCGCGGCGCAGCACCATCGTCCCGGTCAGATCCGACGGGAGCATGTCGGGGGTGAACTGGACGCGCGCGAACTGGAGTCCGAGCGCCCGCGCGACCGCCCGCGCGAGCAGCGTCTTGGCCACGCCCGGCGGCCCCTCGATCAGGACGTGTCCTGTGCAGGCGAGGGCCGCCAGCAGCTGCGCGAGCGCCTCCTCCTGGCCGACGATTACCGGAGCCACCTCCGCGCGCACACGTTCGTAGAGGTCCTTCACTGCCGCCTCCGGAAGCGGTCCCGGAGGTACGACTCGCGCCGAGCCGCCGCCTCGCTCACGAGCTCCGCCTGAGCGTCGCGGTCGCGCCCGCGGACGAGCGCACGCGCGAGCGCGTCGACGTAGGCGCTCCGCGGCGGGATCGGCTCGGGCGCCGGCTTCTCCGCCGGTCCGATCCGGCGGCCACGGGCGAGCGCCCACGCCGCCCAGGCCAGGCACAGTCCCGCGAACACGACCCACCAGCGCGTCGGGATCGCCGCCAGGCCGGTGGCCTCGCCATAGCCGTGGAGCGCCTCGGCGAAGATCACCGGAGTTCCGGGAGGACCGGCGAGGTTGAGCGCGAGCTGGGCGTTGTCGGCGGAGGCGAGCAGCCGGTTCTCCACCGGCGCGGCGTCGGCGAGCAGGTTGATTTGCCCGCGGCCAACGTTCACGGCCAGCAGCTCGGGACCGCGGGCACCGGAGAGCGCGACCGTGCCCGGCCCGGACGTCCACGCGCCGGCGCCGGCGGTCAGCACCGTGCTGACCCCCTCGACCTCGGGCAGCGACGCCACCCGCTTGACCACGAGCGACCCCGAACCCGTCCATCCCGGAGGCCTCGCGAGCACGGCGGGCAGGGTAGCCGTCGGGTCGCCCCCGCCGACGACAAGCCGTCCGCCGGCCCGGACGAACCGGTTCAGGTTCCGGCCCGCGGCGGATGAGAGGCTGTCGGCGCCGAGCACGACCAGGGTCGCTCCCGGCAGGAGCGGGGCGGTGTCGAGCGGACGGCGAAGGGCGGCGACCGGGTGGCCCGCGCGCGTCAGCAACTCTGCCCACGCCGCGGCCCCGGCCGGCGAGGTCGCGTACGAGGATCCGGCCGGGCCCTGGGGCGCCGGCGCGAACGCGTCCGAGACCAGCCCGAGCGCGAAGAACACGCCGACGACCGCGAGGGCAGCGGCCGCCCACGGTTTCCAGGATGGTGAAGGTCTCACCGCAACCACGCCGGCGCTCACGACCGCGGTCTCCCGGAGACGACCTCACCCCACCGCCGGCGGGCATCGTCGGCATCCTCAGGCCCCGCGGGCGATGCGCCGTAGGCGATCTCGTCGAAGCGCCGCGCGAGCGCGTCGAAGTCTCGCGAGTGCAGCATGCGCGACAGCTGAGCGTTCGGGGTCGAGCGGGCGGTCCGGATCGCGCCGCCCTCGGCCAGGCGGGCGAGCCCGGCGCGGAAGCGCAGCCGGACCGCCTCCTCGAACCGTCCGTCCGCCTCGGCGCGGGCCGCCTCGCGCTCGAGGTCGGCCGCGCGCTCGGGCCCACCGGCACGGCGCGCGGCGCTGCCGCGCCTGGACTCGCGCAGGAGGGCGCGATGCGAGTATCGCCGTGCCGCGTACCCGATCGCGGCGAGCAGCACGAGCCCGAGCAGGATCCACACCGCCACCGTCCCGCCGGGGAGGACGCCCCCGACCCCATCGACGGCCCGGCTCACGGCCCGCCCTACCGCCCCGATGAGGTCACCCAGGTCGTGGAGCACTCCGTGCAGCGGCCGGGGCACCTTCGGATTGTGGAATCGGCCCTCGCGCAGGATCGCGGCCGCCGCCCGGCGGGCGGAGTCCGCGTCGGCGAGCTGGAGTGATGGTGCGCTCATCGCCCCGCCGCCAGGTCACTCACCGGGCGTCCAGCCCGGTGGCGGGGGCCAGAACGGCGGACCGCCCGGCTGGCCCACAGATTCCGGACCGATCGGGTAGTCGCCCGAAGGATGGCCGTCGCCGGGGGCGCCGGCCCAGTCCTGAGCGCGGCCGTTGCTGCCGGCCGGCAGCGACGACGGGGGCAGCCCCAGCTGGTCGGCGAGCACGTGCAGGTCGTAACCCTCGCGGCGCACGCGCAAGTCGTAGTACAGAAGCGTGGTCGTGGCGGCGCGGAAAGGCTCGGTGATGATCGTCGCGATGATCCCCGACAGCGTGCTCGCGGACACCGCCAGCACCAGGCTGGGCTGGCTCGGCAGACTGGCGACGGCGATCAGCAGCGCCTCGATCGCGCCCGCGATCAGCGTCACCATCAAGGTGGCGACGATCAGGATCGCAGCGGACGCCCACCAGCGTCCCTTGACCAGGCGCCTCGAACGGCCGAGCGCCCGGAACGGGCCGAGGCGCTCGATCAGCAGCGCCGGCACGGCGACCGACCACGCGACGTACAACCAGATCCCGGGAATGATGAGCAGGATGAATGCAATGATCAGCCCGATATATCCGAGGATGTACACCGCGAGCACGGCGGGCAGCCGCCGGAGCGCAAAGCGCAGCGACGCGGCAGCATCGACGGGCTGATCGAGGTACGCATCGCTGACCGCCTTCGTGCACGCGGCGACCACGAGCGTGGCAACGATCAGCTCGATCAGGATCAGCGCGCCGTTCGCCCCGAGCACCGCGGCACGGTCCGCCGTCGGCTGTGAGTTCGAGCTCACATTGAAGGTCCCCCCGGGCACGTCGCTGCCCGAGGGCAGGACCGACAGCAGCACGATTCCGGCGAGGATCCGCAGCGGGATCACGACCGCGGCGGTCGCCCCCATCAGCGTCCGCGCGTTGCGCAGATAGATCTTGATCGCCGCGTCCAGTACCTCGCCGACCCGCCGAGGCCGCATCGTGGTCGCGCTCATGCGCGCAAGATATCTGGGCTATAGCGAGCGAAGCGCCGGGAGCAGTTCGTGCTCGGCCCAGGCCGCGAAAGGCTCCTGTTGCTCGGCGCCGATCTGGACGAGCGCGACCTCGTCGAACCCCGCGTCGATGAATGCCTTGACCGCCTCGACGTGCGCGTCGACGTCGGGTCCGCACGAGAGCGCGTCGGCGACCTGTTCCTCGGTGACGAACTGCGTTGCGCTCTCGAAGGAGTCCGGGTTCGGGAGGTCGGCGTTGACCTTCCAGCCGAGCCCGAACCAGCGGAACTGCTCGTGGGCGCGCTTGATCGCGGCGTCGCGATCGGAGTCGTAGGCGATCGCGACCTGCCCCACCTTGGGCTTGCCGCCACCGCTGGCCTTGTCGAACATCTCGGTCAGCTCCGCGTCGGGCTCGACCGCGATCATGACGTCGGCCTTGCGCCCGGCGAGCTCACACGAGTCCCGACCGGACACCGCGACCCCGATCGGCACACGCTCGTCCGGGAGGTCCCACAGCTTCGCCGACTCGACGTCGAAGTACTCGCCGCGGTAATTGATGGTCCCGCCGCCGTCGGGCTCGAACAGCGACCCGATCACGTCGACGGCCTCGCTCAGCATGGCGTGGCGAGCGCCCACCGACGGCCAGCGCTGACCGACGACGTGCTCGTTCAGGTTCTCGCCGGCACCGAGCCCGAGACGGAAGCGATTCTGAGAGAGGATCTGCACGGTCGCGGCCTTCTGGGCCACGACCGCCGGGTGGTACCGAAGGATCGGACAGGTGACGAAGCTCATCAGGCCGATCCGCTCGGTGGCCTGGGCGGCGGCACCCAGGATCGACCAGGCGTAGCCCGAATGCCCCTGAGTCGGCAGCCATGGCTGATAGTGGTCGCTGATCACCGAGAAGTCGAACCCGGCCTGCTCGGCGCGCTGCACGTCGCGCACGAGTTGGTCGGGGCGCGACTGCTCGCACATCATCGTGTAGCCGAATTTGGTCATGCCGTTCGGCTACCCGCGCCGTCGGGGGATTAACTGGCGGCGACCGAGCCGGCTCAGTCGTCGAGCTTGTCGCGCTTGCGCTCTTCCTCCGAGGGCTGCGCCACGAGGTCGCGGTCGTGGTGCGGCTCGCTCGTGCTGGTGCTCCCGGTGGGCGTGTGGGAGTCGTCGCCGAGCGGCTCGTCGCCGCCCTGGGCCGGATTCCGGGGGTCGGGCCGCTTGTCGTACGGGTCCGGCCACTCGGTCGGATCCGGATCGGTCGCCGGATTGTTGAGCTCGTGATGGGGGTCGTGCTCGTCGGGCGGCGGTGGGGTGTTCCGTGGGTCGTCGGACATGCGAGGACCTCCTTGTGAATCGCCTAGTGGATCGGGGCGTGCGCGGGAGTCGGGACGTCGAGTTCAAACAGCCAGAAGTCCCGCGCGATCACGGGCACCGACACGTTGTACACCGGCACCCTGCCTATCGCCCCTTCGAATGTCCCGGAGTGGGCGTGTCCGTGCAGCACCAGATCCGGCTCGTGCTCGGAGATCGGCGCCGCGAGACGATCGGTCCCGAGATACCCCAGATTCCGGTGGGCTCGCCGGCGATCGTCTGCTCGGTCGGGGCGTAGTGGAGCAGCACGATCCGTGCCGGGCACAACGCGATCTCGCGCAGTCCACGGTCGAGCGCGTCGACATCGACCGAGGTCTCGTGGTAGACGGCGCGGAGCAACGGCTCGCCGAAGTCCGGCAGGTGAGAGCCGGGGAACCCGCCGACGAAGCCCTTGAGCCCGACGATGCCAACGTCGACACCGCTGGCGTCGCAAACATGCCACGCGCGGTCGAGCAGGCGGATCCCGCCGGGCTCGAGCGCCGACACGAGCTCGTCGTAACGGTTGGCGTGCCAATCGTGGTTGCCGAGCACGGCGAACACGGGGACGTCGACGGCGGCGCACGCCCGGGCGAGCACCTCGGCCTGCTCGGGCTCGCCGTGGGTGGTGAGATCGCCCGCCAGCAGCACGAGGTCGGCGACGCCGTTCAGCGCCGCGAACGCGCGCTTGACGTCGTCCGCGTTCGCCGGGGAGCAGTGCAGGTCACCGGCGGCCGCGATCCGCAGGCATCGCGCGGCCGAGCCGTCTCGATGATCGTCCATACAGGCATTCAACTACCCGCCCGCGGGTATTCGAATAGAACCCTTGCGCCACCGAGACGCCTTCAACGCCCTGATCGAAACGATGAAGATCGCGGTCGCCGCGCTCCGCGACGCCGAGGTCCCGTTCGTGCTGGGCGGAAGCGTCGCCGCGTGGGCACGCGGTGGCCCCGAGCCCGACAACGACCTGGATCTGATGGTCCCTCCGGCGCACGCCGACGCCGCGCTCGATGAGCACGCGCTCGACTACACCAAGCTGCTGGCGATCACGCGCGCGCTCAGGGAGCAGATCGACCGGCCCTCGCTGCGCGCCCGCGCAAGCGGATCGCCGTTCGCGAAGGCGTACATCACCCTGGTCGAGGAACTCGGAATCGCGCCGACAGACGCTCGCGGCCGCCCGGACGTGGTTCGCCGCGTTCGGGTCGTTGGCGATGGGGCATAACCGCACACTCGACCCGCTGCCGGGGCCGAGTGTGGATTCAGACACCTCTAGGGGTCACAAGTCCACACTCGAGCCGACGCCTGCACCGAGTGCGGACCTATGACCCAGTGGCGTGGCGAGTACGCCCGCCGGGCAAGGATGCCCGGCGGACCGGCCCCACGGACGCCGAGCGGAGCGAGGCCCATAGTCACCTGCGTTAACGCGGCCGCCCCGCCGGGTAAACGCGAGTCGATGAAGGTTCTCGTCCTCACGAGCGAGCCGATCACCGCCGAGCAGCTGCGCGAGGCGCTGCGGACCGACGTCGAGCCCTCAGACGCCGAGGTGATGGTGGTGGCGCCGGCGTACGCCGAGAGCGGGCTCAAGTTCTGGATGTCCGACGCGGACGAGGCGATCGCCAAGGCCGAGCAGGTCCGGCGCGACAGCGTGCAGGAGCTCGACAAGGCCGGGATTCCCGCGAGCGGCGACACGGGCGAGTCGGATCCGGACACCGCGATCGAAGACGCGCTCAAGACATTCGACGCCGACCGGATCGTGGTCTTCACCCACGAGGGCGAGGATCGGCGCTACCGCGAGGACCTCGACTGGGACGAGCTGGCCGAGCGGTTCGGCAAGCCGATCGATCAGGCCGGGGTCTGAAGCCGTCGCAGCAGCAGCTTGGCGTTCGCCGGCGCGAAGCCCTGCCAGTCGTTGTTGAAGTAGGCGTACACCTCCTCTCGCCGGCGCCACTGCGCGATCCGCCGCGCCCACGTGTCGATCTCCGACGCGGAGTAGTTGCCGGCGCGCCCGCGTGAGCCGTAGTGGAAGCGCACGAACCGCCAGTCGGCCGTGGCGTCGTAGGTCTGGAACGGCCGCTCGGGGTGGTCCCCGATGGTGAGCGCGACCTCGCGCGACCGGAGCGCTTCGAACACCTCCGGGACGAACCAGCTCTCGTGGCGGAACTCGATCG
>Ga0335081_10016782_pt1 | contig 11863 bp, 10 predicted proteins | sample Lox_Sample_35_FD_206713 | JGI IMG/M metagenome (GOLD analysis project Ga0335081, IMG submission 206713) | Soil microbial communities from Loxahatchee National Wildlife Refuge, Florida, United States - Lox_Sample_3.5 | ecosystem: Environmental > Terrestrial > Soil > Wetlands | place: USA... | reverse complement strand
GTCAAGCCCACGCCTCGGACAGCGTTCAACGCGGCCTCAAGCAGCAGGCGGTCGTTCGGGAGGAGGGTCTTGTCCATTTCTATACCGTGTCCACGTTACGTGGACATGAGTATATATTGGACAACCCTCTACGACAACTGACGCGGTCCGCCATCCTCGTGTCCAGCCCGATGACCTGTCCAAGAAACGTGGACAGGCTAACAGCTTGGACAGATCACTATCCCCCATCTTTCGGGAACGATCGATCACATACGAAAGCCTAGGTTGGCCCCGGTGTGGAGCTGAGTCACGGGGAGACGACAACGACAGAGGTGGGGGTCTTCCCATCCTCGCCGAGGATCATCGTGCTCGACTTCTTGCTGAACCGCGGACTGGCCAGCACCATGTCGAAGCGTTCACCGGGGTCCGCCGCCAGCGCGTCGGCCACCACGATGGCCGCGTGCTCGTCCGAGCCGATGCCGTGCAGGAGCAGGTTCACCGCGCAAACGCGCGCGGTGGCCCGCACCAGTTCCCAGCCGCGAAACGCACCCTGCTCGAGGTAGCGTTTCTCGTCCTTGCTGACGTTCGGGTAATGATGGACGATGTAGTCGTGCGCGGTGAACCGAAAGCCACCTGGGCCGCAGGCTGAATCACAGATCGTCGCGCCTAATCGGGGGCTCTATGCGGTCGACTACGCCCTGGATCAACGCGGGGCGGGGTATTGGCCGGCGCCGGAGTTGGTGTCCTGCGCGGTCTTCTCCAGCAGGCCCTCGTAGGCCTCGCCCTTCACGTCGGCACTCATCGGGGACCACTCTTCCTCGTTGATCAGCTCGACGATCACGCGCCGCAGCTCGGCCGGATCCTGGAACTTGTTCTGTGCCTTTCCGAAGATCAGCCCAAGCGGGCCCTTCTCGTTGCGAACGGCTTCGAGCGTGTGGTGGCAGTGGTCGAAGAGCGCATCTCCATCGCGCGCCAGCAGCGTGGGCCAAGCGTAGTCGGCGGGGACGAGGCTCGGTTGGCTCATCTGGCTTGTGAGTGGGGAGCGCGAGGCCGCCTCGGCCACGTTGAGGAACATCGTGGCCTCTCAGTCTTCGTAAGACTCCAGTACCCCGATCGCGCGGGATATGCCTGCGCGAAAGATGCGAGCGGACGGGTTTCGCCGGCGAGCCCAGAACTCTGCGAAATCCCTGTCCCTGCCTCGTCGGTTCCGGAAAAACGTCGACACGTCAACTGCGGTCTCACCGGCGCCCTTGTTGTTCTTGTAGTAGCGCTGTATGTCGCGATAGAGGGCGTCGACCGCCCTTGAGAGGGGACGGATCAGGTCATCCGCTCTTCGTTCGTTCAAGATACGAAAAGCTCGCGCGGACCGTGCAGAGCGAAGCTTCGGCCCGACTTGCGTCCACAAGAAGCGGAGAGCCAGCCATTTCATGTATCCGCGCTGCGGGAAACCCCTTGATCCAGCCGACACCGTATGGGCCAACCAATGGCGAGTCAGGTAGTAATCCGGATCGCTCGTTGGAAAGACGGTTCCGTAAAGATCATGACCAAATAGATTGTCCTTGCCGGACCGCGCCACAACGGGATCAAGATCGCAGCCGGCGACGGCCTGTGCAAGGTCTTCTTTCTTGATGAGGTAGCGTGCCTTCGCTCCATCGGATCGAACCGCCTCCCCCTTTGTCTGCCTTTTCCGCAGATACCCATAGCCCAAACGGCGAAAAGCGCGTTCCAAGTCGATCTGTCGTCGATCATTCGAAACAAGGTCGGACGCCCGAATGGCGGTTTGCCAATTCGTCCCCTGAACGATCTTTGAAACCAGGTGCTCAAAGCCGCCGTCGTCTCGGTCTCCCCGCCTCGGTATCTGGATCACCTTAACCAGCACTGTCGCTTTGGCGCTCAGGTCTGGGTGCTGGGCCAGAACCCGGGAGGTCTGTTGTCCGTTGATGATCTGTGGGTTGCTGATCCGGAGGACGTCGGTTCCTCGGTGGCTCAGCCTCTCAGCCCTGTCACAGGCGATGGTGATTCCATTGTTGAAGTAGAAGAAATGGTCGGGCTCGTCTCGGAGCGTTCGCCACATGTCGCGATTGACCGGCACGCTTTCGCCCAAGAAGCCGCGGATATTTCTGGCGAAGACCCGTTTCCCCGACGTTTCGACGAGTTCCGCAACGGCGTTCCCCCTAATAGAAAACACCCAAGACTCGATCTCATTGCCAGTGTCGAACCGCTGCAGAACGCCGTTCACACGAACGCCTTGCCCGCGCTCCATCTCGAGATCAACTGAAGGAATGGGCGGGGCGGCACCGTCCAGGTAATCGCGAAGGAGAAGCTCAAGCCGCTTTCCGCCGATGAGCTCCAACGCAACGTCACTGGCTATGCCTCGCATGCATTGGCGCGCGTCACGCTCGAGGGTATTGCTGAAGCTTCCTAATGAGACAAAGTTAAGTCGCAGCCTGTACCGGTTGTTCTGGATACGCTTTCGCGCCGAGCCGAGCAGCTCTTGCGTTGCTCCGTTGGCGCTGCGAAGGAATGCCTTAAGGTCCTCCGCCTTGTCGCCTGCCAGTAGCGCTGCGGTGTTCGCAAAGGCCAGCACCTCCGACCGCCCCTCCGGCTTCCCAGGCGACCGTAGGCGGTATTTGGTTTGCACCAGGAAGACGACCCGCGCTCCGTCATCGATAAGTACGGCATCGATTCCCTTGTCTCCGGGGCCACCAGTCAGCGCATCTCTGGCGGCCTCTTCACTCTCTGTGAGATATGCACGCAGGAACCACAGCGCGAATAACTGATCCTCCTTCAGTGCCGGATACCGATGGCTAATGTCCTCGATCTGATCTTTCAGCAGCACAGTGAATTGCTGCTCCATCGGCGTCTCCCCTCATGCGCGTTGCGAAACCGAACGGCCAGACAACTAAGCTACGCTCCAACCCACTCCGCTGACAGCAACGCCGCTTGCTCCAGCACCGTCTGCGTGGCCTTCTCCTGCTTGTCGGGCGGATACCCGTATTTCCGCAGGATCCGCTTCACGAGGACGCGAAGCTGGGCGCGCACGCTGTCCCTGATCGTCCAGTCGATGGTGACGTTCTTGCGCACCGTCGCGACGAGCTCGCGCGCAATCGTGCGCAGCGTCTCGTCACCCAGCACCTTGACCGCGCTGTCGTTGGTCTCCAAGGCATCATAGAAGGCAAGTTCGTCGTCGGAGAGCCCCAGGTTCTCGCCGCGCGCTTCAGCGGCGCGCATGTCCTTCGCGAGCTGGATCAGCTCCTCGATGACCTTTGCGGCCTCGATCGCCCGGTTCTGGTATTTGCGGATCGCCTGCTCCAGCAATTCCGCAAAGGAGCGCGCCTGGACGACATTGCGACGCGAGCGCGTGCGGATCTCGCCCCTGAGTAGCTTCTGGAGCAGCTCGACGGCGAGATTCTTCTGCGGCATGCCTCGCACCTCGGCGAGAAACTCGTCGGAAAGGATCGAGATGTCGGGCTTCTTGAGCCCCGCAGCGGCGAAGATGTCCACCACCTCGTCCGACACGATGGCCTTCGAGATGATCTGCCGGATCGCGTGCTCCAGCTCCTCGTCGGTCTTGCGCTCGGCCGGCGCGCCCTTGGCCAGCACGGCCCGCACGGCCTGGAAGAAGCCCACGTCGTCGCGGATCCGGAGCGCCTCCTCGTGCGGCACAGCGAGCGCGAACGCCTGCGACAGCTCAGTGACGGCGGTGAGCAGCCGGCTCTTTCCGTCCTCGACCGAGAGGATATGCTCCTGCGCCGCGGGCAAAAGCGACAGGCGCGCCTGCGGCGTGCCCGTGATCCACGCGCGCCAGTCGAAGCCGTGGAAGAGGCCGCAGCACACCTCGTGCTTCTCCAGCATCACCGCCACCGCTTCGCTCTGGTCGAGCGCCGTCTCGCCGGTGCCGCCCGCCTCTGTATATGTCGCCAGCGCCTGCTTCAGCTCGTCGGCGAGCCCCAGGTAGTCGACGACGAGACCGCCGGGCTTGTCCTTGAAGACGCGGTTCACCCGCGCGATGGCCTGCATGAGGCCGTGCCCGCGCATCGGCTTGTCCACGTACATCGTCGCGAGGCTCGGCGCGTCGAAGCCTGTGAGCCACATGTCGCGCACGATCACGACGCGGAACGGATCTGCGGGCTCGCGAAAGCGCTGCGCCAGCGCCTCGCGCCGCGGCTTGTTGCGGATGTGCGACTGCCAGTCGAGCGGGTCCGTCGCGGACCCCGTCATCACCACCTTGAGCACCCCGCGGTCGTCCTCGTCCGCGTGCCATGCCGGCCGAAGCGCCACAAGCTTCTTGTAGAGCTCCACCGCGATACGCCGGCTCATCACGACGATCATGGCTTTGCCGTCCATGGCCTCGCAGCGCCGCTCGTAGTGCTCCACAAGATCGCGCGCCACGCGCTCGAGCCGCTGGTCCGCCCCGACCACCGCTTCGAGCTGCGCCCATTTGCTCTTGAGCTTCTCCTTGCGCTCGACCTCCTCGCCTTCAGTGGCCTCCTCGAACTCCGGGTCGATGCGCGGCCGCTCGGCCTCCGACAGCTCGAGCTTCGCCAGGCGGCTCTCGTAGTAGATCGGCACCGTCGCGCCGTCCGGCACGGCGCGCTGGATGTCGTAGACGCTGATGTAGTCGCCGAACACGGCCCGCGCATTCGCGTCGGTCTTCTCGATCGGCGTGCCGGTGAAGCCGACAAACGAGGCGTTCGGGAGCGCGTCGCGCATGTGCCGCGCGAAGCCGTCGATGAAGTCGTACTGGCTGCGGTGCGCTTCGTCTGCGATGACGACGATGTTCCGTCGCTCCGAAAGCACCGGGTGCCGGTCGCCCTTCTCTTCGGGGAAGAACTTCTGAATCGTGGTGAAGACCACGCCGCCGGAAGCCACGGCCAGCTTCGCGCGCAGGTCAGCGCGGTCGGCCGCCTGCACCGGCGGCTGGCGCAGCAGGTCGCGGCAGCGCGCGAAAGTGCCGAAGAGCTGGTCGTCGAGGTCGTTGCGGTCGGTGAGCACGACGATGGTTGGGTTCGCCATCGCCGGATGCAGGATCACACGGCCGGCGTAGAAAGCCATCGTAAGGCTCTTGCCCGAGCCCTGGGTGTGCCACACGACGCCGACGCGGCGGTCACCAGGTTCGCCGCCCGGCCGCGCGCCCACCTCGTAGCGGCCCGGCGGCTCCGCGGCGCGCTCGCCCGCAACCGTGCGCGCCGCGCGCAGCGTCTCTTCGACCGCCACGTTCACCGCGTGGAACTGATGGTAGCCCGCCATCTTTTTGGCGAGTTTGCCGCCGCCGGCGCCCTCGAACACGATGAAGTAGCGCACGAGATTGAGGAAGCGCCGCTTCTCGAACACGCCTTCGAGCACGACCTGCAGCTCCGGCATCGCCACTGGCGCATCACCGCGCCCGCTCACCGTCCGCCAGGGCTTGAACCACTCCTTGCCCGCCATCAGCGTGCCAATGCGCGCCTGCACGCCGTCGGAGATCACGAGCGCCGCATTGGAGGCGAAGAGCGCCGGGATCTGCGCCTGGTAGGTCCGGAGCTGCTGGAACGCCGACTAGACCGTGGCGTTCTCGTCCGCCGCGTTCTTGAGCTCGATCACCGCCAGCGCCAAGCCGTTGACGAACAGCACAACGTCGGGCCGGCGCGTGTGCTGGCCCTCGGACAGGGTGAACTGGTTCACCGCCAGCCAGTCGTTGTCCTCCGCGGCGTCGAAATCGATCACGCGCGCCTGCGCGCCCGCGATCGAGCCGTCGGTGCGCCGGTATTCGACGGTGACGCCGTCCACCAGCATGCGATGCGTGGCGCGATTGCGCTCGAGCAGCGTCGGCGCGTCCAGGCGCGTGAGCTTGCGGAAAGCGTCCTCCAGCGCTTCCGGCGGCAGCTCCGGGTTCAGCCGGGCGAGCGCGTCGCGCAGCCCCGGCTCCAGCACGACGTCTCGGTAGGCGGGATCGCGCCGCTCGGCGCCGGGTTCGCCTGCAGCGATGTCGGGGCCGTGTAGCACGCGGTAGCCCAGCGCCTCGAACCATGAGAGGGCTGCGTCCTCGACGACGGATTCGGTGAATGCCCGGGTCATGGCGCGGCCCAGAGCGCCCCCAAGGGCACGGCGTACATCGAATCGCCGAATCCGACGCTCGTCTCGCCATCGTAGAGCACGACGCCTCCGGCGAAGCGCGCGCCCGCCGCGTCCCGCAGCTTGCGCAAGCCGCGAAAATCGGCGTTCCTAACGGTCGCCGCCGCCTTGACCTCGACGCCGGCCACCGCCTGCGCGCCGCGCTCGATGACGATGTCCACCTCGACCTGGTCCCGGTCGCGGAAGTGGAAGAACGACAACCGCGCTTCGTGCCAACTCGCCTGCCGGCGCAGTTCCTGAAGGACGAAGGTCTCGAGCAGCTGGCCGAGGAGCGAACGGTCCGCCGTGAGCGCGTCCGCGTCCACACCCAGCAGCGCGCAGGCCACCCCCGTGTCGGCAAGGTGCAGCTTGGGCGTCTTGACGAGGCGGCTCAACCGGTTGCTGTGCCAGGGCGGCAGCTCCTCGATCAGGAACATGCGCTCCAGCAGCGTCACATAATCGCGGATCGTCGGGCGGCTCAGCTGCAGCGGTCCTGCCAGACTGGAAACGTTGAGCAGCCGCGCGGTTTGGGTCGCGGCGATCGCCAGGAGGCGCGGCATCGCGTCGAGCGAGCCGATACGCGCGAGATCCCGCACGTCCCGCTGAACCAGCGTCTCCACGTAGTCCGAATACCAGCCGGCCCGCCGCCGCCCGGGCGGCAGGGCGAGCGCCGGGGGATAGCCCCCGGCGGCGATCCGCTAGGGAAGCTTGGCAGCCAGGCGAGTATAGCGCCGGAGCTTGAAGCCTCCGCCGAACAGGCGATCGAGGAAATCGCTCCGGCGCCGCGCCAACTCGCATTGCGCCAGCGGATGCAGGCGCAGCACCGCCATGCGTCCGGCGAGCGAATCAGCGAGCTTCGGCAGCAGCAATACGTTGGTCGAGCCGGTGAGCAGAAACCGGCCGGGCAGGCGCTCGCGGTCGATCGCCGCCTTGAGCGACCTGAGGAGCTGCGGGACGTGCTGCACCTCGTCGAGAATGACCCGCCGTGGCAGATCCCCGACGAACCCGATCGGGTCCTGCGTCGCCGCGCTGCGCATGGCCTCGTCATCGAAGGTGAAGTATGCGTAGCCGGCTCGCTTGCCGGCAATCTGCGCTAGCGTGGTCTTGCCACATTGACGGGGGCCGTGGATAAGCACGGCCGGCGTATCGGCGAGCGCTTCGGCGAGGCGATCGGCGGCGAAGCGGGGGTAGAGGGCGCGGGCCGGCATCGGCTGATCGTAACCCTGGGCTTCGGCTGATTGCAAGGTTTGGCTTCGGCTGATTGAAAGGTTCCAGGGCGGCTGATTGGAGGGTGTGCGACCGTTCGGCGGGAAATGCCGGGACGCGAGTCGGACCGCCGGCCCGTACGACAACAGCACAACGACGGCGGCCCCCGCGCTTCCACCGGCAGCTCATGTTTCAGCTAGGCGAGCGCGGCCTCATCGACCATGGATTCGGCGAATGCAGTCAATTCCAGCTCCCGTCGTTTCAATGCCTGGCTGAACGGCACCTCGCAAGGCGCGCGCTCGTGCCACAGCGTGTCGCGCGCGGGCGAGCGGGGTGGTCTTTAAGTTGCCCGATCTTGACCAGGTTCGCCAAGCTCACCGGCATCCCCCTTGATGAAGAGCTTCGGCTCGCGCGCGACGCGCGACGCGAACCGGTCGCGCGCCTTCAGCTTCGCGCGAAACTCCTTCGGCGCCATCACGACCGGGTTGACCTCCCTTCGGAGCCGCTCCCGGACGGGCATCAGAGCCTCGACTACGCGCTCGAAGCGAGCCGACCCGAGCACCATCACGTCCACGTCGCTCGTTCCGCGTTCCTTGCCCTGCGCGACCGAGCCGAACACAAACGCCGTGCGAACGCTCCTCCCGAGCGGCTCGAGCGCCTCGCGCAGCACGTCGGCGAGACCGGCCGTCTTACGGAAGATCCCGGCCAGCTCCTCGAACAACGGGCAGCTCCGGTCGGCCTGATAGCGCACCTGGTTTCCCGACGCGCTGCGCGTCAGCAGCCCGGCCGCGGTGAGCGCGGTCAGCTCCCGATGCAGCGAGCCCGAAGGCACGCCCGTCAGCCGCATGATCTCGCGCACGTGGAAGCTCTGCTCGGGATGGAGCAGCAGCAGGCCGAGAATGCGGCGCCGATAAGTGCCGAACAGGAGCTCGATCAGGCGCGGTTTTTCAGGCGGCGCGGACTCCTGCACACAACGCCCCCGCACAAGGACGAAATCGCCCGGCTGCTCGGCGCGGCCGACGCGAGTCTCGCCGATAGCCGAGTAGAAGCCGTCAGCTTGCCGTCGCGTTTTGCCATCGCATACCAGGCGGCGCTTGGCTACAGCCTGATCGCGCTGCGCGTGCACGGCTACCGGACCAGCTCCAATCAGCCCGGCCGGCATAGCATCGCTATCCAGTCCCTTCCGCTGACGGTGGAGTTCTCGCAGGCCGAGACCAACACCCTCAACTCGTTCAAGGAGAAGCGCCACCGCGTAGCCTATGATGGCGTCGTCACAGTAAGCGAGAAGGAACTGGCGGAGATCCAAGCCCTCGCTTCTGCATTGCGAAGCGCGTTGGTTGCCTGGATCAAGCAGCACAATCCGGAATTGATGTAGTCGAGCGCAAGAGCAGAATCGGCAGCGATTCCTTCGATGCGAAGGCCGCCCTGAACTGCCGCCTGTGACGCGTTGGCGCGGGGTGCTTCGCGGCGGCCCCGGAACAATCGCTGCTGCTCGCATCGCTGCCAACACAACGTGGCATTTGAATTCTGCCACAGCGGCAGAGTCGGGCGCCTCGCTTAGCGGGAAGCGGCGATCACTTATGCTCGGGATCGACAGCTAGGCCGCTGGACCGCGAAAGAGCACTCGGCAGCACCCGCGAAAAGATAGGCAGCCGGACCGCCGAGTGATCTCGGCCTTACACGAGCGCGCGCTTTCCGAACCTGGGGAGCAGGCAAGCGCAACCGCAGAAGCAGCCCCTCCCCTGCTGCCCGCGAAGAGTGCCTGCGCAGTGGGCGGCCTGGTGGACACGTGCGCCAGGCAAAACCCTCGCTGCGCCTTGGCGCTGGCGTCCTCGGCAAGCCGACCGTTCGCATGCTCTACGCCGGCGAGATGGCGCATTACCGAAATATGAGTCTGGCCGCGCCTCGGAAGGCGGCGTCCTCCCCCCGAACAGCGTCAAACCGGCATGGCGTCCCACACTGCGTCTGCGTAGATCCTGCCGTTGGCCTTCTTGGACCGCTTCCGCCCGTCCGCACTCCAGGTCCCCCACTGCTTGAAGAAGAACGGGACATGAAGCTGGTCGCATTGGCGTTTGATGCGGTCGACCCACTCGACCCGCATGGGTCTAGCACGGCGCCCGGATTCACCCCCGACGATGACCCAGTGGATATCGCTGAGGTCGATGTCTCCGAGGTCCTCGAGCAAAGGCTCGACCGACAAGAACCGAACTGTCGCGGGAATACGGCGCAGCGCATCGATTCTCGGCAAACCGTGTTTTCTGTTCTCGACAGAGACGCCTAACCACGCGTTGGGTGGAATGGGCCTCCCTCGGCAGTACTGTGCCATCCGCTCCGCGCGTTTCGTCAGGACTTGGAACGTATGCTGCCGTGCCTGCGTCATGACTTCGAATACACGCTCGACGTATTCGAACGGCACCTTGTCGTGGAACAGATCGGACATCGAGTTGACGAAGTAGACCGTCGGCTTTTGGCGCTCGAGCGGCTCCGCCAGTCGACCGGGCATGAGCGTCAGTCGAAACCCCCGCTCATAGCCACGGACGCCGATCGCTTGAAGCCGCTTTGCCATGGTCTCTGCGTAGCAGTTCTTGCACCCCGGAGAGATCTTTGTGCAACCCACCGTGGGGTTCCACGTTTGCTCCGTCCACTCGATGCGACTTTGCGTGCTCACGTTGCTCCTCCTACAAGCCGTAGTCGCTCGCTCTTCTCCCAGTGCAATGGCTTCTTCGGCCGCTTCTTGGGCGCATCCAGATTCCGCAGTACGTCCGCATCGATCAGGCGTACCAGCGAACTCTGCAAATCTCCGGGGAACCAGTTCGTCTGCTCCAGAATATCAGCGAACTGCCCTTCCCCAACGGTTCTCGGCCCGTTGGCAAGGTACTCTCGCCAGAATCGATCCACCTCATCGGGCTCGGCATGCCCCAATTCGACATCGACGAGGCTTTCCGCTCCGAACATGTCTCTTATGCCAGACTTCTTCTCGCGTGTCTCGTCCTTCCTCGATGCTCTCACCTGCTTCTGCACCAAGTCGATCGTTTCCGAGATTTCCATGAACTCGATAATCCCGCGCGGATGGCTGGTCAGATAGACGAGGTGGTACTTTGGGCGATCCTTTTGCGGATCCAGCACGCGCACGTAAGCAGACCGAGCATGATATGTATCTGCAGACGGGATCGAGCGCGCCAGGTTGCGTCGATAGGTGTCTACCAGTTGTCTCTCCCGCTGGACAGGCGCAAGGCCCTCGACGGCTACACCCTCGCCGAGGAGCAGCGCCATATCCTCCTTCCATTGCGCCATCGAAACCGTCCGATTCACGAAGTCGTATTGGAAGTTGATGAGAAACTCCGAGCGCGGCCGGGTCAGCAACGGGCGCAACGCGCCGACGCTCACTTCCTTCCAGCCTTTCGGATCGACGAAGAAGAAAACGAACGCGTCACCGCCGCACCAGTGCAGGATATCCTCCCGCAAAGAGACAAAGTCGCCCAGTAGCGCCGCTGCCCGAACACGCCTTGACCCGCGACCACGGAGGAACGCACTTAGGCGTTCGAAGGCCTCGTCGTTCTGCTCGACATACAAAGCACGAAACCTGGGCCTCACCCCTAGGCTCCCCAGTTTCTCCCGGCACTTCTCCAGGATGCCAAGAGAAATCGCGATGGATGTCCCGGCGAGGTCTTCGCTTTCGTCGGCCCAAGGTCCCGCGAAGCAATCGACGTAACACACCTCCTTGACCCCGAGCCGTCTCGTGCTCATGCCGATGATGAGAAACAGCTTTTCGAGGTAGCGCTTCAGTAGCTCATGCTTTATGAAGGCCTGTTCCCGACCCGCATACGTCTCCGGCACAAACCCGCGGTCGTCACCCATGGCAGTTCCTGTTGCTCACCGAACGATCGTTCGGTATCCTAGGCTGATGGCCAATGACGGTCAATACCTCTCGAAGCTGCAGGACTATTACGCGAAACACCGCGTGCTGCCGTCGTACTCCGCCATCGGCGCACTGGTGGGCCTGCGATCGAAAGCCTCGGTCGCAGAAATGCTGATGCGGCTCAAAGCCGAGGGCTTCGTTCAGAGCACGCCAGACCGGCGGCTCAAGCCAGGCAGGCGGTTCTTCGAACGCCCGATCGCCGAACACGTGCACGCGGGGCGTCCTGGAATGGCCTTCGACAGCGGACACGAGGCCCTGAGCATCGATGCATACCTCGTGTCGAACCCAACCAGAACCGTGCTGATCCGGGTAAAAGGCGACTCGATGATCGACGCGGGCATCCACGCTGGGGACATAGTGGTGGTGGAGAAGCGCAGCTCGGCGAACGTAGGAGACATCGTGGTCGCGATCATCGACAACGAGTTCACCTTGAAGCGACTGGGGCGCGAGAAGGGCCAGATCGTCTTGCGCCCGGAGAACAAGGCCTACCCCGTCATTCGTCCCAAAGGCGACATCGAGATCTTCGGGGTGGTGGTGGGTCAGTTTCGGAAGTACTGACCCAGCCTGAATGGCTGCCGCCAGGCCCCGATCAATCCCACAGGATCGTCGGGCCAGAGCCTCGCGTCATCGCGGAGCCACATTTCGGACAGCCGTTCGCTCTAGACC
>Ga0335081_10016781_pt1 | contig 11863 bp, 11 predicted proteins | sample Lox_Sample_35_FD_206713 | JGI IMG/M metagenome (GOLD analysis project Ga0335081, IMG submission 206713) | Soil microbial communities from Loxahatchee National Wildlife Refuge, Florida, United States - Lox_Sample_3.5 | ecosystem: Environmental > Terrestrial > Soil > Wetlands | place: USA... | reverse complement strand
GCTTCGATCGTCTCGATCGAATCGAATTCCTCGAAGCGGTCTCCGGCCGCTCCTTCAGGTTTGAGGTTGTAGGTCAGGCCGATGCGCATCCAGGCGTCAGGTGTCGGGTTTCAGGTGTCAGGCGTCAGGCGTCGGGCGTCAGGTGTCAGGTGTCGGGTGGTTTCAGGTGTCACGCGTAAGGAGAATCAGGCTTCGTTGTGCTGACGCCTGAGGCCTGACGCCCGAGGCCTGAGCCTTGAGGCCTGAGGCCTGACATCTGCCTGTCACGATTCTCGTACTCTCTTTTTGATGTTGACGCCGCGCGGCGTGTCGCGCACCGGCTGCGGTTCGAAGCGATCCGCCGTCCGGTTGAGCAGCTTCGCGACGCCGCGCTCCTCGATGTGCTCGCGGTCGTTGCAGCGGTCGCACGCATGCGGCTGACGCGGGACATCGTCGTAGCGGCCGATGACGCCTTCGAAGTTGCGATAGACCATCGAGTCGCCGTAGTGGCCCAACATGTAGTTCGGCATCAGCGGGACTTTCCCGCCGCCGCCCGGCGCGTCGAGGACGAACTGCGGGACCGCGAGGCCCGACGTGTGTCCACGAAGGAATTCGATGATCTCGATGCCCTCGCCAACCGAGGTGCGGAAGTGCTCCGCGCCCATGACCTGGTCACAGAGATAGAGGTAGTACGGCCGCACCCGGATTTTCATCAGCCCCTGCACGAGGTCGCGCATCGTGTACGGGCAGTCGTTGACGCCGCGCAGCAGCACCGCCTGGTTGTTGACCGGAATGCCGGCGCGCAGAAGGCGATCGCACGCTGCGGCGGACTCCGGCGTGATCTCGTGCGGATGATTGAAGTGCGTGTTGATCCAGATCGGGTGATATTTCTCGAGGAGCGAGCAGAGCTCGCTGTCGATGCGCTGCGGCAGAAACACCGGGACGCGCGAGCCGAAGCGGATGATCTCGACGTGCGGGATCGCGCGGAGTCCGGCAAGAATTTTTTCGAGATAGGTCAGCGACAGCGACAGCGGATCGCCGCCCGAGACGATGACGTCCCGGATCTCGGGATGATCGGCGACGTACTCGATCATCTTCTCGACTTTGCGCTGACCGGTCGTGCCGTCCTCGTCGACCCACTTCCGCTTGCGCGTGCAGTAGCGGCAGTACAGGGGGCAGTACGACGTGACGAGAAACAGGCAGCGATCGGGATAGCGATGGACGATGCCGGTGACCGGCGAATCGCCTTCCTCGTTCAGCGGATCCCAGGTCAGCTCGCCCGGATTGAGCAGCTCCTCGACCGCGGGCACCGACTGCGTCCGCAGCGGATCTTTCGGGTCGTCGAAGTCGATGAGGCAGAGGTAGTACGGCGTGATCGCCGTGCGATAGAGCTCGAAGACGCCGCCGAGACGCTCGCTCGTCAGGTCATCGATGTGAAAGAGACGCGCCAGCTCTTCGAGCGTTGTGACGCGATTCTTCTGCTGCCACTTCCAGTCGTTCCACTGGGCTTCGGTGACGTTCGGATACAGACGCGCGCGGTTGGCGGCGGCAATCTGAAGATGGTTTTTGCGGGGAGGATTGGACGATGGTGAGGCGGATATTGGCGGCTCGTCAGAGATCTGGATAGAGCTCATGATGGCGCACATCCTTTCTTTCCGGGACTGGGAATCTTCCGCAGTCGGATCAAGCAGGGTCCTGGACGAAATGCCAGCGATTTCATGCTTCAACTTACTTTAGCGCGCTCGAGCAAATTCGCAATAGAAAATTTCTCGAAAAGCACGGCCGAGGATTTGGGCACCCATGCCGTGACGCGCGTGGCCCCGTCGTCCACCCGCTGGTCGTACACAACGGCGAGTTCGTGGAGCTTCGCGAGCTCGCGCGAATGTCCGTGGGGAATCTGCAGCTCGAGCACCTCGCCGCCGGCGAGCTCGCGCTCGCGGATGGTCTCGATCAGCTCCTCGATGCCGCGGCCGGTGAGGGCGGAGAGTGTGAGGACCGGCTTCAGCCGGTCATGGCCGTCGAAAATCGGCCCGCACACATCCTCTTTGTTGTAGACGTCGATGACCCGCTCCTGGGGGATGCCGAGGGAGCGAAGAACTTCCTCGCCGACCACGCGCTGCTCGTCGGCCTGCGGATGGCTGCCGTCGATGACGTGCAGCACGAGATCGGCGGCGACCGCCTCCTCCATCGTCGAGCGGAATGACGCGACCAGGTGGTGGGGAAGTTTGCGGACGAAACCGACGGTGTCGATGACGACCGTCGGCCGCGGCGCCGGAAATGCCGCGCGCTGCGTCTTCGCATCCAGCGTCGCGAACAGCTTGTCCTCGGCCAGTGCGCTGCCGCCGGTGAGCCGGTTGAACAGCGTCGACTTTCCGGCGTTCGTGTAGCCGACGAGCGCGATCGTGAAGACCGACGCGCGCGACTTCCGCTGCGTCTCGCGGGTCCGCTCGATTTTTTCGAGCTCGCCTTTGAGCTGACCGATGCGGTTGCGGACGATGCGGCGGTCGATTTCCAGCTGCGTTTCGCCGACGCCTCGCGTTCCGATGCCTCCCGCCTGCCGCTCGAGGTGCGACCACTGACGCGTCAGGCGCGGAAGCATGTACTCGAGCTGCGCGAGCTCGACCTGCGTGCGCGCCTCGCGACTCCGCGCACGGCCCGCGAAGATGTCGAGGATGAGCGCGCTGCGATCGATCACCTTCACGTCGGTGATCCGCTCGAGGTTGCGCGTCTGCGCCGGCGAGAGATCATCGTCGAACACGATCAGCGTGGCGCGCTCGGCAGCCGCGAGCGTTTTGATCTGTTCCGCTTTCCCGCTGCCGATCCACGTGGCCGGATCCGGTTTGTCGCGCTTCACCAGCATCGACGCGACGATCGCGCCGCCTGCCGATTCCACCAGCTTCCCCAGCTCTTCGAGATGCTCCTCGGCAACATGCCGGCTACGATCGGGAAGGACGACGCCGACGGCGATGACCTTTTCTGTCAATTTATTGTTGGACATGAATCATACACACTTCGTGGAGCAGTGGCTTGTGATGGAGCACTGGCTTGAGCCGGTCCCGGCTGAAGCCGGGGCTCCATTGGTCGCTGACGCCGGGGCTCCATTGCCCGGCTGAAGCCGGGGCTCCATTGGTCGCTGACGCCAGGGCTCCATTGCCCGGCTGAAGCCGGGGCTCCATCGGTCGCTGACGCCGGGGCTCCATTGCCGCTGACGCCGGGGCCTCATTGGCGCAGCTTTGGGGACGGCGCGTTGTGAAAGAGGAGCCATCGGGAGAATTCGTAGAACGCTTCGGCGAGCGACTCTGTTTCGCCCGATTTGACCATCGTGTAACGACTGCCCTGGACGACCCCGAGCGACGGCGGCTCGTGGAAGGTCGTGAAGACGAACGCGGCCGATTGCTTCGCGCGATCGGGATCGAAGAGGTCGATGCCGAGCGTCTGGTTGCGGTACGGACGGCCGCAGAGGCTGGCGATGGTCGGCAGGATGTCGACATGGCTTGCTGCAATCTCGATCCGCCGCGGCTGCAGAAAGGGTGCGTAGATCACGAGCGGAACGTGATACACGAGCAGCGCCAGATCGCCGAGCGCGAGAGCACGCGCGGGCGCGCCCGTGCGCGTTCCGTGGTCACCGTAAAGAACGAAGATCGTGTTGGCGAAGTACGGTTCTTTGCGCGCGGCATCGAAGAACATGCCGAGAGAATGATCGAGCAGGCGGAATCCATTGAACTCCTCGTTGCTCTCGAAGCCGTTCGCGTGCAGGACGCCGTCGGGTTCGTGCACCGTCCTGAATCCGTGCGCGTCGGCGGGAATCGTGTACGGCCGGTGATTGCCTGAGGTCTGCACGATTGCGAAGAACGGCCTGCGCTCGTTGCGAAAGACGTCGTTCGCCGCGAGAAAGAGATCGTCGTCGGAAATGCCCCACACATCGACGGGCTTCGCTTTGTACGAACCCTCCTCGTACATCCGCAGCCCGGCGATGTTGTGCTCGAGCATGCCGCGGATGTTGCTCCAGTTGGCGCTTCCGCCGAGGAAGTACATCTTGTCGTAGCCGGTGAAGGCGTTGACGATCGTCGACTGGTCGACGGTCAACGGATTGTGCGCTGAGGCCTGCCACGGGCTCACGTCGGGGATGCCGAAGACAACGGCGAAGAGAGCGCGCGCGGTTTTCTCCGAAGGTGAGTAGGCGTTCGTGAAGAGGATGCCGTTGCGCGCGACCGCGTCGAAGTTCGGACAGGCGTTCATGCGGTTGCCGAACAACGAGCTCTTGAATGCGGCGAACGACTCGAGCTGGATCACGACGACATTCGGCGTCCCGCGCACCTGCGGGAAGAGCGGCGGCGTGCGTAGGAGCGTCAGCGTGCGCGGGTCAGGATGGTCGACGCCGAGATACCCCGTCATCAGCGGGTAAAGCCGGCGGACGGCGGCGACGTCGAATCGCGGCGGTTCCTCGCGCATGGTCTCGAAGAGGTATTGCACCGGGTTGAGCGCGAGCTCGCCGACGAAGGAATCGGTCGAGAAGAACGCGTCGCTCCAGCGCAGCGGATAGCGCGAGAGCTCGCCGTAGATGCAGGCCAGGAAAAAAATGGCTGTCGCGATTCTTTTCGTTCTCGGTTGTCTGTTGTCCGTTGTCTTTTTTGCAAGCGCCACGATGAGCGCGATGAATGCGATGACCGCGATCGCGAAATAGACGACGTGATAGCTCTCCCACGCCATGTGCAGCGAGATCAGCGGATTTCGCAGGAACTCGATGAGGTCGGCGTTGAGCCGCTGGCGGATGTATGCGTAGGAGGCGAAATCGGCCGCGTAGACGATCGCCAGCAGCGTCTCGACGATCGCCACGTAAATCGCCGACGAGAAAAAGAGCAGCGGAAAGCTGAGGATCGCGGCGAGCCGCGCGTCGAACTTGAGGCCGAGGTAAAAGGCGTGCGCGAGGTCAGCGGAGGGGATCGCGTGCGGACGGAACGCGAGCCAGAACGCGACGCGCAGCAGCGACAGCGCGACGATGTTGATCGCGAAGAGAAGGAGAGGCTGGCCGATGAGCGCTGGCCATCGGCCGTGCCCGCTCCTCGACGAAGCGTCAACGGCGAACGGCGGGCTCGGCGCGACCGGCGGCATGTTCGTCCTCTGCGAATTGCTCTTACATCATTTCCGCGCTGCGGATTCCCGTCTTCGCTCTCGAGTTTCAGGCCGGCCATTCGCCGGGTCAGGAGCCGGGAGACACACCGCGGCCAAACGCCCACGGCCAATCCTCAACGGCGAACTCTGTATGATCCGCCGCATGTTCGTCCTCTACGAGGTGCTGTTGTACCTCGTGTTCGTTCTGGCGATTCCTTTTTTTCTGATTACCGGCCTTCTGCGAGGCAAGTACCTCAGCAATTTTCCTCAGCGGATGGGCTTCTATCGCACGCCGCCGGCGGCGCACGATCTGTGGATCCACGCGGTATCGGTCGGCGAAACGCTGGCTTCAAAGCCCGTCGTCGACGAGATTCTGCGTCGGCGGCCGAACACCTCGATCGTTTTCACCACCACGACGATCACCGGTCAGGCGCAGGCACGGCGGCTGTTTCCGAGCGCAACAGTGACGTACTTTCCGTTCGATTTCGCCGCGTCGGTGAAGTCGTTTCTCGATCATCACAGCCCGCGCGTCTTCACGGCGATGGAAACGGAGATCTGGCCGAACGTGACGCGCCTCTCCCGCGCGCGCGGACTGCGGCTGATGCTGGCGAACGGACGGCTCTCCGACCGCTCGTTCCCGCGCTATCGGTTGTTTCGGCCGATCACGCGCCGCATCCTTCGCCATTACGATCGCGTGCTCGTTCGCGAGGAAAAGGATCGCGAGCGGTTCATTGCGATCGGCTCCGCGCCCGAACGGGTGGAAGTGACCGGCAACGTGAAGTTCGATTACGACGTCGACGATACGCCGCTCGAAATCACCAGCGCGCTCGACTCCCTCATCGCCGGCCGCCCCGTCCTCATCCTCGGTTCCACTCGCGAAGGCGAAGAGGAGATGATCCTGCCCGAAGTCGCGAAGTTCATCGAGGAGACGAACGCATTCGTCATCGTCGCGCCGCGAAAGCCGGAGCGATTCGATGCGGCGGCAACGATGCTGCGCGGCACGAGTCTGGTTCGGCGAACGGAAATCGCCGCGGGCTGCGAACCGCGAGCCGCGAACTGCCTCCTGCTCGACTCCGTCGGCGAGCTCGCGCGCATCTACGCATTCGCGAACGCGGCATTCATCGGCGGAAGCCTCGTTCCGACCGGCGGGCACAATCCGATCGAACCCGCCGCGGCGGGCGTGGCGGTTTGCTTCGGCCCGCACATGACGAACTTCCGCGAGATCGCGGCGACGTTCCTGGCGAACGACGCGGCGGTCGAGGTGCACACGCCGGCGGAGCTCTTCGCGTTCGCCGCGCGCATGTTCGACGACGAAGCGGCTCGGCGCGCGTACGGCGACCGCGCTCGCAAAACCGTCGAGCAGAATCGCGGCGCGGCCGCGCGAACGGCTGCACGCATCATCGAGCTGCTCGCGTGACGAAGATCGTCGAGCTGTTGTATCGCGGCATCAACCGCGTGCGCCGCGCGCTCTATCGTGCCGGCATTCTGCGAGCGAAGCGGCTGCCCGTGCCGGTGATCTCGGTCGGCGGAATCGCCGCGGGCGGCAGCGGCAAGACTCCGGCGACGATCGCGATCGCCGCGGCGCTCGTCGCGCGCGGCAAACGCGTCGCGGTGCTGACGCGCGGGTACGGGCGGGCTGGGGCGGGCGGCGTGGTGAAGGAGCTCGATCCCGCTCGCTTCGGCGACGAACCGGTGCTGATCAAAAAACGTGTTCCGGGCGCCGAGGTCATCGTCGGAAAAAATAGATACGAGAATGCGATACGATTTCCGGCCGACGTCTTCGTGCTCGACGACGGCTTCCAGCATCTGCAGCTGCATCGCGACATCGACGTCGTCATCGACCATCGGCGCGGTTTTTTGCGCGAGGGTCCGCGCGCGCTTCAATTCGCCGATTTCGTCATCCCGCGAAAAATCCAACCGGCAATTCCCGATTCGCTGCGCGGCAAGCGCGTGTTCGCGTTTGCCGGACTCGCGGACAACCGTCAGTTCTTCGATTCGCTCGGCCTCGAGCTCGCCGGAACACGGTCCTTCCCCGACCACCATCGCTACTCGCGCGAGGACATCGAACGCGTCAAGCGGGACGCGGCCGGCGCACCGGTCGTCACGACGGAAAAAGATGCGGTGAAGATCGACGACCCGGACATCATGGCCATCCCGGTGGAGTTCGTGATCGACGATCTCGATCGTATTCTGGCGAGCGTATGAGCCGCAGACGAAAGAGCGCCGTCGTGCAGCGGAGCGAGTACGTGCTGTATCGCGCGGTGGCCTGGTTCGCGCGGCGGCTTTCCGATCGCGCCGTCCTCCGCTGGGGCGACCGCCTCGGCAACATCGCACGGCGGATTCTTCGAAAACGCGACCGCCTCGCGATGCGCAATCTTCGCGAGACGCTGCGCGACAAACCGGAGCACGAGCTGCGCGCGATCCTCGACAGCTGCTGGAGGCATTTCGGCCGCGAGGCGCTGCTGTCGCTCCGGGCGCAGGAGATGACGCTCGACGAGATCGCGCCCCACGTCGCGATGGTCAATCAAGAGGTGCTCGAGGAATCGATCGCCCGCGGCAAGGGGACGATTCTGATCAGCGCGCACTACGGCGGGTGGGAGATCGCCGGGCTCGCGGTGATGTCGATCGTAAACAACGTACGCACGATCACGCGGCCGCTCGACAACGAGTTTCTGGAGCGCGATCTGGCGCGTTTCCGCAGCCGCACCGGCGCGGCGGTGCTCGACCGCAGGCGTGCGGCGCGCGAAATCATCCGGGCACTTTCCGAGAATGCCGTGGTGGTGCTGCTTCCGGACCAGGCGGTCCTCCCCAGAGAGGGTATTCTTTCCCCGTTCCTGGGCAGACCGGCGTGGACGACTCCTGTCCCGGCAAAAATGGCCGTCCGGCGCGGCTCGAGCATTGTGTTCACTTTTTGCATACCGCACGGTTCCGAGCACCGGCTCGAATTCGGAGATCCGATTCGAGTCGATGAACTGACCGAGGCGGAGTGTGATCCCGTGGTGCTGACGAGACGGATCAATGACGTGATCTCGGCTCGGATCGCGGCCCACCCGGAGCTTTGGTTGTGGATGCATGATCGCTGGAAGGGAACGGCGACGGGGGAAAGCGAAGGAGCGAATGGCGAGTGACACGGTCATAATCGGCCTCAATTGGGTCGGCGACAACGTGCTGGCCCTCCCCACATACCGCGCGCTGCATCATCGTTTTCGAAACGAGGGAGGCATCGCCGTCGCGGCTCCGGAGCACATCGCGTCGCTGCTGGCGTCGATGGGACTCTTCCGCAAGGTGCTGCCGTGGAACGGCACGACGGGCAACCGTGTGCGCGTGCTGAAATCGGGCCGGTTCCGGCGCGCGATCATCCTTCCGAATTCGTTCCGAGCGGCGATGATCGCGTACGCGGCGGGCATCGGCGAGCGGTGGGGATACTCGAGCGACGCGCGCGGAGTGCTGCTCACGCACGGCGTGAAGCGCGATCGCGAGCGCGGACACCAGCTCGACGACTACGCAGCGCTGCTCGCGGCGATGAACGCGCCGCGCGTCGTGGATGAGATTCCGTCGATCAAGCTGCCCGTCCACGTCCGCGAGAAAGCGCGCAAGAAAATGCGCGCGACCGGCGTTCGCCTCGACCGCCCGCTGTTCGGTTTGCATGCCGGCGGTCTGTACGGACGCGCGAAGCATTGGGGCGACGATCGCTACCTGCTGCTTGCCGAACGCCTGCGCGAGAGCGGCTACTCCATCATTCTGCTCACCTCACCGGGCGAACGCGCGCAGGCCGAAACGATCGCGCGATCGCTCGGCGTCGGAATCGCGGTCGTCGGCGGCGACGGCGATGTGCTGCAGCTGGCGGCGGCGATCTCGCACTGTTCGGTGATCGTCACCAACGATAGCGGTCCGCTGCACCTCGCCGCGGCGCTGGCAGTCCCGTCGGTCTCGATCTTCGGACCGACCGATCCCGCGCGGACCGTCATCCCCGGCGCGACGCGCGTCGTGCGGAGAGACGTGTCGTGCGGCCCGTGCTACGAACGCGAGTGCCCGCTGCGCGACCATCGCTGCATGAAGGAGATCTCTGTCGACGAGGTCTACACCGCCGCGGTGGGATTGCTGCAGGAAGTCGCGGCGAGCGAAGTGCGGGTGCTGTAGCGGGCGAGCGGCGAGCGGCAAACGCGCTGCGGCCGAATCGTGCGTCCTATAATCGCCACTGATGGCCGAAGAGGGCCGCCTCTACAAAATCGGCGAAGTCTGCAAGATCGCCGACGTGCAGCCGTACGTGCTGCGTTACTGGGAGACGGAGTTTCCCGCGCTCGCGCCGAACAAATCGGGCGGCGGGCAGCGGCTCTATTCGCAGCGCGAAATCGACATCATCCTGCGCATCAAGCAGCTGCTCTATTCGGAAGGCTTCACGATCGCCGGCGCGAAGAAGCAGCTCGAGCGGGAAGATGATTCGCCGGCGCCGTCCGCTCCGCAAAAAGATGTAACGAAGGCGCTGCAGGACGTGCGGAAGGAGCTGCGCGCGATTTTGGATCTGTTGAAGGCGTAGGCCGCGCCGCGGCACGACGCGGTCGTCCCTACACGATTTCAAACAACCCGACGATCCGCTCCAGGCCTCGCGCATCCTCCTCGTCGAACGCGTCGAGCCGGTCGGAATCGATGTCGAGCACTGCGATCAGCTCATGCGCGGGCCCGAACACCGGAACGACGATCTCGGACTTCGAATGCGGATCGCAGGCGATGTGACCCGGAAAGAGATTCACGTCGGGCGCGATCACCGTTTCGCGTTTCTGTGCCGCCGTTCCGCAAACGCCGCGGCCGAATTCGATCTGCAGACAGCCGACGGTTCCGATGTACGGACCGACGACGAGGCGCTCGCCGCAGACGCGGTAGAAGCCCGTCCAGAAAAAGTGCGGAAACCGTTTCGCCAGGACGGAGTTGATCGTCGACATCAGCGCGATGTCGTCGAGCGTCGATCCGCCTTCATCGCGCCAAATCGCGGTGATGGCGGCGCAGCACTCGTCGTAGGCGGCCGATTTCAACGACGCTTGCGATGAACGCGCACCGGCTGCGGCATCGGACGAGGACGTCTGCCGGCCACGATCAGAAGCAGCGCCGCGAACATCGCCAGGATGATTGCGAGCATTGATGTTCTCCGCCGGCTTATTTTGCATTCGAGGTGCCATCACGCCGCGGCCGCGCGGCGGTACACGACATCGTATTCGCCCGCCGAGCGGTCCCACGAAAAATCGGCGGCCATTCCGTTGGCCTGCAGCTTCTTCCACGCCTTTGCTTCGCGGTAGTTGAGGATGCCGAGCCACGTCGTGACGAACAAATCGTCCGCCGAAGGCGTGGCGAAACCGAAGCCGTTCGCCTCCTGGACATTCGTCGCGTCGAACGGAATCACAGTGTCGACGAGCCCGCCCGTCAGGCGGACGACCGGAACCGTGCCGTAGCGAAGCGCGTACATCTGATTCAGCCCGCACGGTTCATAGATCGACGGCATCAGCAGCATGTCGGAGCCGGCGTAAATGCGATGCGCGAGCGCGTTATCGAAGCCGATCCACACCCGGCAGCGCTCGGCATGCTGTTCGGCAATGCGTTTGAGCGCGCTCTCGTACCGCGATTCGCCGCTGCCGAGGATCACGGCGTGCGCGCCGGCGCGGAGAATGCGGGCGAGCGCCGGAACCAGCAGATCGACGCCCTTCTGATCGACCAGACGCGAGATGAACGAAATGAGCGGCGTCTTCGCGCGATGCGTCAACTTCGCTTCGCGCAGCAGCGCGCGTTTCGAGAGCGCTTTGCCGCTCATCTTCTCCGCGCTGTAGTTCGAGGCGAGATTGGGATCGTCGTCGGGATTCCACTCGTCGATGTCGATGCCGTTCAGGATCCCGCTCAGCTTGAATGACAGACTGCGAAGCACTCCGTCGAGCCCGGCGCCGTGCTCCGGCGTCTGGATCTCCTGCGCGTAATGCGGCGACACGGTGGTGACCTCGTCGGCGAAGATGATTCCGCCCTTCATCAGATTGATCTCGCCGAAGTGCTCGAGTGCGTCAGGCGACCCGTAGCGGCTGTGCAGGCCGAGCGCGGCGAATTGCGATGCGCGGCCGATGCCCTGGTAATTCAAGTTGTGGATCGTGTAGACCGATCGCGCCGACGCGAATGGCGCGCTGCCGCGCAAACCGGAATGGAGATACAGCGGCAGCAGCGCGGTGTGCCAGTCGTGCGCGTGCACGATGTCGGGCGAGAGGCCGAGGAGCTCGCAGCCGCGGACGACGGCGCGGCAGAAGAATGCGAAGCGCTCGATGCCGTCGTCGTAGCCGTCGGCGCGGGGCGCGTAAATCTGCTCGCGATTGAAAAAGCGATCGTTCGCCACGAGATACAGCGGAATGTCGGTCCCCGGCAGCTCCGCGCGCAGATACGCCGCCTCCGCAGCCCAGTTTGCCCAGATCACCTGCGTCGTCGGCAGCGCTTCTTCGATCGGCGCGCCGCTGCGCTCGAACCATTCGCGCGCCTGGCGGTGCAGCGGCATGAAGATCGTGACGTCGTGGCCCAGCTTCCGGAGCGCTTTGGGCAGCGATCCGCAAACGTCACCGAGCCCGCCGCTCTTCGCGATCGGGGACACTTCGGCGGTTGCGAACACGACGCGCATTTTGCCCACTCGAGTTTATCGAATCATCAGGGCATCCCGGGCGAGGAGACGTAGCGATCTCGAGCGTGCCTTTGCCAGCGAAGATGTTTCGCCTCGGCATGGACTTGAAACGCATGTGACGTCATCGAATCG
>Ga0335081_10016780_pt1 | contig 11863 bp, 13 predicted proteins | sample Lox_Sample_35_FD_206713 | JGI IMG/M metagenome (GOLD analysis project Ga0335081, IMG submission 206713) | Soil microbial communities from Loxahatchee National Wildlife Refuge, Florida, United States - Lox_Sample_3.5 | ecosystem: Environmental > Terrestrial > Soil > Wetlands | place: USA... | reverse complement strand
CCACTCCAGCGGATGCCTCGCTGGTGATGCAGCTCGGCGCCGAGGCCGTGTTCGTGGGCTCCGGCATCTTCAAGTCTGAAGATCCAGCCAGGCGGGCCAAGGCCATCGTGCGCGCCACCACCCACTACAACGAGCCGCAGGTGGTGGCGGAATGCTCCGAGGGGTTGGGCGAGGCCATGCCAGGGCTCGATGTCTCAAAGCTGAAGCCGGAGGAGTTGCTGCAGACGCGGGGGTGGTAGTCAGTTGTTAGCGGTCAGTTGTCAGGGCTCAGTCTTCGGAGGAGGTTTCATTGGAAGCTACGAAAACCGACACTGATCTTCGGTATCCAGTTGGGAAATTCCACTGGACGGGCGAACTCAGCGAATCTGGCCGTGCCAAGTTGATCGCCCAGATTGCCGAAGCGCCGGAGCGCCTGCGCGCGGCGGTGAAGGGTTTAACGGCGGAGCAACTCGACACGCATTATCGCCCAGCAGGCTGGACGGTGCGGCAAGTCGTGCACCACGTCCCCGACAGCCACTTGAATTCCTACGTGCGCTTCAAGCTCGCGCTCACGGAGGACCAGCCGGCCATCAAGACATACGAGCAGGGGCTTTGGGCCAACCTGGCGGACAGCAAAACGACGCCGGTGGAGACGTCGCTGGTGCTGCTCGAAGCCCTGCACGCGCGCTGGGTAAATCTGCTGCGCTCGATGACGGCCGCGGACTTCGCGCGCACGCTGAACCATCCCGAGCACGGGCCCGTATCACTGGACTATATGCTGGCGCTCTATGCCTGGCATGGGCGCCACCACGTCGCGCACATCACCTCGCTGCGCGAGCGCAACGGATGGAGCTAACGGATCGTAGAGTTCTGATACCGAACCGCAATTAAGGAGGAAACTATGCCAATTCGTAAGGCAGAGGCGGAATGGAACGGGAACCTTTTTGAAGGCCAGGGTCACATGAAGCTGGGTACGGGCGCCTATGACGGAGCGTACTCCTTCAAGTCGCGCATGGCAGACGGCGCGGGGACCAACCCGGAGGAACTGATCGCGGCCGCGCACGCCGGATGCTTCTCCATGGCGCTTTCGGCCGGGCTCTCCAAAGCCGGCCACACGCCCAAGCGCGTCCATACCGTGGCCAACGTTCATTTTGACAAGGTCGGCGAAGGCTTCGCCATCACCGGCATTGACCTTAACACCGAGGCCGAGGTTCCAGGACTTGACGCCACCACGTTCCAGGAACTCGCGGAGGGCGCAAAGAAGAATTGTCCGGTATCGAAGGCGCTGGCGGCCACACCGATCAACCTGAAGGCGGTGTTGGTTGCGGCGGCAGGCTGAGCCGGGTTTAGCTGCCGGTTGACAGTTGCCAGTTGTCCGTTGGGCGGCGTGGTGCGCCTTATGCGGCAACGGACGACTGACAACGGACAACGGACTCGGTCGACCAAAAGAATGCAAGCTGAACGCATACCAACCGGTGTCCTCGCCGTCCAAGGCGACTTTGCCCTGCACGCCCGCATGCTCGGTCGCATCGGTGCGCCTTGGATTCTCGTGAAGCACGCGGAGGACCTTGCCATTGTAAGCGCTCTCATCATCCCGGGCGGCGAGAGCACCACTATGCTGAAATTCTTCGAAGAAGAAAAGTTGGGCTCGGCCATTCTGGACTTCGCGGCCACGGGCAAGCCCATCTTCGGCACTTGCGCAGGCGCGATTTTGCTGGCCAAAGAAGTACTCAACCCGCCGCAGGCGCACCTCGGGCTCATCGACATTTCGGTGGAGCGCAACGCCTACGGGCGCCAGATCGACAGTGCCATTCGCCACGGCGAACTGGTTGACGCTAATGGCGCGTCCAACGGAACGGGCCGGCACATGACGATGGTGTTTATCCGGGCGCCCATCATTCGCCGGACAGGCGAGGGCGTCCGCGTGCTCGCCCGCGCTGAAGGGTTGCCGGTGCTGGTGGAGCAGGGGAATATCCTGGCCGCTACTTTTCATCCCGAGCTGACCGAGGACGAATCCATTCACCGGTTCTTTGTGAGGAAATCGTTGGCCGCGATGGCACGAGACGGTTCGACGGCGTGAGCGGAGCGCCTTGAGCTTCGAAATGAGGGGATCGAGAATGCGAACGGCACGCTGGCGATCGTTCGGCAAATCCTCTTCGCTCCTGTCTGCTGTCCTGCTGGCGGGAAGCGTATGGCCCGCCGCCGTGCAGCAGGCACTGGCCGATCCGTCGGGCTCCGTAGTCGTCGCGAAAAACCTGATGGTGCCGATGCGCGACGGCGTGCGGCTGGCGACGGACGTTTACTTCCCGGCCAGGGACGGCGTTCGCCTCGACGGCAAGTTTCCGGCGATTATGGAGCGCACCCCCTACAACAAAGACCGGTCCGCTGATTACCTCCTGCCCTACGTTGCCCACGGCTACGTGATGGTTGTTCAGGACACCCGGGGCCGTTACGCCTCTGAAGGCGTCTGGCACATGATGACGGACGACGTAAACGATGGCTACGACACGGCGCGGTGGCTCGTTCACCAGGACTGGAGCGACGGGGGGTTCGCCATGATCGGGACGTCCTATCCGGGCGGCACGCAGCACGCCATGGCGGAATCCGATCCTCCCGGACTGAAAGCCATCGTGCCGGTCTGCGCGGTGGCGGACGCCGGCTATTACGGCATGCGTAATGGAGGCGCCTTCGAGCTGCGCTTTTTTAACTGGATCTACACCTTTGGGGCGCCGGACGGCAGCCGGGCGGCACGCGACCCCGGGACGCGCTCGGTGCTGGACGAGATGGAGAATCATCGGCGTGAATACCTGCTGGCGCTGCCGCTTCGCCCGGACACAACTCCCCTTCGGCTCGCGCCCGAATACGAGCAGTGGCTGACGTATGCGATGAGCCACGGCGAAAACGATGCCTACTGGAAGCAGCCCGGATTTGACGTTACCGATCAGGTGGCGCGCTACAAGGATCTGCCGGTCTACCTGATCGGCGGCTGGTACGACTCGTGGGCGCTTCAAACCACCATGTCGTACAGGGCGCTCGCGAAGGCCAAACACGGCCCGATCAAGATGATCCTGGGCCCGTGGATTCACGGCGAGCAGATGCATCACGCCCACGGAGAAGTAGAGTTTGGCCCGGACGCGGCCATTGACGACGAGGCTTTCCATCTGCGCTGGTACGATCACTGGCTCAAGGGTGTGGAGAACGGCGTCGAGAAGGACGCGCCGGTGAAGATCTTTGTCATGGGCGGCGGCAGCGAAGAAAAGACGCCGGACGGCCGTCACCTGCACGGCGGCGTTTGGCGCGACGAGCAGGAATGGCCGCTCGCCCGCACTCACTGGACCCACTATTACTTGCACGCGGACGGTGCGCTTTCCACCGAGAAGCCCGCCGAGGCCGCAAGCGGCACGGCGTTCGATTTTGATCCGCGCAATCCCGTGCCCACCGTTGGCGGCAACATATCGTCCGGGAACGGCATCATGCTGCAGGGTGCCTGGGACCAGCGCTGCCGCCCGGAAGTGTGGAACTGCCACGATGAGTTGCCGCTCTCGGCGCGCCGCGACGTGGTGGTGTTTATGACGGCCCCGCTGGAGCAGGACGTGGAAGTGACGGGGCCGATCGACGTGAAGCTGTGGGCATCGTCGAGCGCGCCGGACACGGACTTCACCGCCAAGCTGCTCGACGTGCACCCGCCCAGGCGCGATTTCCCCGGCGGGATCGACATGAACCTGGAGGACGGAATTATCCGTGCGCGCTTCCGGAATTCGCTGGAAAAGGCCGAGCTGATGAAGCCGGGCACGATCTACCCATTCACAATCCACTTATACCCGACTTCGAATGTTTTTAAGAGAGGTCATCGCATTCGAGTGGATATTTCCAGTAGTAACTTTCCGCGGTTCGACGTGAATCCGAATACGGGCGAGCCGCTCAACGCCAACCGCCGCACCGCCATCGCAGCCAACACGATCTACCATGACCGCGAACACCCCTCGAATGTGATCCTGCCCGTCATTCCGCACTGAAGGATGCGAGTGGCGTGCCGATCCCTGAAACAGCGATGCCATTGAACCCAGAGGCGCAGATCGAGCATCGCCGGGGCGAAGACGTGATTTCCACCGATCCCAACCTGCTTGACCTCGACGTCATTCACGGATTTCTGTCCCGTGCCTACTGGTCTGAGGGAATACCCCGCAGCCTGCTGGCCCGCGCCTTGCGCCATTCGATCTGTTTCGGCGTATACACGGCGGGCAAGCAGGTGGGTTTTGCCCGGGTCATCACCGATGGAGCCACCTATGCCTACCTGGCCGACGTCTTCATTCTGGAGCCGCAGCGGGGCCGGGGACTCTCAAGGTGGCTGATGGAAGTCATCATGTCGCATCCCGACCTGCAGGGACTGCGCCGCTGGGGCCTGGTGACGCGCGACGCCCACGGCCTTTATCGCAAATTCGGATTCGCGGCTCTGAAGTCTCCGGACCGGCACATGGAAATCATCGATCCCGAGATTTACAAGAAGGGGAGGTCTGCAGCCCGGGACGCACGCCTGATCGAAGACTCCGGAGCGCCGCGGTGACGAAGGTCTTGTTCGTTTGCGTGGGCAACTCCTGCCGCAGCCAAATGGCGGAGGGGTTTGCAAATCAACTCGGCGAGGGCAGAGTGACTGCGTGGAGCGCGGGTTCAAGCCCGCTCGGTTGGATCGCGCCCTACACCTATCTTGTGATGCAGGAGAAAGGAATCTCACTCGACGGTCAGTGGTCGAAGCGCCTGGAGGACGTGCCCGCCGCCGGAATGGACGTGGTGGTCACCATGGGCGGCGAAGTGGAGTGCCTCTTGCCGCCCCGGTTCAAGGGACGTCGGGTGGAGTGGGAAATCCCCGACCCGTTCGGCGCCGGTGTGGAACTCTACCGCGAAGCTCGCGATCTTGCCGAGGACCACGTGCGGGCGCTGCTCACCGAGATCATGGCTTCGAGCAAAGCCGAGGCTTGACAGGCGCAACGGGTTGGAGACCGCAGGAGGCCCAGAAGCACAGGGAGATTGCAATCCCCGACGGAGAGCGCGACGCGCGCTTCATGCTAAGATTCTGATGCGGGCTCCGCCAATTCTTCAGCGAGGAACTTATGCACGGAAATCCCGATCACCATGACGCCGAGTTGCTCCTTCGGCTCTATGACCTGCGCCGCGAGGAAAGGCTGCGGCGGGCGCGCGATTGGTTCATCCGCGAATTTCACGCCTCCAGTGCCGAGGAGTTTCAGCAACGCTGCGCGCCGGGAACGGACGAAAGCGCCTTCTTCCGGATGACGATCACCTACTGGGACATGGCGGCTTCGGTGGTCAACCACGGTTTGATTCAGGAGCAATTCTTCTTCGAAAACAACGGAGAATTCTGGCTGGTTTGGGCGAAGGCGAGCGTGATCGTCCCCGGCCTCCGCGAGCGCTCGAAAAACCCGCATCTCTACGCCAATCTCGAAAAGCTGGCCCTCAAATACGAAAAGTGGATGGCCGAACGCTCGCCGGGTTACATCGAATCGCGGCGCCAGCAGCTTGGCGTGTCCCCCGGTCAAGCCCCGGGCCGCACGGCGCCTTGAGGAGCGCAGAGATCGGGCTTGAATGACTCGCCTTCACCCCGAGCAGCCTTGGCCCGCGGTGTCTCGGCTCGCCTCTGGGCGCGTACGCTACCGAAGGCTCCAGAAAAAGTACCCCGGACCCACCCGCATGTTGTGAATCAGCGCCGGAGGCGCGAGCACGGCCACCAGGAATCCGCCCACCGTCTGGGCCAGCGCCAAGGGCCAAATGTTCCTGTGGCGGGCGAAGACCTCCGAGAAGATGAAGCCCGCGACGGCCGTAGCGGCCGTCAGGATGGGACTCGGCAGATGGACCGCGGCAAACAGCAGGGCGACCAGCGCCGAGCTGACATGCGGGCTGCGGAAAACGCCCAGAAGCCGGTTGTGAAAATACCCCTGGGTGACGTACTGCTGGAAACAGCACCAGCCGGCGTAGCTCACAAAGTAGAGGCCCGAACGCGGCCCGGGAAAAATAAGTCCCAAACGGCCCGTCGCGAACCCGAAGAGGACGAGGGGAATGTAGAAGAGGAGCATGATCGGCAGCACCAGTTCCGCGCTCGCTCGAAGCTCCGCGGGCGCCAGTCCGACGCTGTGCAGCGTATCGCGGTGCACCAAGTGGCTGAGGATCACGGCCGCGAGCAGGGCCATCCAGAGCCGTGGGTGCGCGTACTGCCAGCTCCAGATGTCGAGTAACACGCCGGCGAAAACGGCAGCGATCTCTAGGCCCGTCAGCACACGCCCAAGATCCGTTCGGACCCCTGGAGTGTCCATCGCCACGGCTGGAGCCGACGCGCTCATATCACACCCATGACCAACCCTTCTCTGCGGCGTGAGCGAGACTGGACACATTCACTGGCCGTCGCCCGCCGCCGCTCGAACATCGGTCGCGCCCTGGCGGTAATCCTCCTCGTTCTTGCCGCCGCGGTCTTGGGTGTGATCATCGCGAGCAAATTCCCACGGCCCGCCGCCCCGCCGCACGTCTTGGTGATCTCCGTCGACGGAATGGGTTCAGCATACTACATGAATCCGGCGCCCGGCTTGCGCACGCCAAACCTGCGCCGCCTTCTGGCCGAAGGGAGCTATGCCGAGGCCGTCGAAGACGTTTATCCCACGCTCACGTATCCCGCCCACACCACCCTGGTTACGGGCCTCATGCCCGCCGGGCATGGCATCTACACCAACCTTTCGTCGAGGGTGGCGGGCAAGAATCCAAATGACTGGTTCTGGTTCGCCCGGGACATCAAAGCGCCCACGCTTTGGGACGAGGCTCGGCGTCACCACCTGACGGCCGCGTCCGTGGCCTGGCCGGTGACGGCCGGAGCGGGCATCGATTGGGACGTGCCGGAGATTTGGAATCCAGCCCGCACGCCGGCTCCGGATGCGTTTTACGTTGCGCACTTCATTAGACCCCTGACCCTCCTGGACGTCTTCCTGGCGCTGGGCCTTCCGAAGCGCGGCAGCGAGGATGACGAGAACCGTGCGCGGCTGGCTTGCTACCTTATCACCGAGCATCGGCCCAGTCTGACGCTTCTTCATCTCGAGGCGGTGGACAGCGCTGAACACAACCACGGTCCCGGCAGTCCGGAAGCGCTGGCCGCGCTCGAGCGCGCCGACGTTCACATCGGAGAGGTGCTGGACGCCCTGAAGCGCGCCGGCATCGAGGGCTCGACGGATGTTTTTGTGGTCTCGGACCACGGGTTTCTTCCCATCGACCGGCAGATCAGGCCCAACATCCCGCTGGCACGGGCCGGACTGCTCACGCTCAATTCAGCAGGCGAGATTGTCGGCGGCAAAATCGCAACCGTGGATAATGACGGCTCGTTTTTCATTTACTGGCCCGGCGGCTCGGGGCTGGGCACGGAGGTCGAAGCCGCCCTCCAGCCGTTGCTCGACCAGCATCTCATTCGAGCGCAGTTTAACCGCAACGCCCTGCGCGAAATGGGCGCTGATCCGCAGGCCGGCCTGGCGCTCGAAGCGCCCGACGGTGCGGAGTTCACCGACGCGGCCATCGGCGACTTGGTGAAGCCCTTGGAACACCGGCAGGGTTCTCACGGTTTCCTGCCTTCGCGGCCCGGGCTGCAGTCGGGTTTCATCGCCTGGGGGCCCGACATCAGGGCCGGAGTCGATCTGCACCGCATCCGGCTCATTCAAATCGCTCCCACTCTGCTCGAGGCTTTGGGTATCGACGACCCGCACTTCGGCGAGACGCCTCCCCTCAGCGAGATCTTCAAAGGCGGGCGTGGCAGGGACCAGACCGCGGTTCCTGCCGCCAGTGTTAAAGGAGAGTGACGTTACGGCGGGACGCTGGGGCTGGCGGCGCCGAGAGCCTGGGAAGGCGTTGCAGAATTGGCCCCTCCGGTGCCCCCAAGGCGTGGACGGCATCTGCGCTAGCAGGTGTGGCTGACGCCCCAGAGCTTGCGCATCCACTGCTCGGTTTCAGCGTCGGGAGGAATGGAGAGCTCGAACAGTGAATCGAAGTCGAAGTCCGGAAAGCCGCGCAAGGTTAGTTTGGCGGGAAGTTGCTCGCGGAGGACTTCCGAGGCGGCGTCGGGGAACTTCATCACGATGTCGAACACGGCCTGGTGGGCAGCGTCGCGCCATTCGTAGCCGGCGAGCAGCTCGCGAGCGCTATCGCGCACCGAGCCTTCGTAGGCTTCCCGGCAGACGGCGGCGAGCACTTGACGTTCAACTCTTACCAGAGCATCGTCGTTCATCGGATCTTCAGATCCCAAGCGGGGGGGATCCATGGGTACCTCCTGATGACGGCCGAACTGGGCGCGGCCAGACGGAACTCAAGACCAGCAATAGACTTGCCAGTATCGTAAGTCCGACAGCCTCCAGGAAACCCGCCCGCAGCAGCTTGCTGGCGGGCAATCCCAGGCGCCCCCGCAGGCCGAGCCACAGGCAGTTGTCAACCGCGTCCGGGCCCGTGGGGCAGTCCCGCACCGCGAAGTTTGCGGCTTCCAGCAGCGCCGCAGCCAGAACGAGCGCGGCCAGCTTTCGCAACCATCTGACCACTCCAGCAACACTATACCACATTTGCAACCCGCCGGCGCCAACTTCAGCGGCCGTCCGCCGCTCCCTTTGTTGCGGCGGCGCGTTCTTGGAGGGCGGAAAGCACCCCGAAGTAGGCAGGCTTCTTGTGGAACTGCTCGTCGAACAGAAGCGGTTTGGCATCGGGGTGCGGATTGCGATACTTCGCTTGAAGCCAGGAGCGGATGTCCGAGACGCCGAAAACCGTGAGTCCAATGCAGTTCGAGTCGGCCAGGCACGTCGCCGCAACGTCGTGGTAGATCTGCCGCTGGTGCTCCATGGGGTCGGGGAACATCCCGGGCGGGCCCTGGTAAACATCCATTTCCGAGATGTAAGCCTTCACGCCCGTGGCCCGCGCCCTGACGAGAAAGTAGCGCAGTTCGTCGAGGTAAGTGGGGCGCAATTCCTGGGCTTCGAGGTGCATTTCGGTGCCGGCCACGTCAATCGGCACGCCCTGCGACTTGAGCCGCTGGACCAGGTCGAAGAATTCGTCGCACTTGCCGCGATCGATGCCGCCCTGCCCGAACGTCTCGTTGAGTTCGAGCAGAGCCGACGGATTGGCCGCGCGAGCGTAGCGAAAAGCTTTGGCAATGTATTCGTCGCGGCCGAAGACGGCCTGCCACGGCTGGTTAGGGTTCGAGAGCGGCTCGCCCACCACTTCCCAGACGAAGTACGTGTCGCCCCCGTGGCGCTCGACGGCGCCGATGTAATCCTTCAGATAGCGATCGAACTCCTCCTTGGAGTGGCCGAAGTTGCCCAAGTGCCTTGGAACCAGCCAATCGGGGGCCACCACACCGGCGCGATAGACGTGGGTGGCGCCAAAGAGCTTCTGATGGTGGGCGCGGGCGAACTCCATGTCGCGATCCATGCCCCTGAAATCGAATTGGCCGGGGGCGCGCTCGACCTGTTTCATGAAGACGAAGGAAATGAAGCTGTTGAACTCGCGGCCCAGCGTCTCGCGATAGAGCGGGTTGTCGAGGATTTTGGGCTGCATCGTGGAGCCGATGTGGAAGCCGAACGAGTCCGCTACTTCCCGCAGGGCGGGACCCGAATCCGAAGGAGCGGGAGCCTTTGGGACGGCGGCCGCAGCCGGTACCGATTCCTTCACATCCTGGGCGGCCGGCGTCGACAGGGCAAAGGCTCCCGCCAGCGTGGCCGCCAGCAGCGCGAGGGCAGCCCCCTGAATTCTATTCGTTCCAGCGGGTTTCATTTTGTTCTTGACACCCTTTCCTGCAGCGCTTGCAGCATTCCGTAATAGGCGGGCTTCTTCCGGTAGTTGTCGTCGAACGGCAGCGGTTGGGCGTCGGGCCGGGGGTCCTCGGGGCGATTCTGGTACATGTTGTGCCGGTCGGAGACGCCCCACGTGTAGAAAGCCTTGCAGGCGGCGCTCTCCAGGCACGCCGCCAGCACGTCGTGATACACCTGTTTCTGGCGCTCCATGGGGTTGGAAACAGCGCCAGGCGGACCCTGATAGGCGTCCATCTCGGTGACGTAAACCTGCAGGCCCGCTTGTTGGGCGTGGGAGAGAAACTCGTGGAACTCCTGCAGGTAGCCGGGGCGAAGTAGTTGCATCTCGAGATGCATTTCGATGCCGGCGGCATTCAGCGGCGCGCCGCGGGCTTTCAGCTTGCCGGCCAGCTCGAAGAATTGGTTCGCCAGGTTCTGATCGACGCCCGAACGCCCGAACGACTGGTTGAGCAGCAGCACGGCATCGGGATTGGCTTCATGCGCATAGCGGAACGCCCGGGCAATGTACTCCTCGCGGCTGAAGGTGGTGCCCCAGGGGCGGTTGGCGGTGGTGAGCGGCTCGTTCACCACCTCCCAGGCAGCGTAGCTGCCTCCGGCGTGCCGCACCAGGCTCTCGATGTGATAGCGGGTGACCGCGTCGAGCGCGCTTTCCGTCCAGAAGAGCTTGTGCATCCACGGGGGCAGAGTGGAGGGTTTGTAGATGAGCGGTCCACCGAAGAGCGTCAGGCGGCTCCGGCGCGCGAACTCCATCTCGTGGTCCATGACGGCGAAATTGAATTCGCCTTCCTGGGGTTCCATGAGCTTGAAGATCGTCACCGACTCGGCGGAGTTGAATTCCCGCGCCAGCACTTCCTGGTATTGCGGCTCCTGGCGGAAGGGCATGGGAGCAATCGCCGCGCCGATCTTGAAGCCGATCTGGTCCGCCAGCGACCGGAGCGTCTGATCGCCGGGCGGGGGAGCCTTTTTGCGCAACGCGGGCCCTGCGCCGCCGGCCGCAGGCGCGAACAGCAGCATAATTGCAGACGTTACAAGGAGAATTCCGACCTTCATTCCACGATCATACTACAGTAGGAGCCGCCGGCCCGGATGAAGGCAGTGAGGGTATCCTGAGAATTGCTCCAGAATACCTGCTGGTGATCCCGGCCCAGTTCCGACATGCGATCGCAATCCCGCCCTCAGCTCGGACAGCATTTTCTCACCAGCGAAGCGTTCCGGCGCCGCGTGGCCGCCGCTTTGCCGGTGCGCTCCGATGATCTAGCGGTCGAAATCGGACCCGGGCGGGGAGCGATTACGTCACTCGTGGCTGCGCGCGCCGCGCACGTGGTGGCCGTCGAGGTGGACGCCGGCCTTGCCGAAATTCTGCGCGAGAAGTTCGCCGCCGACCCGCACATCGAAATCGTTACGGCGGACATTCTCCAAATCGATTTCGGCGATCTCTGCCGCCGGCACGGCCACGAGCGCTGCTTCGTCTTCGGTAATCTGCCGTACTACATCACCTCGCCCATCCTGCACCATCTGATGGCCGCAGCGGCTTGCATCAGCGGCCTGGCCTTCGTTGTCCAGCGCGAAGTGGCCGAGCGCATCGTGGCCCCGCCCGGCTCGCGCGCTTACGGATACCTGAGCGTGCTGATGCAGTGTCACGCGAAGCCGAAGATTGCATTCAACATCCCGCCCGGCGCCTTCTCGCCGCCCCCGGCCGTCCACTCCGCGCTGGTAGCCTTCGAGATGATCGAGGGCGGGGAACCGTCCGATGAGCGCCGCCGCGATTTCCTCGAGTTCGTCAAGCTCAGCTTCGCCCGCAAGCGGAAGACGCTCGTGAATAATCTGGCGCCCGTCTACGCACCGGAGCGCATCCATGCCGTCTTCCATCGCCTCGGCCTCGGCCACAACGTCCGCGCCGAAGAGTTGAGCGTGGCGAAGCTCCGCGGGCTGTTTGAGGCGCTGGCAGCACGGGACGCAAAAGGCTAGACTCGATCCCTGGAGGCCATCATGTCCCTTCGACCCGTTAAGCGGCTCGTCCGATCCAAACCGACGCTGGAGGGCGCGGGCGT
>Ga0335081_10016779_pt1 | contig 11864 bp, 12 predicted proteins | sample Lox_Sample_35_FD_206713 | JGI IMG/M metagenome (GOLD analysis project Ga0335081, IMG submission 206713) | Soil microbial communities from Loxahatchee National Wildlife Refuge, Florida, United States - Lox_Sample_3.5 | ecosystem: Environmental > Terrestrial > Soil > Wetlands | place: USA... | reverse complement strand
CGTGAGCCCGAGGAGTGGTCGGCCGGGCACATCCCCGGTGCCATCCACGTGCCCAAGAGCTACCTCGAGTCTCGCATCGAAGGGGCGGTCCCCGATCGCTCCGACCACGTGGTCCTGTACTGCGCGTCGGGCAACCGCTCGGCCTGGGCCGCTCGCACGCTGATCGAGGACCTCGGCTATGAGCACGTCGAGTCGATGACCGGGGGCTTCACGCTTTGGAAGGATCGCGGTTACGAGGTGCAGACGCCGCGCTCGCTCACCGCCGAGCAGCGCGAGCGCTACTCCCGCCACCTGCTTCTGCCCGAGGTCGGTATGGACGGTCAGCAGAAGCTGCTCGACGCCCGCGTGCTGTTGCTCGGGGCGGGCGGTCTCGGTTCGCCGGCGGCGCTGTATCTGGCGGCGGCGGGCATCGGCACGCTTGGGCTCGTCGACAACGACGAGGTCGATCTGTCGAACCTGCAGCGCCAGGTGATCCACTCGAGCGAGCGCATCGGCGTCTCGAAGGTCGACTCCGCCGAGCAGACGATCACCGCGCTGAACCCGGACGTGAAGGTCGAGAAGTACCCCGTCCGGCTGGGCGCGGACAACATCGTCGAGATCATCTCGGGCTACGACGTAATCGTCGACGGCCTCGACAACTTCCCCACTCGGTACCTGCTGAACGACGCCTCGGTGCGGCTCGGGATCCCGGTCGTGTCGGCCGCGATCCTCGGCTTCGAGGGCCAGCTATCGGTGTTCAAGCCCTACGACGGCCCGTGCTACCGGTGCCTGTTCCCGGTCCCGCCGCCAGCCGAGCTCGCGCCGTCGTGCGGCGCGAACGGCGTGCTGGGCGTCCTACCCGGGACGATGGGGCTGCTCCAGGCGACCGAGGTGATCAAGCTGATCCTCGGCGAGGGCGACACGCTCGTCGGGCGCCTGCTGATGTACGACGCGCTTGCGGCGACCGCCACAGAGGTCAAGGTCCGGCGCGACCCCGACTGCCCGATCTGCTCGCGGGAGCCCGAGTCGATCGCCGATCACGAGCTCGGCGTGTTCCCCGACTACGAGGCATTCTGCGCGGGTGCGCACTAGGGTTATGACCTCTGAGATGGCGACCGTTCGGATTCCACCTGTTCTACGGGCCGCAGTCGGCGGCGAGAAGGAGCTGACCGCTCCGGGCTCGTCCGTGGGCGAGGTGCTCCGCTCGGTGGCCGAATCGCACCCCGACACGCAGTCACAGTTGTTCGCGTCCGACGGCGGGCTGAACCGGTACGTGAACGTCTATCTCAACGACGAGGACGTGCGCGTGCTGGACGGGCTCGACACATCGGTCGGTGAGGGCGACACGCTCGTGATCCTGCCGGCGATGGCCGGCGGCGCACTCTGATCGCCTGACCGGGCCGCCCGCCTCCAGCACCGATAACCGCGCACTCGCCGCCCGCCGGCGGCCGAATGCGGTATCCGCGGGGGCGGCGACCTCGGGAAGTCTTTGCCGCGGCCCGGCGTCCCTAGCCGATAGATCCACTATCGAAGGGAGCCGGAGGATGCCAACTCGACTTACTCCTGAGCGCGGTCGCCGTCGTCGCCGGTCGGCCGCGACGATGATCGCGGGGGCCGTGGTCGCGTCGATGCTCGCGGTGGCGGCGGTCGCGATCGCGAAGACGTTCACGCTGAACGTCGCCAAGAACGCCACCGTCACGAACGCGACCACGATGGTGACCAAGCACGAGACGATCGCGGTCAACGGGAAGGGGTTCGCGGTCTACTGGCTGAGCGGGGACTCGAAGTCACATCCGGAGTGCACGCAGGCGAACGGATGCTTCAGGTTCTGGCCGCCGGTGACGGCCGCCTCGGCCAGGGCGCTGAGCAAGGCGCCCGGGATCAGCGGCAGGCTGACGAACTGGAAGCGCAACGGGTTTACCCAGGCCGTGCTCGGTGGGCACCCGATCTACACGTTCGCGCCCGACACCAAGAAGCACGACGCAACCGGCGACGGCATCGTCAACTTCGGCGGCACCTGGCATGTGGTCAGGGCGGGCGCCGACAAGACGTCCGCCCAGACAGGGCAGCCGAGCGACCCGAGCCCCACCCCGCCTCCGTACCAGTATCCGCCGGGGTATTGACCGGTCCCGCCGAGGGGATTGACGCCTAGCACTTGCGAGTCGGGCCGCCAACCCGGCGAGCCCGCCTCGCTATACTTCGTGAAGCGATGGCCGCTGAGCGCCTCGAGAACAAGCCCTGCGGGGGCCGATACGGCGACATCATCCAGGCGATCGGTCACACGCCGCTGGTCGAGCTGAAGCGACTCAGCCCGAAGCCCGGCGTGCGTCTGTGGGCCAAGCTGGAGTCGCGCAACCCGACCGGCTCGGTCAAGGACCGGGTCGCGCGCGCAATGATCGAAGATGCCGAGGACAAGGGGCTGATCCGCCCCGGGCAGACGATCCTCGAGCCCACGTCGGGGAACACGGGCATCTCGCTGGCGATGATCTGCAGCCGGAAGGGCTACCCGATCAAGGTCGTGATGCCCGAGAACGTAACGCGCGAGCGCACCGAGTTGCTGCGCATGTACGGAGCCGAGATCGTCTACTCCGAGGGGTCCAAGGGATCCAACGGCGCGGTCGAGCTGGCCCTCGACATGGCCGAGAAGGACGCCTCGTACTACATGCCCTACCAGTACGGGAACCAGGCCAACCCGAACGCCCACTACAACGGCACCGCGCTCGAGATCCTCGAGGAGCTGGACGAGATCGCCGCGTTCGTGGCCGGCCTGGGCACGGGCGGGACGCTCATGGGCAACGGGCGCCGGCTCAAGGAGGAGCTCGGCGACCAGGTCAAGATCGTCGCCGCCGAGCCGATGCAGGGCGAACCGGTTCAGGGGCTGCGGTCGCTGGAGGACGGGTTCATCCCGCCGATCATCGACCTGTCCGTGCTCGACCGCAAGATCTTCGTCACCAACACCGACGCGATCGTGTTCACGCGCCGGCTGCTCGACGAGGAGGGGCTGTTCGTGGGCGTCTCCTCGGGGGCGATCGCGCGCGTGGCGCTTCGGATAGCGAACGAGCTCGACGAGGGCAACGTCGTGTTCCTCGTCGCCGACGACGGCTGGAAGTACTTCTCGTCCGGCATCTACACGCGTCCCATCGAGGAGATCGAGAACCTGGACTCCACCGTCTGGTGGTGAGCCGGGGCCGCCGCATACCGGCACTCGTCGTTCGATGGTGACCGAGGGACCGGAGGGCGAGCCCTCCTCGCGCAGGAGTGTGTTGCTGGCGGCCGGAGCCGGCCTCGGCGCCGCGCTGGCCGGGTGCGGGGGCGAGTCGATCAAGCAGCAGGTGCACAACTCGAAGCCTGCGCTCACGAACGACGTCGATCTGCTCAACCGTCTGCTCCACCTCGAGCACATGGCGATCGCGGCCTACACCGCCGGCATCCCGCTGCTGGCGCAGCCCACGGCCAAGGCGGGGCAGCTGTTCCTGAACGACGAGATCTCCCACGCCGGCGACATCGCGGGGCTCGTCCGGGAGGCCGGCGGCAAGCCGATCAAGCCCGCTCCGAGCTATGCCCTCGGCCATCCGCGCACCAGCGACGCGGTGCTGATGCTGCTCCATTCGGTCGAGAACGCGCAGATCTCCGGCTACCTGTACGCGATCCAGCGGCTCGAGCCGGGCGTGGTCAAGCAGCAGGTGGCCTCGATCCTCGCCAACGACGCCCAGCACGTGGCGGTCGTGCGCGCCGCGCTCGGGCGCCCGGCGATCCCGTCCGCGTTCGTGACCGGCCGCGACTGAGGAGGTCGGACGCATTGAGCGCGGAGCGAGGATCGACGCGGCGAGAGTTCGTGGCGCGCGGCCTGGCGGCGGCGGGAATGGCCGCCGGCGCAGGGGCGGGGCTCGCGATCGGCGGTGCCGCGGACCTCGCGGTGGCCGCGGGCCCGGCGTCGGCCGACGCGGCGCTGACCGACCCGCTGGCGCTTTCGAAGGCGCTCGAGGTCGAGCGGCTGATGGTGCTGGCCTACCGGCGGGTCCTCACCTCCGGGACGCTCGCGCCCGACATCGAACGGGCGATCGCGCCCTACCTCACGCACGAGATCCAGCACGTGTCCGCGGTCGCGGCCGCGCTGGCGGCGATGGGGGTCAAGGCGGACACGGGCCCGCTCGGCCTGGACGCCGCCGGCGACCTGCTGTCGAAGCACAACGTCCCGGTGAGCCTCACCAACCTGGGCTCGCAGAACGACAGCATGCGGTTGCTCGTCGATCTCGAATCGGTCGCCGAGGGCGTGTACTTCACCGCGCTCAAGACGCTCAGCACCCAACCGCTCCAGCGTCTCGCCGCGCAGATCATGGCGTGCGAGGCCCAGCACTGGACGGCGGTGAGCGGCCTCCGCAACCCCGGCCAGTACGTGAAGGCGGTCCCGTGGCCGTTCGTCACCGGCAGTAGCTGATGCGCTGCAGAGGGCACGAGCCGCCTTGGTAGCCTCGCACCGACCATGAAGATCGAAAGACGGCTATACGACGAGATGATCGCCCACGCTCGCGAGGAGGCTCCGAACGAGTGCTGCGGGATGGTGGGCTCGAGTGACGGCGACGCGATCGAGGTCTATCGCGCGACGAATGCCGAGGCGAGCCCCCTGCGATTCCGGATCGATCCCGAGGAGCAGCTCGAGCTGCACAACAAGATCGAGGACGCCGGGCTGGAGCTCGGAGCGATCTACCACTCGCACACCCGGACCGAGCCGAAGCCGTCGCAGACCGACATCAACTTCGCGAAGCTGTGGCCCGGCGTGCTGTGGATCATCGTCGGCCTGGTCGGCGACGAGGCGGACGTTCGGACGTGGCGGATCGACGACGGGCAGGTGTCGGACGCCGAACTGGTCGTGGAGTGAGCGTGATGGGCAAGCGGGCAGTCCGGGCTGACGAGCTCGTCTGCCCGTCCTGCGGCGCGCCGTATCCGCCGGACGAGCGGTTCTGCTCGACCTGCAAGCTGCCGCTCGTGCACGGCGGGGATGGCTCAGGCGAGATCGCTCCGGTCAGCGCGAGCCACGAGCGCGCCCGCAAGATCAAGCCACAGCTCACCGAAGGCCCGCTCGTGCGCGTGGCCTGGGCGCGCAATCAGGCGGAGGCCGAGTTCATCCAGGGGCTGCTGCTCGAGGAGGGCGTGCCCAGCATGCTGCGGCGGAGTGCCGGCTTCGACGTGCCGGACTTCCTCGCGGCCGGGCCGCGCGACGTGCTCGTCCCCGAGGCGGCGGTGGCCACCGCGCGCGAGGTACTGCTCGAGGGGGAGCTGATCTCGGGCGAGCCGGCGCCGCGGGTGGTGGCGCCGGGGCGGCTGCTCGCCGGGTTGCTGGTGGCGCTCGCGATCGGCGCGCTGGTCGTCTGGCTCGTGAGCCAGGTCGTTCACTAGGATCGCTCCCGCATTTCGCACACCTCAGCCGGAGAAAGGGAGACGCAGATCGTGGCCGAGTACAACCCCTACGAGCAACTGCCCCAGGTGCCGTCGTTCGAGCTGACCAGCGAAGACGTGCGCGATGGTGAGGAGCTGTCGAAGCCCCAGCTGAGCGGCCTGTTCGGCGCGGGCGGCGAGGACGTGTCCCCGCACCTGGCCTGGAGCGGATTCCCGGAGGGCACTAAGAGCTTCGCGGTGACCTGCTACGACCCCGAGGCGCCGACCGCCAGCGGCTTCTGGCACTGGGCCGTCGTCGACATCCCCGCGAGCGTCACCGAGCTCGCACGCGGCGCGGGCGACGAGCAGGGGAGCGGGCTTCCATCAGGAGCGTTCCAATTGCGCAACGACGCGGGCGTAAGACAGCACGTCGGCGCCGCCCCACCGCCGGGGCACGGCCGCCACCATTACTACTACGTCGTCCACGCTGTTGACGTCGAGTCCCTGGGAATCGATAAAGACGCCACACCGGCGTTCCTCGGCTTCAACCTGTTCTCGCATACGCTCGGCCGCGCGATGATCGTCGCGTGGTACGCGGCGCCCGGCGGCTAGTCGGGCTGAAAACGGCAGCGACACTAGGCGGCGGCCGCCATGCGCGCGAGGTGGGCACGCCACGCTTCCTCGATTTGCGCGGCCGACCGGTTGCCGAACGCATGGCGAAGCGCGGCCCGCCTCCCCTGCGGGTGCAGGTGGCACGCGAGGCGGGCCGCGGCGCGCTCGTCGCGCTCGTGCACGAGCAGGGCGATCACGGTGCCGCCCAGCAACGGGGCGTCTCTCGGGCCGGGCGGAAACGCGGGCCGGCGCCCCTCGCGCAGACGGCGGGCGATCGCCGGGCGGGCGTGCGCGGTCTGACCGCCGAACCAGCGTGCCGCGCCCTCGATCAGCCACGCCCATCGCAGCTCGGCGCGGACCCGGCGCGGCGTCATCCGCACGGGCACGTCCGGGTTGTTCTCGATGATCACGCGCCGCGCGTACAGCGTGGACGCGGTCGCGGCGAGCATCTCGCGCGAGCCCGGCACGGCCGAGCCGCGCCCCTCGAGCACGTCCGGACGCACGATGTGCAGCTCGTGGCGTCCCGACCAGCCGGCGACGTAACGGCGCGCCGCCGGGTCCGCCGCGATCCACGTGAGCGGCACCATCGGACACGCCATCGACAGCGAGGCGAAGCCCGAGTGGAACACGACCGACATGCCGTCGACCGTGAGCGGGAAGTTCTGGGCCAGGTACTCGCGCGTTCGCTCGAGCGAGTGCAGAACGCGATCTACTTCATCGGCATGGGTCGACTCGTGCCGCGCCCGAAACGAGGGCGACGCCGACTCGACCCATGCCACCTGACGCTTGGTTGATAAGTGTCGACCCGACCCGCTGGGTCAGACCAGGACCGGCTCCCGGTCCGAGGCGATCGCGGCGATCTCCTCGGAGGCACGCTCGAACTCGTCGTCCGACAGCACCGGGGTGCCCTCGAACGGGAGGTCGCGGGTCAGCTCGAGCCATGATCGGCAGCCGCCGTACTCGTCGCGTACCTTCACGGTCACCGGACGCGGAATGCGATACGTCCGCAGCAGAATCACGTGCAGCGGATGGCGTCGCTTCCAGGCCAGGCGCTTTTCGGCGTAGTCGCTGGTCCACACGTAGAACGGGGACAGCGCGTCGACCGTGCGCCGGTCGGTGATCGTGTAGTGAGCGGCGACCTCGGCCCACGCGCGGATCCGGACGCGGTCCGGCTGCGGAATCTCGCGGTTGCGGCGCAGCGCGTGGGGAGACGGCTCACCGTCGCTCCAGACGCCCTCTTCGAGCGCGCGACTGAGCTCCGGTTGGTGGGACTCCCGCACCAGATCCGAACACTGATGGTCGAACGTCGGGTACAGGAAGAAGCGGTCGTAGTCCAGCTTGAAGTGCTTGTCGGGCTCGCGGATGCCGCCCTTGCGGAGAGTCAGAAGCTGCTCTCCCTCGGCAAGGGCCCGCACGGTCACGGCCCATTCTTTGAAAGCAATCGGCATATAGGAATGGAGGGAAACGGGGGATTGAACGAAAAGAAGCCCGTGCGCGGTACGCAGTGCAAGTGCGGCACAGGAGGACCTGATTGTACGCGAGAGTTGGCAAATCGCCAAATGGCTCCGCAAATCAGTGGGATTGTTGTGGGTGTCCCGCGCCGAACTCGTGCTGGGGATGAGTCACGAGTGCGGGAAGTGTGCGAATAGCCACGAACACTGGACATCCGGGCACCCGGTATCCATCGGAGGCGGTTGTGAAACCGGTTCCACGGAATTGCTCGCTTATCGCACGATCTGTACGGATACCGAACTCGGTGGCGCTTGTGCGGATCTGCACTAGCTAGCAAGCTAGCACTCGGAGGCGCTTACGTGGGCCGCCCGTGGCCGCCGCCGCCCGGCGTCTCGATCCGCAACCGCTGCCCCTTCTCGAGCCGGCCGATCGCCTTCGCCGGCAGCTCCTCGCCGTCGAGGAGGTTGCGGCCGACCGCGCCCGGGTCGCCACCGTCCGCGCCGCTCGGGGCGTGGCGCCGGCGCTCGGTGATCAGCGAGTAGCTGAGCGGCGCGAGCGCCTCGAGCTCGCGGATCACGCCGTCTCCGCCATGGAACGCTCCAGCCCCACCCGACCCCCGGCGGAGCGCGTACTCGATCATCCGCATCGGGAACTCGAGCTCGAGCGCCTCGATCGGAGTGTTGAGCGTGTTGCTCATCGCAACGTGGACGCCGCTCGGCCCGTCCGCGTCCGGGCACGCGCCCTGTCCGCCACCGACCGTCTCGTAGTAGACGACGTCCTCGCTCCCCAGCGTGACGTTGTTCATCGTCCCCTGTCCGAGAGCGCGGCCGAAGGCTCGCAGGACGACGTCGGCCACGCGCGAGGACGTCTCGACGTTGCCGCCGACGACGGCCGCCGGCGAGCGCGCGTTCAGCAGGCACCCTTCCGGGGCGATCACGTCAACCGGACGGTAGGCGCCGGCGCTCGGCGGGATGTCGGGATCGGTCAGCACCCGGATCGCGAAGTAGCACGCCGATCGGGTGACGGCCAGCGGGCAGTTGAGGTTGCCCTCGTGCTGGTCGGCGGTGCCGGTGAAGTCGAGCGTCAGCCGATCGCCGTTGACGCCGGCCGCGAGCACGATCTCGAGATCGCCCTCACGTGCCTCGAGCACGTCCTTGGCCGTGTACTCGCCGTCGTCGAGCTCCTCGATGCACGAGCGGGTGCGCCGCTCCGCGTAGTCGAGCACTTCGGTGAACGCCCGCTTGAGCTTGTCCGCGCCGTGGCGCTCGCGTAGCTCGAGCAGCCGGCGGCCGCCGACTCGGCCCGCCGCGAGCTGGGCCCGGAGGTCCGCTCGGCGCTGATCGGGCCGGCGCATCTGCGCGCTGAGCTCGGCGATCGCGTCCTCGTCGAGCACGCGCGGCGAGATCACGACCCCCTCGTCCTCGAGCGTGGTGCTGTCGGCCGGCATCGAGCCGGGGGTCGGTCCGCCGACATCGGCGTGGTGGGCGCGGCTCGCCGCGAACGCGATCAGCTCGTCGCCGGCGAACACCGGCGTGATCACGGTGATGTCAGGCAGGTGCGTGCCCCCGGCATACGGATCGTTGAGGATCCAGCTCCGATCCGGTGCGTGCCGCTCGTCGAGGATCGCCGCGACGGCCGCCGGCATCGCGCCGAGGTGGACCGGGATGTGCTCGGCCTGCATGACCATCTCGCCGCGGGGGTCGAACATGGCGGTGGAGGCGTCGCGCCGCTCCTTGATGTTCGCCGAGTGCGCGGAGCGGATCAGGACCGCGCCCATCTCCTCGCATACGGCTCGCAGCGCGCCGGTCAGCACCTGGAGCTCGACGGGATCGAGTTGCGAGCCGCTCATCGGGTTCGTGTCACTCGGATGGTGCCGGTGGCGTCGACCTCGCTGGCCCAGCCGGGGGGGATCAGGACCGTCGCCTCGGGCAGCTCGATCACGACCGGACCGGCGAGCTTGGTACCCGGGGACGGGATCCCGCGGAACACCTGGAGCTCGATCGCCTCGCCGTCCAGCGTGGCCCTGCGACTGGAGCGTTCCACCCCGATCTCGCCGTCGTCGCCGCCGGCGAGCGCGACGTCAACCCCTGCCGCGGTGGCCGTTACGCGAATCGTGACGAGCTCGAGCTCCTGCTGCTCGTCGCGGTAGCCGTAGCGCTCCTCGTGCTCGGATTCGAACGCGTCGCGCAGCTCGTCCGGCTGCGCCGTCGTGGAGGCAGCGATCGGGAGCTCGAACGACTGGCCTTTGTAGCGAAGCTCGTAGACGACGTGCAGGTCAGCATCGGGTTCGTGCATGGCCTCCCGCGCGCGCTCGCCCAGGTGCCTCACGTGTCGCTCGATCGCCCTCGCGGTGAGCGCGTCGCCGGCGAGGAGAACGCTTTGTTGCACGTCGCGTCGCCGCGGCGAAACGACCAGGCCGAGCGCCGCGAGCACCCCGGACGCGCGCGGGCACAGGAACGTGTCGATCCCCAGCTCGTCCGCGATGTGTGCCGCGTGCAGCCCGCCGGCGCCGCCGAACGCCATCAGCGCGTACCGGCGCGGGTCGATCCCCCGCTGGACCGTGACCACGCGCAGCGCGCGGATCATCTCGGCGCCGGCGACGCGCCGGATCCCCTCGGCGCAGGCTTCGACGTCGAGGTCGAGTTGCCGGGCGAGTCCCGCGACCGCGTCTTCGGCGGCCCTGCGGTCGAGCTTCACGTCGCCACCGAGCGGCGCGTCGGGGGACAGGTAGCCGAGTACGAGGTTCGCGTCGGTGACCGCCGGCTCGGTGCCGCCTCGGCCATAGCAGGCCGGGCCGGGATCGGCGCCGGCCGAACGCGGGCCGACCCGGAGCGCGCCGCCGCCGTCCCGCCACGCGATCGAGCCCCCGCCGGCGCCGACCGTGTGGACTGCGAGCATCGGCAATGCCAGCGGGCGACCGGCGACCTCGCCGCTGCTGCGCTCCTGGACCGTGCCGCCGTCGACCACGCACACGTCGCACGACGTCCCGCCCATGTCCAGGCACAGCGCATCCTCGGCGCCGGCCTGCCGTGCCACGAACGCCGCCCCTGCGGCGCCTCCCGCCGGTCCGGATAGCACGGTCCAGGATGCGTGGCCGGCGGCTGCCTCAACGTCGATCAGGCCCCCGTTCGACTGCATGATCGCCGGCTCGGGCAGCCCGGCTTGTCCCGCGCGCTCGACCAGTGAGCGGAGATAGCTGGCGAGCAGCGGCGACAGCGCGGCGTCGATCTCGGTCGTGGCGGCCCGTTCGAACTCGCGGAACGTGCCGACGACCTCGTGCGAGAGCGATATGTGAGCGTCGGGGAGGGCTCGCGCCAGTGCGTCGCCGATCGCCTGTTCGTGTTCTGGGTGCCGGTAGGAGTGGAGGAGCGCGACCGCGACCGCCTCGGGCTCGGCCTCGGCTATCCGGGCGGCGAGCGTCGTCGCCGCTTCGGCAGTGAGCTTCGTGAGCGGCCCGTCCGGGGTCATCCGCTCGGGCGCGCCGAAGCGCAGCTCGTCGGGCGCGAGCGGCGGCGGCCGGGCTGCGCACAGGCGGTAGAGCTGCGGCCGGTCCTGGCGCCCGAGCGCGACGATGTCGGTGAAGCCGTCGGTGGCGACGAACGCGGTCCGGGCGCCGCGGCCCTCGAGCAGCGCGTTGGTGGCGACCGTCATCCCGTGGGAGAACTCCTCGACGAGGTCTGCGTCCGCTCCGGCCTTTGCCAGCGCCGCCTCGATCGCGGCCAGGACGCCCTCGGACTGATCGTCGGGCGTGGTCGGCGCCTTCGCCGTGATTACGCGACCGTCCAGCGCGAGCACGGCGTCGGTGAAGGTCCCGCCCACGTCGACGCCGATCAGCATCCGCCGAACGTTACTTTCGGGGCGCGGGCGCGCGCGGGCCGGTGCGCACGGGCACAAGGTAAGACCCCGTGCGCGCGGCCGGCGAGACCGCCTCAGAGGTGCCGCCGCAACCCTCCCGCGGCTGCGGCACGGCGCCTAGGCGGCCAGGGGCGCCTCCTCGAGCTCCTCGGTCTCGGCGAGGTGCTGATGCGACGGGCAGTATCCGTTGTGCGGCAAAGGCATCCGCTGGCAGGGCGTGCCCTTGCGCGTGCTCGCCCGGCATTGCAGCGGGTTGCCGTAGGCGTCGAACCCGTTCTGCGGCAGGCGGCGGAGAAATTCGTCCGCCAGCCCCAGGTAGCGCTGAATAACGCGCAGCACCCGCAGCTGCGACGTCATCGGGAAGTACACCCGGATGTCGTTGAACAGCGTCCGCGACGGATGCGCGAAGTAGTGCCGGTCGGTCGCCAGACGCTCGACGGCCGCCTCACACGCCTTCAGGACGCGCTCGTGATTCATGTACAGCCCGCCGGATGGGTCCTCGATGACCTCGTCGGCAAGCTCGCGGTAGATGGCTCGGCTGAACCGATACATGTAAGAAACACCCACTCCTAGATCCGTGCCCCCGCCAG
>Ga0335081_10016777_pt1 | contig 11864 bp, 10 predicted proteins | sample Lox_Sample_35_FD_206713 | JGI IMG/M metagenome (GOLD analysis project Ga0335081, IMG submission 206713) | Soil microbial communities from Loxahatchee National Wildlife Refuge, Florida, United States - Lox_Sample_3.5 | ecosystem: Environmental > Terrestrial > Soil > Wetlands | place: USA... | reverse complement strand
CGCGAACGAGCGATCGCGGCCGGGTTTGATTCGTATATTGCTAAACCGATCGATCTGTGCGAGGTCGAGGCGCAGGTGGCGGCGCTCGCCGCACGGTAACACGGTAAGTTGCCCATCTGGGCCACCATGGCTAACCCTCTGGCTCATTTGGGCCACTCAAAAGAATAACTTTCCGCCGCACGGACATGGCCAGCCAAGTTATCCGCCGGTTTCTGAAAGTCGCGACGCAATAGGCAGGCGACGGTATTTGGTACGCCACGTGCCCTTGCGATGGGGGGAGAGTACATGCCGGACCCACACACGAGCGACAATCCAAAGCGCCCGATACTCATGCTGCTCACCAGCCATTGGGTGAGCGTGGTGGGAGCAGTACTGGCGACGACGGCCGTCTTTTCGTGGCTGTTCGCCCTTCCCACCCAGCTTCGAGGACATACCAGCAATCCGTACATCGGCATCGTCGTCTTTCTCGTGATCCCAATTATCTTGGTCACTGGCCTGTTTTTGATGGCCCTCGGCGTTTTCCTTGCTCGCAAACGCGTTGAGGCGGGCCTCTTGGAGGTCCCGCAGCGGGACGCTTACCTTCGAAGCCTAGCGAAGTTCTTTGCCATAACCACCGCAATCAACATCGTGATTGGAACCCAGGGTACCTACCGTGCCATCGAGCATATGGAGACTGCCCAATTCTGCGGCCAGAGTTGCCATGTCATGAAGCCGGAATTCACCGCACATCAAAACTCGCCTCACGCCAATGTTCTTTGCGTGGATTGCCACGTCGCCCCAGGCGCCACCGGGTGGGTACATAGTAAGGTGGCAGGAACGCGGCAGTTGATGGATGTGGTCTTCGGGCGCGTGCGCTACCCGATTCAATCGGCCATGGAAACCGACCGCCTGGTTCCATCCCGCGGTACTTGTGAACAGTGCCACTGGCCTCAGCAATTCGATTCGACGAAGTTGCGCGTCATCTTTCAGTTCAAGGACGACGAGCCGAATACGCAGACGCAGACGGTTATGGAGATGCTCACGGGAGGAGGAGATCTGGGCGGCATTCATGGAAAGCATCTTGCGCCCGGAGTCGAAATCCACTACGCAGCCTCCGATAAGCAGCGCCAGACGATTCCCTGGGTCGAGTACCGCAACGGGAAAACCGGTGAAGCTCGCACCTACCTGGCGGACGGCTCGACGGCGAAGTCCGTCGCAAGCTTGCCCCGCTACCAGATGCAGTGTGTCGATTGTCATAACCGGCCTACCCACACATTCGATCTCCCCGAGCGAGCCGTGGATCAGGCTATGGGATTAGGGCATATTTCCCCCACGCTGCCTTATATCAAGAAGAAAGCGTTGGAGTTACTCAAGATCAAGTACGCGAGCAACGAAGATGCCGCCACTGACATTCCTGTCAGGTTGGCTGGTTTCTATCGGGACAAATATCCGGCGATCTCATCGCAGCGCTCCAGCGACATCTCCCAGGCGGGTGCTGAAATCGCTGCGATCTATAACCGCAATGTGTTTCCCGAACTGAAGGTCACCTGGGGCACTTATCCCAACAATCTGGGCCATACCGATTCTCCCGGGTGCTTCCGCTGCCACGACGGTTCGCATTCCACGGCGGGTGGGAAAGCGACGATCACCCAGGACTGCAATACCTGCCATACGCCGGTGGCAATCGAAGAGACAAACCCTGGAGTACTAACCACGCTCGGCCTCGCCGACCGCATTGCCAATCTGCAGAAGATATCAACCAAGGGATCATCGAAATGAAGCGCAGCACACTGAACATCAAACGGTCCGCGGCACTGGCCGCCGTGGTCGCACTCTCCCTGACGGCCGCTGCCAGGCGGCATCAGTATTCCCCGCGCGAAAAGGCCGCCTATGCGGATGCGTCGACCGTCGACTTCGTCCGGCCGGGCCTGGTGATCAAGATCAACGGAGCGCAGGTCGCCTCTGACGGGACGATCACTGTGGTGTACACGTTGTCCGACCCTAATGGTCTTCCCCTGGATGCTGCCGGAGTTACAACGCCCGGAGCGATCAGCCTGGGATACATCGCGGCAGTGTTACCGAGCAACCAGGAAGACTACACGGCGTACACTACCCGCGCCAATTCGGGACCAGCGGTCTCGTCGACCAATCAGCCGGGCCCCGATTCCGGCGGTGTGACTACCGGCGGACCGGGCCAATATCAGTACGTCTTCCATACGAAGGCGCCGGCCGGGTTCGACCCGACCGCCACCCACACGATCGGCATCTATGCTTCCCGTGTGCTGACGGACTTCAATCTGGGAACCAATTATGCCAGCGCGACCTACAACTTTGTTCCGAATGGCGCCAAGGTGACCAAGGTTCACGACGTCATCAGAACCGCGAGCTGCAATACCTGTCACGACCAACTGTCGTGGCACGGCGGGCGGCGGCGCGGCGTCGAAATGTGCGTGCTGTGCCACACCCCACAAAACGTGGACACGACGACCGGGGGCTCGCTTGACCTGGAGGTGATGGTCCACGAGATGCACATGGGAGTCAAGTTGCCGAGTGTGGTTGCCGGAAAACCTCTGATCGTGAATGGAGCGGACTTCTCGAAGATCTCCTATCCGGCCGATCCGGGCGATCCGCGGCGTTGCGAAACGTGCCATTCGCAAACCACCGGCGCGGCGCAGGCCACCGCCTACCTCACGAATCCGACGGCCGCGGCCTGCGGCGCCTGCCACAACGACGTGAACTTTGCATCCGGAGCGAACCACCCGGGCGGTCCGCAGATAGACGATAAGCAGTGCGCCAACTGCCACATTCCCCAGGGCGAGATCGATTTCGACGCCTCCATCAAGGGCGCGCACGTCGCACCCACTGCGTCCAGCCTGCTCACCGGCCTCGCGGTCAATATCGCCAAGGTGGACAAAGGCACGGCGGGGAATGCACCCGTGGTGTCGTTCACGGTGCGGGATGGGGCGGGCAAGCCACTTGCGCTCTCGAAGCTCAGCTCGATCTCCTTCACCATGGCCGGCCCGACCACGGATTACGGCTACACCAGCTTCGGAAGCGACACGGCAAGCACCCCGGGCTATGTCACTGAGAGCGCGGCGAAGGCGAGTTGCGATGACAGCGGGAACTGCGCCTACACATTCACGCACACGGTTCCTGCGAAGGCGTCGGGAACCTATGCGATCGGCGTGGAAGCGCGGCGGACGGAGACTCTGCTCCCCGGAACAACGAAGCAGCAGAGTGTTACTTACGGCACGCCGAACAGAGTCGCCTACTTCTCGGTGGATGGCTCGCCGGTTACTCCGCGGCGCGAGGTCGTCGCCAGCGCCAATTGCAACCAGTGTCACGTGGCGTTATCCGTTCACGGGTCGCTGCGCAACAATCCCGAATATTGCGTGATGTGCCACAATCCGTCGAATACCGACGCCTCTGTGCGCGTCAATGCCACAGTCCCCGCGGATAAAGCCGCGCCTCCGCAGGGCATCGCGTTTCCGCTTCTCGTCCATCGGATTCACGACGGCGTGAATATGCTTGCGGATGGCGGCAGCTACACGGTGGTGGGATTCGGCGGCAGTCATAATGATTTCTCGGGAACGTTGTTTCCGGCGATGTCTCCCGCCGGAAAGGCGACGGACCTAGCCAATTGCTCGTTATGCCACGTCAAGGGTTCCGAGGCAAACCTGCCCATCGGGTTGAACAACGTAGTCAATCCGCAGGGCTGGATCAATCCTGATGGGGCCACCGCGGCCGCCTGCTCGGGTTGTCACGTGGCCAAGGACGCGGCAGCGCATTTTGCGGCCAACACATCATCGCTCGGCGAGAGCTGCACGGTGTGTCATCAAACGGGCGCCATGTTCGATGTGAACAAGATGCATGCGCAGTACTGAGGCCGCCGTACTGCTGATTGGTCTGGGCGTGGCTGCGCACCCTGCGTGGGGGCAGCCGGCCTCGCCTTACGCTGGATCGGATGCGTGCGGGGCCTGCCACGAAGACATCGCAGGAGCCTTCGCGAAGAGCCCGCACCACTTGCTCGAGACCGATAAGAAGCGGGGGGCGGCCGGACATGCCTGCGAGTCCTGCCACGGCCCCGGCCAAAAGCATGCCGAATCGGCGGACGCCACCGCCATCCGGAACCCGGCGAAGCTGACGGCCGCAGCCACGGATCGCGTTTGCCTCAGTTGTCATCTGAACCAGCCCACCCACGTCGGACGCTTACAGAGCAGCCACGCCAAAGATGGAGTCGCGTGCACAACCTGCCACAAAGTCCACGATGGCGGCGGGGACGGACTGGTAGTGCGCGTCGCCGCCGGAATCAATCAACAGTGCTCGGGCTGTCATCTCGAGGTGTGGGCGCAATTCCAACGTCCGAATCACCACAGACTTCCTGAGGAAGCCATGAGTTGCGTGGACTGCCACAACCCCCACGGGAGCATCCGGCCGAAGATGACCAGAACGTTTTCGGCCAACGAACCCGGCTGCTTCACCTGCCACGGAGACAAGCGTGGTCCGTTTGCATTCGAGCATGGGCCCATGCGTTTTGATGGCTGCGGAAGTTGCCACGAACCGCATGGCTCGGCCAATCCGCGCATGCTGACCCGACAGTCTGTGCAGTACGTGTGCCTCGAATGTCATGCCAGTCTCCCGGCCTCCAACAGGACGGGGACGATCGGCGTGGTGCCGCCTGCCTTTCACGATCTGCGTTCGCCGGTCTTTCAGAACTGTACCGTGTGCCATCAGAAAATTCACGGCAGCCACGTGGATCGGAACCTGCTGAAATGAGGCCTTGGCTGACACTTGCGCTTTTGTGCGCACCGTTCTCGCACATGCTCGCGCAAGAAGATGCGGGGACGTCGTCACCCATCCCCAAGTCCGAATCCTTCGCCACCGGGTGGATCGATCTGGGCTATCGCTGGGTTAGCGACTCAGGCGGCAGCTTCGACACCTATCGCAGCTTCGTGAATCTTGGCTCCGGCCCAAAACTGCTGGGCACGGAGTTCACCCTGACCGATCCGCGACACCGCCTCTTCGATCGGCTGCGCGTGCGGGCGTACAACCTTGGAGGCGACCCTTACCAGACCGTCCACGTGGGTGCGGAGAAATCCAAACTGTACCAGTTCAGCGCCGATTATCGGGATATCACGTACTTTGATTTTCTGCCGTCCTGGGCGGATCCGCTGCTCTCACGGGGCATCCTGCTCAACGAGCAGGCCTATGATACTCGCCGCAAAACGGGGAACTATCAGCTCGACCTGCTACCCGGCAGCCGGATCATTCCTTACCTGAACTGGGAGTACAATTCCAGCGCGGGTACGGGCACCGCGGCGTTCTTTACCGATGCGAACCAATTTCCTGTTCCGGACAGGCAGAAAGAGTTGACGAGCGTTTACCGGGCTGGGATTCGCTTCGAATTGCGCCGCTTCCACGCCACGATCGAGCAAGGCGGAACCACTTTCAAAGAAGACCAGCAACTCCTCCAGAATTCGGGCTCGGCCAACCAGGGGAATGTCTCGACATCGGTGCTGGGCCAGACTACCGATCTAACCGGCCTGCTGGCCGCCTATGGCATTCGGGGCTCCAGCATCTACACCAGAGGCCAGTTCACCGCCGAGCCGACGCCCTGGCTCGATTTATACGGCCAGTTCCTCTACGGGCAACCGAAGAACGATACCAACTACCAGCAGATCGTCACCGGTAACCTCCTGCAGTTTAATCCGCTGTTGCTCTACACTAGCCAATCCTTCTTACTATCGTCGACGGCGAAGCTTCCGCACATCACCGGAACTTACGGCGCCGAAATCCGCCCCGTCTCGCGTGTGCGCATCGCCGCAAGCTGGATGACCGATCGCCTGCACAACGCGGGCTCGGCTGCGTCAACGACTTCGGAACTGCTCAATTCGGGGCTGGTGAACAACTACAGTCAGGCGGAGATTAATCTCTTCTACGACGCCACTTCCAAACTGATGGTTCGTGGCGGATATCGCCATGTTTGGGGCGACGCCAGCGATGCCGTTCTGCCGCCTGCCGGCCTGGTCAGCGCCGATCGCGCGAGTCTCAGGCGCAACATCGGTCTGGGAGGCTTCCGATATCAGCCGGCGCCGAAACTCTCGCTCACGGCCGAGGCCGAAGTCGGATCAAGCGGAGCTGCGTACTTTCGCACCAGTCTTTACAATTATCAGAGGGTTCGCGCGCAGACGCGCTATCAGGCAATGAAGACGCTAACCGTTGCCGCGGCGTTTTCCGGACTGCTCAATCACAACCCGACTCCCGGTGTTCATTCCGATTACCAGGCCCTGCAGGAATCTCTGTCATTCTTCTGGATCCCTGGCAAGGCTTGGAACCTGCAGGGAACCTACACGCGATCGACTGTCCACTCCACACTGGGTTATTTGGATCCTGGGACACTGCTGCCAGAGACGTCGCGATACCGCGACAATGCCCACACGGTCACAGCTCTGTTCGAAATGAAGCCTTCGATCCGCGGCGTCACGCCAACGATTACGGCAGGTGGTTCCTTCTTCATTTCTTCAGGCAGCCGTCCCACCAACTACTACCAGCCAATCGTAAGAATCCGGTTGCCGCTCACCAAGCAGTTGGCTTGGTTCTCGGAGTGGCGATATTACGGATACGGCGAAGCGTTTTACATTTACGAAGGCTTCCGCACACACATGCTCACGACTGGGTTGAGACTCACGCGATAAGTGTGGGGCCGTGTCACCCAACAGAAATCAAGTTTTCCCCGCTCTTTATTATTGAGGGCGAAGAGAGAAGTTATGAGCAAATCAAGATTATTCATTGTGACTGGCATTGTTCCCGCCGTGCTGGCGCTGACCACCACGGGATGCGCCACCAAGAAATATGTAAGCGCGCAGATCGCGCCGGTGAATGCGAAGATCGGCGCTCTTGAAACGGCGGCGAAGGAACAGAGCGACAAGGAACAGGCCGACGTCTCACGCGTGGAAGCCAAGATTGCTGCCACCGACGGCAAGGTGGCCGAGGCCGCGGCCGCTGCCGAGCGGGCGAACAACAGCGCTACCCAGGCGAATCAACTCGGGCAGCAGAATCAGGCAGCTATCGCATCCAATGGATCCGCGATCGCGGCCAACGCGGCTGCGATCCAGGCTCTGGAGAAGTCGATGAACTACTCGCTCATCGCAAAAGGTGTGGTCACGTTCGGCTTCAACCGCAGCAATCTCGACAAGGCGGACCAGGGTACGCTGGATGCGCTGGCGCAGCAGGCACATTCGGCGCCGCGCGCCGAATTTGAACTGCTCGGCTTCACCGATCAGGTAGGTACGCCGGCCTATAACCTCGAGTTGAGCCGCCGCCGGGCGGAGTCGGTGGCGCGTTACCTGGTTCACCAGGGGATCGCGGTACGCGGCATCCACCTGGTCGGGCTCGGCAAGGAGCCCGTTCCCTCAGATTTGCTCGCGGATGTGCCCACCGTCGATCCGAATACCAAAGATGCCGAATCAAGGAGACTGGCTCGCCGGGTGGTGATCCGCATTTACGCGCCGGCCGGCAACCCTCCCGGCGCCACCGTTACATCGTCTCAGCAATAGCAGGAGAGTGGAGGTCCCATGCGCCTTATCATTTGGCTACTCGTCGCGTGCCCGTTGTTCGGCCAGTCCTCCGGCAATGCTTCCGCCGCGCCGGAGCCGACGCTGCAGTGGGTCATCCCCAGCGATCACCCGGACCTCAAGGTCATCTTGCGCCTGGATACTCTGCCGGACTACTACCGCTTCGAGTTCTGGAACGACGGCGATGCGCCGGTAATCACGAAAGAGCAATTGTTGGAGGCGATTGCCCTGGTGACCGGCGTGCCTAAACAGCCCGTAGCGAAGTTCTGTGTCCTGGGCGCGGGCGGACGGATCCTGAACTATCCCTGCCGCGTCAGACCGACTCTGTCCGCGGCGGGCGCCAAGAAGTGAGTTCGGTATCGACCAGGCGCCTGACTCAGGCGGCCTTCGCGGTCAAATACGGCGCGAGTTTCTTCTTGGCATTGAACACTCGCCACTGCACCGTTCCGATCGGGATGGCCCGCGCGGCGGCGATTTCGTGATACTCCCACTGCTCGATGAATCGCAGCTTCATGACCTCGCTTTCACACGAATCCAGGAAAGCCATCCACCCCAGGAATTCGAAGCCCGGCGTGCCGGCGGACTTATGGTTCTGCTTGGTTGCCAGCCGGTCCGCGACGGTCGCTAAGTCCACGGTTTCCAATTTATGCGCCTTGTTGGTCCCGTAGTAAACACGAAGCACATTGAGTGCGATCTTGAATAGCCACCCGCGGAACGATCGGCGATCTCGCAGTTGGCGGGCCTTGCGGTAAACGGTGAGCATCACTTCCTGCGCCAGGTCTTCGGCCAGCGAGAACTCACAGCGACGCGAACGGAAGAAGGCGACGACCTGCGGCGCGAACGCATGGAAGAGTTCCTCGAACGACTGCTCGCTGGGAGAGTCGAAGAATCTATCTATCACTTCACGGTCCTGCCGCGATCGTACCGTTGTCGGTGCCACGTTAATCATAGAGTTCAGCCCCTTGGTCTGCAACTCTGGTGGGGCATTCCCGGTGCCAACTTTCGGCGTGAGGCAAAACGCTTTGATTGTTTCGGTTAGCGACGTTAAATGGCCGCACTGTGTCGGCGGAGGTCTTTCGAGCGTCGGGATCCCGACTTCCGTGCGGCACTCGCGTGGTTAGGCTCCGCATGGACGTTCAAACAATCCGGGTGGTCCGCCCAGTCATTCTCTATGAGAGGAGTCAGTCATGCCCACTGCGATGGCCCAGTTGGACGATACGGCTTTAGTCCAAATGACGCTCGCAGGTCAGAGCGAGTGTTTCGGCGAAATCATGCATCGCCACATGAAGATGGTTCGGGCCCGCGTCTTGTCGATCGTCCGGAATCCATCCGACGTGGATGACGTGGTTCAGGAAGTGTTTTTCAAGGCCTGGCGAGCGCTTCCCACATTTCGCGCTGAGGCCAGTGTGCGCACCTGGCTCGGCAGCATTGCCGCCAACGAAGCGGTGATGCTTTGGCGTCGCGAGCGCCGGCAAAGGCTTTATGAGACTTCGGAAGAGTGCCACACCTTGGCTTGGCGTGGCGAACCGGCGGATAAGGCGGTCATGAGAGGCGAAGCGGCCCGGACAATTCGCGGAGCGATTGTGAGACTTCCCGAGAAATATCGCGAAGTCGTCATCCTGCGTGATATCGAGGAGGTTAGCGAGGCCGCGACCGCCAAGCGGCTGAAGTCTTCGTTACCCGCGGTGAGGACCCGCCTGCACCGGGGCCGCTTGAGACTCGCGGCGGCGCTCCGACGCGCGCCTGGACAGGGACTGCGTCATGCGGCATGATCGCGGAGGCTGCGCGGCCCAGGCTTCGCGAAAACGGGTACAAGAGTACCCGGCTCGTACCCCGAACACTCTTTGGTTGCAATCGCGGCCTCCCATCAGGCGGGTACTTTTGTACCGGCGGTAAGAGGCATGTGACGCATCCCGGTAGATGCGGAAGCTGGTTGGCGGTCTTCCTGCGGGTAGCCGTTTGTTCCTCGAAGTCACCGGTTGGTTGGGCAACTCTCGGGACGCCATGGGCGTAACTGGCCCTCAAGCTTCAGTTCTAAGCAGCCCCGGCGGCGGGCAACGCTTTCGCGGTTACCCACCGCCAGAGCGACCTTCGCCCCGATTTCGGACTCTACTTCTCTCCAAAGTTGAACGCAACGCCCCCGGAGTACCGGATGTCGTTCTGATGGCCGCCGAAGCCCTTGGTGCTATTGATCTGTGTCATGAGGTACTCCACCTGAATCGGCTTGATCGAGATGCGCTTGGTCAGGTGGTAGTCCAGACCGCCGCCGGACGCCATCGCGAAGGCGTTCTGAGTGGTCGACGTCGTGTTCAGATCGTTCCAGACGTAGGCGCCTCCGAACAGGAATTGCACGTAGGGCGTGAGGCGCGCATGCCGCCAGTTGAATCGCGGACCGAACATATAGGTGAACAGCCGGTCATCGATGCGAGTGTTGGCGTAGCCGCCGAAATCCGCAACCAGTCCGACCACCTTATTCAGGTTGTACTCGAAAGAGCCCGAGCCGCCGTTTCCCGTACGCTGCCGGTCGTCGAACCCTTGAGCGGACTTGACGTGCAGCCAGGAATAGTTGAGGCCGACTTCGAACTGGGGCGTCACTACCTCCTGCGCGCTCAGTGCAGCGGCGGATGCCAGGACGATTCCCAAAGCAAGTGTCAATGTCTTCATACTTCTTCTTCTCCTTTTCTACCTTGTATAACTTGATCATCTGAGACCCCTCGACCCAACTGCCGGACAGTAAGTTCCAGAGCAGATTTTCCCGGGATCGCGTTCATCAGAAACGACGGGATATTCGCAAGCTTTTGTTGGATCCGTCTTGAATGTCGGAGAGACGACTTCAAGACCGGCCCGGTCCGACACGGAAAAAGGCAATGCCGCAACAAGAGACCGGCCACGGGCATCATTCCAAACGGAACACCTGTGCAAGCGGAATTGGAAGGAGACGTGCCCCATGTGTTTGCAGCACGTATGGATCTACATATTACTCAAAGAATCGCTGGTTGGATTACCACAGCATGGATTATCTGTCAGAGTCTGTGCGCGCAGACCGGAATTCGGCCCACGTGGGAATTTCGTGAAGACACGTCGCTCACCGTAACTCTGCAGGAACTGCGGCACGTCGTTCCCAGGGCGGCACAAGCCGAGATGGAGAAGGCGTATAAAGCGGGGTTGAGACACCAGCCGGAGCAGGAACTCGAGCACCTAAGGAAAGCTATCCTCATCGATCCCGAGTATATTGCCGCGCGGAACAACCTCGGAGTCTGCCTGCTGGAAATCGAACCGGCCTCCGCGATTGTTCAGTGGGAAGAAGCTATCAAGGTCAATCCCCATAAAGGTGTGCTGTACAACAATCTCGCGATTGGTTACGTTTTGATTCGCAATTTAGAAGGCGCCGAACGCGCCGCTCGAATGGCCATAGAGTTGGACAGAACAACCAACCGGGCGCGGGCGCTGCTGGGGCTTGTCCTCTACGAGGAGCACAAGTACACTGCGGAAACGTTCGCGCTATTGGAACGCGCCAGTAGTGAGTACGACATAACGCACGTGTTCGCCGCCAGAGTACTTATGGAGCGGGGCGAGTTTCAGAAGGCAAGAACCCACATTCAGGCATACTTATCGAGCCGGCACACGGAATATCGTAAGGACGCGTCTGAACTGCTCGACTTCATCGATCACAGTGGCCAGGCACGAGACTCGTCGCCGGATCAGTTCTAGGCTCCGCGCCGCCGAGGGCAACTCACTCTCGGCGTGGGCCAGCGGTAAGTGTTGCGGATCGACTCTAGGCCCCGTCCGCCGCATTGACCCGCGATCAATCCTCGCAGGTGAATCCCTGTCTGGCGGCGACGGGCTTCACATCCGGGAAGTACACTTTGCTATATGCAACCGCAGTGTTCTCGGACCAGGATGCGCCATCCGTTCGAGCAATAGTGTTCCAGTACTCCATCAGGGCCAGATCGTAGGCGTCGATCGCAGGACGCAGGTCTTCAGCGTGGTAATACTCTTCGTGGCGGAAGCTCTTGATGGGTAGCCGTGGTTTCCGGGTTGCAGGCCGATCCACGTAACCCATGCAGACGCCGGCAATCGGAAGGGTGCCTTCGGGTAGGCTTAACAGATCGATGATGGCCTGCGGTTCGCGGCGAACGGCTCCGATGGGAACAATGCCAAGGCCATAGGATCGGGCGGCAACCATCAGTGTACCGAGCGCGATGCCCACGTCGGTGACTGAGGCGATCACCCCTTCCAGGCTGTGCTGTATTTCCTGTTTGATCCCTGCCTTCTCTGCTGCAATACGGGTTTTATAGAGGTCCGCGACCA
>Ga0335081_10016776_pt1 | contig 11865 bp, 8 predicted proteins | sample Lox_Sample_35_FD_206713 | JGI IMG/M metagenome (GOLD analysis project Ga0335081, IMG submission 206713) | Soil microbial communities from Loxahatchee National Wildlife Refuge, Florida, United States - Lox_Sample_3.5 | ecosystem: Environmental > Terrestrial > Soil > Wetlands | place: USA: Florida... | reverse complement strand
GTTCACCAGGCGCCAGCTCCTGGGCGACGCGATTCGCGTTCCGGTGAAGGGCGACGGGACCTTTCCGTTGCTCAGGCAAAGTGAACGAGGCCGGGGGAACAGACCGCACGGCGGGAGAGGCTTCGCGGGACCGCGCAGCGCAGCGGGCGCGAATGGTTGGGCCGAGGATGAGGTCCTCCCAAGCGGCTCAGGGGCACGACCCCGCCGCTCGAGCGAGAACTCCGACGGACGGAGTGCGCGAACAATCATCTGGGGAGCGAGAGCTGGCAGTCGGCGCAAGCGACCTTAGGTCGGCGCGCACACGGTTTGGGCGGAAGCTGCCACGGGCAGATTGACGACGAATTCGGATCCGCGCCCGGCCCCGTCGCTGTGCGCCCGCACCGAGCCACCGTGCAATTCCACAAGACCTCTTGCCAGCGCGAGCCCGAGCCCGAGGCCGCCCTTGGTCCGCGCCAGGTCGCCGTCGCCTTGCACGAACGGCTCGAAGATCCGCGGCAGGAACTCGGCGGGGATGCCCCTGCCATCGTCGCGCACGCGGATCTGCGCCTGGCCGTCCACCACGCCAGCGCTCGCCACCACCGTCCCACCCGCGGCGCTGAACTTGGCGGCATTGTGGAGCAGATTGCCGATCACCTGGCTGATGCGCGTGTCGTCCCCGTCTACCCAGACCGGATCGGAAGCCTCGACGCGCAGCTGGAGGCCGAGCTCATGCAAGACGCCTCGATGATCGTCGCAGGCTCGCCGCATCACATCGCTCACGTCGAGGCATTGGCGGCGAAGCTCGATCTTTCCTCGAGCGATCCGGGTCACGTCGAGCAGATCGTCGACCAGGCGGTTGAGATGCCCGATCTGGCGACGGACGATCGCCAGGGCGAGTGCTCCCTTCTCGCTGCTCGGGCCTGCACGGTCGAGAACGTACAGACTGTTTCGGATGGGTGCGAGTGGGTTGCGCAGCTCATGCGAGAGGACGGCGATGAACTGGTCCTTCCGCCGATCGGATTCGTGAAGTGCCTCCTGAGCCTGGACGAGCTCGGTCACGTCCGTGTGGGTGCCAAACCACTGCGCGACGTCGCCTCCCGGGGTCCTGAGAGGGATCGCGCGGGTGAGAAAGTGGCGGAACGTGCCATCAGCGCCGCGCAGAGGGAACTGCATGTCAAAGGTTGTGCCGGCGGTGATGGACTCGGCCCAACGGCGAAGCACGCTGGGCAGCGTCGCAGGATCGTGCACGGTCTGCCAGCCCCAGCCCTTCACCTGCTCGAACCTTGTCCCAGTGTATTCGTACCAGCGGTGGTTATACCAGGTCACGTAGCCGTCCGGCCGCGCGGTCCAGGCCAGCGGCGACATCGAATCGGCAAGCGCTCGGAGTCTCTGTTCACTCTCGCGGAGCATCTCCTCGGCTCGGCGCTCCTTGGTCTGGTCGCGCAGAACGAGCACGATCCCCATGATGCTCCCGTTCGCGTCGCGTATTGGGGCAGCAGTTTCGGCGACGGGCCGTTCGCTTCCGTTGCGAGCCAGGAGGGTGCGGTTTCCCAGGCCGGCGCCGATTCCTTCGGTGCCAAGCACGCGTTCCAGGGAGTGCTCGACGGGCCGGCGCGTGCCCTCGTCGATGACGCGCAAGACGTGATGCAGGGGCCTGGCGAGGGCTTCCTCGGCGTTCCAGCCGGTGAGGGCCTCTGCCACGCCATTGAAGAGCGTCACGTTGCCTGCGCCGTCGGTTGCGATGACCGCGTCCCCGATGCTGCGGAGCGTCACCGCAAGCCGCTCCTCCGAGGCACTGCGGAGCTCCAGCATGCGCTCGATCTCCCGCGTGCGCTCGCTGACGCGCCCCTTGAGGTCCATGTTGATATTGGCGAGACGGTCTTGGGCGAGGGTGAGGTCCTCGACGAGCGCCTCGTTCCTGAACCGCAGGCGAATAGCCTGATCGATGGCAACGCGACCCCTGCGCGAAATCTCGGTCACCGCCAGGCCAAAGAGGGCCAGCATGGACGCCATGGCGGCGTGAAGCGGATCGCGCTCCGCCGCCAGGCGGCCCACCATCGGCAGCATCGCGGGTACCGCGAACGCGACGAAGGCCGGTGTGTAGCTGGCATTGCTCGAGGCGGCGCCTGCGGTCATGCCGCCCAGCACAAACGCGAGGAAGACCTGGTGAGCGGGGGACTGCGGCAGGTAGAAGACGAAGGCGGCGGCGCCCCAGGCGACGCCGGTGAGTGCGGCGCGCATCGCAAAGCGCTGCGCCCAGACCCTGGCGTTCGAGTCTCTCAGGACGGAGCGTCGATATGCTCGCAGGAGCATCATTCGCAGCGCTGCCAGCGCGCACAGCGCGGCCACCCACGCGATCGAGAGCAGGGGCGGGACGAGGTGCCAGAATGTCCAGCAGACGAGGCACGCGTTCACCGCCACCATCGCTTGAGCGATGGGGGCGCGGACGTAGAGCAGTCGCACCTGCTCGGCGAGAATGCGTGGCTCGAGCGGGACACTGGGCACGCCTGTCCGCGCACCAGCCACCATCGTTCTCACATGTCCTGAGTCCGCCACCGTCGGCCTCGTGTGTGCGCGCAGGGATCTAGCCCGCCGGCACTGGCCTTTCAGCGACCGGAACAGGGAGTTTGACCGTGCCATGATGTTCCCGCAGCCAGGGGCTCGATTGGGTCTGGTTGACTTTGGCATTTCCCTTGCGCGCGTTGCTGGGGCGTGCCCGGGCATAATGGGATAGCTCTACCGCAGGGCTGAGGCGGCACTCGCCCTCGAACAAGGCCGAACCCGCTGGGGCATCAGGCAAATTGGCCCGCACGCAAGTTCCTGATTTGGCCGCCAACGTCGGGCCGCCCGAGACGACCAAGGGGTCTGCGTTCTCGACCGCTGTCCTATCGCTTGAGCGGCGGGGCGCGGGAGCACTTCCCACCCGAGCGGCAGAAAGGCCAGGTGCCCCCCTGGTTAGTTCGAGGAGCCCGCTGGGCCGAATCCGCGCAGGGTAGCTCGGCTCGGGATGCTGAGATGGAGAGGGCGCCGGTCGGCGGAGCCCTCACGTGCCCGTACGACGCCCGGGCGCGCGAGGAACATCACGCCCTGCGGCGGCGTGAACACGATGGACACCCTCAGGCCTCGCCTTGCGAACTCGTCGACTGCGCGGCTGATGAGATCTTCGTTGGCCGACTCAACCACCCGGAGCGCGTGCGGCTCGCCTGGAGCGCCAGTCCCCGGCGAGCGCGCTCACGCGCTCGCCGCTCTGCTTGCGAGGCCGGACATCATCACGGATCGAGGCGACGTGTGGGCTTCTTCATCCGTTGCGCGGTTCACGCACAGCCACTTCTCGGCGGGCTGGTCTGGGCCCGTCACCGTTCCCGGGAGGACGTTGCCGCGGCGCCCACGCCCGAGCTGCTCGCGCAAGATGTCCTGTGCGTTCACCTTGACGCCGACGGGCATGTCCCTGAGTTCAGGGCGCCCGGTGAAGCGCTTCCCGAATCAATCTGGCGCAATACTGCTGGCAACCGTGTCCAGCACATCGGAGGCAGAAATTCATGCATTGGTCCCGCCGGGATGCGCGTCCTGGTGAGAATTGGTCTTCGCGAGGATTCCGCAGCAAACCATGGCGACGTGATGTCCCGGTTTCTCGTCAATCCTTGGGCCATTCGCCGTCGCGCCTCTTCGCGTGAGGGCGTGGGCATTCGCGGCTCCCCGGTGGCGCGCATCGTCGCCTTGCCCGGTCGATCCACGAGGATAGTGTGGTCATGGAGAAGCGAAGCGACATCTGCTTGGGTCGCTCGAGGCGGAAGAGGGAGTCCTGCGCTCGCGGGTGCTTTCCTTCGATCGGAGCCGACATGCGGTCTGGCGACGAGGCGCACCGATGCGTGCCGCTCGTTGGCTGCCTTGCTGTCTCGATGTGGGACCGGGAAGCGCGTGGCCGACCGGCGTCGTGGAACGTGCCGATGTTTCCTCCATTGGGGGACACGCCGACGTCGGCGGAAGGCGTCGCCGAACGAGTCCGGGAATCGCACCCGGGGCACCAAGGACTCGGGTGACGGAGAGGGGAGACGCCGATCACCCGGACCAATTCTCAAGCCAGGGCGAGGCATGGTCATTGCCTGTCCTGAAGACGCGGCGCCCCGACACGTTGCCGAAGCGCCCCCTTTCCCCTTGTCGACGCCATGAGCCTCAAGAAGCGCATCCAGATCCTTCTCGCCTTCCTGGTGGCGATCCCGCTGCTCTTGCTTTTGCGCGAAAGCTATCAGGCCGGTCGCACGGCATTGGTCAAGGAGATGAAAGAGGAGTCGCTGCAGATCGCCAGGCTCGAGGCTGCGGAGGCAAACCTCATCTTCGATCCTCCTCGGCTCGTCACCGAGGGACTGCGCCTCGCGCTGGAGTCGCAGCCGGAGCTCCGGCCCGACGTGGTCCGGGAGCTCATGAGAGAGTCGCTTCATCGCAATCCTCAGCTCTACGGAATTGCAGTGGCACTTGCGCCGTCGTCGACTTCGCTCGGGCGCTTTGCGCCCTACGTCTATCGGCGGGGACGGAGCGAGGTCGAAACGGATCTTCGGTACGAATACGGTACCCGCGATTGGTACCGGCTTCCCATGGAAGGCGAGCGGGCGCGCTGGATCGATCCGTACTTTGGGGAAGGCGGCAACACGCTCATGGTCACCTACGCCGCCCCTCTCCGGCGAGATGGCCGCATCGTGGGTGTGGTCGAGGTCGACCTCGACCTGGACGGATTGGTGGAGCGGCTGCGTCGGATAAGGCCCGGCGGCGGTGCGGTGTACCTCGTCAACCAGAAGGGCCAGGTCGTCGCGCATCCCGACCTCAAGGCGGTGGCCGATCTCGGTGGATCCGCGAACTTGGGGAGCATCACGGAGCTCATGAGGCACCATGGGGAGGACACAATTCAGGCAGCTGACCCCATCGGCAAGATGGACTCCTGGCTCGTCGAGACTCCCATCAGCGCTCTGTCGAAGGCGCAAGGGGGCAACGACTGGGCGCTCATCGTGAGCTGGCCACTCAAGCGCCGCCTGGCCCCACTCGGCGAGATGGCGAGGCGGATGATCGTGCTGTACGCGTTCCTGGGGGGCACTGCGCTTCTGTTCCTCCAGCGGTCATTCGACGCGGTCATCACGCGTCCGCTCCGAGCGCTTGCCGAGCAAGCCCGCCGGTACGCCCGGGGGGACTACAGCTGGTCTCCGCCTCCGCGGAACGAGGCCCCGGAACTGCGGGAGCTGAGCTACGCACTGGAAGGGTTGGGCAAGTCCCTGGCGAAGGCCACCAGTCGCGTCGATCAGGAGGGCCGAACGTGAACATTGCCCTGCTCCTGCTGGGGCCGGCAAACCTGCACCGCAACCGGTGGTACCTCGCCGCCCTCGGCCTGGCGTTGATGGCAACCGGGGCGGCCATCGGCTTCGAGACTCACGAGACCGTCACGCTTGTCAGCCTGGAGGCGATCGGCTGGATCCTGGTCGCAATGGGGCTCGCGCGGATCGCATTCGCGCTCCTTGCCGGTGGCGAGATGGCGGTGCTCCTCGGGCTCAGAGGCCTGGCATTCGTGGTGCTTGGGCTAGCCGCGGCCGACTATCCTTTGGAATCGGGCAATGCGGTCCCGTGGCTATTCGGCATGGCGCTGCTGATGAACGGGCTCTATCAAGTTGGCTCCGCGCTAGTCATTCGCTATCCAGGCTTTGGCTGGCTGTTGATCAGCGGCGGCCTACACCTCGGGTTCGGGGGGATGCTGTTCTTTCGCTGGAGGGAGGCGGCGTCCTGGGTCGTTCCGCTTGCTCTCGGCGCCGGGGTGGCGCTGCTCGGCCTCGTCATGCTTCGGATGGCGCTGCGCCTCGGCAGCATCCTTCCTGACATCGAGGAAGGAGGCGCACAGGCCGCGGTGCGCTATTTTCTCGAGTTCCACGTAGCGCACCGCTTCCATCGCCGCTACCTGGCGCTCCCGGTCGGTTTCCGCGGGCATCCAGATGTGGGCGGCGCGCACGGCGATCTGTTCGTGCATGTGTGGACGCCCACCACCGTGGCGAAGGTCGAGAGGCGCTTCAATCCCGTCAGCCGCTATGTGGCGGCTCGGGACGAGGCGGGAAAGTTCGCTGTCGGCCACGCGGCAATGGAGATGAAGCCGGACGTCTACATCAGCCACAGCGATGGAGACCCGACCGCTTTCGACTCGCAGGAGCAGGTGTGGCAGACGCTCCGGAGCAGGGACGTGCCCGGCGTCTTTCGCCCGTCGTTCGAGGAGGAGGTCGCCTCCTACATGGTGCCGCCTGCGAGCATCCGGTTCCGCAACTTCAATGAAGACCAGCTCCGGAGCTTCTGGTCGCTGTACCGCGCCGTCGACGCCTACAACTTCACGAACCGAAACTGCTCGGTCGCAGTGGCGATGGCGCTCGAGGCGGCGCTGATGGGCAGCCTTGCCAGGTACCGCCGAATCCGGAACGTGCTCGGTCTCTTGTGGAACAAGGATCTCTGGGTTGCCCACTTCATCCGGCTGAAGGCGCGGGAGATGGTCTGGACCCCGGGGATGATGCTCGACTACGCGGCGGCGCTGCAGCGGGTCGTGGAGGCAGAGTGAGATGAGCCACTGCGGGCAAACGGCTTCGCCTGCGTACCGAATTCCCGTGGCGGACCGGCTGTACGACCTGGGATTCCTCTTGGTCGAGGCGTTCGCCGCCATGGAGGTGACTGCGGTCATCGTCGCGAACGCTCGGATCGCGGAAGGCTTGGGTCTCAGGCAGGAGCTATCGAGCACCATCATCACGAGCTACCTGGTCCCGCTCTTCGCGGCGATGGTGGCGACCCTGGCGCTCTCGGGGCTCGTGCGCCGCGCTGTCCCTCCCGTCCCCTTGTTCCTCTGCGGGCTTGGCGTCTTCGCGGGAGGAAATCTGCTCTGCTTCGCGGCCCGGGGTCCCCTCATGTTCTTTGGCGGACGAATCGTGACCGGGATCGGGGGTGCTCTTTCCTTTGCCGGACAGCTCTGGACATTGAGCGACTACCAGCGGCAGCGCATGACCAAGACGCTGGTCTGGGGGGAGGTGGGGGCCGCCGTCGGTGTCATCGCGGGTCCACTGGTGGGCGCGCTCTTCGCCCAGGGCTCGGGAGATGCCTGGCGAGGCTTCTTTCTCCTGAACGCGTTCTTGGGTATCACGACGGCTGTCTTCGCGTTCCTGGGCCTACGGCGTCGAGCGCCGTGGCGGGGGGACGAGGTTCGGGCGTCACTCTCGGCAGACGAAGGCCGGTCCCTCACCCGCGCAATGATGGGCTGGCAAGTCGCGGTGTCGATCCTCATCGTCGGGGCGGAGTACCTCTTCTCCGACTACCTCCAGGAAAAGGCTGGCAAGAGCCCGATGTTCGTCGGAGGCATGACGGTGCTGGCCTCGGTCGGAGCGGTTCTGGGGAGCGTCTGGGCTGCTCGCCGGGACGAACGGCTGGAGGCGCTCCCCCCTTTCTCAACGGGTGGTCTCCTGGTCGCACTTGGCGCGCTGGCGGTCTGCCTGTCCATGAGGGCATTCCTCCTGGTGGCGGCGCCCATCTTCTTCGCCGGCATCTGCATGGGGGTTGCCAGCGTGAGCATCTACGCGTCCATCGTGAGAGCGTCGCCGCAAAGCCGATTCCTGCCCCGCTCCATCCTCTACCTGCTGGGGATGCAGTGCGGGAACGCGCTCGGCGTGCAGGCGGTCGGATTGGCCGAGATGCTGCGCCTCGGCGTGCTGGGGACCGCTGGTCTGCTCAGCGCCCTTCCGCTCGGTATCGCCTGTGCCATCATGGTCGCTGGAGCACAACGCTCGAGGGCGCCATGTGCAGCCGCCGGAGGGACGTGAGCCCGAACCGGCACTCCTGGCGGCTCGCAGCGCTCGGAATGATGTGCGCGATTCCGTGCTACGCCGGCGCTGCCACGGCGCGCACCACGGTCAGCACGGACCTCGTCGCGCTTGTCGCGCCGGACGGCATCGTTCTCACCACGAGCCTTCTGCGCCACTGGGACCTCGCCGATGGCGACTCGGTGCTCCTGCGCGGCCGGTATTTCGAAACAGGGATCTCGGTCGCCGCGAACCCCGCCGCGGTGACGGGCGGCCTGTTCGCGGAGTGGGTCCCGGTCGCTCCGCTGCAGCTGCGCGTCGGATACGATGCCTACGGCTTTCTTGGCTGCAACGGGGCGCTGCTGCGCTTTCCCTCATCCACCTCCCGGTTCGGCAAGGCCGAGATCGATGCTGCGGCCGGTTCGGAGACGGCTGGTCTCGGTCACCGGCTCCTCTTCACACCGACGCTTCGCGGCGAGCTGGGCAGCCTGCTGCTCCAGAGCCAGACGGATCTTGCCTGGTACGCCCTCTCGAACCGGGAGGGGTGGTACTACGAGATGGAGTACGACACGCTCCTCGCCAAACGCGACTTCCTGGTCTCAAATCGGACGACCCTTCTCGGCGAGTTGTGGCGCGGTGGCGGGGAGGCGAGCTGGCGGATCGGGCCCGGCTACGAGGTGACCTACGCCGGCAGAGCCCACATCGCGCGCGAGCGCGTCGAGGGAGTGCTGTTCTGGTCACCGACGGATCGGTGGGGGGCGATCCGACGGCCGCGGCTTTTGGCAATCGGTGGAGTCGATCTCATCGATCGCAATCGACAGGGTGAACCGTTCGCCTTGATGAGTCTCGGCGCAGACGTGGATTTCTGACCCGCGGATCTCCGGAACTCCGAAGCACGCGCGATTCGGGTGGTCGAGCCGTCGCGGCGGGCAGCTCGTCTTGTGATCGCGGCTGGAGGTGGACCGTGTTTCTCGACGGCATCAGTTCGAGAGCGGTCTACCGGTTCGATATCTCCGATCAATATCCTCCCGAGGACGCTGGAAAGTCGATTTGCAAGCACGTGGCTGTGCCTCGATTCGGCACCGATCGGCGAGTTCTGTTCGCATTGCAGAGGAGGATTGGCCCATCAGGTCTGCTGCGCGCCAGGGCGGTGCGGGATCTGCTGGTGAAGGCGTTCAGCAACCTCCGCTTCGGTTGCGATGCATTCGTCGTCAAGTGGAAGGCCCAGGGTACGAGGGGCGCGAGGTCTCCGCGACGGCCGTGGTCGCGACAGAAGCGGTGCAAGCCCTCCACCCGTCGTCGTTGCCGCCGGGCGTGTTCCACATTGAGCAGCTCTTCGATCCGCGATGTAGCCTCCGTGCTGTGGCGACGAAGGAGCGCTGACTCTGTGCGGCGGAACGTGTTACAGGAACCGCGTCAATGCGGTTGCTGCACGCGCGTCTCCACACCTCGATGATGTGGCTCGGACGCGAACAGGTCGACAAGATGCACGCCTACCTTCATCTCATGCGAACCGTCGCCAACACGATCGAGAGGAGAATTGCGGGCCAGCTCCTCAGTCCATCGCGCGTGACGAATCAGCAAGAGCTTGAGCGAAGGGCAGGCAACGCTGGGTCCACTCGCCATCATGGTCGCTGCGGTAGTTGGAGGGGGGCGAAACTGGAAGCGGCCGAACACTTGGTTCTGCGATGCGAAGGGATTGGGGCGGAGAGAGGTCCCGTCCGAGCCGAACCCAGCGCCGTCGAGCCGGCCCGTATCTGGTGGCGGAAGCCCTCGTGATTGGGGGATGGCTCTTGGCGGATAGGGAATGGTCCGACCGGCCGAGCGCGCCCCGCGCGATCAGCCAGTCAATTTGCGGCCAGGCACGCGGCCGCTGGTTATCGTTGTCACGTCTCCCGTTCGGGTCGGTGAATGCCGAATCATCAATCTGCGATCAGCTCGGATGAGGCGGTCCGCGACGCGCAAGAGCAGCTTCGTATCGTGGTGGACGCGATGGCTGCTCCCGTTGTGCGGTGCAGCCGCGATCTTCGATATCTGTGGGTGAGCAGGGCCTACGCGGACCGGTTTGGCCGCAGACCCGATGAGATCGTTGGGCGGTCGATTGTCGACGTGATCGGTGCAGAGGCTCTCGCTGCGATCCGCCCTTACATCGACCGTGTCCTTGCAGGCGAGCGCGTCGAGTACGAAGAGCGGATACGATTCGAGGGGTCCGGGCATTGCTGGATCCACGGAGTCTACACGCCGACCATCGGGGCCGATGGCGCGGTAGACGGTTGGGTCGCGGTTGTGCTCGACGTCGGTGCCAGCCGCCGACAGCAGGCCCTCCTGGAGTCGATCTTCCGGGCAGATCCTGGCGCGCTTGCGTTGCTGGTCGGGCCGGATCTGCGCTGTGCGTTCGCGAACGAAGCGTATCGCGAGCTGCTTGCGCAGAAGCTCGATCCCACGGGACGCCGCTACGACGAGGTGTGGCCAGACGAGGCGATGAGGTCAGTCGAAGCGCGCCTCCGGCAGGTGATGTTCGCGAAGACGGCTCTCAGAGTCGAGCGTGAGGAGAGGGTCGTTGCCAGCGGGGAACGCCGGGTCTTCACATCGCACGCTTGCCCAATTGCTTGGGGCGGCCAGATGGCCGTGCTGTCGGTTCTGTGGGAAACGACCGATCTGGAGCAGGCCAGGCAGCAGGCGGAGGCGCGGGCCGCCGAGCTTGCCACCATTCTCGATGCGATCCCGGACGGCCTCGTGCTGTATGCCCCCGACGGACGCATCGTTGCGATGAATGCCGTGGCAGAGAGACTTCTCCGGATTCCGCGCGAAGATCGCGACGTTGGCATCGCCGAGCGCTGGGGCAGGCTCAACGTGGATCTCGGCGGGGGGAGAGCGCTTGCACCCGGCGACCTTCCGGTGGCGCGAGCCCTGCGAGGAGAGACGGTAACGAATCTGGAAATGCGGGTACGATTCGCCGCCGATCCCGCTGCCAAGGCGACCTGGGTGTCGGTCGGCGCCGCGCCTATTCGAGGCAGCGACGGTGGCCTTCGCGGCGCCGTCGCCACCTACACCGACATCTCGCGCCTGCGTGAGCTGCACGAGGAGCGCGAGGACCTGATGCGCATGGCCTCACACGATTTGCGAACACCGCTCACGGTCATCCTGGGCCATGCCCAGTGGCTGTCCCGGGGTTCGCGAGGCGCGGACGAGGTTCGCCGAAGAGCTGAGCAGATCCGTACCAGCGGTGAGCGAATGGCGGCGATGATCCAGGAGATGGTCGACGTCATACGGCTCGAGGCGAAGAAGGTGCCCGCCGCTTCCCAGTCACTGAACGTGAACGCTGCCATTCGCGAGCTCCTCGAGCGTCTCGCAGGAGCTCTGCCCATCGGTCGCGTGCAGGTGGTGGGTAGCGCGCCGCCTGCACAGGTGGACGCGGCTGCCTTTGAGCGCCTGCTCGTGAATCTCGTCACGAATGCCCTCAAGTACTCACCCGGGAGCGAGCCCGTGGAGATTCGCCTTGGCAAGGACCGTCAAGGCGTGAAGGTGGCCGTGGCAGATCGCGGCCCGGGCATTCCCGAGGCCGATCGAGGCCGCATTTTTGAGCGTTTCTACCGGACACGGGACGCACGCACGGAAGGTCTCGGTCTTGGGCTCTACATCACTCGCATGCTCGTGGAGTCGATGGGGGGACGCATCGATGTGCACAGCACGCTTGGACAGGGGAGCGTCTTCACGCTGACCCTTCCATGTCCAGATGCGGAACGTCTCGCAGAGCCGACCAGCCTCTGATTCTGAGGAGGTGCGATCCGGCGTGCGACGGCAGCGCGGCGCGTGAGCGATCTCGCCGGTTGATGGGCGTCACGACCGGCCGCGCCTTCGATCCCGCAGACCCGTCGAGAACCTTCACCCTCGTGATCCCGAGACGTCCGACTGGACGGGCGCTCGGAACCACAAGGGGAAGCGCGATGGGCGAACAGGCCTAAGAGCTGTCCCGTAATAGGACAGGTCGTTTCGCATCGGTGCCCGTTTCGACGTGGTCCGGCCGCAGGGCCGGTCTCATCCGAGGTTGGGCACAGTGCCCTACCGACGTTTCGCCGAGCCA
>Ga0335081_10016775_pt1 | contig 11865 bp, 12 predicted proteins | sample Lox_Sample_35_FD_206713 | JGI IMG/M metagenome (GOLD analysis project Ga0335081, IMG submission 206713) | Soil microbial communities from Loxahatchee National Wildlife Refuge, Florida, United States - Lox_Sample_3.5 | ecosystem: Environmental > Terrestrial > Soil > Wetlands | place: USA... | reverse complement strand
CGGGCACGGCGACTGGCACCCGGAGAATCTGCGCTGGCACGGCCCGCAGCTGATGGCCGTGCACGACTGGGACAGCGTGATCTGCCAGCCCGAACCGGCGATCGCCGGCCTTGCCGCCGCCAGCTTCCTGGGCATCGACGGCCCGGCTCCGCTGGCTGACATCGATGACAGCGCTGCCTTCCTGGACGCCTACCAGCACGCCCGCGGGCGCCGCTGGACGTCCGGGGACTACGCGGCATGCTGGGCTGCCGGACTGTGGCAGCGCGCGTTCGACGCCAAGACCCGGTCCCTGGACGGCGATCCCCAGCAGATCCTGACCCGGCACGAAGCGCAAGCCCGCCTGCGTCTGGCCGGACTGGATCCCGGCCTGGCCGCGGACGTGCAGCAGCCCTGAAGGCACGCCGGCCCGCCGCCGGGCTGCCAGAACGCCGGGACGATGGCGAACTGCTTAATCTGCTCGGCCGGTATCTGCCGATGGCGCGCAGAACTGGTCGATCCGTGCTCTCGGCCTGTTCACCGGATGGTGGCCGCGCAGGCGGGGTGGCCGTGCTTCTCGAGGTACCGCTGGTGATACTCCTCGGCTGGGTAGAACGCGAACGCCGGGGTGATCTGGGTGACGATCTGCCGTCTCAGCGATTGCTGCTCGGCGTCACGTGATGCTATCGCGGCTTCCATCTGGCCGGCGTCATGGTAGAAGATCGCCGAGCGGTACTGGCTGCCGAAGTCGAGGCCCTGGCGGTTACGGGTGGTCGGATTGTGGATCTGCCAGAACGTCTGGAGCAGCTCCGCGTAGCTGACCTGAGCCGGGTCGAACCACACCTCGACTGCCTCGGCGTGGCCGGTGCGGTGCCGGCAAACCCGTTCGTAGGTGGGGTCCGCGACATGACCGCCGGTGTAGCCCACAGCAGTCTGCAGCACCCCGTGGATCTGGCGGAAGGCCGCCTCGACACCCCAGAAGCATCCTGCGGCGAATGTGGCGCGCTCGGCGCCGTCCGGTCCGTGTCCCTCGAACGGTGGCGCCAGCGCCGGGTCGGCGTTGCGGTTCCTGAGCTTGATCACGTCATGACCCCCTCGAGCTCCTGTGCCAACACGAAGCCAGCGCCACGGATTCCTGGCGGGTGCCACGAAGCAAGCCCGTGCCGATCGGCCACCTGCTCGGCCCGGGTGAACGCCTCCCGCGACAGCGCCGGGGCCGCCTGGTGATCAGGTGCGACGTTCCCGCGGTCATTTCGACGGTACGGGCGCCTTCGAGGAAGCTGGCCAGAGCACTTCGACGGCGTCCGCGGCAGCTTCGCCGCTGCGGACGGCGCCTTCCATGTAGCCGTTCCACTGTGGCGCGTACTCGGTGCCGGCCCAGTGGACGCGTCCGATTGGCGCCCGCAAGGCCTCGCCGTAGGACGTCCAGGCTCCGGGTGCGAAGTGCGCGCCGTAGCAGCCGCGGGTAAACTCCTCGGCCATCCAGTCCTGCTCGATGTACTGCTCGGGCCGGCCCGCGGCGTCGCCGAAATACCGGACGAAGCAGCCGATCACGGCCTCCCGCCGTTCGGCCTGGCTGCGGCGCGCCCACGTGCGTGCCTCGCTGCCCTCAAGGAAGCCCAGCAAGACGCCGGGCTTGCCGGACGGCGGCGAGTTGTCGAAGGTGACCTTGACGGGCCCGGCGTCCGAGATGGCCTGCCCGTTGAGCCCGTCCTTGCGCCAGAACGGCTCGGGGTAGATGGCGAAGGTCTTGATGACCGACCCGGCCGGCATCCGCTGGGTGAGCTGATCGCGCCAGGACGGCAGCGGCGGGTCGTACTCCAGTCGGCCGGCGAGCGTCGGGGGTAGCGTCACGATGACCGCGTCCGCGCGGTACTGCGAGCCGTCGCGGGTGATGACGCGGACTCCGTGACCGTCGTGCTCGATCCGGCGCACCGGGCGGCCCAGGACAACCCGATCACCGAGCGCGGCGGCCATCCCCTCGGAGACCAGGACCGATCCGCCGGTCACCCGGTCCTGCTGCGCTCCCCGGTCGACCGAGATGAGCGTCTCCATGTCGGCGTTGGAGTGCGTGTAGAACAGCGCGTGCAGCAGCGATACATCGCTGGCCTGGGCGGCCCATACTGCCTCGCAGGCGACGCGGAAGTAGGCGCGTCCTGCCTTGGTGCGCAGGTTGCGGCGGATCCAGCTCTCCCATGTCTGCCCGTCGAGCACCTCGGCGTTCGGGGTGAGCCACGGCCGCTCCAGGTCGATGCGCTTGGCGAGCCGGGCGAAGCGCGCCAGGCCCTGGGCGAGGTCGGCGATCGCGAACGGCGACAGGTGCGGGGCGGCGCCTTTGTGCGGCTTCATGGTGGATCGCTTGCCCAGCAGGTCGATCAGCAGCTGTCCCTCGTCGTTCCAGGTGCGGAAGGTCGACAGCCCCAGCTCGCCGACCAGCTCGTACATGCGGCCGTGGCCTTCGCCGAGCCACTGCCCGCCGAGTTCGAGCGGCGTGCCGTCCGGCAGCACCAGGCCCTCGGTCCGCCCGCCTACACGGTCGCGGGCCTCGACCACGGTCACCTCGTGCCCGCGCGCCACGAGCCGCCGGGCGGCGGCCAGCCCGGCCAGCCCGGCCCCCACGACGACGACATCTGCATCAGTCATGATGACTCCGATAATTGTACATATGTCTAATTTGATCTCAGGCTAACCGGCGGAGCCAGGCATCGCGGACGCTGCGGACATCGCGGACGCTGCGGACATCGCGGACGCCGACCCGGCCCGTGCGGCCTGGTAGCCTGGCGCCCAGCTATCGGGAATGATTTTCATTAACAAGTTGTTCCTGAGAACATGAGTCGCAGCACATTTCGCCCCGTCATCAAGCTGAGGTCGACCGCCGGGACTGGCTACACCTACGTGACCAGGAAGAGCCGGAGAAACGATCCTGACCGACTCGTCATCCGCAAGTACGACCCGGTGATCGGCCGCCACGTTGAGTTCCGGGAGGAGCGGTAACCATGAAGCAGAGAATCCACCCGGACTACCATCCGGTCGTCTTCCGCGACCGCGCGGCGAACTTCGCCTTCCTCACCAGGTCGACGGCGACCAGCGAGCGAACCATCACCTGGGAGGACGGCAGGACCTATCCCGTCGTCGACGTCGAGATCTCGTCGGTGAGCCACCCGTTCTACACCGGGCAGGCGCGCGTCCTCGACACGGCCGGGCGGGTGGAGCAGTTCCGCCGCCGCTATGGCCCCACCGCCAAGGGCGCCTGACGACCTCAGGCAGCTTATGCACCCTCGCGATCACGGGCCGTCCGGCGCTGAAGCCGGGCGGCCCGTTCCCGTGTCCTTATCGTCCGGTCCACGCAGGCCTGTGCTGGCAGGCCGGTGCTGGCAGGTGTTCAGATGGAGCGGATGGCTCCGCCGTCGATGGGGATCATCGCGCCGGTGATGTAGGACGCAGCGGGGGAGAGTATGAATGCGGCGGCCTGCCCGAACTCGGCGGGTTCGCCGTAGCGGCGTAGCGGGATGTCCCGGGACAGGTACACGCGGTCCCGCAATCCGAGATCCATGCGGTCATTGTGCCCTGCCGGACAGCGGGCGGGCAGGCGGCACAGCCGTTACGACTCCAGGTACTTGATCGTGGCAAGAACGCGGCGGTTGTCGTTGTCGGAGGGGGAGAGGCCGAGCTTGGCGAAGATGCTGGCGACGTGTTTTTCCACGACCCGGGGGGAGATCGTGAACGCGCTGGCGATAGCGACGTTGGAGCGGCCCTGGGCGAGGAGCGAGAGCACTTCCCGTTCCCGTGGCGTGAGGGCGGCCAGGGCGTCGGCACGGCGGCCGGCGCTGACTAGCTGCCGGACTACGTCGGGGTCAAGGACGGTGCCGCCTTCTGCGACCCGGGCGATCGCGTCGATGAAGTCGCTGACGAAGGCGACGCGGTCCTTCAGCAGGTAGCCGACGCCTCCGGATGCCCCGGCGATGAGTTCTGCCGCCAGGCGGGACTCGATGTACTGGGAGAAAACCAGCACGCCGGTGCCGGGATGGTCGCGGCGGACCGACAGGGCGGCGCGCAGCCCCTCGTCGGTGTACGTCGGCGGCATGCGCACATCGATGATGGCCACATCGGGATGGAAGGCGGTGACCGCCTGGAGCAGCGCATCGGGATCCGCCACCGCGGCCACGACGTCCTGGCCGCGGCGGGTGAGGGTCTGGGTGAGCCCGTCCCGCATGATCGCGGCGTCCTCGGCGATCACGACGCGGAAGCGCGGCGCCATCAGGCGTGGCCTGGAAGCTCGATCGTGACCGCGGTCGGCCCGCCGGGCGGGCTGTCGATGCCCAGGTGCCCGTCGACCGTCTGCACGCGTTCGCGGAGCCCGGCGAGTCCTCCGCCGGGGGTCAGCACTGCTCCGCCGCCGCCATTATCGGTGACCGTCATCAGCATCCCTCGCTGATCGTCGCTGACGTTGATCGCCGCCCGGCTCGCGCCGCTGTGCTTGGTGATGTTGGCGAGCAGTTCGGCGGCGCAGAAATAGGCGATGGCCTCGATGGCCGCCGACGGCCGCTCGCGGGTGCGCACGCTGACTTCCACCGGGATTGGGACCGTGTCGGCGAGGGAGCACAGCGCAGCCGCCAGGCCGCGGTCGAGCGCGGCCGGATGGATGCCGCGGGCAAGGTCTCGGAGTTCGGCGAGTGTTTCTACCGCGTTGCGGTGAGCCGCCCCTATCAGCGTGCGGGTGTGGTTACCGTCACCGGTGTCGCCGTCGGCGTGCTCGAGGTTCTCCATGGCCTCCCCGAGCACCATGGCCAGTGTGGCCAGCCTGACCTGGGCCCCGTCGTGCAGGTCGCGCTCGATCCGGCGGAGCCTGGTCGCCGACTGGTCGACCGCGCGGGTCCGTTTTTCCTGCAGTTCGCGGGCGCGCTCGGCTGCGGCCGCGATCCGCGCCTGGGCGTCGCGCTCGGCCTCCATCTGGGCCGCGCGCGCCTCGACGACGGCATAGTGGGCGCGACGGTAGCGGTAGGCCACCGAATCGCCGAGCACCCATGCGGTCAGCGTCAACCCGCCCAGCCCAGCTGACGCGACCAGCACCGCGCCGCCCGCATAGGCGCCGTGGGTCGGAGACCAGCGGGCGATGGCTGCCACCGCTCCGAGCAGGCAGATTATCAGCCCGGCGATGGAGACCGGGCGCGGCCGGTGCGCGGCCAGGGTGTACAGCAGCACCGGGATCGCCAGGTCGGCGATGGTCGGCTGCAGGGCCAGCGCAAAGGCATCATCCTGCATGCCGAACGCGACCTGCGCGGCGCCGATCGCCGCCGCGGCCCCGAACGCGGCCACCGGGTACCGGCGGCGCGGGATCACGGTGGCCGCGAGCAGCACGGTGACCGCGACGAAGGCGATACGCATGGCCGGCCTGGTCGTGCCCTGGGCGACCTGGGCTCCGCTGAACGCCAGCAGGGCCGCGACCAGCAGGACATCCGCCTGTCCCGGATGCCCGCGCAGCCATCCGGTCACCTGCGTCTCCGGCCAGTGCACCTCATCATTCATGACGTTACACAGAAGATGCGTCCAGCGGGAGCGAGCCATCACCCACCCCGGGATGGGTGGTACCACACCGCAGCCATGGGCGGACTGGTGAACCCGCTGGCGGCGCGGCGCGGTGCGCTCAGGCGTCGCGCGCCTGAAGCAGCAGCCAGGCCGCGAGCAGCGCCGCCGCGGTCCACGCGGCCAGCACGCCAAGACCGGCCCACGGGCCGATGGGCAGCTTGCTCACGTTGGTGGTGGACTGGATGGCCAGCCCGGCGTTCATCGGCGCGGCCCGCTGGACCCGGTGCTGCCAGGCAGGGTCCAGGACGATCCGGCTCACCGCGGGCAGCACGTACATCGGCGTGAGGACGATGGCGATCGCGGTCGCGGTGTCGCGCACGGCGGCCGCGACGCCGAGGCTGAACAGGGCTACCAGTACCAGGTACAGGACGGAGCCGGCGGCGGCGCGCAGCGCCGGCCCGTGGGTGACCGTGAGCGGCGCGAAGCCGTGTGCCACGGTAAAGCCGTTGCCGGGCAGGAAGATCCGGCCGGCCAGCAGCGAGCCGAGCACGGCGATGATCCCGGCCGCTGCCGTCACGATCGTGACTGTCGTGGCCTTGGCGAAAAGCATGACATGACGACGGGGCACCGCGGCCAGGGTGACCCGGATCATGCCCGTCGCGTATTCCCCGCCGATCACGAGGACGGCGAGGACGGCGACGGCGGCCTGCCCGACCTGGACCCCGGTGAGGCTGATCTTTACCGTGTCCACCGTGCAGGATGCCGACGAGCACCTCTCGACCGCCACGACCGCGGAGCTGACCGTTATCGTCACCACGGCGAAGGCCAGCAGCAGCCAGCCAGGGCCTGGTACGGTTCGCAGTTTGATCCATTCTGCGCGCACCGCCTCCGCGACCTGGCTCACGCGTCCCTCCTGCTCACCATGTACCAGGCGGCGACGAGAGCCGCCACGGTCCAGGCGGCCAGCACGGCGACACCGTTCCAGGGTGCCAGCGGGTAGCAGCCGTGCGACGCCAGGCAGACCTCACTGGACTGCGGGTACCGCTGCACGCCCTGCTGGACGGCGAATCCGGCGGCCGGCGTCGCGCCCAGCAGCAGCGCCCCGGCCGTCTGGCCGACGGTGGTGGCGATAAGCAGCGGGCTCACGAACAGCGCGGTGCCCACGATGATGGCGCCGACGCTGCGCCGCAGCACGACGCCGACGGCGAGGGCGAAGACGGCGGCCAGAGCGAGCACGACCGCGGTGCCGAGCGCGATCCGGATCCCGGTCCAGGTGCCCAGCGACACGAGCGGGTAGATGGGTGGCGTCCATCCCTCCGACCGGAGTTTCGGCCCGGCTATCGTGACCGCGATCGCGGCGCCGGCCAGGCCGGCGGCGAACGCCACCACCCCGATCACGATGGCCTTCGCCCAGATGACCCGGCCGCGCCGCGGGGTCCCGGCGAACGTCGTGCGTATCATGCCGCGCCGGTATTCCGAGCCGATGAACACCCCGCCCAGGGCGATCAGCGCGACCAGTCCGGCCAGCGTGCCCTTGAAGACGCCGCCGACGATGTCCGGGATGGGTGCGTATGGGGAGATGTCACCGGTGCCGGAGACGGTGAACGTGCCGCCGGACTCAGTCTCAGACCCCGGCGTCGGCGCCCTCCGCGGCCCCTTCGGCGAGGCAGGTGCGCAGCCATGGCCCAGGCCGAGCTCAGACGCGCCGACCTCGCACTGGCGCCACGTACCCGGCGACCAGCCGCCCTGGATGCTGAGATCATCGAACCCGGCGCTGGCCCGCGTGGACTGGTAGCCGCCGCCCATGCTGCTCCCGTATGCCTGGGGCGAGGCCACGAACAGCCCGGCCTGCACGGACGAGGGCAGCCCGGTGAGCGTGGCGCTGCCGATCATGGTCCAGTGGCTGCCGTCGGCGGAGTCATAGCCGGTGACCGTGTCACCGGAACGGACCAGCCGCAGCCAGCGCGGCGACGACGCCGAGACCGCGCCGGGCAGCCCCGCGATGTCCTGGGTGAAGTCGTACTGCATCCGGACCCCGTGACCCGGGGTCGCCATGACGGCCGCGTACGCCGAGCCAGCCTGGATGCCGTCCTGGACCAGGATCCCCGCCTTTGCCCACGGCTGCGGCGCGATGTAGCCCTCCTGCTGACCGGGGAACGCCCCGTCGGTGAGCGACGTCACCCGCACGGTGATGCTGCCGTTTCCCGTCAGCGAACGGTGCACGAAATAGAAGTTGTCGTTCACCGCTATGCCGCCCGGCCCGGTCGCCACGCTGCCCAGGGAACCAGGCGAGCCGGGCCCCCCGGCGCTCGCCAGCACCAGGATGACCCCCGCGCTCAGCACCGCCGCCAGGACCAGGCCGATAACCCAGCCGCGCACGGTCCGGAACTTGACCCACTCCGACCGCAGCACCTGGGCGAAGCCATCGCGCCCGGACATCCGGGTGCCGCGGACCGGCGTCACCTCGCCGGTCATCGTGGCTCCCGCTGCAGGGGTTCGGAGCGGAACTCGACCGCGTCCCGGGTGAGTTCCATGTATGCCTCCTCCAGCGTGGCCCGGTGCGCGGCGACCTCGGAAAACGGAACGTCGCTGCGACCGAGCAACGCTACGACCCGCTCGGCGGCAAGCCCGGAGATCGTCACCATGTCCGCTCCGGACGGCGTGACCTGGGCTCCGGCGCCGGCCAGTACCCTGATCGCCTCCTCGCGGGCGCTCGTGCGCAACTCGACCCGGTCGCCTGAGGCCCGTGCGAGCAGGTCGTGGACGCTGGTGTCCGCGATCACCTTGCCGCGGCCCACCACGACCAGGTGATCGGCGGTATCCTCCAGTTCGCTCATCAGGTGGCTGGAGACCAGCACCGCCCGGCCCTCGCCCGCCAGCGACCGCAGGTACCCGCGGATCCACACGATTCCCTCCGGGTCCAGCCCGTTGACCGGCTCGTCGAACATCAGCACCAGCGGGTCACCGAGCATCGCCGCGGCGATCCCGAGCCGCTGCCGCATGCCGAGAGAGAAACCGCCGGCTTTCCGCTTGGCCACCGTGGTCAGGCCAGTCTCCTCGATAACCCGGTCGACCCGGCTGGCCTTCAGGCCCTGCGAGTATGCGAGCCACACCAGGTGGTTCCTCGCCGAGCGCCCGGGCTGAATCGCGGCGGCGTCGAGCAGCGAGCCCACATGGCACAGCGGCGGGTGCAGCTCACGGTAGGGCCGCCCGCCGATCAGCGCGGTGCCCGCGTCGGGCGCATCCAGGCCGAGGATCACCCGCATCGTGGTCGACTTGCCCGCGCCGTTAGGGCCGACGAACCCGGTCACCTGACCAGGCGGGACGGAGAAAGTCATCCCGTCGAGGGCCACGGTAGACCCGAACCGCTTGTATACCCCCGACACCTCGATGCGTGCTTCGGTATCCGCCACGCTCAAACACCGCCCACGGCGCGTGGATGCAAGGTTTTCACCGGGTTTCCCTCACAGCAGCTCCAAACGAATTCACCGTCGTATGACACGCTAGGAAAACCCACGGTCTGGCGGTAGCCGCACCACCACCCATCTTCAGGTGGGTACTACCACCCATCCCGCCAGGAATCCCGCGATCAGCAGGAATTCAATGCCCTGCTGAAGGACAACGGAATACGCGGTACATCCGATCTGCGCTCGGCACGGTTAACGAAAGCGAATCACGTGCAGTAGCAAATACTCGGCGATCAGGTCACCTGCGCTCGAGGGTGCCGTCATACTGCGTGACGATTTGCCGGACCGTACGATCGGCCTCACCGTGACCCGGCCTCGGACCGTGGGGTAGCATCCTGCTGTGTCTATCGCCATCCGCCTCGCCCCCGGCTGTCGGCCACGCGGCTGCCGGGCCCCCGCGCGGCGTGTGCTCGGACGCAAGGTGCGCTATGTGCTCGGCGCCGAGGCTGGTCAGGTGAACGGGATGCGGTGGTTCAGCGTCCCCCGTGCCGTGCGAGGTATCTGAGCGAGATCGCTCTCCTCGGCAGCGTCGTTCCCCCACGGATCCCGGGCGACGAGGCCTGCTCATAACTTCCTTACCAGCCGCCTAAAGCCGGGCGTGTCCCGTGCCAGGAGCGTATGTGCGATGAACAGCAAATTCTTCTTCCCGGCGTCGCCGGGCCAATTTCCAAGCGGGGACGGGTATTTCGGTACGTTCGGCGGCAGGTTCATCCCGGAAGCGCTGGTCGCCGCCGTGGATGAGGTCGCCACCGAATACGAGAGGGCCAAGGCGGATGCCGGGTTCGCCGCGGAACTCGAGCAACTGCTCGCCCATTATGCAGGCCGTCCGAGCGCGCTTACCGAAGTCCCCAGATTCGCCGGGCACGCTGGCGGCGCGCGGGTGTTCCTCAAACGCGAGGACCTCAACCACACCGGCTCACACAAGATCAACAACGTGCTCGGACAGGCCCTGCTGACCAAGCGGATGGGCAAGCAGCGCGTTATCGCGGAGACGGGAGCCGGCCAGCACGGGGTGGCTACCGCGACGGCATGCGCGCTGTTCGGCCTGGAATGCACCGTCTACATGGGGGACACCGACATCGGCCGGCAGGCGGTCAACGTGGCACGGATGAAGATGCTCGGTGCCACGGTGATACCGGTTACCTCCGGCTCGCGTACCCTCAAAGACGCCATCAACGAGGCGTTCCGGGACTGGGTGGCCAACGTCGAGACCACGCACTACATCTTCGGCACCGCCGCCGGGCCCCATCCCTTCCCCGCCATGATCCGCGATTTCCAGCGCGTCATCGGCGTGGAGGCCCGCCGTCAGATCATCGAGCGAACCGGCCGTCTGCCCGATGCCGCGATCGCGTGCGTCGGAGGGGGCTCTAACGCCATCGGCCTGTTCCACGCGTTCCTGCCGGACACGGATGTACGCCTCATCGGCTGCGAGGCCGCCGGGCATGGCGTGAAGACCGGGAAGCACGCGGCGACGCTCTCGGCGGGCGAGCCCGGCATCCTGCACGGCTCGCGCTCCTACGTGCTGCAGGACGGTGAAGGCCAGATCACCGAGCCCTGGTCGATCTCGGCCGGGCTCGACTATCCGGGCGTCGGGCCGGAGCACGCATACCTTCACGACACCGGCCGCGGCGAATACCGTCCGGTCACCGATGCCGCCGCGATGCGGGCCTTCCGGCTGCTCACGACGACCGAGGGCATCATCCCGGCGATAGAGAGCGCCCACGCACTCGCCGGCGCTATCGAAGTCGGCACCGAACTCGGACCGGACGGGCTGATCCTGGTGAACCTGTCCGGCCGGGGCGACAAGGACATGGACACCGCCGCACGGTACTTCGAACAGGACGCCCACGCGGCCAGGGCAGCGGGAGCGCAGAGGTGAGCGGAAACCTGCAGCTTCTGGCCGGCACCCTGGCCCGGGCGAAGCAAGAGAACCGGGCCGCGCTCATCACGTACATGACAGCCGGCTTTCCGACCGTCAACGAGGGCATCGCCGCGATCCAGGCCATGCTGAACAGCGGAGCCGACATCGTCGAGGTCGGCTTGCCGCACAGCGACCCGGTACTCGACGGCCCGGTAATCCAGGCCGCCGCCAGCATCGCCCTGCGCGGCGGCGTCCGGATCGCCGACGTCATCCGCACCGTGCAGGAGGCATACCAGGCCACCGGCAAGCCAGTCCTGGTCATGTCGTACTGGAACCCGATCGCCAAGTACGGTGCCGAGCGCTTCAGCAGCGAGCTGGCCGAGGCAGGCGGCGCGGGGTGTATCTTGCCTGACCTGCCCGTGCAGGAGTCCGCGCTCTGGCGCGAAAGCGCGGCCAGGCACGGCCTCGCCACCATCTTCGTGGCCGCGCCGAGTACTACCGACGAGCGACTACGGGAACTGACCGCGGCGGGAACAGGGTTCGTCTACGCCTCATCGCTGATGGGAGTCACCGGCGTCCGGGAGGCTGTCAGCACAGCCGCCAGCTCACTGGTGCGGCGCATCAGGGCGGCCACCGAACTCCCCGTCTGCGTCGGAATCGGGATTTCCGACGCAGCGCAGGCTGCCCAGGTGGCTGGCTTCGCCGACGGCGTGATCGTCGCGTCCGCGCTGGTCAAGGCGATCCTCGGCGCACCCGATGCTGCCGCGGGAGCCGCGGTCGTAGCGGAGCTCACCGCCGGATTCAGCCGTGCCACCCGTCGGAACGCGGAATGAAGCGGATTGGCAGCGCTCGCCCGATGTCGGGCACCTGTGCCCAGGTCAGTCCCGTGGCGCGTACTCGATCGAGCGGAACGGCCAGTCGCGTTCCAGCCACGCGCGGACCGCGTGGTAAAGCACCGGATCGAGCGCCGCCCGGTCCGCACGTACCCAGGACCTGACGGCCGCATGCTGTCCGGCCGCACCGGGGTGGCCCGGG
>Ga0335081_10016773_pt1 | contig 11866 bp, 12 predicted proteins | sample Lox_Sample_35_FD_206713 | JGI IMG/M metagenome (GOLD analysis project Ga0335081, IMG submission 206713) | Soil microbial communities from Loxahatchee National Wildlife Refuge, Florida, United States - Lox_Sample_3.5 | ecosystem: Environmental > Terrestrial > Soil > Wetlands | place: USA... | reverse complement strand
TTAGAAACTGGCCGGCGATTGCGCCGGGAAGAATTTGGACTGCATGACCGCGTCGTGATACGAGGGGCTCGGGGTGGAGGTTTGCGTTTGCGCCTGTGTCTGCGGCTGAATCGCCGACAAGGCTGCCGAACTGGCACTGCCCGCCGACGCTGCTGCTCCACCAGAAAGGTCTTGCTGGATTTGAATCAGTTGCTGGAGAGAGTTGATAGACACCAATTCATCGACCATCTGGTTGGGATCCATCGGATTGGTAGGATCCTGCGCCTGGAGCTGAGCGGTCAGAAGAGTGATGAAGGAATTGCCGTTCAGCGTGTTGCTGGGGGCGTTGCTGTTGGCGTTGTTCGATGTCGAGCCCGAACTCTGCGTGGTGGCCGCCTGCGGCCAGTAGGTTTGCGACGGTAACTGTGAGACGTTCATCGTTTCACTCCTGTTCATGCGCGAACGCTGAGATGGCCGCGTTCGTCGAAGATTCCATCCTGCTCCGGCATGGCGGCGAGAAGGGCCGGTTGCGCTTCGAGCGAATTGGAAGAAGCAAGACGCGCGTTGGATTGTTGGCGGGATTGCTGCCCCGCAGCATTGCCGGTATCGCCTGCGGTGGAGTGCAACGCGGATTGCGTTAGCCAGACATGTTCGACGCGCAGATTCTTGTCCGAAAGGGCTTGCTGCAGAGCCGGAAGTTCCACAGCTAGAGCCGCGTGTGCTTCACGCTTTTCGACCAGGATGGCCGCGCCCATCTGTTCGCCGGAGACGTGGGCGTGCAGCTCGACCGGGCCGAGGCGGTCCACCTGCATGGCGAGGTGAATCTCAGATTGCGAGGCGTTACCGGAGATTTGTGCGTCAACGATTTCGTGGGTATCGTTCAGCCGCGGATTGCTGGGAGATTGAGTCGACGTGCTGGGTTGGGTATCGCTCGACGCGGCCTGACTATTGTTGTTTTCCTTTGCGGCAACCTGTCCGGCAGCGTGCTGGCTGACCAGCGGATTTGCGACAGCGCCTCCCTGATTCGCGGCAGCGGTCGTCTGATTCGCATTTGCCGAATCCTCCAGCGCTGTGACGGCGGTGCTTCGCGAATCCGTGCTTGTTTTGGCGTCCGGCGCCGTTCTCAGTGCGAAGGTATTCTGCTGGCTGTCACCAGAATTGTTCTCTGGTGACGAACTCGTGTCCTTTTGTGGTGCCGGGTCCTGAGCGTCGGAGTGGTTATTTTCGGATGCGTTCCCTTGCTCTTTGAGCTTCGGCACGGAAGGGGCTGCAGCTTCCGCCGGAAGAGGCAGCTTCACTTCGCTCTTTGCTGGAGTGTGGTCCGCTTTCTTTAAAGTGTCTGTTGCGGGCAGGCCTTTTTCCGAAGCACTTGGCGCCTGGACCTTGCTGGCCGGAAGTGTCTCCTCGGTCGGGACGCTCGCTTTTGCGCTCACCGGAGAGGCGGGGGTTGTCGTATTGACACGGAGGGTAGCGTTTGCGGGCGGAGTGTCTGGCGATATCCCAAGCGTGCGGCCTTTTGGATCGCTGTCGCTCTTCGCAGGCCCCTGCGAGAGCTGCTGCGTGCTATCCGCTGCCAGGTGTGCGACCGGAAGCGCTTGCGATGCGGCCGGCGACATATTTGGGATCGCCGACGTAAGCGGCTCCGTAGTTTTCGTCGGCGCGTTGGCGCCAGACGGTTCCGGCGCGCCGATATTCGCGGGAACGTCGGATTTCGCGGGAGCGGCTTGGACATCTGGCGCTGGCGGTAAATTCGTGACGCTTAAATTATCGGAGGCTGCCGGCGTCGCCTCACCTGTGGGCTCCGTGGTCGGCGCCGCATCGTGCAGAACGTCTGGATCGCCACTGAAAGACGCGGTTGGCTGTCCCGTTGGTACAGATTGCTGTGGAACAGGGTCATGGATCGCCGCTGCACCAGTAAGAGCATTGGGCACAAAAGTAGCGGGCGACGCGGGCATTGCGGTTGCTGGCTGCGATTCAACAGGATTCGGCCGCGGCAAAACATCTTGCGGAGTCGGTTGGCTCTCTCCCGAATTTGGCCACACCTCCGCAACAGGAATGGCGATTGAGAGATTTGCAGCAAGCGCCGACGCGGTGACGTTGGCAGGCACATTGGCAGGAGCACCGGAAGGAGCGAGGTTCTGGGAAGACCCTTGCGCACTAGCCTGTGAACTTTTCGCTGTCGTTTTGGGGAAAATCTTGATGCTCACAAGGTTGACTGGCGGCGGGATTTGCGGCTTGGCTTGCGGGGCATTCGCTTGCGGTAGCGTGTTGTTTGCGTCCACTTTGCTGGCCAAGGTTTGCGCGAAGGACGGAGTTCCCGGAGCGGGCGGACTACCGGCGTTCGCGGCAGGTTGTGCCGGGTTTGCGGGAGTCACATTTAGCGCCACTGGGGCCGGTTGCATGGTGCTCCTCAAAGCACTTCGAAACGTCACCATGCACCAGCCTTGCCAAAATGCGGCGGAGCGCAGATTCCCGGCTATGGTCTACAGATTGAGGCGCTTAGAAGAGCTGGTACATCGGCGCGGGCGAATGCGGGCAGACCATCCCTTGCATGTGCGGCAAGCTTTGCCCAGCGAATGCGGCAAGTTTTTATGAGTGCTCTGTGAAAAAGGAGCGCAGCAGATGTGCTTCATCGAGGCTTTGCTGGAGCATGCGCAATTGCTCGGCGGTATAGGCGCTTTCCTGGCGATCTTTTAATCCTTCCAGGATGTCGCGCTTTTGCCGCGCTGCCCGGTAAACAGCCATTTGCTTCAGACGCGCCGTCTCCGCGGCCTTGATTTGTTCCTGAATTTCTTTCTGGCGACGGCGCGCGTGGTCATCCCAATCCGCGGCGAAGTGCAGGAACGCCGCGGGCGTGACGTCGGCCTGTTTGTTCCAGGCACCCTGTTTGCGGTGCCAACGCAATTGCTCCATGGCCTGAGCTTCCGCTCGCAGGCTGGCAACTTTCGAAACGCAGGCCAGCAGGCGATTTTCTTCCTGCTGCTCGATGCTGCGCTGCAAACGCAGCAAAACTTCCAATCTGTAGCGAAATGCCATGTGCTTATCCGGGCAGAGATTGAAGCGCGGCGAGGGTGGTTTCGATGGGGGCGTCGTCGGTCTTGGACTGCTGCAAGAATCTCTCGATGGCCGGTAAAGCCGCGAGCGCCTGGTCCAACGTCGGGTCGCCGCCCTTCTGGTACGCGCCGATGCGGACCAAATCTTCATTGGCGGCGTACACCGCCAACAGATGGCGCAGGCGGCGCGCCTTCTCGAGGTGTTCGGGCTTACAGACAGAAGTCATCAAGCGGCTCAGGCTGTCCAGCACGGCGATCGGCGGATAGTGTCCTCTGGCGTTCAGTTTGCGGTCCAGCATCACGTGGCCATCGAGCAGCGCGCGTACCGCGTCCACCAGCGGATCCTGCTGATCGTCACCCTCCATCAATACAGTGTAAAACGCGGTGATGCTGCCCGCTCCGAAATTCCCGGCACGCTCGATCAATCGCGCCAGCAACGTGAACACCGAAGGCGTGTAGCCTTTTGCCGTGGGAGGCTCGCCAGCCGCCAATCCAATTTCGCGCTGCGCCATGGCAAAGCGCGTGAGGGAATCCACCACCAATAGAACCTGTTTGCCTTGCGCGCTGAAGTATTCCGCCACCGTGGTGGCCGCCAGCGCCGCGCGAATGCGCAAGAGCGGCGACTGATCCGAGGTCGAGACGACCACCACCGAGCGCGCCAGACCTTCTTTGCCAATGGACTCTTCCAGAAACTCTCGCACCTCGCGGCCACGTTCACCGACCAGCGCGAGCACGGTAAGATCCGCGTTGGTTCCGCGGGTCATCATGCCAATCAGAGTGCTCTTCCCCACGCCGCTGCCGCCAAAAATCCCTACGCGCTGGCCGCGGCCGCAGGTCATAAGTCCATCGATTGCGCGAATACCGCAGCCCAGCGGCTCGCGAATCGGCAAACGCTCCAGCGGTTGCGGAGGATCGCCGTGCAGTGGCCAGTATTCCTTGGCGCGGTAATTCGGCAGGTCGTCGATGGGCTTGCCGGAGCCATCAATGACGCGTCCCAGTAATTCCGGGCCGATGCGCAGCGCCGGATGCGTGCCGCGGGTAACAATGCGGTCGCCGTAACGAATCCCGCTGGGCCGCTCAAGAGGCATGCTGAGAACGGCGCGCCCGCGAAATCCAACAATCTCTCCGCTAAACGTGCGGCCATCTTCGGTGATAATCGCGCAGCCTTCCCCGACGCTGCAGAACGGTCCTTCCGATTCGACGAGGTGCCCAACCGCCTTGGTCACACGGCCGGTCCAGCGCAGCGTGGAAAAATCCTCGAGACGCCGGAAGTACGGCTTCAGGCTGTGCGCATCGTCCATCAACGCACCTTGGGACGCTGGTCCAGCAGATCGAAGAAGCCCTGTTCAATTTCCTTGAGTTGGGTTTCCAGGCTGATTTGCGTGCTGCCAATTTCCGTCTCCAGAATGCATTGGCCATGTTGCAACGCGGGATCCCCGGAGAGCTCTGGAACAACGGGGCTGGTGGAGTGGGCAAAAAACTCGTTCCAGAAATGGGTATCCGCCGGCGGCACGCGCAGACGCACGCGCGTTCCGGCGTCCAGCTTTTCGAGCGCCACGTGCACCAGCCCTGTCAGCAGTAAAGGGTCAACCTGGGCTTCGCGATGCAGGATCTTTCGTGCGATCGCTAGCGCCAGTTGCACCACTTCCGGCTCGATGCGATTAAAATATCCCTCGCGTTCCGTATTAAAGGCGACTACGGCATCCTGGATGGCCTGCTGAATGGTCTTGACGCGCACTTCGCTTCCCGCCTTCACGCGGTTCTCGCCTTCGCGCATGCCGCGTTCGAAGGAGTCGTGATCGCGCTTTTCGAGTTGCTCCCTGGTAAAGGATTCCGTTCCTGCGGCGGTTCCGCTATGCATCCAGTCGCCGTTTCCGTTTCCACGCGGGCCTTCCGGCGCCGGAGCGTATTGAAAAGGCTGGCTCAGCACATCGTTTTCGGCGTGCGAGGTCGCCTCAGACGACATAAGAATCCTCCTGCTCCTGCTTCAAGGTGAGCTTGCCTTCGCCTTCCAGGCGCCGCGCCACGCCGACAATTTCGTGCTGCGCGTTGTGCACGTCACGTGAGCGCACTGGGCCGAGCACGTCCATATCTTCTTTCAGCATTTCCACGGCGCGAGAGGACATGCATTTGAAGATGTGGTTCTTCAGATCTTCGGAAGCACCCTTGAGCGCGGTGGCGAGAGTCTTCTTGTCCACCTGGCCGAGCAGTTCGCGAATGCCGGTGTCGGGAACTTCCAGGAAGTCTTCGAAGGTGAACATGAGGTTGCGAATGGTGGTGGCCAGTTGCGTGTTGTCCTGCTCGATGGATTCGAGAATGGTGGTCGCCGCTTCCTGGTCGATCTGATTGAGCAGTTCGGCCACGGCTTTGACGCCACCGTAGGCACGCTGGCTCTGTGTGCCGAGGTTTACCAGTCGTTTGTGCATCACCAGCGAAATCTTCTTCACCATTTCCGGGGAAAACTGTTGCATCTGGGCCAGGCGTTTTACGGCTTGAGCGCGAAGTTTTTCCGGTAGCATCAGCAAAACGGAGCGAGCGACCTTGGCATTCAAGTGGGCCAGAATCAAAGCGATGGTCTGCGGGTGTTCCCCTTGCATGAATTTCGCGAGAGCGTGGGGGTCAGCTTTTTGCAAGGTGTCCAGATTTTGCTGGCTGACTTCCTGAGCATGGCTAACTTCGTCCAGCAGGGCCTGGGCATTCTGCTCGCCGAACGCTTTTATCAACAGTTTTGCGGCGTAATCGCGTCCACCTTGCGCTAGATACTCTTGGGTGATGGCCAGGCGATGATATTCGCGAAGAACCTTGGTGGCCATTTCCGGTGAAATGTACTCGAGGTCGGCAATCTCCTGGGTGATCATGCGCACTTCGGTTTCGGGAAGATGCTTGTAGACGGTCGCGGCGGTATCGTCGCCCAGCAACACCAGCAAGATCGCAGCTTTCTTTCGTCCGGCTAGTGCGGTCTCTTCCATCAGGGCTCCTATTTCGCCTCGGATTCCCGGATCCAGTTCTGTACCAGGCGGCTGGCTCCTTCGGGATCGGTTTTGATGCGGTTGACCAGTTCCTTTTTCAAATGGATGGTCCGGGCTACGGCCGGCCCTGCGCCTTCAGGCAGCAGGTCCTCCTCAACGTTCGCGGCCATTCCAGCCTCCGCGGTCAGCAAGGCGGGCTTGGCGCCGGCGGGCAAGGCATGCGTGGGATTGCCCAGGATGCCGGTGATTTGTTTTTGCACCGGCCGCAGTACAAGCAGATAAACCAGAAGGAACATGACCAGCAGCGCGGCGTAACGCAACACGCCGGTCCAGCGCTCCACAAAGGTCAGGACGCGATGCACTTTTCCGGGCTGCGGCACAGTTTCCGCGGGCGTCTGCAGAAAGGAGATATTCTGCAGCGAAAACTGATCGCCGCGCTGCTGGTCGAAGCCGATAGCGGCCTTGGCCAGTTCTTCGATTTGTTTCATTTCCTCGGGATTCCGCTTGCGGCGGTTTTCCTGCGTTTTGCCGTTTTCCGTTTTTGTTTCGATGACATCGTCCACCAGGATGGCGGCGGCCATCCGTTTCACGCGTCCGGCCGGCTCCAGGAGGTGCCGCGTGATGTGGCTGACGGCGAACGTCTTGCTCTCTGTATGAATGCCTTGCGAGGTGGTATTACTTTTCGCCTGCGCCACCGCGGTGGCATTGGCCTGCGAATTGGGCACATTGCTTGGCGTGCCCGGGATGCCTGCGGGCTCCAGATCGCCAACGGTCTCATTTGAAATTTGTGAAGTCAGGACGACCGGATTGTTCGGGTCGTACAACTCCTGGGTGCTTTCGCCAGAGGTGGGATCGTAATCAATGGTGATGCTGGATTTGACGTGATCGCCACCGATGACGGGAGAAAGCGTTTGAATCAGTCGCTCCGCCAACATCGTTTCCAGATCGGCGCTGCTGCCGTTCGCTGTAATGACGCGGCCCTGGCCCGGCGAAGGAATCTGGCCGTCGGTAGTCACAACCGTGACGTTTTGTGGCGTGAGCCCATCCCAAGCGCTGGCCACGAGATTCGCCACAGGCATGGCGAGTTGATCCGTGAGGCGAGTGCCCCGTAACTTCAGCACGACGGAGGCCTTGGCCGGGCGCTCGCGATCGGCGAAGAGAGATTCGCGGGGGAGCACCAGATGCACGCGCACGGACTCCACGCCATCCATGGAACTGATGGTGCGTTCCAATTCCGCTTCGACAGCGCGCTGGTAATTCACTTTCTCGGAAAAGTCGCTCCCGGACCAGTTCGGCTTGTCGAAAAGTTCGAAACCCATGCGCCCGCTCGATATCGGCCCTTGCGCCGTGGAAGCCAGGCGCGCTTTGTCCACCTCGTCGGCGCGCACCGAAACCACGGCACCGTCCGTCGAGATTTGCGCGCTGATATTCTCCGCGGCCAGGCGCTTCACCAGCATTTGCGCGTCGCTTGGCGACATGCCGGAGTACAACGGCTTGTATTCCGGCGCGGAGAAAAACAGCGTAAAGCCCCAAATCACCGCCACGATCAACACGGCGCTGCCCGCGAGAATGATCTGCTGGCGCAGGGTAAGCCCGCGAAAGAACGCCATGATCTGTTGCTGGAACTTTTCCATCTGTCAGCCGCCGAAGAATCGCTCGCGCACCCCGCCTAGAATTGCATGCCCGAGACTTGCTGGTAGGCCTGCACGATTTTGTTGCGCACCTGCACCATCATGTCGAAGGCCAGGCTGGCCTTTTCGACAGCAATCATCGCGGAGTGCACGTCCTGGTTGTTTCCCGTGAGTAGTTGCCCGACGCGCGCGTCGGCCTCGCCTTGCAGCTGGCCCACCTGTCCCATGGCGTCTTCCAGTGACTTCATGAAATCGCCGTTGCCGCCGCGCTGGCTGCTTTCGCGCGAGATCGTCGATGTCACACCGAAATCGCCGCTGCCTACCCCGAGTCCTTGAATTGGATTGCCCATTTTCTTTCCCCTTCGCGCCAGGCGCTTAACTCAAGATGCCGATGGCCGTCTGAATCATATTTTTCGTGCCCGCGATAGCCGAAGCGTTCACCTCGTAAGCGCGCGATGCGCCCATCAGGTTGACCATTTCCTCGGCCGGATTAATGGCCGGATAGGAAACGTAGCCATCTTTGTCCGCGTCGGGATGGCCCGGCTCGTAACGGCGCACCGGGGGGGTGGTATCCGCGGCGAGTCCGACCACACGCACGTCTTCGGCATGCATATCGGCGAGAGACGCCAGCATCATCCCGTTGAAGCCACCCAGGCTGGCGGGATGCGCCCCGAAAACCACATTCATGCGCTGGTACGGCCCGCCCGTCTCTGTTTTTGTGGTTTCCGCATTGGCCAGATTTGCGGCGGTGATTTCCGCGCGCAGCCGTTCGGCGAGAAGAGCGGAGCCGCTAATATCCATTACGCGAAAGAGATTCATGATTACTGGCCCTCCTTGATGGCGGTATTAATTTCGGCAAATTCGTTGCGCAGGATGGCCGTGGCGGCCTTGAACTGAAGCTGCGTTTCCGCCAGCAACATGGATTCGCGGTCGAGGCTGACATTGTTGCCGTCCGGGCGGGCGATCAGGCCGCGTACCGGCATGACGAAAGGGCTCATGCCCTCGTCCGCGCCGCCACCGTTCATGGCGCGTGCCAGTTCGCCGCGAAAGTCGATGTCGCGAGTGTGGTAGCCCGGCGTATCCACGTTGGCCAGATTCGTGGATACGAGCGTCTGCCGCATGGCTGCGAGATCGAGAAAGCGCGACAGCAGAGTGAGGTTGGAAGCTTCGAAAAGGTTCATGAGACCCTCCGGGAAGGCAAACCGAATTCGCGAATCTTGTTACGGATGGTGCGCAGGCTCACACCCATCAACGCAGCGGCACGGGTGCGGTTGCCGCCCGTGGCTTCGAGCGTGGCTTCGAGAAGGCGGCGCTCCATTTCCTGGAGCGTGACGCCAGGCTTCAAGACTTCTTCAGCTTCCGAAGTTGTTTCCTGCAGATCGCTCCCCAGAATGCCCCCGCAGCCTTCGAGTGTGGTACCGGCGGCGAAAGCCAGTTCACGGCGAATGACGTTTTCCAGTTCACGCACGTTGCCGGGCCAGTCGTGCATCTGGAATTGCGCGGCGAGTTCCGGAGCGATGCGGAACAGTCCACGGCATTCGACCGGTTCATATTTCCGGAGGAAATGGTGCGCCAGGGGAAGAATGTCTTCGCGGCGCTCGCGCAACGGGGGGATGCTGAGCGGCACCACGTGCAGGCGATAGAACAGGTCGGCACGGAAACTGCCGTTCTTGACTAGCTGGGCCAAGGATTTGTTTGTAGTGGCGATGATGCGCACGTTCACCGGTACGGGCTTGGTGTCGCCGAGGCGGTCGATCTCGCGCTCTTGCAGCGCGCGCAGCAGCTTCGGCTGAAGATTCAGCGGCAGATCGGCGATTTCATCGAGCAACAGCGTGCCGCCATTAGCCAGTTCGAACTTTCCGGTTTTCGCGGATTGCGCCCCGGTAAACGCTCCGCGAACGTGACCGAACAATTCGCTCTCGAGGAGATTCTCCGGAAACGCGGAACAATTCACGGCCACAAACGGCCCTTTATGCCGGATGCTGAAGCGGTGAATCGCGCGAGCCAGCACTTCCTTACCGGTGCCGCTTTCCGCCTCGATCAAAACGTCCGCTTCGCTGCGCGCCACTTTCCTAGCCCGTTCGAGGACACGTCGGAAGGAAGCGGATTCAGCAATGACGTCCAATGCGGGACTGCCCAGCAGCGTATCCGTATCGGAGACGACGAAACGCTCTGCCCGCGCTTCCAGCTCTTCGAACGAAATGGGCTTTTCGAGATAATCACAAGCACCCCCGCGGATGGCCTGCACCGCGTCGGGAACGCTGCCGTAGGCGGTGAGCAGGATGACGGGCGTCTCCGGCATGCACTTGCGAACGCCCTCCATCACCTGCAAGCCGTCGCCATCAGGCATGCGCATGTCGGTAATCACCAGGCGCGTGGGCGAGACGCGAAACGCCGTTAAAGCCTCGGCAACGCCGGAGGCGCTGCGCACGCGCCAGCCGTGGCGCGCGAAATTTGCTTCCAGTGCGGTGCGCATGGCGGCTTCATCATCAACAATCAGCACTTCTTTCATGCTTTCTCTCCCGCCACGGGAAGGACGATGCTGAACCGCGTGCCTTCCATGGGCTTGCTCTGCACTTCAATGGCGCCGCTGTGCTGCTCCACGATCTTCCGGCATACCGCCAGGCCGAGGCCGGGGCTGCCCGGCGTAGTGGTGAAGCCGGGCTCAAATATTTTTTCCAGCAAGTCGCTGGCGATGCCGCGGCCCTGGTCGTGCACTTCCACACGCACGAGCCCGCCCGGAAACTGCGGCGCCCATCCCAGACGCACGCGCAAGGTGCCGGCCGGAGGCATGGCGCGGAAAGCATTCAGCGCCAGATTCAGGAAGACCTGCTTCAGGCGGTTGGCGTCGCCCGAAACGTAAACGCGGCCGATGGCGTTTTCATACTGGATTTCCTGTCCGCGCTGCCGGCCTACCGGAGCCAGGAACTCGGTGACCTCCGCCAGCAGGCGATCCAAATCCATCGGCCCGCGCTGCAGGTTACCCTGGGTGTGGAACTGCAGAACGTTGTTGACTGTCGCGGAGAGCGAGCGCAAGCCGGCGCGCAAATGATTGACCCACTGGCGCGTTTCCGGAGTATGCGCCACGGCTTCTTCGAGCAATCCGGTGAACAGCTCCATACTGCCCAGCGGATTGCGGATCTCGTGCGCCAGCAGGGTGGTCATTTCCCCCAACGCCAGCGCCTGCTGCGTACGCTCGCGCTCGCTGGCGGCGCGTTTCTGCTCGGTGGTGTCGCGAATAATCCAGATGCGGCCTCCCCCCGATGGATCGTGGCTTTTCAGGTGCGCGCTGCTGATGGCGAGAGATTGGCGCCCATCGTCCCAGTCGTACTCGGTGGCTTCTGTTTCGACGTTATCGGAGGAAACCAGTTTCTGCACGCACGCGGGACGCGGCGCTCCGCACCCCTCTTCCCACTCCGGAGGAATCTGCAAAAGCCGGCGTGCCTGCGGATTGAGTATCTGCACTTTCGCTTCCAGTCCGCTGACCACCATTACGCCGCACGGCAGGTTTTCCAGCACTTGCGCGAGATAGCCGCGCATGCGCGAGTTTTCCTCCAAGCTGCGATCCAAATCGACATTCGCGCGGCGCAACTCTTCACGTAGCCGCACGACTTCGTTCTGCAGCAAGGTGTAGGACTTTTCGAGCGACCCAGCCGCCTGTGTAAAAGTCAAAAAGGCCTGCGCCAGGCCGCGTTCCATGGAGAGCTGGGTATTTCCCGAGCTTATACCTGCCACTCCGGTTTTCCGCGGCGTTGTGGTCCGGTTCTTCATCCCTCGTCGCCTTTATTCCTTTGGCCGCGCAAAGCCTGTTGACCATCGGGCCGTCTGCTGGGAAATCTCTGCCTTGCGCTAGCGGTTCTGCACAAATGCGCGTGCATCGCCAAAGAGAAGGGAAAGGAGTGGTGAAAAAGAAGCAGTTAGGAGAGACGAGACGAGGCGCACTGCACCGGATCGGCACAATGTATACGGCAAAGACAGAAAGTACCAAGAAACTTCTGCCCAGCAACGTGCCGTGCGGCACGCGTGGACGCGTTTTTCGCTCCAAGCGTGCGTCCACACACGCTTAAAGTGTGTCAATTGAGCTATCGGCAGGTCTTCGAGAAACTTTAACGGCAGGCGGAGGGCTCGGTCTGTTCCACATTGGAAGCGAAGACGGATTCGACCAGCGCTTGCACCCGTGGGAGATAAGCATCGAGATCCATGGTGAAGCGTGCCATATCCATATTCTTGAGTC
>Ga0335081_10016770_pt1 | contig 11867 bp, 10 predicted proteins | sample Lox_Sample_35_FD_206713 | JGI IMG/M metagenome (GOLD analysis project Ga0335081, IMG submission 206713) | Soil microbial communities from Loxahatchee National Wildlife Refuge, Florida, United States - Lox_Sample_3.5 | ecosystem: Environmental > Terrestrial > Soil > Wetlands | place: USA... | reverse complement strand
CACTCCACCAGCTCGTCGCGGGTCATGGGGTAGAGGACGCCCTCGGGGGTGCCGCCGCGCGAGTGGTTGGAGCGCCCCACCCGCTGCAGGAAGGTGGCGATGGCGCGCGGCGACCCCACCTGGCACACCAGCTCGACCGGGCCGATGTCGATGCCCAGCTCGAGCGAGGCCGTGGCCACCAGGGCGCGCAGGTCGCCGGCCCGCAGGCGGTCCTCGACGCGCAGGCGTCGGTCCTTGGACAGGCTGCCGTGGTGGGCCGCCACCTGGTCGGGGCCGAGGCGCTCACCGAGGAGGTGCGCCAGGCGCTCCGACAGCCGGCGGGTGTTGACGAACACCAGCGTCGTGCGGTGGTCGCGCACGTGGTCGGCGATGCGGTCGACCACCTCGCCCAGCTGCTCGGTGGAGGCCACCGCGCCCAACTCGCCCTCGGGCATCTCGATGCGCACCGCCAGGCGCCGGGCGTGCCCGCAGTCGACGATGGCGGCGGGCCGCGGCGCCCCCGCCCCGGTGAGGAGGCGGGCCGTCTGCTCGATGGGCCGCTGGGTGGCCGACAACCCGATGCGCTGGGGGCGGCCGGCGAGCTGCAGGTGCTCGAGGCGCTCCAGGGTGAGCGCGAGGTGCGAGCCGCGCTTGTCGCGCGCCAGGGCGTGGATCTCGTCGACGATCACGCTGTCCACGTCCCCCAGCACCGCCCGGCTGCGCTCCGCCGTGACGAGCAGGTAGAGGCTCTCGGGTGTGGTCACGAGGAAGGTCGGCGGGTTCCGCACCATGGCGGTGCGCGCCCCGCTCGTGGTGTCGCCGGTGCGCACGGCCACCGTGATGGGCGGCACCGGGCAGCCGAGCTCGCGGGCCACCTCGGCGATCTCCGCCAGAGGCCGCTCGAGGTTCTGGTGGATGTCGACGGCCAGGGCCTTCAGGGGTGACACGTACACCAGGCGCACGGCCCCCGTGAGGTCCTGGCCCGCCTCGTGGGCCCGGTAGGCGGCGTCGATGGCGGTGAGGAAGCCGGCCAGGGTCTTGCCCGACCCGGTGGGGGCGGCGATGAGGGTGTCGGCGCCGCCGGCGATGAGGGGCCAGCCCTCGGCCTGGGGCGCCGTGGGCCCGTCGGGGAAGCGACGGGCGAACCAGCTCGACACGGCGGGGTGGAACCCGGCGAGGGCCATCGGCCCATTCCACCACCTCCGTGTGACGCCGGTGACGGGCGGACCGGGTACGGTCACAGCGCCCGTCGGGCGGACGACGCCGGCAACCACACAACCGACAACGAGAGACAAGGAGCGGTCCCGTGACCACGGACATGCCCGACCTCGAGATCCCCGCCGAGGTGCTCGCCGCCGTCCCCGAGTACGAGGGCGGCCAGGAGGCCGTGGTGGTCGTCGACTCCCAGGGCGTGGTGCTGGGGCTCAACAAGCCCGCCGAGGAGCTGTTCAAGATGGAGAGCGCCGACATCGCCGGGGAGTTCGTGGAGATGCTCGTGCCCAGCAAGAAGCGCTGGGGGCACCAGGCCTACCGGCGGGGCTACCTGGCCGAGCCCCGCGACCGCGAGATGGACCCCGGGCTCTACCCCGAGGCCGAGACGGCCGAGGGCGACGTCGTCCCCATCCAGGCCCGGCTCCAGCCCGTGACCGCGGGAGGCAGGCTCTTCGTGGCCGCCCACCTCACCAGGGACGACAGCCCCCGCCCCACCGAGGACTGACCACCGCGCGCGTCGGCCGCCCCACGGGGTGCGCGTGCGCCGGGCCGCGCCGGCCCGCCTCCCCTCGGCGAGCCCCCGCCCGGCCCCGCCGGGAATCCCGCCGCCCCCCCGGTTGTTGTGCGTGCAAAGGCTTGGGGCCCGGCGACGCCCGGCCCCGAGGGGAAGGGACCCCATGACCGAGCTGAACCGGACACTGCCGCTGCTGCCGCTCACCTCCGGCGTCGTGCTGCCGGGGATGGTGTTCACCATGGCCCTCGAGACCGACGAGGCCAAGGCGGCCGCCGACGCCGCCGGGTCGGTGGGGGGCGAGCTCGTGCTCGTGCCCCACATCGACGGGCGCTACGCGTCGGTGGGGGTCATCGCCAAGATCCTGGAGGTGGGCGAGCTCCCCGGCGGCCCGCTGGGCATGGTGGTGAGCGGGCTGGCCCGCGCCACCATCGGCACCGCCGTGCCGGGCACGGGCCAGGCGCTGTGGGTGCAGGTCGACCCCGTCGACAACGGCCCCGAGACCCCCACGGCCGTCGAGCTCGCCCGGGAGTACCGCGCCGTGCTCGAGAACATCCTCCTCACGCGGGGGGCGCGCCGCATGGCCGAGCGCCTGCGCGACGTCACCGACGCCTCACAGATCGCCGACCTGTCGGGCTACTCGCCCGACCTCAGCCTGGCCCAGAAGGTCGAGGTCCTGGAGACCACCGACGTGGAGGGGCGCCTGCGCCTGGTGCTGGGGTGGGCGCGCGAGACGCTCGCTGACCTGACGCTGCGCGAGCAGATCAAGACCAACGTCGAGGAGGGCATGGAGCGCACCCAGCGCGAGTTCCTCCTGCGCCGCCAGCTCGAGGCCATCCGCAAGGAGCTCAACGAGCTCGACGGCGGCCCCGACGAGGGGAGCGTGGACGACTACCGCAAGACCGTGGCGGAGCGCGACCTGCCCGACGGCGTGCGCGTCGCGGTGCTGCGCGAGGTCGACAAGCTCGAGCGCACCAGCGAGCAGAGCCCCGAGCACGGGTGGATCCGCACCTGGCTGGACACGATCCTCGAGCTCCCCTGGGGCGTGCAGTCCGAGGACTCCCTCGACGTCGAGGCGGCCGCGGCCGTGCTCGACGAGGACCACGACGGGCTCACCGACGTCAAGGAGCGCATCCTCGAGCACCTGGCCGTGCGCAAGCTGCGGGCCGAGCGCGGCCTGGTGTCGACGGGCACGCGCGGCTCGGGTGCCATCCTGGCCCTGGTGGGCCCCCCCGGCGTGGGCAAGACGTCGTTGGGGGAGTCGGTGGCGCGCGCCCTGGGACGGAGGTTCGTGCGCGTGGCGCTGGGCGGCGTGCGCGACGAGGCCGAGATCCGGGGGCACCGGCGCACCTACGTCGGCGCCCAGCCGGGGCGCCTGGCCCGGGCGCTGCGCGAGGCGGGCACCATGAACCCCGTCATCGTCCTCGACGAGGTGGACAAGCTGGGATCGGACTACCGGGGCGACCCGTCCTCGGCGTTGCTCGAGGTCCTCGACCCCGCCCAGAACCACACCTTCCGGGACCACTACCTGGAGGTGGAGCTCGACCTGTCCAAGGTCCTGTTCCTGGCGACGGCCAACGTGGCCGAGACGATCCCCGGCCCGCTGTTGGACCGGATGGAGGTCATCCGCATCGACGGCTACACCGAGGAGGAGAAGGTGGCCATCGCCCGTCACCACCTCCTGCGCCGCCAGCTCGAGCGCAGCGGCCTGCGGGCCGACGAGGTCGAGGTCTCCGACGCGGCGCTGGCCGTCATCTCCGCCGACTACACGCGCGAGGCGGGCGTGCGGAATCTCGAGCGCGAGATCGGGCGCCTGCTGCGCAAGGTCGCCACCAAGCTGGCGTCGGGGGCGCGGCGCGCCCCGGTCGCCGTGGACGGCCCCGACGTGCGCGGATGGCTGGGCCGGCCCCGGTTCTTCTTCGAGGCCGCCGACCGCACCAGCGTGCCCGGCGTGGCCACCGGCCTGGCCGTCACCGGCACCGGGGGCGACGTGCTGTTCGTCGAAGCCACCGCCATGGACGGCGGCGAGGGGCTCACGCTCACGGGCCAGCTCGGCGACGTCATGAAGGAGTCGGCCGAGATCGCCCTGTCCTACGTGCGCTCGCACGCCGAGGAGCTCGGCATCGACCCGGCGGCCTTCCGCGGCCGGCGCTTCCACCTGCACGTGCCGGCGGGCGCCGTGCCCAAGGACGGGCCGTCGGCCGGGGTGACCATGACCTCGGCGCTGGTCAGCCTGCTCCGTGACCGGCCGGTGCGGCCCGTGGTGGGCATGACCGGCGAGGTGACCCTGCAGGGGCGGGTGCTGCCCATCGGGGGCGTCAAGCAGAAGGTGCTGGCCGCCCACCGGGCCGGGCTCACCGACGTGGTGCTGCCGGCGCGCAACGGGCCCGACCTCGAGGACGTCCCCGACAGCGTCCGCCAGGCCATGACCTTCCACCTGGCCGAGACGGTGGCCGACGTGCTCGCCGCCGCCCTCGACGCCGGCGCGGCGGGGGCGGGGGAGACGGCGGGCTCGGGCCCCGCGGGCCGCGCCCAGGCGGCCTGAGCGCGGGTCCCCGGCCCGGGCAGGGCCCGTTGCCCGCGGGCCGCGCCCGCCCGTTCACGCCACCGTCATCTGTCACGCGTCGGCAGCGGGGGCGCCACGCGCCGTTCAGGCGCGGTTCATCTCGGCACCAAGCCGTCACGGACGCGTCGCGCGCCCTGTCCACAGTGCTGTGGACGGGGTGCGGATAACCAGAGGCGCGGCCGCGCGTGGCCGGCCGGCGCGCGGTCAGCGGAAGTCGAAGGCCACCTTGATGGCGCCGCTGCGCTCCTGGTCGGCGAGCACGGCGAACGCCTGGCGCCACTCGTCGAGGCGGAAGGTGTGGGTCAGCATGCCGGTGAGGTCCACGCGGCCGTCGGCCGCCAGCGACAGGTAGTGCTCGATGCCGTGCTTGCGGACCCCGTCCACCTCCTCGACGCCGAAGGCGTTGGAGCCCACCCACGTGATCTCCTTGAAGTACAGCGGGGAGTACTCCCAGCGACCCGGCGCGTGCACGCCGCTCTTCACGAGCGTCCCCCTGGCCTTGAGGAGGCGCACGCCCACCTCGAAGGTCTCGGGCTTCCCGATGGTGTCGTACACGACGTCGATGTGGCCGGGATGGGCCATGGGCAGCGCGTCACCGACGCGCTGGAGCACGCCACCGGACCACGCCGCGGCTTGCTCGATGAGCGCCGCACGCGGCTCGGGGGCGACCACGGTGGCGCCCAGGCGGCGCGCCAGCGCGGCCTGGGCCTCGAAGCGCGCCACCACCATCACGTCCACGTCGGGGTACAGGGCGCGCAGCACGGCGGTGGCCGTCGTGCCGAGCGCACCCGCCCCGTACACGAGCGCCTTGCCCCCGGGGGGCGGGGGGTGCCGGGTCACCGAGTGCAGCGACACCGCGAAGGGGTCCGAGAACACCGCCACCTCGTCGGTGACGTCGTCGGGGACGGGGATGAGCATCGACTCGTGGGCCGGGAAGTACTCGGCGAACCCGCCCGGGGCGTCCTTGCAGGTCCCCGTGTGGATGCCCGCCGCCAGCCCGCCCTCGGTGAAGTGCCAGCACAGGCTGTAGTCGCCTGCCTGGCACGACGGGCACGGCGGGTCGAGGCCGCGCGGGACGCACGACAGCCACGGGTTGAGCACCACCCGCCGGCCGACCTCCAGGGTGGTGACACCCGGGCCCACCTCGGCCACGTCGGCCACGACCTCGTGGCCGAGCACGGTTGGAAAGGTGAAGAGGTTGGCGAGCGGGCTGTCGTTGTTGCCCTCGCCGAAGTCCATGAAGACCTGCTTGGCCTCGGACCCGCAGATGCCGGTGAGACGGGTCTTGGCCATGACCCAGTTGCTGCGCGCGGGACGCGGCTCGTCGAGGTCCACGAGCTTCATGGGGGTGCGGGCCAGGCCCGCCATGAGCGGGTTGGAGGCGTCGGGTGCCTCCCACGCCTCGGGGCGCACCCCGTAGAGCAATCCCTTCATCGCATGTTCCCTTCGCGTCGCGCCGTGGCGGGTACCACGCGTCAGATCGTGTCCATGAGCGGCTCCCACCCCGCGGGCGGGGGGGCGAGCCGCCAGTACTGCTCGGGGACGTTGGCGTCCAGGCGCTGGTCGAGCACGTGGTCGCGCTGCAACGGCGGCACCTGGCTCGCGTAGAGCTCGATGGCGGCTCGCTTGGTGTGCATGTCGGGCACGACGGGCACCACCGCCGGGGTGGGCCACAGGCCGCCCTTGAAGAGCGTGGCCACCCGCCACGCCAGGATGCCGGGGATGTGCTTGTAGCCGTGGTCCTCGTAGCAGAACCACGCCAACGCGTCGCCGGACGCCTCGAACGCCCGGCGCGCCAGGAGGCCGGCCTCGTGGGTGAGGGTGTGGTCGGGGTTGGCCAGGCCCATGGGCAGGAAGACGGCGCTCGGGGCGGCGTCGCGCAGCGCCGCCTCGAGGACGGGCGCCACCTGGGCGGGACGCGGCCGGTCCTGCTTGGCCAGGTACTGGTGGTCGGCGAACTCCAGCCACACCGGCGTCGCCCCCAGGAAGGCCATCGCCGCGCGGTCCTCCTCGCGCCGCATGGCCACCACGTCGTCACCGGCGCGGAACCCACCGCACGCGTCCCAGTCCGTGGGCTGCGCCGGGTAGGCGGGCGGCGGCCCCCCCAGCACGGTGATGACGGTGGTGCCGGGGTGCCCGGCGATGACATGGGCGGCGCCCAGCACGGCGTCGTCGAAGTGCGGGGAGACCACCACCACGCGTGCCAGGTCGCCGGGGTCGACGAGCCCCCAGGTGGTCTGGTCGGCCTGCCGCGCCGACTCCGATGACGCCCCCATGGCGCGGACGGTAGCGCGCCGGGACGCGAGGACGCCCGCCGGGCGGCTCCCCGGCGGCCGGCCGGCGGTCCGACGGGAGGCGCCGGCCCGGCGGCACGAGCCCCCTGGCACCGCCCGACCGGTCCCGTCGCGGCGCGCCGGCGCGAGGTGTGCCACCGTGGTGGCATGTGCAGGAGCATCGTGACACTGCGGGGGGCCGACGCGGTCTCCGACGACGACGTGCGGGCGGCGGCGCTGCAGTACGTCCGCAAGATCAGCGGCTACCGGGCGCCGTCCGAAGCCAACCGTGCGACCTTCGAGCGCGCCGTGGACGACATCGCCCGGTCGACCCAGAAGCTGCTCGACGGACTGGTGTCCCGACCCGCCGTCAGGCGCTGACCGGGCGCAGGCCGCGCGCGAGCGCCCGGACCTGCTCGTCCAGGGCCCCCCGGCCCAGCGTGGCCCCCGCCGCCACGATGTCGAAGCCGTGGCAGGCGCCGGGCACCGTGTGCAGCTCGGTCGACACCCCCGCCTCCATGAGGCGCCGGGCGTAGTCGATGCCCTCGTCGCGCAGGGGGTCGAGCTCGGCGGTGAGGACGTAGGAGGGCGGCAGGCCCCGCACGTCGGCGGCGCGCGCCGGCGCGGCGTAGGGCGAGACGTCGGGCCGCGGGGCGGGGCCCAGGTAGTGGTCCCACATGTCGGCCGTCGACTGGTTGGTCCACAGGGGGGTGGCGTCGAAGGCCTGCATGGACGGCGTCGTCATGCGGTCGTCGAGGACCGGGTAGTTGAGCAGCTGGAAGGCGAGGGGCGGGCCGCCCACGTCGCGCGCCATGAGGGCCACGGCGGCCGCCAGCGCGCCGCCGGCGCTGCTGCCCGCCACCGCCAGGCGGCCCGGGTCGACCCCGAGCTCCGCCGCGTGGGCCGCCGTCCACGCCAGGGCGGCGTAGCAGTCGTCGACCGCCGCGGGGTAGGGGTGCTCGGGTGCCAGGCGGTAGTCGGCCGACACCACCACGCAACCGGCATCGGCCGCGTAGCGCAGGCAGCGCTGCTCCTCGGTGTAGAGGTCGCCGAGCACGAAGGCACCGCCGTGGAAGAACACGACCCCCGGGACCGCGCTGGCGCCACGCGACCGAGGCTCGTAGACGCGCACGGAGATCTCGCCCACGGCGCCGGGCCCGGGGATCTGGCGGTTGCCGGCCTCCACGCGCTCGTCGGTGGGCAGGGTGGCCCCGGTGGCCTGGAGGATGTCGAGGGTGGAGCGCAGCACGCGGACGACGTCCATGTCCCGCAGGTGCGTCCCCGGGTCCAGCTCCCCGGGGAAGGCCGCCAGGATCTCGGCCAGCTCGGGGTCGAACGCCGAGAGGGGCAGCGTCACGGCCGTCGGAACTCGGGGATGACCTCGGTCCCCATGAGCTCGATGGTCTGCATCACGGCCTCGTGGGGGATCTTGTACGGGTTGACGAGGCACAGCAGCAGGTCGATGCCGGCCTCCTCGTACATGCGGCAGGTGGCGATGCAGTCCTCGGGCGTCCCGAGCACGCACGCGTTGGCCTCCACCAGGTACTCGAGTGACAGCAGGTCGAGCGAGCCCTCGTCGTCGATCCTCTTCATGTCGGCCGCGTAGGCGTAGCTGCCCAGGTCCTGGTGGCGCTCCACCATCCAGTCCGTCATCGAGGCGATCTGGCGCGCCCCGGTCTTGGGGTACCACTCGAAGGACTCCCGGGCGGTCTCCATGGCGGCGGCACGGTCGGGGGCGCACAGCGCCATGGTGAAGGTGGCGGCCCGGTCGTTGACGAACGCCCCCAGCGGCTCGGTGCAGCCCCGCACGGCCTCGCGGTAGACGTCGACCTTGGCCTTCACCTCCTGGGGCGACACCCCCACCGCGAAGGAGCACAGGCCGAGCCCCAGCGCGCCGACCTGGCGGTGGCCGTCCTCGCTGCTGGTGGCGCCCCAGATGGGCGGGTGGGGGCGTTGCAGCGGCTTGGGGTGGACGCGGCGCCTGGGCATCTGCCAGAACTCGCCGGCGAGCTCGTACTCGTCGTTGGTCCAGCACCCCACGACGTGGCCGATGGCCTCCTGCCACATGGCCCGCGTCTTGGCGGGGTCGACCCCGAAGCCCTCCAGCTCGGCGCGCGTGGAGGACCGGCCCGTCCCCAGGTCCACCCGGCCGTTGGAGAGGAGGTCGAGCACCGCCACCGACTCGGCCGTGCGCACCGGGTGGTTGTAGGGCTGGGGCATGAGGCGCACGCCGTAGCCGATGCGGATCCGCTCGGTGCGCGCCGCCACCGCGCCGTAGAGCACCTCGGGATTGGAGCAGTGCGAGAACTCCGACAGGAAGTGGTGCTCGACCGTCCAGAAGGCGTCCCACCCGAACCGGTCGCCCGCGATCGCCTGCTCGAGGACGTTCTGGTAGGCCCGGTGCTCGCTGTCGGGCTCCCAGGGCAGGGGCACGGGGATCTCGTAGAACAGGGCGAACTGCACGGCCAGGGTCCTATCATCCAGCCCACCCGGCGACAAGACCGAGGACTCCGACACGCGAGGAGGGCCCATGCGCGGCCTGACGGGCAAGAACATCATCGTGACCGGCGCGGCGTCGGGCATCGGGCGCGCCAGCGCGCAGCGCCTCCTCGAGGAGGGCGCCAACGTGCTGGGCGCGGACCTGTCCGTCGCCCCGGGCGCGCCGAGCGAGCCGGCCGGCGGAGGCTCGTGGTCCTTCGCCCCCGTCGACGTCCGGGACGAGGCGTCGGTCGTGGCGCTCGTGGCGGAGGCGGCGCGCACCTTCGGCCGCATCGACGGCCTCGTGAACGCAGCGGGCGTGGCGGGGGGCGGGGCGGTGCACATGCTCGACGCGGCCGAGTGGGACCGGGTGGTGGGGGTCAACCTCTTCGGGACGTTCCTCACCGCCAAGCACGTGCTGGCCCGGATGATCGAGCAGCCGCCCGTGGACGACGCCCGCGGCGCCGTCGTGACCATCGCCAGCATCGAGGGCATCGAGGGCACCGCCGGCGGCAGCTCCTACAGCGCGTCGAAGGGCGGCGTCGTCATCCTCACGAAGAACATGGCCATCGACTACGCCGGGCGGGGCATCCGCGTGAACACCATCTGCCCCGGCTTCGTCGACACGCCCATGACCCAGGCCATCTTCGGCATGGAGGGCATGGAGCGCGCCCGCCGGGAGATCGCCAGGGAGCACAAGCTCGGGCGCTACGGCCGTCCCGAGGAGATCGCCGCCGCGGCCGCGTTCTTGTTGTCGTCGGACGCGTCCTTCGTGACCGGACACGCGCTCGTGGTCGACGGCGGCTACACCGCGGGACGCGACCACGGGGTGACCGAGGTGCTCGGCCTCCGCTGAGCCCCCGTCCGCCCGGGGGCGCCTACAGCGCCCGGTCCTCGATCACGTCGAGGTTGACGAACGACGGGGGCTTCTCCGCGTAGCTCATGAGCTTCTCCGACAGGGCCTGGGTCTCGGGCAGCGACGAGTTCTCCATGGCCGACTCGAAGGAGTCGAAGAACACGATGTTGTAGTAGCGGCCGGGGTTGTCGCGGTCCTGGCACAACACCCGCCGCCGGGCCGTGCGCCTGCCCGCCGTGGCCTGCTCCCACTCGTCGCCCGTCTTCCGCACCTCGTCGAACTTGGACGTCTGCACATCCACGATCTGGATGAATCCCATGGCACACCCTCCGTCGTCTGGCCGCCCGTCGGGGGCGACGGTACCTGGGACGGCGCGCGAATCCCTTGAGATCGGTTGACGAAGCCGTGACGGGTCGTTGGCGGGTGCAACCCCGCGGCCCGGGAACCGGGGCGGGCGCCGGCCCGTCCGAACCAGGTGATGGACGGGCACCGGGCACCCTGGCGGGCCACGGCGGGCGCCCTGGGCGCGCTCGTCGTCCTGGCCGGGGGGTGCGCCACCGCCGCCGTGCCCCGGGGCCGGGCGCCCGCCCCCGGGCCCAGCCGGCCGCCCGCCCCCGCCACGCTGGGCCCGGTGCCGTGGGCGCCGCTGGCGGCGACCGAGGCCGACGTGCGCCCCCCGGGGTCGTTTCCCGGCGACGTCTACGCCGACCCCCTGCTCCCGCTGCCGTGCCGGCCCGGCCAGGTCCACGGCGCCGTGTCGCTGGCGCGCCGGGCGGGCGCCACGCAGGGGGCGGTGTCGCTGTGGGCCACCCCGGGGTCGCCCACGGCCTCGTGCTCGGTCTCCGCGACGTCGGTGTCGGGCGCCGTCCTGGACGCCGTCGGGCGCGTCCTCGCCGTGACGGTGGTGCCCACCGGCGCCCACCCGGTGAACCCCCCGGTGGGGCCGTTCCCCTACGCCCTGGGCGCGCGCCCGGCGGCGCCGGTGATGCTCGTGCGCTGGGAGGGCCCGTACTGCGGGCCGGCCCCGGCCACCCTGCACGTCGCCTTCGAGGCCTCCTCCGTCGACCTCCCCGTCTCCGGGCCGCCGCCGCCCTGCGCGCCGCGCCGCCAGCCCAACGGCCCGCTCGTGCTGGGGTTCGTGTCCGGCCCCGGGGACCTGGGCCAGCCCGTGCCCCCCGACCGGGGGGCGCTGTCGGCGTCCGTCGAGCTCGGTGCCCCGGTGGCGCCCGACGCTCCGTCGTTGGACTTCACGGTGACGCTCACCGACACGGCGTCGCACCCGGTCTCGCTGGCCCCGTGCCCGGGGTACGCCGTCGGGGTGTCGGGCAAGGCCTACGCCGGGGCGCCCAACCCGCCGGGGACGGTCGTCACGGGCCGGCTCACCGAGACGGGCCTGCTCAATTGCCAGGCCGCCCCGGCGCAGCTGCTCGCCCACCAGCGCATCGTCTTCGACATGCGCTTCGTGTTCGCCGACGCCCAGCCTCCCTTCCAGGGCATGACCGTCGTCCCCCACCAGGTCGCCACGGTCGTGTGGATGATCGCCGGTGTGCCCGCCGCCACCGCCACCCTGCAGGTGCGCTGACCGCCGCTCCGCCTGGGCACCGGCCCCCGCCGTCTGCGACGATGCATGGGCCGTGCGGGGGAGGCGGCCGGCCGGCAACGACACGAGGAGGGCCCGTGGACGGCGACATCGTGATCCGAGGGGGAACGCTCATCGACGGCACCGGGGCCCCGGGCCGGCCCGCGGACGTGGCCGTGGCCGACGGGCGCATCGTGGGCGTGGGCGAGGGCCTGTCGGGCGACCGTGAGCTCGACGCCTCGGGCCAGGTGGTGGCCCCCGGGTTCATCGACATCCACACCCACTACGACGCCCAGGTGTTCTGGGACCCGTGGCTCACGCCGTCGGCCTTCCACGGCGTGACCAGCGTGGTGGCGGGCAACTGCGGCTTCTCCATCGCCCCCATCCGCCGCGCGCTGGCCCCCCTCCTGGCA
>Ga0335081_10016769_pt1 | contig 11867 bp, 13 predicted proteins | sample Lox_Sample_35_FD_206713 | JGI IMG/M metagenome (GOLD analysis project Ga0335081, IMG submission 206713) | Soil microbial communities from Loxahatchee National Wildlife Refuge, Florida, United States - Lox_Sample_3.5 | ecosystem: Environmental > Terrestrial > Soil > Wetlands | place: USA... | reverse complement strand
AGCTGGATGCTTCAACCTGATGTGCTTGACGGTTCACGTATAGCGGGTTACTATAAGGAAGCAAGGCACGGAAACGAACTAGCACACAAGAGAGTACTACTAGGAGGAGCAATGACTACGGCTGCCGTGGAGATTCCCGGCTTCGTCACCGGCACCTGGACCATCGACCCCGTTCACTCCGAGGTGTCCTTCGTGGTCAGGCACATGATGGTAAGCAAGGTCCGTGGCCGTTTCGACAAGTTCGAGGGCACCATCGAGACCGCTGCGGACCCGCTGCGGTCGGCCGTCACGGCCACCGTCGACCTCAGCTCGGTGAACACCGGCAACGAGACCAGGGACAACCACATCCGCAGTGAGGACTTCTTCCACATCGAGAAGCACCCCACGATGACCTTCCGCTCCACCGGGGTCCGCGCCGAGGGCGAGAACTTCCTGCTCGACGGCGACCTGACCCTCCACGGCGTGACCAAGCAGGTGACGTTCTTCCTGGAGGTGAACGGCTTCGGCCCCGACCCGTACGGCGGTGTCCGGGCCGGTTTCTCGGCCACCACCGAGATAAACCGGAACGACTGGGAGGTCAGCTACAACGGCCCGATCCCCGGCGTCAGCAACGCCATGGTCCTCAGCGACAACGTCACGATCAACCTGGAGATCGAAGCCGTCCTGAGCAAGGGCGAGTAATCCCGCACCGTCGGCCGGCGGCGAGCGCCGCCACCCTATGAAACCGGGCTTTCACTACCCTAGAACGTGGTGAAAGCCCGGTTTCACTTCTCAGGCCCGCCCACGCCGTGCTTCTCCAGGTAGTCGAGGTAGAGCGGGCGCAGCGCCTCGGCCACGTCGCCCTCGCCGGAGTCGATCGCGTCGTCGAGCAGCACGCTCAGATGCGTGACGTCCCGGCCGGCCTCGTCGTCGTGCCCCTCCGACGCCTCGGCCGCCGGGATAGCGCGCAGCAACTCCCAGAAGAACTCTACGTCGAGATGATGCAGCGCCCGCCGGGTGGCCAGGTCGTGCAGTTCGCGGGAGGACAGGGCCTCTAGTTCGTCGCGGGTCACGCGTGGACTCTATCGCCTCTTCACCCCGGGCCATCGGCCAAGCCGCCCGACACGGCCCTGGCCACGGCCCGGACGCCCTCGTGCGCGGGCAGGTCCTCCAGCAGGACCGGCGCTCCGTCGCCGCCCGCGAGCGGGATCCGCCAGTTCGGGTACTCGTTCACCGTCCCCGGCAGGTTCTGCGGCCGGCGTTCGCCCACCGCCTCGGCCAGGGACACCCCGATCAGGATGGCTGGCGTCCGGGCCAGGAAGCCGTACAGCGCGACCGTGAACTCCTGCGGCGTGACCTGGTCCGGGCGGCCCAGCAGGCCTTCGCGGGCGAGCATGCCGAGCCATCCGTCCACCTCCCGCCGGGCCGTGGCTCGCTCGTCCGCCTCCGGCTCGGTGAGCAGGCCGAGCTCGGCTCGGATCGTGACCTGCTCGCCGGTCAGGAACGCGGCGGCCGGAGGCATGTCGTGCGTGCCGACCATGGCCAGGCAACCCCGGCGCCACTCGCCCGGCCGGCGCGGCGTGCCGTCCGGGTAGCGCTCGAACCAGAGCATGGACGTGCCCAGCACCCGGCGGTCGGCCAGGAAGTCGCGCAGCCAGGGCTCGACCGTGCCGAGATCCTCCCCGATGGCCAGCGCGTGCGCGCGCGCCGCCTCGGCGCACAGCACATCCCCGATCAGTTCGTGGTCATAGCGCACGTACGTGCCCTGGCCGGGGCCCATCCCGGCCGGTATCCACCACAGCCGGGCCAGCCCCATGACGTGATCCATGCGCACGCCTCCCGCGTGCCGCGTGCTCGCCGCGATGAGCTCGGCCAGCGGGCCGCCGGCCCGGGCGGCCAGCCAGCCCGGGTGCCACGGCGGCAGGGTCCAGTCCTGGCCCCGCTGGTTGAACTCGTCCGGCGGGGCTCCGACGCTGACCCCGCTGACGATCACGTCTTGCCGGGCCCAGGCGTCGGCACCGCCGGGATGCGCGCCGACCGCCAGGTCGCTGATGACGCCGATGCTCATCCCGGCCTGCCGGGCCGCACGCTGCGCCGCACCGGCCTGCTCCGCGGTCAGCCACTGCAGCCAGGCATGGAAGTCCACCTGGCCAGCCCGCGCCCGCCGCAGCGCCGCCACCTCCGCCGACCGTGGATCGGCCAGCGCGGCCGGCCAGGCCCGCCAGTCCGGGCCGTGCACCTCCGCGATCGCGCACCAGGTGGCCCAGTCCTGCACCGCCTCCGGATCGCGAGCCCGGAAGGCGTCGAGCTCAGCCTCGCGCTCGGGGCTGAGTCCCGCCGCGCGGATGATCTCCAGCGCCGCGCGCTTGGCCGCCCAGACCGCGTCCCGGTCGATCAGGGCGGCCGCCCGGCTCGCGGCGCGCAGCGGCGCGCCCAGCGCGTCGACCCGCGCCCGGTCGCCCGGGCCGAGCCTGGCGTACTCGGGGATGTCCTCGATGCGCAGGTAGAGCGGGGACAGGTGGCGCCGGGTCATGGCCAGGTACGGAGACGGGCTGATCGGGGCCAGCGGCTCGGCCGCGTGCAGCGGGTTGACCAGCACGAAGTCCGCGCCCAGCTCGCGGCCGCTCCACGCGGCCAGGTCGGCCAGGTCGCGCAGATCGCCGTGCCCCCAGGACCCGCGGGACCGCACCGAGTACAGCTGCACCGCGAACCCCCACGACCTGCGAGAAGGGAACGGCGCCACGGCACCGGTAACCGGGGCCGCGGCGGGAGCCGGGCATCGCTCATCACCCAATGCGTCCAGCACCGCGGCCAGCGTCTCGTCACAGACCTCGACGTGGCGGCCCCGCCAGTCGTAGTACGAGACCGCCACGCCGTGCGCCTCGGCCCGGCGGATGAGCTCTTCCCGCGCTGTCACCGCACCAGTGTGCCGAACGGACCGGCGAAAAGCTCGTGATGGCCACTGCAACCAGGGTTCGTTCGGCAAAAAAAGAACTAACCGGGAACCGGTCATCTCCGTCTTAACCGGTGAATGGACCTGCATACCGCGGGTCCCAGGTATACAGGACGATTGCTATGAAGGTTTTCCCCACTACCACCGCCGCCCGGCGGATCGTCGCGGTCGCCGTGGCGGCCGTCGCCGGCCTGGCCATCTCCACCGCCGCCTACGCGGCCACCTCATCGCCAGCCGCGGCGCGCACCACGGCGACCGTTATCCCCCGGTGCACCGCCGGTGACCTGGGCGTCTGGGTCGCGGTCAGCCAGGGCAACGGAGCGGCCGGCACCATCTACTACCCGCTTGAGTTCACCAACCTCAGCCACCACACGTGCTATCTGTATGGCTATCCAGGGGTTTCCGCGCTTGACGTCAACGGGAACCAGCTCGGCAGCCCCGCGAACTGGGGCAGCCTGGCCGGCGCGCGCATCGTGAACCTGGCGCCCGGCGCCACGGCGCACACGCTGCTGGGCTACCACGACGTCGTGGTGGGCACGTCACCCGGATGCGCCCAGGTGAGGCTGGCGGTGAACCTGCGGGTCTACCCGCCGGGCCAGCGCAGCGCGACCCTGGCGGCCTTCCCCGTCGAGGCGTGCGCGCACGCGGGGCCGGTTTACATGAGCATCACCGAACCGATCATCCCCGGCGTGGGAACGATCTACGGCTGAGCCACGTCCATGTCACGCCGCCTCGCGGGCCTGCGAAGGCCCGCGGGGCGGCGTCAGTTTCAGCTGACCGGTTCCAGGACGAACACCGGGATCTGCCGCGTGGTCTTCTGCTGGTACTCCGCATACGGCGGGTACGCGGCGACCGCCCGGGCCCACCATTCGGCGCGTTCGTCGCCGTCGACCTCGCGCGCGGTCATGTCCTGCTTGTCCGGCCCGTCCTGCAACTCGACCAGGGGATTCGCGCGGACGTTGAAGTACCAGACCGGATGATCCGGGGCACCGCCCTTGGACGCCACCATGGCGTACCGGCCGTCGTGCTCGACCCGCATCACCGGGGTCTTGTGCACCTTGCCGCTCTTGGCGCCGCGATTGGTCACGATCACCACCGGCAGGCCGGTCTCGCGCAGCGTCGTGCCCTGCGTCCCGCCCGAACTCTCGTACAGTTCGACCTGGTCGCGCACCCACGCCGCCGGGCTCGGCTCGTATTCTCCTTCAACTGGCATAGCGCTATTCAATACCAGACGCCGTGCAACCCTGGCGGGCCGGGACGCGTCTGAGGTTCATGACCTCCCTGGGCCGCCTGGCGGCCGCGCTCGTGGTGGTGGCCGTCTGTGTCGCGCTGCCCTTCGCCCGCACCCCGGCCGGCGGCTCCCGTCCCGTGCCCACCGTCGCTTTCACCGCCGTGGGCCTGTCGTTCCGCTATCCCGCCACCTGGCAGCGCCAGACCTGGAGCGGTGACGAGGCCAGCTTCGCCACGCCGATCGTGATCCTGAGCGGCGGGGGAGTCCTGGTCAGCTGGGACGCCGACGGCTTCCCGATCTCCCACCTGCCGACGCCGAACACCACCATCGGCGGTCACTCGGCTGTCGAGACCACGACCAGCGGCGGCGCCTGGTGCGCGTCCCTGGGCGGTACCGAGACGATCACGGTCATGATCCCGCGCGCCGTGCCCGACAACTGGTACCAGATGGACGCCTGCCTGCGCGGCCCAGACCTGACCCAGCAGGATGCCCAGATCTCGTCCATGCTCAGCTCGGTCCGCCTAGCCCAAGGCGGCTGACGTCTCGCGCCAGCGGCGCGGCGCGCTGTCATGCGGCTCGTGGCGGTGGCGTCATAAGACCGGCGGCGTTCCCCACAATGTACGTGGTGTAGGTATGCAGCAGAATTGCTATTCGTCCGGCGAGGACTCGACTGGGAATGAGATAGATATTGAGGTCGCCGTCCACGATGAAAAACCAGTCGATCAATTCTGGGTCGTAAGGGACACGCCGTTCCCGGTTGCCTATCGAATAAGGCCGTCGGCTAACTGGTACGGTCCAGCCGTCCTTGCTGTAGTACGTGGTGGTCTTGACCTGCACTCGTTTGATTCCCTCCGGACTCCTGACCAGGAGGTCGTAGACCGCAGGCTCTACTGGGATTGCCACGTTGAATCCGCACAGCGAGAACCACGACGCTGCAATGGACGCCGCCGCTTCGCGAAGATATCGGCGGTCTGGCTTCAGTTCCGCAGGCTCCGTGGAGTTCGCGGCGGGATTCTCCAGGTGCCCGATGTCGAGTCCTAGACGCATCGCATGAGCCTTAAGCCTTATCCGCCCGTCCCCGTTACCTGGCGTCAAGCCCAGCAGCGTCAGCAGTTCGTCCCAGGATTGGGCATCGATGACGGCGTGTCTGAGTTGTGCGTCGGACCAGCCGCGCTTTCCCCGGAAATGAGATGTATCCAGCCCAAGGCGGGCAACGTGGCGCTTCATGATCCGGATTGCTCCAGCGGAGTCGGCGCGCAGTCCCAGTGCGCGCATCACGTCACGCCAGTTCGCGGCCGCCGTGACGGCATCCTTCAGTTGCGTGTCGGACCACGTGAATTCCGATGTGGAAGATCGATCCATATCTGAACGCTAACAGGTGGCACTGACATTTCTGATGTCACGTTCGAATCCCAAAATGGTCGGGACGCCGGGATTTGAACCCGGGGCCTTCGGTCCCCCAGACCGACACGCTAACCAAACTGCGCCACGTCCCGTTACGGTTACACTCCGTATCACCTGCCCGTTGTCGCCGGGCTGGCTTCGCAAGCTTAGCGCAACCGTGGCGCCTCCCGGAAACCAAGACCGCACCTGCGGTCGCGCATACGTGATTCCCGCTGGGTAGAAAGTTACGATGTGCCGGGCATCGCGAGGGCGGCTCGCTCGTTGAGAACAGGGGGAGCCGCGCGTACATGGACGGAGGGCAGACAGGGTGCTTGGCGTTCGCCGTCCGGCCTTCGGCGAAGGCGAAGGCGAAGGCGACGAGTACGACGAGTACGACGACTACGAGGACGTCGGCTACGAGCGGACCCGTCCGCTGAAGCAGCGTAGCTGGCGGCGCAGGTTCGCCCTCGGCGTGGTCAAGGTCGCCGCCACCCTGGTCGCCCTGTTCCTGGCCGCGGTCGCCCTGCTCTACGCGTTCACGCCCTCGGCCGGCCAGGCCACCGCCCTGGCCCAGGCCCAGGCGGCCGAGCACCACATCGCTTATCCCGGTCCGCAGGTGCCGCAGTACTTCGCCGAAGCCCTGGTGGCCACCGAAGACCACAGGTTCTACACCGACCCGGGCGTGGATCCGCTGGCGCTGGTCCGGGTGACCGCCTCCTGGCTCACCGGGCATACCGACGGTGGCGGCAGCACCATCGACCAGCAGCTCGCGAAGAACCTGTACACCTCGGGCCACAGCAGCTTCGCGCAGATCGTCGAGCAGGTGGCGCTGGCCGTCAAGCTCAGCCGGGCCTACAGCCGGCCCGAGATCCTGCGCCTGTACGCGGAGATCGCGTACTACGGCCACGGCTACTACGGCCTGCAGGCGGCCAGCTGCGGTTACTTCGGCCGGTCTCCTGCTGCGCTGACCATCGTGCAGGCCGCCATGCTGGCCGGCGCGGTGAACGCGCCCACCTACGACGACCCGTTGGTCTACCCGGCCCGGGCCCGGGACCGGCTGGTGCACGTCATCGACCGGATGGCCGCCGTGGGGTACCTGACCAAGGCGCAGCAGGACGCCGCACTCAAGGCGCCCCTGGACCTGTCCGCCGTCCGCGGCTGCCAGTAAGGCCGTCTCAGGTGCTCGAGGTCTCCGGCTCCAGCTGCTCCGCGGCGGGCGCCTCCCCGTCGGCGTACAGGAACACCCACCGCCGGTAGCAGTACAGCCGGAACAGCGTGGCCAGGCCGATGCCGATGATGTTGGCCACGTTGTAGGAGAAGTTGTCGGTCAGCCCGAACCCGTAGTGCACCAGCGCGACGACGCCGTCGGTGATGAGGATCCCGATGCCGTTGAACAGGAAGAACAGCAGGGACTCGCGGCCCCAGTGGCTGCCCTTGCGGTGCCGGAACGCCCAGAACTTGTTGCCGATGAAGGCGAACACCGTGGCCAGGGCGTTGGCTAGCGTCGCCGCCCATATCGGGCCCAGCCCGGCCCCGGAGTGGAAGACGTTGACCAGGACGATGGTGAGCACGAACGCGAGACCGCCGACGACCCCGAACTTGGCGACCTCGTGGATCAGCACCCGGAAACGCGCGTACAGATCTCGAATGAGATTCACCGTGGTTTCGTCCCTTGACTTGGTCCATCCCGTATGGTTCCGACCTTATCGCGTCCCCTGGTGTGGTATGCGGAGGGCCTCAAAACCGTTCGAGGAATGTCATAACCCCCGGCTAGCCTGGATCAGGTGCTGGAACGTCCCGAAACCGAGGTCCTGGTCCGGGCGCGCGGCCTGACCAAGCAGTTCGGCAGCTTCACCGCGGTCGACCGGATCGACTTCGACCTGTACCGCGGCGAGGCGTTCGGCTTCCTCGGGCCGAACGGCGCGGGCAAGTCCTCCACGATGCGGATGATCGGCTGCGTGTCGCCGCCAACCAGCGGGGAACTGAGCATCCTCGGCCGCGATCCGGTCCGGGACGGCTCGGCGATCAGGGCCCGGCTCGGCGTGGTGCCGCAGGAGGACACCCTCGACATGGAGCTGACCGTACGGGAGAACCTGCTCGTGTACGGCCGGTACTTCGGGCTGTCCCGGCGCGTCATCCGGGAGCGGACCGCCGCCCTGCTGGACTTCGTGCAGCTCACCGACCGGGCCGGGGACAAGGTCGACCCGCTGTCCGGCGGCCTGAAGCGCCGCCTGACCATCGCCCGCTCGCTCATCAACGAGCCGGAGATCCTGATCCTCGACGAGCCCACCACCGGCCTGGACCCGCAGGCCCGGCACGTCGTGTGGGACCGGCTGTTCCGGCTCAAGCAGCGCGGCGTCACGCTGATCTTGACCACGCACTACATGGACGAGGCCGAGCAACTGTGCGACCGGCTGGTGGTCATGGATCACGGCCGGTTCGCCGCGGCGGGCTCACCCCGGGACCTGATCGCCCGCTACTGCTCGCCGGAGGTCCTGGAGCTGCGTTTCGACCCGGAACTGCACGATGCCGCGGCTGACAAGCTTAAAGATTTTTCTGCCGAACGGACCGAGGTGCTTGCCGACCGGATCCTGCTCTACGTTCCCGATGGGGACGCGGCCCTGGCCGCGGTGCGCGCCAGTGGCCTGGAGCCGCTCACCTCGCTGGTCCGCCGGGGCACGCTGGAGGACGTCTTCCTGCGCCTGACCGGCCGCCGGCTGGAGGATTAGTGGCCCCGATCTGCGTGGTCCAGCCCGGCTGGCCGTTCTCGTCGCTGTCGTTCCGCGCGTTCCAGTGCTGGCTGACCGTCTACCGGCGGATCTGGCGCTCCAGCATCTGGTCCAGCGTGCTCGGCCCCATCTGCTACATCGGCGCGCTGGGCTTCGGGCTCGGCACGCTGGTCGACAAGCACAGCACGGCCAGCCTGGGCGGGGTCAGCTACCTGGCCTTCGTGGCCCCGGCCATCCTGGCCTCGGGCGCGATGAACACGGGCATGGCCGAGGCCAGCTACCCCGTGTTCGGCTCCCTGAAGTGGAACCGGATCTACATCGGCGCGCAGGCCTCCCCGCTGCGGCCCGCCGACATCTTCCGCGGCCACCTGATGTTCATGGCCATGCGGCTGGCCATGAACTGCGCGATCGTCATGGTGGTCATGTGGGCGTTCGGCGCGATCGAGTCCGCCTGGGTGGTGCTGGCCTACCCGGCCGCGGTGCTCACCGGGCTGGCCTTCGCCGCCCCCATCGCGGCCTGGGCCGTCACGGTCAAGATTGAGACCTCGTTCAACTACCTGTTCCGGTTCGTCATGATGCCGCTGATGCTGTTCTCCGGCACGTTCTTCCCGCTGTCCCAGCTGCCCGCCGGGCTGCGCGTGGTGGCCTACGTCACGCCGCTGTGGCACGGCGTGGCCCTGTGCCGGGCGTTCAGCCTCGGCACCGCGGCCGCCGACCCGATCGGGATGCTCGGCCACGTCGCCTACCTGACGGCGCTGGCCGCCGCGGGAATCTGGGCCGGGGCCCGCACCTACCGGAGGCGCCTTTATGTCTGAGCCCGCCGCCGCGGGCGGCCAGGTAAACACCGTCGCCTTGCGGATGCTCCCGCCGACCGGGCTGCTGGCCCGGTTGCGGCGGGCGGGCACCGACACGGGCAGCCTGCGCCTGATCGAGCGGCACGCCCGCGCCTATCGGCGGGCCTGGCTGGTGTTCATCTCCGGGGTCCTCGAGCCGCTGTTCTACCTGCTGTCCGTGGGCCTCGGGCTGGGCGTGCTGGTCGGGAAGGTCGCGGGTCCCGGCGGTCAGCTCATCCCGTACCGGGAGTTCGTCGCGCCCGGCCTGCTCGCGGTGTCCTCGATGAACGGCGCGATGTACGACTCGACGTTCAACGTCTTCTTCCGGCTCAAGTACGCCAAGCTGTACGACGCGGTGCTGGCCACCCCGATGCGGCCGGCCCAGGTCGCGCTGGGCGAGATCGGCTGGGCCCTGATCCGCGGCACCATCTACGCGATCGCGTTCATCGGCGTCATGCTGGCGCTGGGCCTGGTCCACTCGCCGTGGGTGGTGCTGGACGTCCCGGTGGCGGTGCTGATCGGCTTTGGCTTCGCCGCCATCGGCATGTTCGGGACCACGTACATGAAGAGCTGGCAGGACTTCGACTACGTGATCCTGGCCAGCATGCCGCTGTTCCTGTTCTCCGCCACGTTCTTCCCGCTGAGCGTCTACCCGCGGGCGGCCCAGGTGGTGATCCAGTTCACGCCCCTGTACCAGGGGGTTGTGCTGCTGCGCGATCTCACCGTCGGCGCGCTGGGTCCGGACCTGCTGTGGCGGGCCGCCTACCTGGCCGTGCTGGGCGTCGTGGGCCTGTACGCCTCCGGCCGCCGGATCGGCAAACTCCTGCTCGTCTGACCCGTTTCCGCCACCCCCAGGAACGGGTATCCTGCGCGCGATGGGGGACGAGCAGCCAGCAAGATCCGGTACCGAACCGGCCCCGCCGCAGGCCGAGGTACCGGCGGCCGTGGTGCCGCGGCAGGCGGTCCCGCGATCCTTCGCGCTGCGCCCTCTCGTCATGCGGCCCTTCGTGCTGCGGCCCCTGATCCTTCGGCCCTCCGTCCCGCGGCCCGCCGCGCCGCCAGGCGAGCAGGCCCGCCACGGCGCCTACGCCGACCCGGTCACCTGGGCGACCGCGGTCGCCGTGTTCGGCGCCTACGCCGCCATCTCGCTGTTCCGGCTCATGCAGCTCAACCCGTCCTCCTGGGACCTGGGCATCTACACCGAGTACGTGAAGCAGTACGCCAGCCTGAGGGCGCCGGTCGTGGACATCAGGGCGGCCGGGTTCAACCTGCTCGGTGATCACTTCCAGCCGATCGTGGCGGTCCTGGCTCCGTTCTTCCGGGTCTTTCCCTCCTCGGCCACGCTGGTCGTGGGGCAGGCCCTGCTCATAGCGGCGTCCATCTTCCCGGTCAGCCAGCTGGCCCGCGAGAAGCTGGGCGTCGGTCCCGGCCGGGCGATCGCGGTCGCGTACGGCTTTTCCTGGGGCCTGCAGCAACTGCCCCAGTTCGACTTCCACGAGATCGCGTTCGCGGTGCCGCTGCTGGCCTTCTCGCTGTCCGCGCTGGCCCGCGGGCGCACCTGGGCCGCGGTGTGGTGGGCGCTGCCGCTGGTCTTCGTCAAGGAGGACCAGGGCTTCACCGTGGCCGCCATCGGGATCTACCTGATCGTGGCCGGCCTGCGGGCCAGGATTCCCGATCCTCCGGACCCGGCGGACCCCGACGGGCGCGGCCGGATGAAGGCCGGGCAGTTCCTGCTGATCTGGGGCTTCGCCTGGTCGTTCGTGGCCATCGGCGTGATCATCCCGCACTTCAACCCGGGCCACGTGTACCAGTACTGGAGCGACGGCGGGGTCCTGGCCCCCGGCGGGCACCTGTCGGTCCTCGGCCTGGTCCGCCAGCTCCTGCACGCCTGGCCGGACAAGCTGCAGACCCTGGTCATGCTGCTGCTGCCGACCGCGTTCATCGCGCTCCGCTCGCCGCTGGTCCTGATCGCCGCGCCGAGCCTGCTGCTGCGCTTCATCGCCACCAACAGCAGCTTCTGGGGGACGTACTGGCACTACAACGCCACCGTGATGCCGATCATCTTCATCGCCGCCATCGACGCCCTGGCCCGCATCCAGGCCGCGATGGACGCCGACCCCGCCGCGGCCGGACCCGCGGGCTGGGCCAGCGGGCGCCGGGGCCTGTGGCCCGCGGCGCAGGCCGCGGCCCGGCGCTACGGCGCCGCCATGATGGTCGCGATCATGGTCCCGCTCGCCTTCCAGTTCCCGCTCAGCCAGCTGTGGAACGCCCAGACCTACCAGATCAGCCCGCACGTCGCGGCGGCCGAGGCGGCCATGGCGAAGGTGCCCGACGGGGCCACGGTGCTGACCACGCTGGACCTGCTGGCCCCGCTGGCCGCGCGGACCGACACCTACTGGATCGGCAACAGCGGCAACCCGCAGACCCAGTACATCGTCTTCGACGGCCTGAACAGCGACTACACCCCCGCGATCAAGAACGTCCCCGCCTTCATCGCCAGCCTGTACCCGCCCCACACCTACACCGAGATCTTCTCCTCCGGCGACGTCTACGTCTTCCGCCTCACCCGCTGAACCCGCCGACCGGCCCGGGGCCGGCCCCGTCAACTGGCCCGCCAGGCGTATCGCAGGTCCATCGGCTTGCCGGTCAGCCGGGCCGGGTCCCCGCCGGGCGGTGGCACCAACGTAGTGAAACCGCAGTTTCAGCACGTTAGAGGGTAGTGAAACCGGGATTCACCATCTTCCCCTCGGTTCGGGCCA